>Ga0315547_1002514_pt1 | contig 12860 bp, 16 predicted proteins | sample SalMarSW160240MG_2_FD_202542 | JGI IMG/M metagenome (GOLD analysis project Ga0315547, IMG submission 202542) | Salt marsh sediment microbial communities from the Plum Island Ecosystem LTER, Massachusetts, United States - Salt Marsh Sediment SW1601-240 ... | reverse complement strand
CGGGACTTTTCAGAATCCTCTCCGCATCTTTGCTTACGAATGCATGTTTTCTGATTTTATCTATCGTCTCTGCCATCAGTGCAAATGGCTTGTGGTCTCTTCTTTTTCGCAACCTCAGTTTTTGCACAGCCGTTTCATTAAGCGCATCTGCGGCGAGATGAAATCCGCCGACCCCTTTTATCGCCAAAATCTTACCATCCGAAAGCAGCCTTGCAGCTTCGGATATCACCTTGTTACTGTCGCTTTCAAATTCTTTGCCTTTATTGTCACTTAGCCGTACATTAGGCCCGCATTTGCCGCAAGCGACCGGCTGGGCATGAAAGCGCCTGTCAGCCATATCTTTATACTCACCGGAGCATTTCTCACACATCGCAAAGACCGACATTGTCGTATTACATCGGTCGTATGGTATCGTTTTCACTATCGAGTATCTCGGCCCGCAGTTCGTGCAGTTTATAAAAGGATACCTGTACCGAAAATTACTCGCATCTCGCATCTCCGACAGGCAATCCTCGCAGACCGCTATGTCTGCTGTCACTTCAGAAAGAGCTGCTCCAGTTTGTTTACTTTCTTTGATTGTAAATTTCTCTTCGCTTTCGGTTAAATCTATATCGGACATACTGACATTTTTGATTTGAGACAGAGCCGGTTTATCTTTACCCTGGAGTCTGTCGACAAATTCTGCTATTTTTTCTGCCTTTCCCTGTAATTCTATTGTGACTCCTTTGCTGTCGTTATATACGAATCCGGTCAGATGCAGTGATTTCGCAAGACGATAGACGGCAGGGCGGAATCCCACCCCCTGGACCCGGCCGCTAATCAGTATTTTTCGCCTCGTAATCAAACCTTCTCGCCTTTGTAAATATTTAACTCTCATTTGCTTAGCTCTTTGCTTCAGCTGCGAATATCTCGGCAAGCATATTCACTGCTTGTTCAGCTGATTGCCTTACCTCTTCTGATATACCCTCTCCCAGCTTTATTTGTTTCGGCTGAATACCGATAACATAAACGTCCACATTTTTATCTTGCTGTATCATTTCAATAAAAAGACGCGGCGACAGCGTATGGGTTGAAAAAGCGCTCCGGTTTAATTGCTCAGAGCGAAGCAGGCGTATTTGGCCTGCTTTGCCGCCGAAATCTATTGCATCGATAACGACTAGATTCTCAGGCTCCTTTTTTATGATACGCTGTATATAATTTTCCGGAACGGTCCCTGCATTTATAATCTCTGCTGTTAAAGCTGCCTTCGAAAGCTCATCGCAGATGAACGGCCCGACGCCGTCGTCTGCCTTCAAGCTGTTACCCATCCCCAGAATGACCGTCCTTTTCCCACTAAGACCCCTTAGCAGCTTCAGACTTTCTTTATCGATAGTCATAATAAAAAGTGTGAGTTCGGATGCAGAAAAAATGAACCTCTGTCAATTCACGACCTATCAAATATTAATCGCCGGCTCGATTACAGCCGGATATTCACTTCACATTTACACTTGGGGCACAGTACCCGCATAAAATCGCTTGTCTGAGCACTCTTTTTAGCTACGGCTTTATGTTCGATATCCTGCGGATTCAAACTGAGCTCTCCGCTTTTGGCAAGCAGCAGCGACGGATTCGTATATGCAAGCGGACCGAGTTTTTCGTACAGCCACGCCAGATGTTTTTTTGTCCCTATAATTTCACCGCATTTCTCGCACATCTGAAGCTCAAACTCGAATGTCTCTGTCATAGTTGACCTGTCCATATTGGCCAGGTCCCAGATTTGTGACAGCTTTATTCCCTTTTCCGTTGTGCAGTTTTCGCTGCAGTTGCCGCAGAATATGCACGCATCGGTTTGTAGTGTAATAATCCTTTTCGGATTCTCGTCTTCAGTATAGTCAACCATCGTCAGCGCACGTGTCGGACAGACGTTCACACAGGCCCCGCAGCCGATACAGTACTCGTTATCGAATTCCGGCTTGCCTCGCAGCCTTTCAGGTACCTTACAGGCTTCTGTCGGAAATTTAGTCGTAAAACGCGGCGAAAAAACCGCCGTAACTGCTTCTTTTAATTCTCTTAATTTAGGCCAACGCACTTTCAAACTCCTTCATTTGGCTGTTTTTTTTCCAATAGATTCTTGTCAACCTCTTCTCCATACTTATCTACCACACTTTGCTCCCACAATTTCACGCCCGAAATATGTGCACCTTTGGCAATTGCATGTGCAGCGGTAGGCGACGTTATCAGGATAAATACGGCGCACACAATTGCCTTCGCACTGGTTGCTCCTGAATCGCATGCAATAGCAACGCCAATCAAAAGAAATATCGTGCCGAGCGTAACGCATTTCGTAGATGCCTGGAGCCGGTTATAAACATCCGGAAATCTAACCAGACCTATACAGCCGAAAACGTCGAACAATATCCCGATTGTTATCAAAATGTAGCCGATTATCTCATTCATCGAAACTTCTGCCCTCCAAAAATTTCGCCAGAGCTATCGTTCCTATAAAACTTAATAGTGCCCATGCAAGGGCAATATTCAGATAAAAATCTTTTCCTCTTGTCAAACCCAGAATTGCGCAAAAGCCAACAATTATGATTCCGAGTATGTCTATGGCCACTGTCCTGTCAGGGGCGCTCGGACCCCGGCCGATTCTGTATAGGCACATAAAACAAGAAAGTAACAATCCGATATAAAATAGAGTTATCATAATTACCTCATTCGAAAATCTTCTCTAAAAACCACTCAAACCTTTTGGCAATATGCTTTGTTGCCTCTTCGACGTCGTCGCTTTTCACGTTAATCCAGTGTATGTATAGATATCCGTCGTCGGTTAAATCTACTGTAAGCGTGCCGGGTGTCAGTGTAATCGAGTTTGCAAGTGCGGTAATGCCTGACTCGGTTTTTAGTTTTGTTTTTATCTTTACAATACCGGGCTTTATAGGCATCGCAGGATGTAAAGCTCGGTACACAACGTCGAAATTGGCCATTAATATGTAGTAGAAGAACACCGGAACATAGACCAGAAACCAGAAAACCCGAACAGGCGAAATAAATATGTGATGTTCCTTGGGCAGCATCTCATGAAATAAAATCGAGACAATCGCCGAAGCAACAAGGCCTGCTATGATAAACTGTATATCTACAGACCACGTCAATACCACCCACGTAATAAATGACAGTACAAAATAGATTATTCGTCTCATAGCTTCACACTTTCCCTGACCATTCCAATTATTTTAGCTGAATATGAAACACCGTCTGTCAGCACCCTGACAGCAGGCTCCAGAACACTGCTGCGAAGCGGCGGCACTAACAGCAGGCCCATCAGAACGCACAAACACGCAAGAAAGCCCATAGCTATCAGCATACTGCCTTTCTGTTCTTCTGTTTCTCTGAGGCTATATGGTAATTCACCTAAGAATACATATCTCTGGACCTTCAGGTACATAATCAATGTGCACAGGCTGACGAAAACGATTATAGCTGCCACCCAGTAGAAACCGGAACCTACCGCTGCTATCACCAGAATCAGTTTGCTCCAGAAGCCGCTGAACGGCGGTACTCCCGCAATCGCTGCTGAGCCAATCGTAGCTGTCGTTCGTGTTACAGGCATCTTCTCTGCCAGGCCCCCTAATTGTTTCATATCTCTGGTTCCTGTTGACATCTCGACCGAGCCGCTCGTCAAAAACAAAAGAGATTTATAAACGGCGTGATTGACAAGATGAAACAAGCCGCCGAGAATCGCAAGGGCCGACCATTGTGCTTTTGCACCCTTTGCTATTAAAAGACCGCCAAAACCTATGCCCAGCATCACATAGCCTATCTGACTTATACTCGAATATGCCATAAGACGTTTCAAATCCCACTGACCTATCGCCAGAAAGGCCCCGATTATCATACTCAGAATCCCGAGTATCGTCAGGAGCCAGCCGACCTCAACTGTTATCCCGAACACGTTAAAGACCACCCGCGAAAGTGCATAAATTCCAAGCGCCTTTATTATTACGCCTGACAGCATTGCCGATATCGGTGCAGGGGCCGACGGGTGTGCATCCGGAAGCCAGGCATGGAACGGTACTAATGCCGCCTTCAGACCGAAGCCCGTAATAAAAAGAGCCAGTGCAAAAGTTAATCCGGAATTTAATCCGTTTTCTGAAATCGCCTTCGAGATATAAGCCATATTCAGTGTCCCTGTGTTGCCGTAAATAAGCCCGACACCGAACAGGATAAAAGTCGATGCTATGCTGCCCAGAACCATATACTTAAATGCCGCCTCCAGCTCCTCGTGCTCACAGCCGAATGCTACCAGTGCATACGAGGCTATCGATGCAATCTCGAGAAATACGAACATATTAAATATGTCCCCTGACAGCACCACACCGTTCATTCCCGCAACCATAAGCATAAACAGGCACAGGTACTTTGACTTGGCTGTATATTGCTCCATATATCTTGTGCTGAAAAGCATCGCCGCCGCACTTACTGTCGATATGGCAAGCAGCATCAAACAGCTCAGACCGTCGAGAACAAGATTGATTCCGAGCGGTATAGACCATCTGCCTATTTCATAGACCGCGGTTCGCCCGATGGAAGCTACCGCACAGCACAGCAGAAAAATCGTTACCACATTCGCAAGGAAAGTTGCAGCGGATTTGCCCTTCTTGCCGAAGAGAGGAAGCGCAAATGCCGCAATCAGGGGAACTGCAACAAATGTAGGCAATGGCACCGCCGGTACGCTCATCCTTTAAGGCTCCTTATTTCCGTAATGTCAAAGGTCTCGTATTTCTCGTATGTCCTGATGCATATCGAAATCATAAGCGCCAAAGAACCCAGACTGATAACGATTGCCGTCAGCACAAGAGCCTGCGGCAGCGGGTCAACGCTTTTAGCTACAAACATACTGCTAAGAGTCCCGCCTGCCTCAACTATGTCTTCTTTTGACACAATCGGTGCTACGCCGCCGGCTCGATAGCCGAGCATTATCAAAAACAGATTCACCGCATATTCCATCACGAGGATGCCAAGCACTATCTTGACCATATTCTTTTTGACAACGGCACAATACAGGCCGATCATAAACAGCAAAAAACACAACGAATAAAGCATCAGTTATTCTCCTTTTCCTTGCCGCCCGGTATCTCGCATACATTCCCCTTGCACCTGTAATCCTGGCAGAATATTGAAAGAACAAGAATTATCAAAAACAGCGATGCTCCCACCTTCAAACCAATCGCTATATTCGAAAGTGGGATACTGCCTGCACTTACAAGCTCAAGTGCTTTTCCGGGCAGGTATTTCTGGTACAAGAAGTTCGTGAAGAACACACCGCCTGTTGTTATACCAAGTACCGCTATCGCAGCGAACATCAAAGCACCCACACAATCAAGTCTCGAAGCCGCTCCCAGAGGCAGATTCTCTTCTACAAACTCTCTGCCGAAAGCAAGCATAAGCAGAACATATGATGACGCAATAATCACACCGCCGGCAAAGCCGCCTCCCGGTGTCAGGTGCCCGGTAATGATAATGTAAATACCGAACAGAAATATCAAAACCTTCACCCAGCTCGCTATGGTCTTCACAATAACCGTCATTCCCTTCATTTGTCAATTTCCTCCAGAAGCTTTTTGCTTTTTCTTCTTAATACAACCGTTGCGCCGATAATCGAGGTGAATAGCACCGTTGCTTCACCGAGCGTATCATACGCCCTGAAATCCAGAATCACCGATGCTACAAGGTTCGCAGCCCCTGTTTTTTTCATCCCATCCTTGATATATGTTTGTGAGGCGGCACCTTCCGTCTCGGCAAAAACAGGAGAGCCGAACTCGGGCAGTGAATCATCAAAAACATGTATCCCTGCCAGAAATATAACAAATACAATTACAAGCGAAACCACAACTCCAAAAAACTCTCTATCACCGCTGATGAAGGTCAAATCTCGTGAAATCGTTGCGCGTATAAGAATAATCAGACCTAAAACTTCCACCACAATCTGGGTAATCGCAATATCGGGTGCACGCAGGAACAGGAACATAATCGATGCCCCGAACCCGATTGCTCCGATACATATCACGGAACTTAAAAGAAACTTCGTTTCCACTGCAATAAAAGCCGCTATCAGAATAAACAGCATTAAAATATATAAGATAGCCATATTTACACCGTTAGAAATATCATCTTATAAATACCATTTTTGACTCCCGTTAGAATAAAATTTCTAACGGGGCCTGCCTCACCAAATCCTACAAACTATAAATAAAATCACCAATAATCCCAATGTCATCCACGTCAGATACATCGGAAGCACACCGCTGTGCAGCCATCTCAGAAATCTTGTAAGTAACATACCTAAATTGCCGCTTTGATTGTATGGGTCGAAGTAGCCTTTTTCCTGCCCGCTGTAAAGCTGTTTCAATCCGCCCATCGATGATACCGTTTTATAGAAATGACTGCCCGGTATTATCATCTGGTCGTTTTCCTGAATCTCACCGCACGTCCACGTCGGCACAATCCTGACTTTTCTCGCTGCAAAACCGATAATCAAAATCACCAGCCCTAAAATAATACCCGCCATTATCAGAATCGTTGCCAGCCCCGATTGCCACGTGCCTAAAACAACCGCCTGTATATCTATATTCAAAGCCGGGAAAATAAACTGCTTTAGCGGTATATTATAATAGAACACACCGAACAGCACACACAAAAACGCAAGGACTATCATAGGCAGAGTCTGAAGAATGGAAACCTCTGCAATCCCTCTTTCTTTCAGATATGTAGGCAAACGAGAAAGAAATACCGAGTGTATAATTTTTATTGAATACGCAAGGGTAATTGCGCTTCCAAATACGGCGATAAGCAGCCAGACGGACCATAAGCTCGCCGCCGTGTTGGTTTGTGTGCTCCCCATCTGGATTACGCTTTGATATATCAGCCATTTGGAGACAAAGCCGTTCAACGGCGGAATGCCGGAAACGCTCAGCGCCGCAATCATAAAAGTAGCGAAGGTTATAGGCATTTTTTTGCCCAGCCCGCCGAGACTGTCCAGTTCATCTGTGCCTGTTGCCTGCTCGACGGCGCCTCCGCCGAGAAACAGACAGCATTTATAAATCGAATTATTCAGCATGTGAAAAACTGCAGCAATTAAACCTAATGTTGTGCCCGTAGCTATACCTAAAATCATATAACCAACCTGGCTAATCGCTGAATATGCCAATAATTTCTTCATATTATGCTGAACTATTGCCACCATCGCGGCTGTAATTATTGTCACTGAACCGATTATTGCCAGGATAAGATTCAATCCATCCCAATCGAGTACGAATAGCTCGCGTATAACAATTACCAGCAGAAATATTCCTAATAGTTTATCGATAGCCGCCGGCAGCAGTGCCATCACCGAAGCTGGCGCATACTCACCGGTTGTCGGAAGCCACGTATGCAGGGGCATTGCTCCGGCTTTGGTTATTGCCGCTACCATAAGCAGCAAAAATGCCGAAATCGAGACCGCACTTGTTGTGGATAGTGTAATCTTGGATATCTCGAATGTCCCTGATGCTACCCAGACGAGCCCTATGCCAAGCAAAAATGCCGCATCAGATGCGCCTATCATTGCAAAGCTTTTTGTCGCGGCAAAATTGCTGTTTTTACCGCCTGTTGTTATCAATAGATAAAGCGAAGCCGTCACTATCTCCCAGAAAATAAGCAGAAACAAAAGATGCCCTGAAAGCAGTATCCCTGCCGAACCGCCTATCGTCAAAAGAAGCGAGCCGAAGTATATATTTATCCCTTTTGCTTCGGACACCGATTTCAGCGAATAAAGCGTTATCAAAAAGCCGAATCCCATCGCGAACATCAGTATAAATGTCCCTAAGGGCCGGGCACTGAGTAAAAGCTCTAAATTAAAATCACCTATCTGCAGCAGAGGCCACCTGAAATCGTTAACCTGTCCCCTGAATATGTATATTGAAAGAGTCAGTGCGGCGATTGATATAACCAGTGTCGCCGCCTTTGAAACAAAACTTATCCTTCTCGGCAGAAAAAGGCACACAAAGCCCGCTATCAGCGGTACGAAAACCAGCAAAGTTAATGGATTCTCAAAAAAGTTATTCAATTTCAAAATCCTTCATCTTAAGCTCTCGCAGACCGAGTTCCTTTTTCAATCTTGCCGTTTTATCGCGGCTCATCTTCAAAAGTGCATCATAATCGTGAACTATATTATGATGTCCGTCCACAACAGCCAGCCTTTCCGTACAGCTATAGCACGGGTCAACCGCAGCCAGTGTAATAGTAACATCAGCTATATGCTGGCCGATACAAGATGCTTTGAATGATGGCACATTGACATAGCTCGGTGCCCGCATCTTATGTCGTACAGGCCGATTGCCGCCGTCGCTTCGTATATAATGGAATGTCTCGCCTCGCGGTGCTTCCGCTCGTCCGCAGCCCTCGCCCGGCGGTATCTCTTTGACTTCTGTTGTAATAGGGCCCTTTGGAAGTTTCTTCACCGCTTGCCTTATCATCTTAATGGACTCAAGGACCTCCAGCAGACGAACAACTACCTTGGCAAAGACGTCTCCTTCCGGCGCAGTTATCACCTTCCAGTCGAGCTCACCGTACGCGGCATACGGGTCATCGCGACGTACGTCGATATCTATACCGCTGCCCCTCGCCGTCGGGCCGGTAATTGCATATCGGATACCGTCTTCTTTGCTGAGTATTCCCACGCCTTTTAGCCTCATATGTAAAATCGGGTCATCGAGAACCGCCTTGGTTAGCATTTCAATCTTCTTTTCGAGCTTGTCCATCTCATCTAAAATCTTTGGTTTCAATTCTTCCTGGATATCTTCTCTGCAGCCGCCCACTCTTACATTGCCGTAATTATTTCTGTTGCCGGTAATCTCCTCAAGCAGGTCAAGAATCGGCTCGCGGTATTTCCACGCCCACATAAAGACCGTATCGTAACCGATAAAGTGTCCGGCTAAACCTGCCCACAAAATATGACTGTGAAGTCGTTCCATCTCGTTGATGATTGTGCGAACGTATAACGCTCGTTCGGGCGGCTTTATCCCGCAAATCTCTTCTACTGCCTGAACATACGCAAGTGGATGAGATGCCGAGCATATCCCGCATATCCTTGATACCAGGTAAGGTACCTGGTCGAACTGAAGAGTCTCGGAAATACCTTCCATACCACGATGATTATATGATATCCGGACATCGATATCCGTCACGATTTCACCGTCGACGGTTAGCTTAAAGTATTCCATTTCTTCCTGGAGCGGGTGAAAAGGACCGACCGCAAGAACAGGCTTGTGAAGATTAACCGTTTTTTTCATTTTGGTACCTCTTTTCTCAATGGATACACTCCCTCAGGCCAGTCGTCAGATAAAATCAGCCGCCTCATATTAGGATGTCCCTTAAATTCGATTCCCAGCTCATCATGGATTTCTCTTTCTGTCCATTCTGCGCCGGGCAGAAACGGCGCGATTGACTCAATCGACGGCTTCTCGTGGTCACGTATAAAGGTCTTTAATGTTACTACCCAGCCTGTGTCGTCGCAGGCGTAGTGATAAAGAATCTCGAAATAGTCCACCGAGTCTATACCCGTTTCAATCACAAATCGAAGCGGCACTTCTTCAAACAAATATTTGTTAACCGAATGACTGTTTTCTGACTCGCAGTATAGGAAAATCCTTTTCTCGCTTGTCTGCTCTATCTTTGTCAGTTTATCTTTGATTTTTTCCAATTTGTTTTTCAGCTCTTTTTCGTTCATCTTTTCAAATCTCACTTCTTTTTTCACAGTGCCGACAGTGCTTTCACTATTCCTGATATCATCGCCTCCGGTTTTGGCGGACAGCCCGGCACGTATGCTATTATCGCATTCGGGTCTATCTCTTTGATTATTTTGTCTATGGGACCGACAACATGGTAGCCGCTGTGGAATATCCCCGTATCGCACGCACAGGTACCGATACAGATTACAACACAGGGTTTGGGTGTCTGGCGGTATACCTCCTGTACTCTCTTCGCTGTCTGGGCCGTGCCTACTCCTGTTATAAGCAGGGCGTCAGCATGACGCGGCGAGCCTACTAATTTAATGCCGAGTCTTTCTACGTCGAACTTTGGCGTCAAAAGGTCAACCACCTCGATGTCACAATTATTGCACGCTCCGGCATTAACGTGAAATACCCACGGCGATTTCTTTAATGACCATATTCTCCAGTCCATAATTCACCTTATAACCAGATTAGCCCTGTACTATTGCCGACAATCGCTAAAGCTATTGCTATAACCATAATCAAGCCGCACCATACCCAGAAAAATCGCATTGCTTGGTCTATTCGAAGTCGGGGATTGGTATTTTTTATCAATATAATCAAAACAAGTATAAGTACATACTTGCCAATCCCCCAGACGAGCGGCCAGCCGCTAATCCCGAATCCGCCCATAAATACCATCACCAGAAACAGCGGCAGTGCCACAATCATAATCGTCTGCATCAGCTTCCAAACCGCAAGAAGAGGCCCGGAATATTCAATCAGTATTCCGCTGGCAAGCTCTGTTTCAGATTCTGCTATATCGAACGGCACGAAGCCGAGCTTGGCCTGTACGCATAATAGACTTACCACGAAAGCTATAAAACCGGATATGCTCAGTACCGGTGCGTGCTCGGATATCCTGGCAATATTAAGCTCGCCGCCGCTTTTTATAATGACAACTATCAGGGCCAGTACTAAAGGCAGTTCATAGCCCATCACCATTTTCATTTCCCTGCTTGTCCCGACCGCTGAGTGAGGCGAGGCACTCGCACTTGCACCTAAAATCAGGGCCAGTGACGGCAAAACCATCAAATAAATAGCTACGATAATGTCACCGACAAAAGCCACCTGCCTCAGCGTTATTAACCAAAGCATCGTTGATAGCAGAAGGACTCCTGCGAAACCCACAACCGGCGCACCGATGAAAATACCCTGCTGGGCGTCCTCTGGTATCAGTGTCTCCTTGCCTATCAGCTTTACAACATCGTAGAACGGCTGAAGCAGCGGGGGGCCTACCCGCCACTGAACAAGGGCACTTACCTTGCGAACAATCCAGTAGGCAATAAAGCCTGCAATCGTGGTAAAAACAAAACCGGGGAAAATCAGTATCCAGAACAAATTATTCATAAAACCTTCGAACATCGCCTATGCCTTCTCCACTTTTCGCACAAACGGCTCCCAGAGTACGCCTCCGGCAACTTTAACAACAATATCATCGAAAACCTCTATAAGGTCACTTTCCTTTTTCAAATCGACTTCTCTGTAATCTATGCTGCCGTTGGTGCAGGTTTGCACGCACAAAGGTTTTTCGTTCGGTGCAAGCCTGTCCCTGCAAACATCGCATACACTGTCGACAAACGGTATCAGGTCGGTATAAATCGTCCCGAACGGGCACGCCAAAGCGCACGTGCCGCAGCCGGTGCAAAGCATATTATACCTTTTCAGTATTTTGCCTTCCCTCATCCCCTCTTTGGGTATTTTCTCGAGTGCATCGCGGGGACAGGCTATAACGCACGGTGCCTGCTCACACCGCCGGCATATCAGCGCAAATCGTATCTTTTCCAGAAGCTCATCAATCCCCTTATTATCGGGATGATGCTTGTAGGAACATCTCACATTGGATTCCTGCTGAGTCGTTACCTTCGCTAAATCTATCACTAACTTCTTACCCATAGCAATCCTCAAAACGACTAAATATTCTGAATTCTGAGTTCTGTATTCTGTGTCCTGTGTTCTGTATTCTGTGTCCTTTTTTATTAGTCCCAGATATTCGGGTATCCTTTTATCTGCTCGTATGTGAATACAGGGCCGTCCTTGCATACGTAATATTTGCCTATCATACAGTGCCCGCACTTGCCGAACCCGCAGCTCATATTTTTTTCCATCGAAAGATAGATGTCTTTCGGCTCAAAGCCGAACTCCACCATCTTCAGCGTGGCAAACTTCATCATTATTGGAGGCCCGCATATCACCACAATAGCATTCTTTATGTTCACATCCTTCTTATCGCATATCGTTGTCACCACACCTTCATTGTGCTTCCATTTGCCGTTAGCCTTATCAACGGTCAGCTTCATATCCACTCCGTCGAGCTTCATCCATTTGTTGAATAGCGCACTCTTAAATATAATGTCTTCCGGCGTCCTTGCTCCGAATCGGCACACAATTTTCTTAAAATCCTTTATCCTTTCTGTCAGTGTGAGAAAAAGTGACCTGATAGGAGCCAGCCCCACGCCGCCGCCGACTATATAAACCTCTTTGCCGGCAAAATCTTCTATAGGATAGCCGTTGCCGTAAGGCCCGCGTATCCCGACCTTCTGTCCCTTCCTGCACTCGTGAAGCAGCCCTGTAACCCTGCCAGCCTTCATAATCGTTATGTCCATCTTCTCTGTCAGCGATGGTGATGACGACGGCGTAAACGGGGCTTCGCCTTCGCCGGGCAGGGTAAGCTCTACAAACTGTCCCGTATCGAACGTAAACTCTTCTTCCGGCACCACTACAAATGTCTTTATCGTGGGCGACTCGTCAATGATATCTACGATTTCACTGTTTATCGGCTGATATAAAGTCGGTTTCATTTTGTAGCTTTAGCCTTTGGCCTGCTTTTTAATTCCTCGTTCAGTTTTTTAAGTACTACACGAATATCCATCTTATGCGTGTCTGCATCAATGCACCTGCCGCAACCTACGCACATATAAATCCCGTACCTGTCAAGAAAAAACGAAAACTTGTGCAGCAGCCGGTGCTTGATTCTGTCACCGAGCGCTTTTCTTGGGTTCTCCCCGCCGGCAACCTGAGCATAAGCCATTCGCATACAGCTGTCAATCATCTTCATCTTCGCAAAAT
>Ga0315547_1002509_pt1 | contig 12878 bp, 13 predicted proteins | sample SalMarSW160240MG_2_FD_202542 | JGI IMG/M metagenome (GOLD analysis project Ga0315547, IMG submission 202542) | Salt marsh sediment microbial communities from the Plum Island Ecosystem LTER, Massachusetts, United States - Salt Marsh Sediment SW1601-240 ... | reverse complement strand
AAATACCTTGGCCTTGATCCATTGTCTGCATCCGATTTCCTGAAGGTCATGAGAGAGAAGAAAGCGCTGGTTGAGATTGACTCCAGGCTGACAAACCGCTCGGTAAATGAGGGGTTCTCGGGTGGAGAAAAGAAGAAAAATGAGATCTTCCAGATGGCCATGCTGGAACCGAAACTGGCCATTCTGGATGAAACGGATTCGGGTCTGGATATTGATGCCCTGCGAATCGTGGCGAAGGGAGTAAATAAGTTGAAAACCAGCGAGAATGCTACGGTAGTGATCACCCATTACCAGCGACTGCTCGATTATATTATACCCGATTATGTGCATGTTATGTACGATGGTAAGATCGTAAAGTCCGATGGAAAGGAACTGGCTCAGGAACTCGAGGAAAAAGGATATGAATGGATCAAGGAGGAGCTTGCAATGAATGGGATCATTCAGGATAAAAATTACAAGTGACCATGGATGAGATTGTACAGGTAGTGGATTGGAACAGGGAGATGGTTGAACTGTATCATCAGAACAGGGATCTTCTGACCGGTGGATGTCCCGATTTTATCAATTCGGTCAGGGACAGGGCAATAAAGCAGTTCGAGAAACTTGGATTCCCGGGCAGATCAAATGAAAAATATAAATACCTGACTTTTAATAATCTGTATAAACATCAGTTTCAGGATTACCTCTCTGTGAAACGGTTTGATTTTGATGTCAACCACATTTTTCATTGCGATATTCCAACCCTCGACACCCATGTGATTTTACTGTTAAATGGATTCTTTTTTAACCGTGAGAACCGGATGACTCAATTGCCTTCAGGTGCTGTTGTTGGCAGTCTGCAAGCAGCCATGAAGGAATATCCGAAGCTGGTGAAAAAGCATTACGCGAGGTATGCAAACATGGATCAGGAGGGGCTGGTCGCCCTGAACACCGCTTTCGCCAGTGACGGGATATTTATCCATGTCCCGGAGGGTGTTGCCATTAATAAGCCAATACAGGTCGTGAACCTGCTACTCTCCAATGAAAATACAAGAGTGCAGCACCGGAACTTGTTCGTCATCGGAAAGAATGCAGATGCACGGGTGATCATATGTGACCATGCACTCTCTGATCATCGGTTCTTTACCAACTCTGTTACAGAGATACAGGTAGATAAGAATGCCCGGATGGATTATATCAAAGTCCAGAATGAGCATAATCTGGCAACCAATGTTTCAAGCCTTTATGCAAACCAGGAGCAGGACAGTACGCTCAATACCAACATCATCACCCTCCATGGTGGAATGGTCCGCAATAATGTGGATATCGTGCTGAATGGAGAGGGTTGTGAAACCAATGCATCGGGACTCTATCTTGTTGATAAGCAACAGCATGTTGATAATTACACCTTCATCGATCATGCAAAACCCAATTGCCTGAGCAATCAGATTTATAAGGGTGTGCTGGATGATTTTGCCACCGGGGCCTTTAATGGAAGAATTCTTGTACAAACGGATGCGCAAAAAACAAAGGCATTTCAGGCAAATAACAACATCCTGCTTACGGATGATGCAGCAATGAACACCAAACCCCAGCTTGAGATTTATGCCGATGATGTCAAATGCAGCCATGGAGCAACCGTGGGGCAGCTGGATGAAGATGCACTGTTTTATCTCAGGACCAGGGGTATTGAAGAGCGGGAAGCACGGTTAATGCTTATGTTTGCATTTGCGCACGAGATCATATCCCGTATCGAGGTTGAACCCCTGCGTAACCGGATCGACCACCTGGTGGATAAGAGGCTGCGGGGAGAATTATCACGATGTGAGAACTGTGCGATGCATTGTGGATAAAAAAGGTACCTGGAAATAACACGATTAAAAAAACATTTCGGCGTGAGGTTAAATGTTGAAAAGATCAGAAACGATTTTCCTCTCCTTCAGCAGAGAGTGAACAATCAGCCACTGGTATACCTGGACAATGGGGCAACTACCCAGAAACCGAACGTTGTTATTGAGCGGATAAAACAACTCTATGCTCAGCACAACAGCAGCATACACCGCGGTGTTCACTGGTTGAGCCGGCAGATCACAGGAGAGTACGAGGAAGCCAGAGATATTGTCCGGAATTTTATCGGTGCTGAGCACAGCCATGAAATCGTTTTTACCAGTGGAACAACCGGCTCCATCAATGCCGTCGCTTTCTCATTCGGGGAAAAATATGTCCGGGAAGGAGATGAGGTGATCATCTCCGGGATGGAGCATCATGCCAATATTGTCCCCTGGCAAATGCTGTGTGAACGGAAAGGGGCACACCTGAAGGTCATTCCCATTGACGATCAAGGTGAACTTATTCCCGGTGCCCTGGAAAAGCTGATTACTTCCAGAACAAGGATTCTTGCCATAACCCACGTATCCAATGTTCTGGGAACCGTAAATCCGGTGAAAGAGATCATTGAAGCGGCGCATGCAGGAGATGTGCCCGTCCTGATCGATGGTGCTCAGGCTGTTCAGCATGGGAATGTGGATGTTTCTGATCTGAACTGCGACTTTTATGTTTTTTCAGGACATAAAATTTACGGGCCCAATGGAATCGGTGTACTGTATGGGAAAGAAAAATGGCTGGAGGAAATTCCACCCTACCAGGGAGGCGGAGATATGGTCGACCAGGTAACTTTCGAAAAAACAACCTATAACCAGTTACCCTTTAAATTTGAAGCAGGAACAACAAACTACATTGGAGCGATTGCAATGGCTGAAGCGCTGAAATACCTGGAGCAAATCGGTCTTGATCCAATCACTGAATACGAGAAAGAACTGCTCGGGTATGCCACTTCCAGGCTTGAAGAATCGGGTGATATACGGATCATCGGTAATGCAAAGAAGAAGATCAGCATATTGTCTTTTCTGATCCAGGGTATTCATCAGTATGATGCGGGAATGATCCTGGATAAGATGGGTATTGCGGTCAGGACTGGTTCACATTGCGCACAACCGGTGATGGACCGGTATGGAATAGATGGAACCCTGCGCGCCTCACTTGTATTCTATAATACAAAAGGGGAAATAGACCGGCTGATCGATGGATTACAACGGGTGAAAGAGATGTTGGGATAACCGGATGGATGAATTTGAAAACGATTGATCATGGATATAAACCAGATACAGGATGAGATCATTGAGGAGTTCGGCCTGTTTGATGACTGGATGGATAAGTATAACCATTTAATCGAGCTGAGTATAAACCTGCCAGTTTTCCCTGAAAAATATAAAACCAATGAGTACCTGATCAGCGGATGCCAGTCGAAGGTCTGGTTGCATGCTGAACTGAAAGAGGGAAAGATCATCTTCCTGGCTGATAGCGATGCCATCATTACCAAAGGCATTGTCGCCCTGCTGATCCGTGTCCTTTCCGGTCGCAAACCCACAGAGATCATCAACCAGGAACTCTACTTTATCGATCGCATCGGATTAAAGGAAAACCTTTCACCCACCCGATCGAACGGACTGCTGGCTATGGTAAAGCAGATGAAGCTGTATGCCCTTGCTTTTGATGTCAGGGAGAAGAAGTAAAATATCGTTAGTAGTTAAACGCCTGCCGCCAGCTGCCGGACTGGCAGGGTTCACACGCCGGAGGAGGGCGGGCAGGGTAACTATCGAATACCAACATGATCAAATCATACCCTTTATGAGAAAAATAATACCCTTTAAATTTTTATGGACGTGGATAACCTATTACAGCTGGAAACAGAAATCGTCAGGGTCTTAAAGAATATTTTTGACCCGGAGATCCCTGTGAATATATATGACCTGGGCCTGATCTATGAAGTGGATGTGGATGATAACAATGCGGTCACCATCACGATGACCCTGACTGCTCCCAACTGTCCCATGGCGGATGATCTTATCGCAGAAGTTCACCAGGGCATACAGGGTATCGATGGCGTAAAGGAAGTGAAGGTAAACCTGGTATTTGATCCGCCATGGGATAAAAGCATGATGAGCGAAGAGGCAATGCTTGAACTGGGATTGCTATAACCCGGTTGAGAAAGTTTCAGTTACTTTTCCTGGATTTCCCTGATAATCCTTCGCTTGTGTTGATTCAGTTCCGGATACTTTTCTGATAGTTTATTGAGTATGAATTGATCCACCCGGGCATTGATTTCCATGGTACCTTTGTCCAATAAGCCGGGTTCTTCAGGCACTCCCTTTGTAGGATTGTCAGAAAAAGTAACTGACATTGTTGCGTAACGTCTGGAAAAATAGTATCCATTCAGTTTTTTAAGATTGGGTTCCATTGAGCGCATCGGACTTGGTCCGTTTATGGCAATTATCCTGCTATTAAATGTTAGTGTTCTTCCGCAGGGCTGCTATTGCTTGTCAGATCAAACCTATATTGGATTGCCCTTGTTTCCATATAAAGCGGACTTGCCTTTTGATGGGGATAACCATGGGCCTTACTATTCTACCGGGCGATCAAGCAGGCGTGTAAATGACATGGAAGCCAATTTCCAACTACCATCCAGCTGCAAATACACTTCTGTCACCGTGAAAGGATTGGTGACCTCATTCCCTCCAACAACTGCTAACAGTGTAATTCTGTTTAATAGGATGGCAGTTGTGCCAATAATATTCACCGATACTTCATGGATATCCGCTTTCTTATAATGAATCCCACCGCTTTTGATAACATTGAGTTCATGTTCTTTGGTCATGTTGCCGCCCATGTGTACAAATACAGCTTTTTCGTGAAAGAGATTGTCAAGGATATCTACTTTTTTGTCTGACATCCACTGCCACTTCTCTTTGGAGAGATTAATGATTTCCTGTTCGGCGGTTGAATTTTGTGCGAAGGACCATTGCGCACTCAGAATTATGATAAACAGTCCAAAAATTGATGCTTTCATAATATTATGTATTTAAAGGGTTTAACTTTTGATCATAACTTTTTTGAATATTCACTGCGGCTTAATCCAGTCCTTTTTCCTTTAACCAGTTAGACATTAAGTCGGCAATTTCTACATTGTTCAAATCAGAAAATGGAAAGTGAGTATTGCCTTCGATACCGATTTCTGGCAAGTGAACCACGGTGACATCCCCTCCGTGTTCATTTACGGCATCTCTCCACAACTTTGCCATTTCAAGTCGTACCCGCCATCCATCCTGTCCTGGGTTGGGATTTGGTTCATTGGGGATGTTATCGCCATAGAAAATAATAATTGGGATCTTGGTAAGCTGCATAAACTCTTGCAATGGTATTGCAATAGCTTGGAGAGTACCCCCTGAGCTTGGTTTTGGCTCAGGCACCTCTCCTTCTGGAAAAAGAAAGCCGCTTCCCGGCTCATAGGAAACGATCGCTTTAATATTTTGATTTTTGACAGTGGTAAGCCAGCCCATTCCACCCGAATGTGAATGTGTGACCAGAATGGCCGGGCCAATTTTATCGAACAGCGCCGAAACAGCCTCTGCATTAACATTTACATCGATTGCCCCAATGCTGGGGGTCATGGATCGGAAATACTGGTTCAGCGTAACTGAATCAAGCGCAAACTGCACGCCTTCAAAATAGTCTGGCCATATACCGATACGAAAAGTGCCAAACCATTGCTGTTCGTCAGGTGTTGGTGCAATGTTGGCAGCTACGGTACTGCGACCGGCATCCCCTCTGCGTGGCTGGTCAATGAGGTACACAGGAAAACGCCTGCGCAAAAAAATGTTCTGAAATCCTTCCCGCCCGTCTGGTGTCGTTTCCCAGGTTTTTGAAAACTGCCCGAAACCATGCCACATCACTAAGGGGTATTTATGGGCATTTGCAGGAATCTGATAAAACACATACGCATGATCACCACGGAAAGTCTGGCCTGCCGGGGCCGGATTGTATGGATCAAAGGTGCCGCGATTGGTAATCACTGTTCCACCAACAGCAAAACTGCCTTGCTCCTTGATCATTATCAAATCACTGCTAGTGTCATTTATCCTGTTGGCACAGGATGTTACTAAAAGCAGCATGAAGGTAACGCCGATCCATTCAATGTGAGTGACGCTACTGTTCGAGAAGGAAAAGCCGCTATTACAATGCATCAATTTCCTGAATGCCAATTCAATTCTCATAAGATTTCGATCATTTTATTTCAAGTTTGCAGTTGTCTTTGTCATATAGGTATGCAAAAACCTTCCGAATATAAGTACCTCCCAACTTCTTTCCTCCCATACCTGTGGTCGGAGAACATGATTTTCACCGGTCGAACCGACAACCGTTATTTCAAAGAAAACAAGTAATTCCACTCACCATCAAAAATAAAAAAAGGTACGTAGTTCGATCCGAGTGTAAAATTGGGTTATACCTTTCTATCCTTTGTATTTAATAATCATGTTTAGGAGTACTGATTGGATTCAAATATTTTTTTATAAACTGATGATATGCATTAATTGTATACAACGCATTCAATGGATGAACAATACCATGACCTTCGTTTTCGGCTACAATGTACCAAACTTCCTTTCCATTATTTTTTACTGCATTCACAATTTGCTCTGATTCAGAAGGATGAACACGCGTATCTTTCAAACCTTGATAGATAAATAGAGGTACTGAAATATTTTCTGCATTATTTACCGGTGCAATGGAATCTAAAAACTGATGCATCTCAGGTATTCGTTCATCTCCTAGTTCACTTCTTCTCACATCTCTGTAAATTTCTAAAGAGTTCTCTAAAAAGGTAACCAAATTACTAATTCCAAAAGCATCTATTCCACATGCTAATTTATCGCTGTAGTTCGCCAATGTTGAAAGTGCTATATACCCTCCATAAGAAGAGCCGATAACACCAATTCTGTTTGCATCTAAATCAGGTTGGGTCTGTATCCAATCCAATAAAGCCCCGATATCTTCCACAGCGTTAAGCCGATTATAAGTATTATCGGCCAACTCAAAGCTCTTACCATATCCTAATGAACCGCGAAAATTGGGGCAAATTATTGAAATACCCATATCAAAAACACCCTTGTATAAATCAAAGAATAAAAAAGAACTGTGATTTACAGGACCACCATGCAGATCAATCAATACAGGAAAAGGTTTTTTAGATGATTTAGGTATAAAAACACATGCGGGAATTTTAACAGGTGCCTCATTTTAGAGAATCATAGGTTGCATAATAGATATTTTCTGGTTTGGTGATATCTCTTTCTTTTTGATACCAATAATCAACGTTATCTGTCTCCAAATTATAGCTAATAATATCAGCTTCAAAAAATGTCTGATGCAGGTTGATTGCCAAAATGTTTTTAATTGGATGTACCTTAATGTCTCCTATAAAACCCCATGGTATTTTTAATTGTCTGCTCTCATTTGTAGTAATATCATATGCGTAAAGCCTGGTAAGACCTTCTTCAAGTGTCTTGAAAATGATTTTATTTCTATTGGTAGTTGTCTGCAGATCAACAATATCCCAGGTGATATGATCGACTAACAATTTATCTGTCTTTTCATGAACATCATACCGATAGAGTTGCTGAAACTCTGAATTTTTGTCACTCAGATAATAGATAAATTTTCCATCCTGGCTCCAGACTGCAGGTGAACCAGCATCGGTGTAATCTGTACCATGATTAATCCTTTGTGTCGTATCAGGTTCAAGAAGCGTAATTTCCCCGGTAAGGATTTCAAGAATATACAAGCGTTTAGCTGTCCATTCTCTCCAGTCTTTAACCAGCAAAGTATTTTCTGATACCGGAGAAAATGCAATTGGAAATTGTGCGATTTTATCGTTGGTATAAATCCTCTTGTTTGAATTCGGATTTTCAGGTTCTATTATATAAAAGTCAAAATATTTACTATCTCGTTTGTTATTAGCATATAAAAATTTATCACCTTGCGCATTGAAAAAGCCCCCGATACAATTCCCTTGGCCATCAGTAATTTGTTCTAAAGATTTATCTTTTAAATTATATTGATAGAGTTGATATTGTTCATCGCCGTCATCGTCTAAAGATATAATTAAAAAGTTTTTATCGATAGCGGGATTTACAAAAATATCATCCGCATATTGCGGTATTCCCTTCATTGCAACAGGGGAAGAATCAGGGCTGGGTTGTGTTGAAAAACTTCTTTGTAAAAAGCCGCTTTTCGACAGAAGGTAAATACCATTGCCGTTGGGAAGCCAATCAATTAGAATACTTCCCTCAGCAAAATTCTTTGTTAGCATAAAATTATCATAGACTGAACTCCAGGGGATACGCGGCACATTATCGGACCTTACGATTGAGTTGGGTTTTGGAAATCCTATTATCGCAATAATGATTACTCCGATTACCAGAAGTCCAATAAGAACAAGAAGGAACCATTTTATTACTCTGAGTAGTTTTTTCATTTTTCTTACCTTTTTTTGATTCATTTTGAAATAATAATTGGACTACTGTATAACGTTTCAGCTAACAGGCGCGCCGCTATTTGGCGCGTCCTTGTTGAGCTGATTGTTAGAACGCATACTCACACGTAATACAGCATAACCGACGAAACCTGACGCTAATGAACCCAAAATAATACCGAGTCGCTCGTCAAACATTAAATTGATACCCGTTTCTTCAAAAGCAAGTGATCCTATAAACAGACTCATCGTAAAACCAATGCCACATAGAGCCGCAGTACCATATAAAGAACTCCAGGACATACTACTTGGTAAACTAGTTAACTTTAGTTTAATAGCAATCCAACAAAGACCAAAAACACCCGCTTGCTTCCCTATAAATAAACCGAGGGCGATACCTGCAGGAACGCTATGCAATAATTTCTCAGCGCCTACACCGGAAATACTAATACCAGCATTAGCGAACGCAAAGATAGGTAGAACAATAAAAGCTACAACAGAATGAAGATCATATTCCAAACGCTTTAACGGTGAGTAATGCATATTGGTTTTCGATTTCATTGGAATAAACATGGCCAGAATAACGCCAGCCAATGTTGCATGGACACCAGACTTCAACATGGCAACCCACATTACTATACCTACGACTATATATATACTTGTCGATTTGGGGTTCCGTCTGTTTAGCCAGGAAAGGATGAGGATGCAAAAAGCCACCACAACAAGTGATGTAAGTGAGATTTTTGTCGTATAGAAAACAGCTATGATTACAATTGCGCCAATGTCATCAAAAATTGCCAAGGATGTGAGAAATATTTTTATACTGACTGGTACTCTAGAGCCTAATAAAGATAAAACCCCTAGCGCAAAAGCAATGTCTGTTGCCGCGGGAATAGCCCAACCTTTCATGGCCGTGTGGTCATCAGCATTAAAGTAGGTATAAATGAGCGCTGGGACTAGCATGCCGCCAATTGCTCCTATGCCGGGTAGAATAATATTTCGTTTATCTGAAAGCTCACCTTCAATAAGCTCCCGTTTTAATTCCAGGCCGATTAAAAAAAAGAATACAGCCATTAATCCATCGTTGATCCAGAGTAATAACGGTTTCGCGATTTCAAAAGCGCCCACTCGAATCTCTATGGGTGTATCAAGAAATAAAGCGTAATAAGATTGTAAAGGTGTATTTGCGAATACAAGGGCAAGCGCAGCAGCGAACATAAGAATAATGCCCCCGGCAGACTCAAGCTTGAAAAAACTCGATATAAATGATTCTTGAGTATTACTCATAATTATTTTTGCGTTCTAACGTCGCGTTTCAGGTGCAACAGGGCTAAAACGCACAGAACTTATTGGTTATTTTAATACTTGAAAAATGCACCAAAAATCAACTAAATAGAGACACTGCCCTGTTGTCAACTGCAAACGCTTTGTTAGGCACTATTCTGATACTCCAAAAACGCCTCGTACATCGCAATGATATTGTCCAAAGGCGTTTCGGGCATGACGGAATGGCTGGTCTCTCCGATGTAGCCCCCGCTGAACCTGCCAAACAAGTTGACTAATTGATGGACCTCTCTTTTGACGTCCTTAGGACTTCCATGGATCAAGGTTCTCTGAACATCTACGCCACCGTTGAAACACAACTTCCCTCCAAATTCCCTGGAGAGCTCCCTGACATCCATAGCTTGCGGTTGGACGGGATTCAAAACATTTAATCCAATATCGATAAGATCGGGCAGAATAGCCTTAACGTTGCCGCAGAGATGCATCCAGACATGGGCGCCACCCGAGCGTACACGATCATACATCCGTTTGTATGATGGCTTGTAGAATTTGCGCCAATCGTCAGGATTTATTAGAAGACCCTTCTGGCTGCCCCAGTCATCAGAGAAGAATACAGCATTTACACCGCGTTCAAGCCACTGGTCGATAATTTCCAGGTTGTATTCGACAATCCTGTCTCTCAGCAAATAGAATTCACGTTCATTCGTGTAAGGATCCATGAGCATGTTTTCAAATCCACGCAGCATCCATAAGCGTTCGAAGAGCGTGAACCATACAGCTGCCTGGACATAGCGCTCGCCACGGCTATTCAGCCGTTTATCAGCGTCCGCGAATCGGTATTCACGGTAGGGATCTGGAAATGTGTAGTTGGCAAGCGCATGATAACCTTGGCTCAATGGATAGGATTCAGTCTTCGCCCCGTGGCCATCGTCCACCCATTCTGTCAGCCATTCGTCCTTCCATCGCTGCACACTGTCTTGGCATACTGGCTCAGTGGCATTACACGCCACATTTACCCAACCGACTATGTCATCCGGGAACTGTACAGCCAGCTCACGTATCCGTTCATGTTTGGCTGGGTGCTTTTCGTGCATCCAATCAAGATTCACACTAATGGAGCATGGAAGATATGCTGGTCCTTTGAACTCAATTGCCCGGTTATAGTTTTCGATTCCTGTCATTTTATTAGTTTCTCCCTGTATAACGATTATTTCTGCGGCGCGCCAAACCGGTTCTGTCCAAACGCCAAGTTGAAAATGTTTCCAGCGGCCCGGCATATTTCCGCACTCATTGAAACGCGTCGCGGACGCCGATAGGTGTCCAAAGCCGAATTAAAATGAAAGAACGAAACGTTGCTGGCGCGTCCGTCAGCAAATTTGGGTTATGTGATATTCAATTCCTTTTTTACTAAATAATTCGTTAAAGAAACGCATAAACTAACTGTTAATTCCACGTCTTCATATCGGGATTCACATTTCTCACGTAGATGTCGCCCATATTCAGATGCGAAATCCCACAATTTTTCTACTGCTTTATCAAGTGGTTGAGAAAATAGATCAGTGTGTTTTTTAATTATAGCTCCTAATCACATAACCAGTGCTAACAAAACTTTCTGTTTCACAGTGTCTCTTTTATTGTAATTCTTCTGGTTTTAACTCATCTATTATCTCTGCATCAACCCAGAACACTTTCAATTCATCATTTTCGCCGTGATTTCTGTTAAAAAACAGATATTTCCCATCGGGTGTAACATTCGGACAAAGCTCGTGCAAATCTGTATTAATTGTAGGTCCCATGTTTTTCGCCTTCGTCCATGTGCCGTCCTCCTTTTTAAAGCTAATAAAAAGGTCTACCCTATCTCTGGTTCTACCAAAGATCAGGTAACTCTCATCTGGAGCGATGAAGGGCGTACAGTCACTATGTTCTGAGTTGATGGAAGGACCTAACTTTTCAACATTCTCATATTTTCCGTTCTCCGGTCTTGCCAAATAAATGTCATCACGTGCGAAGTACAAATTTCCGTTTGCTGCCATGGATAATTGCCAGTGAAGTGGGTATGAATTAACGACGGGGCTTAACGGTTTTGGCTTTCCCCAATCCCCGTTTTGCCGTTCGACATACCAGATGTTCTCTTTGTCATCTTTTCTTCCTCCGTCAATAGATTCCCGGGAAGTAAAGAATAACTTTTTACCGTCTGGAGAAAATGTGGGATCACCAGTGCCATACTTTGATTGGAAAGGCACTTCAACCGGTTGTGTCCAAATATTATTTTCAATTCTCATGAAGACAATGTTAATCCCTACTTTATTCATATAATCCCAATAGACCTCATTGCCGTCGGGAGAAAATACGAGTCCGCCATGGACTTCACCTTTAAATATTTCCGGGGCAAACAGTTCCGGGGTTTTGCCGGGCGGTGTCTGCCCAAGATATGGGCCTTTGAAAACAGGCAATTCATTTTGTCCGGCACAGTTGCAGATCAATAAGTTAAATGATATAATAAATTTTATAAGAATAGTTTTTTGTATCATGGTTTGCCCCTTTTACTGCAATTCATTTGGTTTAAGGTCTTCAATTACTTTTGCATCCATCAAGTAGATATGCTCACATCCATCGGTGGGATCATGCAATAACTGTTTTAACTCTGTCTGATTCATAGCATCCTTAGGGAATTCTTTTGTTTCAATCCTGCTGCTGGCAAAAAAAGGTATTTGCCGTCAAATGAGACAAACGCGCGTTTGTCACGATATTTGGTATTGATACCAGAACCCATCTTTTTTGCTTTCATCCATTCACCGTTTTTGTCACGAAAACTGATATATAGATATTCCTCGCAATCAAATATGATATAACTCTCATCAGGAGCAATATTGGGCCAAAAACAACATCCTTCATCATTAATAGCATCACTTAATTTTTCCGGAAATAAATATTCTCCATTTTTGTAACAACTCTTATAAATAAAGGTCAACTAAGTTTCGAGAATCTGGATTCATTGTTTGATATATTATCACTATTTTGAATACAGGATATGAATAGAATTCCAATAAACAGAACCATAATTTGCATTTTTTCATATTTTCTCATTGTTATCCCTTTATATACACCTAAACGCTGCGCTTCAGCCGCGCAGCTTTTTCGCGTCGGTTGTAAGCGCTTTGTTATAAGGCTTATCCCGTGTTGCTATATCCTAATCCGCTTGACCCTTGCCTACAACGAAGTTTGCCGTAAAGTATTTCTTTCGTAT
>Ga0315547_1002508_pt1 | contig 12880 bp, 10 predicted proteins | sample SalMarSW160240MG_2_FD_202542 | JGI IMG/M metagenome (GOLD analysis project Ga0315547, IMG submission 202542) | Salt marsh sediment microbial communities from the Plum Island Ecosystem LTER, Massachusetts, United States - Salt Marsh Sediment SW1601-240 ... | reverse complement strand
TGCCTTTGCAGCCCACGGTGGAGCAGGAAAAACTTCTCTGGCCGAAGCAATGCTTTTCAATGCAGGTGTCATCAAGAGACTCGGCCGCGTTGAAGACGGCAACACGGTGATGGACTTTGAGCCGGAAGAACTGAAACGAAACATCAGTTTGAGCAGCGGATTCTATCAATTCAACTGGAAAAAACATACCATCAGCATCATTGACACCCCGGGTGACCAAAATTTCTTTTCAGACACAAAAACCTGCATACAGGCCGCCGACTCCGCCGTGATTGTGGTCGACGCTGTAGACGGTGTAAAAGTGCAGACCGAACAAGCCTGGGAATTTGCCGAAGAATTTAATTTACCATGTATCATTGTCATCAATAAACTCGACAGAGAACGTTCGGATTTTATGCGTGCGTTTAACGATGCCGCCCAATGTTTTGAACCAAAACCGATCATCATACAGGTCCCCATAGGGTCCGAAGCCAACTTTAACGGTGTCGTCGATCTTATCGGTATGCAGGCGTATACTTACGATGGTAAAGGAAAAGCAACGAAAGTCGACATTCCGTCACAAATGCAGGACCAGGTTTCGGAACAGCATGATGCGCTCGTTGAAAATATCGTTGAATCAGACGACGCACTCCTGGAAAGATATCTCGAAGGAGAGCCGCTGTCAGATGACGAAGTAAAGGCTGCACTGAAAAAAGCCATTTTGTCGAGGGAACTTGTACCCGTGCTTTGCGGGTCGGCGACAAACAATGTCGGAATCGACCTTCTCCAGGATTTTATTATAAACTGCATGCCGTCGCCAATGGATCGCGGTCCATGGATTGCCGCCAATGCAACCGGTGATGGCGAAGTAGAATGCGCTCCTGATCCAAATGCCCCATTTGCTGCTTTTGTGTTTAAAACCGTTGCAGATCCTTTTGCCGGTCGTCTCTCCATATTCAGAATTGTTTCAGGTTCGCTTGGAGGGGATGGAACCTTTTTCAACGTTAATAAAGACACCAGTGAACGATACAATCAGCTTTTAAGACCTGCCGGAAAGGAACAAAAGCAGATTTCACAGGCAGGTCCGGGTGCAATTGTTGCCGTGGCCAAACTGAAAGAGACAACCACCGGCGACACCCTCTGCGACAGCAGTCGAAAGGTGAAATTTAAATGCGCCGCGCCGCTTCCGCCTTTGATTTCATTCGCCGTAAAAGCAAAATCAAAAGGCGATGAAGACAAGATATTCATCTCTTTATCAAAATTGCTGGAAGAAGATATGTCTTTAAAACTGACGCGCAATCCTGAAACAAAGCAGATCTTATTGTCCGGCCTGGGCCAGATTCATATTGAAGTGGTCGCCGAAAAACTCAAAAGAAAATTCAATGTCGAGGTCCAGCTGGATACCCCCAAAGTTCCCTATAAGGAAACCATCACCCAGAAAATCAGGGTTCAGGGAAAACATAAAAAGCAAACCGGCGGCCATGGCCAGTATGGCGACTGCTGGATACAGCTGGAACCGCTTGAAAAAGGAAAAGGTTTTGAATTCGTAGATAAAATCGTCGGCGGCGCTATCCCAAAACAGTACATACCGGCTGTAGAGAAAGGGGTTATTGAATCGTCTCAAAAAGGGGTTCTTGCCGGGTTCCCGTGTGTCGATTTTAGGGTTACCCTTGACGACGGTACCTTCCACGCGGTCGATTCGTCTGAAATGGCATTTAAAATCGCCGGCTCCCTTGCATTCAAAAAGGCCGCTATCGATGCCGGACCGGTTCTTCTGGAACCCATTATGAATGTCTCCATCACCACTCCCGATGAATATATGGGCGATATAATGGGAGATCTTAACAGCAGGCGCGGCAGGGTTCTCGGAATGGACAGCAAAGGAAAAAATCAAGTGATCAACGCACAGGTCCCCATGTCCGAGTTTTTAACCTATGCGCCTGATTTAAGATCGATTACCGGAGGCCGCGGTATATTTACCATGGAATTTTCGCATTACGCCGAAGTTCCCGCGCAAATCTCCCAAAAAATTGTTGAAGAGGTGAAAAAGGCGGAAGAGTGAAGGGCCGAAGGTCAGAAGTCGGAGGTCGGAGGTCGGAGGTCGGAAAGCGGAGGGACGAAGGACGAATGAAAACAGAAGACGGTGGCGCCAGGCTATTATGCCTGGAGCAACCGTCTTTTGTCATCTTGCTATTCTACTTTCTGATCTTCTCACCTTCTGATCTTCTTAAAACGCTCTATGCTCTCTCTGCCCAATGCCTTTCAATCGACAATCGACAATCATAAATCATCAATCTACAAGTCGTCCCTCGTCCGAGCGCAGCGGTCGTCCCTCGTCCGAGCGTAAGCGGTCTTCCCTCGTCCGAGCGCAAGCGGTCGTCCATCGGACTACCCTCCTCCCAGACATCGTTTGCCGGGTGCAAATCCCGACCAAAACGCATCCCATTTCCGCTTAAATAAGATTCTGTTTCGTTTTCCGATTTGCTTTCCATAGGGACAGGTTTTCAGATGAAATCGTCTCGATTTTTTACTTCCAATGTACTCCCCTTCTCTCTCTTTCCACTGTCCCCATAGTCCTGTCTTTTTCACCATGGCGTCCCTTTGGGCCTGCAACAATATTTGTTCGTATTCGACATTCGGCCTGCGCGGCAACACATAAGCGTATCCTTTTTCTATCATTGCTTTATTGACAAATGTACCGTTCGATAAAAAAACATATGCCAACCAGCGTCCGTAACGGTCATGTCTTTCTTTGTCGAATTCCAATCGAATTATTTTCGATCCCACAAGGTACTGATTATATTTTTTGGCGGCATCGCCAAAGGGCTCTGCGTTTCGGGTTTTTTGCTTCGATCCGATAAAATGCGCATCATCATGGGCAATCTCAGGTGCGTTGATCCCGATATAACGGATATGCCGTCCGTCGCAGAGAACGATGGTATCGCCATCAATAACCCATTTTACACGGATCCACTGTTGCGCCGACGCCGTTGCGCCGGCGATAAAAAGGATTGATACTAGAATCAGGATTAAGTGTCGTTGGTATTTTTTCAAAATACAGTGTTCAGTGTTCAGTGTTCAGAGTTCGGCGGTCCTTAAACCAGTGTTCAGCAGTCCTAAAACCAGTCTTCGCTCCTCGAGCTTCGCCCGCTCCCATTCTCGTCCATCGTCCCAGCGCAGCGGTCGTCCGTCATCCGTCGTCTGTCGTCTGAACTCTACGCCAGTCCACAGTGTTTTGCAGCACTTTCATCCAATATTTTCGGCAAACCTCCATCATCTGAAGGAACAAATCCCAGGGATTTTTGCCAGGTTTCATCATCTTCCATGCACAAGTAGATCGTCACCTCAGGTGCATATTCTTTTATGACAGACACGATTTTTCGGTAGAGTTCGATTCTCAGCGGTTTAAAATACCGCATCTTTCCGTCGAGTCCGGATATAAATTCTCCGTAGATGATCTTTGAACCTGGAAAGCGTTTTTGTATGACCGGTTTTAAAGCCGGCATAAAGCGAAACGTGCCGAGACTGATCCATACGATATTTTCGGGAGATACATGGGCAAAAAGCTGCTTTAAAACGTGCCGGTAGTCTTCTTCGCATCCATCATAGATAATCAGGGGATCGAAATGAAATCCAAGGGGATACCCCCAAGACTCGCACTTGGATGCAGCGCGAAGCCTGGCGGAAAGCGATGCCGTATGACGCTCCTCTGATTTAATAACACGGGGTGTATTTAACGACCACGATACAATGGTTTTTCGATGATGGGCAAGCGATTTTAAACTTGTAACGGCTGCTGTTTTGGTTTTAAATTCCAATACCGCCTTGGATTGTTTTGAAAAACGGTTTACAAGCAGACGCGAAAGATCTGTCCAACTATCCCAGATCATGCTGTCGGTAAATTCTCCGGTCCCTATTCTGGTAATCGATTTTTTAAGAAACAAACCGTCCAACTCTTCCAAAAGATTGTCGTGGTTAACAAAATATTGCAGTACGGGAGGATGAAAATAGGTTTGCAGAATGCAATATGAACAGTCCATTGTACAAAATGAACCCATATGCAGGATTTGGTAACCGCAACAGGTATATGAACGTGTCCCCGGGCATTCTTTGATAAAGGCCCCCTTGTTTCGCGTAAGAAACAGGGTTGTTTTTCCCTTTTCTACAGGGTTGTCCGACGCTAAAATAAATTGATAAACCTCCCGTGAGCTCCGGACGATCGAGACCGGTACATCGGGGAGACGGGATTGAATTGAAATAACCTGAGGATAATGGCGTACCTGTTGGTCGATATATAGTTTTTGAATTAGCAAGAGTAACCGTTATGTTATCGAGAAAAATTTTTCTTTTAGATCGTGCCGTTAAAAGTAATAAAACCTCACCGACGGGTCAAGGATGAAAGCAGAAAATTGTTGATTGGTTGATTAATTAAATGGTCTAATGGTTTATGGGTTTAATGGGAACGTTAATCATTCCAACCATCTAAACGATCTCAACCATCCAAACGATCTTAACCGTAAAAGCAAGTTTCTCCATGATGCTTGACACGGAGCCGTCCTATTGATACCTCTTAAATCCCGCCGATATTAGAAGTTCTCTCAAAATTAGGATTTTCGGCCGAGATCAACAAGACAGGCCCGAGGATCAACCCGCCCCGTCTGCTACGGGATCTTCGGCACGCATACTCAAGTATGTCGAGGACTTGAGACGAGGGCACAACGCCGATACTTGTCCGCCTCGCCGCCAGCGGCATCTTCGACCGGCGGATCGGTCGAAAAGACTTTTTTGAGATGGCTTATAACCATTTTTAATGAACTCCGCGACTGGCGTATTCATCACGGGTTCGAAACCTTAAGGAGATCATGACGAACATGCTGCCAAGTAAACAAAGAAAAGGGAAAAAAGTTTTTATGAATTCAGAAGAGCTTCAGGAATATATATCAGTGAAACTGAATGAACTCTCCGCACTGATTGCCAATATGATCATCGCTTTGGCCATGACCAGCCTGGTGATTGTTTTTACTTTTTTTAAGGCCGGAGATATATATTTCTATGCGCTTATTTTACTTCCGCTGATAGCACGCTGGTATTTAGGCGGTATGGTCAACAAATGGCTTAGAAATAAATTTAAAGCGTTATTATACACTTAGAGTGTTCAGCGTTCAGTGTTCAGCGTTCAGGACTGAATACCAAACTCAGAATTTCATACCCAAGAACCTTTGAACCTCTAAACTGCTGAACCCTGAACACTGAACTCTGAACACTTAATCAAGGTGACCATTGTGCGTGTTGCCGTTCTTTCGGACATCCATGCTAATATAGAAGCATTTCAATCTGTTATTGATGATTTTAAACACCGAATCGATTACATACTGAACCTTGGCGACATCGTTGGGTACAATGCAAGCCCCAACGAATGTGTTGAATTGGCCAGAGATATCAAAATGCATTCTATTTTGGGCAATCATGATCAGGCAGCTTGCAATCCCGCGCTCGCAGAGCATTTCAACATATTTGCCCGAAATGCCATCCTTTGGACCCGGAATAATCTCAGCGATGAAAATATTCAATTTTTAGGCAGTCTTGAACAAAATTATCGCTTATCCTGCAGCCTCGCATGCCATGGTTCGCCGGATGATGTCAGCAGTTACATCGCCCTTCCCTTTCAGGCCAGGGCCACGTTAAAGAAAATGAAAAAAGGATTCTGGGGCAACATCAATGTATGCCTGTTCGGCCATACCCACAAACAAAAAGCCTGGCGAATGGATGTTCGAGGAAAAGTGTCACCTATTGAGATTCCGGTGGATGGAATGATAAAGCTGAGCGGCGAAGAGCTTTACCTCCTGAATCCCGGAAGTGTGGGCCAACCACGAAACGGCGATCCCAGGGCGTCCTATTTCATATTTGATACGGAAAACCGAACAGTGAGCTTTAAACTGGTGAAATATAACATGGCATCCACCATAAAAAAAATAATGGCGGCAAACTTGCCTGAATTCTTTGCACAAAGGCTTTTGGACGGAACATAGGAACGTTTAGAACGTTTGGTTCGTTAGGAACGTTTAGAACGTTAGGAGCGTTTAGAACGTTTGGTTCGTTAGGAACGATTTTAACCTTCATAACCATCTAAACGATCATAACCATCCCAACCATCTGAGTGGAAGGTGATAAAATGACAAAGATGAAGGAATTAAAAAAGAAATGGAAGCTCAAAGACGGCAGTGAGGTTTTATTGAGACCCATGATCAAATCCGACAGAGAAGCGCTGGGGGTTTTTTTTAACCGGCTTACCCCTTCGGTACTTCAGTATGTGCGCAATGATGTCACCAATCCAAAAATGCTTGACCAATGGTTTAGCCAATTGAATTATGACCGTGTGTTTCCCTTATTGGCCTTCAAAGAAGACAAGGTGGTGGCCAATGCGAGCCTTCATCGGGTATCTCACGGCTGGCGAAAACATCTGGGTACGATACGGATCGTTGTAGATCCGGAATTTCACGGAAAAGGTCTGGGGACGTTGATGATCAACGAACTTGTAGATCTTGCCATGGAGTTCGGGCTCGAGAAACTCATGGCCGAGTTCCCCCTAAGGGCCCTTGGCGCCCTGGCAATGTTCAAAAAATCCGGCTTCAGCCCAAGAGGCGTGATCGAGGGGCTCATGAAAGGCCGTCACGGCGAAGATCTGGACATTGTGATCATGGTGATGGACGTGGCGGCATATGCGGATAGGAGACAGATGACGGACGACTGACGACAGATGACGGACGACCGCTGCGCTCGGACGATGGAAGAAGTCGGGTCATCCGTCCTCAGGTTTGTAAAGCGGCAGTATCCTTTTCCCGTAGCCGGGAATAGCGGCGGTTAATGCTTCTTTTAGTGCTTTCGCATTCGGGTATCGGTTTTCAGGATTCTTTTCCAGGCATTTCATGATGATTCCTTCGATTTTTCGATCTAAATCCTGATTAAATTTACTCGGAACAGATGGGGGTATTTCGAGAATCATGTCCATGAGGATTTTTTCCACTTCATGATAAAACGGAAACATTCCGGTGTAGAGCACATACATCACAACACCAATGGCCCAGACATCTGATCGCCGCTGACTTTTCCCCATAATCTGTTCCGGTGACATATAGGGACGTGAACCGGTTATCGTTTCTGAAAATGTTTTACCGTTAAGTTCTTTGGCCGCGCCAAAGTCCAGAAGCGTTATCGTTCCATTTGGCCTGACCATAATATTTCCGGGTTTTATATCTCGGTGGATGATTTCAAGATCGTGTGCATGCGCCACAACATCCGTAAGCTGAATAACAATGGACTCCACCTCTTTGTTGGTCAGTTCTCGTTCGATCAATTCATAAAGCGTTTTTCCGACAACAAACTCTTGAATAAGTATGGTTTTATTTTTTTCTTCAATTATCTCTCGAAATTTTGGTACACAGGAATGACCGGAAAGGTGCTTTAAAATGTGTCCTTCTTTTTCGATTTTAGCGTTAAAATTTTTGCTCAAAGGGATTTTAGCGACATATATAAAAGGCGGAATCTCTACGATATCTTTGACTTTCCAAACTTCTCCGAAACTCCCTATACCTAAGCGATTCAACTTTTCGTAGCGACCTCCGATAATCTCCCGGGTACCGGACCTTGGAAACAAGTCGCCCAAAAACCTTCCTGAAAGCCTGGCCAGAAACCCACCCCGTTTAGACATGGGCTCCGGGGAAGACATGCGGATCTGAACGGCAATCCTTTCCATCAGTTCTCGGGATGCCAAAGGAAAGGTGAGAAAATCCGCCGCGCCGGCTTTTAATGCCGATACTGCGACATCCACCATAAAACGTTCCAGAAGCACGATGATCGGAATTCCGGGACCGCCCTTTTTAGGTTTCAATGCAGCAATTATTTTGTCCGGGTCCTGAGTCGGGTGCCGCAGAGCCAAAAGCACTGCATCTATTCTCTTCGCAGCGATAACCTCCCGGGCCGTTTTCAGCGTATCGGCGGCATATACCCGATAATCATTTTCATTTAGAAATTTCTGTAACTTTAAAGTTTCTTCGTTATCACTGTCTATCAATAAAACGGTCATTATTACATTTGCTGGTATTGTATCCATTTTTCAAGAACTTTTTAAAATGAAATTCGGGTTTTTCGTTTGACACATGACCCGCATTTTTCTATATCTAACGCTTCAATAGAACGGATGAAATCCCCAGTCTAAAGTGTTGTGTCCGTTTATATTTAAAGTCATGTCGGAGGATCTGTTTTGCCCATAAAAAACCTTAATGCAGAAGAAATTCTCTATTACAGTGTAACCCTACTTACGATCGTCGCTTTCAGCTCCGGTTTTACACGACTTTTCGCTTTAAGCTTCGCAAATGTAAAACCTGCCGGAGAAGAAGCCGGTTTCGATTTCAATCCCTTTGGCAACCTGGATATTGTGGGGACCATCGTCTTTTTTCTGGGAGGTTTCGGCTGGGGCCGACAGTTGGACGATCAAAAGATCGGCTTCAAGAATCAGAAGATGGGATGGCTCATTATTTCGCTGATCGCCCCCTTTGCCAGTCTGACCCTGGCGGTCAGTGCGGCTTACATAAAGCAATACTTCTGGACCGACCGGGTCGTTGAGGTCGTACTCCATCTGGGAGCGGCTGTGACTGCCTATCATATACTCCCTATACCTCCTCTGGCAGGTTCTCGGCTGATTTACCTGGCGGTGCCCAGTCAAAATCAGCGGGTCTGGAGAATTTACACAAAGATTGGGCCTTACATTATCCTGGCTTTCGTAATCGCTGAACGTTTTTTGGGGATACCGTTATTAAAAGAGACGGTTGCACCGGTTTTGGACGTTGTGACCAAGTTTGTCGAATACCATTGATAATCTCCCAACCCGCACAAGCCGGAACCCAATCAGCGCCTAACCTAAAAAGTCTATGATCTCAGCTAACAAATCGGACAAACCGCCACAGGAATACAGCTAAACTGTAGCCACTCAATACACATTAATACGAATTCATCACAATTGATTGTCATTAAAAAAGGCGGAAAGGTTTTGACCCCTTTCCGCCTTTTCATTTAGGTTGATCATAACCTGTCAAATCGACGAGTTATGCTATAGATTTTTGTGGCTTCTTGGTAACAAAAGCAATCAGAATCGCGAGAATGAGCAGTCCGCCTGCGACATAGAATGCAGCGTCGTATGATCCGGTAACGTCCCTGATTCTTCCTGCCAGCTTGGGCATGAATGCACCCAGACCCCAGCCGATGAACACGATTCCGTAGTTGAAGCCCAGGTTCTTGGGGCCATAAAAATCAGCTGTATAAGAAGGCAACAGCGCAAGACCGCCGCCGTAAACCCAGTAAGCGATCATACAGGCCACAAACGCCATAAAAAGCGATTTTGCCGCAATAATTGCGGGCAATGCGAACATACAGAGAGCGGCGAGAAACGCATTGAGCATGTAAGCCTTGTCCCTGCCGATGATGTCCGAGTACTTGCCTGTCCCGACCCGTCCAGCAGCGTTCATAAATCCGCCGGCGGCAACCAGGATAAATCCTTGCGCCAGGAAGGGCTTAACGATTTTAGCGGCGTGGCCGATGATGAGAAGACCGGCCTGAGTGTTCAGACAAAAAAGAGCGATCAAGGCATAGCACTGCCAGGATCCGGCCATTTCTCCTGTCGTCCAGTCAACCACAGATGCAGCAGCAGCTTTTGTCGCTGCCGTCTCAGGCGGTTGAGGTGCCACATATCCCTCTTCCGGCCATGCCAGGACTTGGGCGGCAATACCGATGACGATCAAATAAGCAATCCCCAGCACCATGAATGACGCAGAGAGAGAATAGCTGACAATAAGCCACTTGATGAGCGGGGCCACGTAAAAGGCCGCGCCACCGTAACCCGCAACAGTAATACCGATCATGACACCGACCTGATGCGGTCCGACCCATTTCCGTGTTGCCGGAACCGGAGCGGCATAACCAATGCCCATAGCGATTCCGCCGCCAACGCCAAATCCCCACAGGATTCCGGCGTAGGAGTTCGCTGTTGCAGCGATAATCATACCGATGCCCATGAAGAGAGCAGATAAGGAGCCGGCGACTGTGGGACCGTATTTATCCTGGATCTTCCCGCCGGGAATCATGAGCAGGGCGAAGATTAAAATACACAGGGACGCCGGGTTGGAAGCCTGCTCTGCGGTGAGAGCGGCGGTCCATCCGTGGGCCTTCATGTAAACATCGTCCGTGAGATACTTGACCCATACGGACCACGCATACAGGACTCCCAGGCATAAATTGATAGTCGTACCAGCTAAAATTACCGCCCATGCTCGTCCAGGAAGTACATCAACTGGTTTATTGTATCCTTTAGCGTACTTTGGCATTAATACACCTCCTTAAAGTTGGAAACCATAGATTTATTACCGGAGTGTAAAAGCCCAACTCAATGGAAACTGTTATGGCGATCCTTCTCTCAAGTCGCATTAGATGCCGTATTCTATTTTTAAGGTGCCAAAAAGTCGGTCGCTACTCAGCTGAAAGGCTTAGAACATGTCAAATCCCCGGTAAAAACAGAACCATTCCATTGTAAGAGTGAAAAAAGCTGATCTTGCGGCAAATCAAAACATATCAGCCTCGACTCTTCTTGCTGCAACTCTTTGACATCACCCCCTTTCCGATTAAGGGTTGAAAAAGCCGCGTTCTTATTTTGTGTAAGTCCTAACGGACCTAACGGTTAACGTTGAATCTTAAGTTAAAGTTGGTGAGAATCTCTACAAGCCTTACATTGATCCGAAGATGACCGGATCAATGCCCCCCCCTAAATCCGCGAAATTTAGTTCGTGTCCATCCGTAAATGGTCTTTTTGCCCAATCTCTGCGTGATGCTCAAAAAATAATCCTCGGAATATCAATTATATGCCGGCTTGTCCCGTTATTTCATCGGGGCGGTTATTTGTTTCGCATGCCTTGATCTTGAACAAAAATCTTCATTTATGGATGGACACTAGTTGGTTGCTTCCGGGCATGTTTCTATGCCCCGGTTAAAGATTTCAAATGCAATTTCAAGTGTTGATCTAAGATAATCTTTTTTACTGTCAATCAGTCTTTTACTTTCCTCCCAAAGAACAACTCCTGAAAACAAGGCCCATACAATGTCGGCGAGTGCTACCGGATGTCTGTCGATGAAATCCCCTTTTTCTATTCCTTCTTCAAATACTCTGGCAATCGATTTAAATGATTGTCTTGACAAATCTTTGATATCCGATAGTAAGTGAGGTGACAAATTCTTTAGTGTTTCACTGGATTGTAAATGGAACATATTAATCAGTACCAGAGGATCAAACTCATAAACTTCATACAACGCTTCTTTTAAGGCCGTTAATTTTTGTTTGGGTTCCTCATACTTTTCATTATGTACATGTTCCAATCGAATACTCATATATTGAAGTATTCTTAACGAAAGAGAAGCGAACAACTCTTCTTTATTCTTGAAATAAAGATAAATTGTTCCGGGACTGAGCTCTGCTTCCTTGGCAATGTCTTCCATGGTTGCCTTGTTGAAGCTCCTTTGAGAAAAGACCCTTTTTGCCGCAACCATTATTTGTTGACGCCGTCGTCCCTTTTCCCGTTCTTTTCTTTCTTTAATGCCCATATCATCCTGAACCATATTTATTTAATTAAGGAATATATAAATGGTGCTTCTTATTTAGTCAAGCAAATATATTCACTTTTTAACAATTGAACTTTTGTTTTCGGGGATTGATGGATTGACAAACATAACTTACTGAAATCGACAAGATAATTTTGATCAAACTAATCGCTGACAATTTTTTTAAGATGAGGATTTTCTGTGAAAATATCCAGCGTATTTTTTAGCTTTTTAAGTTCATTCAGGTGGTTAAACGTCAGCTTTAATGTATAGGTTGAACCTTCAAAATTGACCGGAGGAATGAGTTCCATTCCTTTTCCAAGGTTCAGTTTTTTGAGATGCTGTTGGAAAGATTGTTCTGCGGTGGCGATGGCGGGAAAGCGCCGCTGTTTTAAATATATTCTGATTTTACGAGCCTTTTGGTTTTTGTCGAGATCCTTATCCATTAAAATGTTTTTCAAATGAGATGCATCCAGAACCTGTGTGATTGATTTGTCTTCACGAACGGCAATTTCTTTCACCATTGTCAGGATTTCTCTTTGTTTGTTGAGACTCAAGCTAAGGGCATTGAACAGGCTGATAAGTCCTTGGGCATCAGCCTTTGATAATTCAACGAGCTCCAAAGCCGTGGCAAGAGCGATGGTGTTGGAAAGCAAGCTGTTTTGAAGCAACTCCGTCATATCATAAACAACTTTGATCTTTTTTATCATCGACGGATGTTCGGAAAGGCCCAATATCGGCAGTGCTTCGGCCAGCGAATCGATACTTTTGTAATATCCGGATAACATGCTGAAACACCTTGATTTTTCAATGATATTCAGCGGTCTTTGGAACGCATTATCCGCAACGGCATAGGTTACGCATTTGAATCTGTCGGTATCCGGATCCAAAACCCGGGCGCTGAGTTCAAAACGATTTAATCGCCGGCATGCTTCAACCCTGCGAAACCCGGAAATAATCGTATATCCTGTTTCCTTTTCCAATAACACCGGCGGATTCAACAGCCCCAGATACTTTATTGAACCCATCAGATCATCACGCTTTTTTCCGGTGGTGATAAGAAAAGCATCATCGTCAAAGTCGATCCGGGACAGATCGACGATTTTGGGCGCTGGGTTCATCGGTTCCGGGTTCCGGGTTCGAAGATTATGGGTTCGAAGATTCTGGATTTTGGGTTCATCGGTTCCGGGTTCACCGTTCAAGGTTCAAAGCATATCCGGTTGCAGCTTATTGCTGAACCCTGAACCTTTCAACCGATATT
>Ga0315547_1002507_pt1 | contig 12886 bp, 8 predicted proteins | sample SalMarSW160240MG_2_FD_202542 | JGI IMG/M metagenome (GOLD analysis project Ga0315547, IMG submission 202542) | Salt marsh sediment microbial communities from the Plum Island Ecosystem LTER, Massachusetts, United States - Salt Marsh Sediment SW1601-240 ... | reverse complement strand
GAATAAGAAGAAGGATAAATCTTTTAAAGTTGCAACAGCAGGATTGGTATCGATTGCTGCTACATTTTTAGTATTGGTTGGAGTTGGTATTTTCTATTTGGGGAATAAGCAGAATACCGGAGATTCCGTTTCTGACATCTTAACCCGGGGCGTATTATTGGACAGTGCGATAATGCATGTTGAGATCCATCCTGAGAAAGCTGATCAAAAATATGCTGAGCTGTATGCGTATGAACAAAATTCCCGTTTTCAATATCAGGCTGATTCAACCGAAAAGCAATTGGCATATTTAATAGGAAAGATTGAAAATGCGGAAGTATATGCAAAGGCTATTGATCCAAAAAAATCAGGATTGGAAACTACTACTCAAAAGAACACAGATGCTCAGGTACGACATCTGAGATATCCTTACGTTATAACAAATAAACCACCGCCTCATCTTGAACTGAAAATGCCTGAAGAAGAATATGACAGGAATGATCTTTTTATTATTGTGGAAGAAATGCCTGAGTTTAGGGGAGGAGATTTGAATTTATTCAGGCAATATGTCCGAAAAAACATTCAATATCCGCGGGAAGCTATTGAGAAACATATATACGGAAGAGTGTATGTTCAGTTTACTATAAATAAAACGGGCACCCTGACAGATGCAAGGCTGATAAAGGGTGTTCATCCTCTATTGGATCGTGAAGTACTGCGTGTAATTAACAGTTCCCCGCTATGGGAGCCGGGAAAGCAAAGAGAAAAACCTGTGGATGTTTCGATCCTTATGCCCGTAGATTTTTATTTGTATTGATATTGAAAACTAGTCGCAAGTCTCAAGTTACAAGTCACTGGTCACTAGTCTTTGGTCTCATATCTCACCTTTTCAACTCCTCAAACCTCACATCTCAATACCTCATCTTCACATTTCACGAATCTCAGCTCACTGACAACAAAATCCGTGTAGTTTGTTATTGGTGAACCGGTGAATTGCGTTTCATGGAATATCGGAATCCTGAAAAAAGAAGGCAGTTGAAACGCTTTTACCTTTTGCATCACATACCCGGGGCGACGCCCCGGGCTATTAGATTCACACCCTTTCCTTTATATTCGTCCTACTTATTAACTGAAAATATTTACAGGCATTATGCCGGATGATTAACTGATACATATTGAATAAGCTAAATCATTAATCTTCATTTAATCGATTCTCCGATTCCCCGAATAATCATTTTCTACCAACTCGTCTCAATACTCTAAACCCTAAACCCTAAACATCTCAACTAATCACCAATTACGAATCACCAATTACGAATCACCAATCACGAATCACCAATTCCCCAAATAATCATCTTCCCACTTTCTCACTTTCCCATCTTCCCACTTTCCCATCTTCTCACTTTCCCATCTTCTCACTTTTCCATCTTCTCACTTTTCCATCTTCCCACTTTTCCATCTTCCCACTTTCTCACTTTCCCATCTTCCCACTTTCCCATCTTCTCACTTTTCCATCTTCCCACTTTCTCACTTTCCCATCTTCCCACTTTCCCATCTTCCCACTTTTCCATCTTCCCACTTTTCCATCTTCCCACTTTTCCATCTTCCCACTTTCCCATCTTCTCACTTTCCCATCTTCTCACTTTCCCATCTTCCCACTTTCCCATCTTCTTTCTTCCGTCTTTCTTTAATACAGTTTCTTGGCTTTCTTCTTCTTGTGCTTCTTCGGTTTATAGGTCTTTCTCTTTTTCGGAGGTCTGTATTTTGAATTCCTCGGGAGGTCCGATTTTTCCGGCATCATCAGATTCTGTCTTTGCGTAGCCGACTTTTCAGCAGTACTGCAGCCGGTTAGTCCTGAAAAAACAATCAAAAATGCCAATAGAAATAATATCCTTACATTCTTCATAACGCTTTAGTTGTTTAGTAGTATCAAAAAAGTATACGGAAAAACTGCAAGAGGGTTTTATTCACGATAAAAATTATAAACTAACTGACTATCAAATAGAAAATAATCCGTATTTATTTAGAAGGTGAATTCCAATATGAGTTATAACTACTTGAAAAATAATTGTCAAATAATTTAGCTTGTATTAATTATTTATTCCTGGAAATTTTCCTTTTCGTATGTCTTAACACTCACATCAAATAATAAAATCATACGCCTCTCATATACCTGTTCTTGTTGTTTATGTATGGCTTGAATAACTGATTTGCCTGATAAAAACAATTGATTACCTTTAGTCATTCTCAATCTCAAAAACTGACAAATGAAAATTTCTTTTCTTGGTGCTGCAAGGGAGGTGACAGGAAGCAAGCACCTGATTACAACAAGCTACGGTAAAAAAATATTACTCGACTGCGGGATGTATCAGGGCAAAGGTTTAAAAACCGATGCACTGAACCGTGAACTGGGTTTCGATCCTTCGAAGATTGATCATATAATCCTGACTCATGCGCATATTGATCATTCGGGTCTTATACCCTATGTTTACCGGCTTGGATTCAGAGGGTCGGTAATATGTACGAATGCTACACGCGATTTGTGTGCATATATGCTGGCAGATGCCGGTTATATACAGGAACATGATACCCGCACGTTTAATAAAAAACGTGCACGAAAGGGAGAACCGACGGTCGACCCGCTTTTTACAAAGCAGGATGCAACGGAATGCATGGAACTTTTCATTGGTATTGCATACAACCGTAAACTTACTATTGACGGAAACACAAAAGTGAAGTTTACAAATACCGGACATATGCTGGGAAGTGCCGTTGCCAATGTAGAAATTCAGGAGAATGAACAGGTGAAGAAGATTGCCTATACAGGTGATATTGGCAGACCATCAAACAGAATTCTAAGATCTCCTGACCCTTTTCCCCAGGCAGATATACTGATCACGGAATCGACTTACGGAGATCGTTTGCATGTAGGCAGGCCCCAGGCTGAAGAAGAATTGCTGGAAATTGTGAAAGAAACCTGTGTAAATAAAAAGGGAAAACTTATTATTCCTTCTTTCAGTGTAGGTCGCACACAGGAAATAGTATACTCTCTCAATAATTTGTTCAATGAAGGACGTCTGCCAAGAGTGGATATTTATGTCGACAGTCCGTTGGCTATCAATGCGACCGAGGTATTCAGGATGCATCCCGAATGTTTTAACGGAAGTATACTTGATGTGATGGATAATGATCCTGACCCTTTTGGATTTAACAGGCTTTTTTACATTCGCAGACATGAAGACTCAAAAAAACTGAACTATCTGAAAAAGCCCTGTGTGATCATTTCTGCATCGGGAATGATGGAAGCAGGTCGTGTAAAACACCACCTGGCGAATAACATTTCCAATCCGTCTACAACAATTCTGGGTGTAGGTTATTGTTCTCCTCCAACCCTTGGAGCAAGAATACTCAGAGGCGATAAACAGGTTTCCATTCATGGCACTGTTTACCCTGTAAATGCAGAGATAAGACGTATTGATTCGTTTAGCGGGCACGGTGATTATGAGGAAATGATAGGCTTCTTAAATTACCAGGACAAGGAGAAATTACAGCAGACCATACTTGTTCACGGTGAATATGATTGTCAGCAGAGGTACAAAACCACCCTTGAAGAACATGGATTTAAAAACATCATAATTCCTGATGTGGGAGATGAAATAGAAATCTGATGGTAAGAAATTCACACATCGGATTTATAAATTGTTTGGTCAATATGTTCCAAAACGCAGAAAATTGAGTATTAACAGCGATTAGTTTCAATTTTAGCAAGCATCTTAAATAATATTTATTATCTTGCCATTAAGTTAAACTTAAATTTACCAGACATATGAATAAAGGAGAATTGATTTCAGCAATTGCTGCTTCAGCCGGCCTTACAAAAGCCGATAGCGAAAAAGCCTTAAACGCAATTACCGCTTCAATCAGCAAAAGCCTAAAAAAAGGTGAAAGAGTAGGACTTGTTGGATTTGGCTCATTCAGCGTTAACCAGAGAGCAAAACGTATTGGTCGTAATCCACAGACAGGGAAAGAAATTACAATACCTGCAAAAAAGGTAGTGAAATTTAAACCGGGTGCTGATTTGTCACTTTAACTTATTAAAAGCTGTCTGACGGGCAGCTTTTTTTTTGAGGGGCTGTCTTAAAAGTTGAAAATTTGCCATCAAAACATTAAATCACATAGTTCTCACAAAGTTATATACAATTGAAAAACAGGATTTTGTGAGTTCCTTGAGCCTTTGAGAGACTTCACGGCTGTCTTGAAATTCTTTTCTTTTGCGACAGCCTTTTATTATTTTCCATTTCTTATTGAAATATGACTTATACGAATAAATATCATAAAATATTTACTTCTAAAAGCTGATATTTGGGTTCCAGTTTATTGCATTAAAATAATAATTATGGGAAAAAAGCGATCGTGGGCAGAACCTTATAAAATAAAGATGGTCGAACCTGTTTTTATGACCACCGAAAAACACAGAATAAAAACACTTGAAGAGGCCGGATACAATACGTTTCTTCTGAAATCAGAAGATGTTTATATTGATTTGCTTACCGATAGCGGTACTTCAGCTATGAGCGACCGTCAATGGGCAGGACTTATGATGGGAGATGAAGCTTATGCAGGCAGCAGGAACTTTTATCATCTGGAAGAAACAATCCGGAAATATTATAGCTATAAGCATGTTGTTCCTACTCATCAGGGAAGAGGTGCGGAGCATATTGTATCCAAAATATTAATTAAGGAGGGAGATTATATACCCGGGAACATGTACTTCACCACAACAAAACTTCACCAGGAACTTGCAGGTGGCAAATTTGTAGATATCGTTATTGATGAAGCCCACGATCCTGAATGTTTGCATAAATTTAAAGGCGATACGGATCTTAAAAAACTTGAAGCACTTATTGATGAGGTGGGTGCAGATAAAATCCCATATGTGTCCATTGCTACTACAGTGAATATGGCCGGAGGTCAGCCGATTTCTCTTGGAAATCTCAAAGCACTGCGTAAACTTACCAACAAACACGGAATTAAAATTATTCATGATATGACCCGTGTGGCAGAAAATGCATTTATGATTCAGCAAAATGAGGAAGGGTATCACGATAAATCAGTAGCAGAAATAGTATATGAAATATGCTCGCTGACCGATGGAGCCACCATGAGTTCTAAAAAGGATGCCATGGTAAATATCGGGGGATTTCTTGCGGTGAATGATCCGGAAGTATTTGATAAGGCCCGCAATATGGTTGTCATTTATGAAGGGTTGCATACATATGGTGGTATGGCCGGAAGGGATATGGAAGCTCTTGCCATTGGCATTAAAGAATCTGTGCAGGATGACCATATCAGGGCAAGAGTTGGTCAGGTATTCTATCTTGGAGAAAAACTGCTTGCCATGGGAATCCCAATTGTAAAACCGATAGGAACTCACGGCATTTTTCTTAATGCGAAAAAATTTTTACCTCATATCCCCCAGGATGAGTTTCCGGCACAAACACTTGCTGCTGAAATATATATTGATTCCGGCGTAAGGTCCATGGAAAGGGGTATAGTCTCCGCAGGCAGAAACAAAGAAACAGGAGAACACAATTATCCGAGCCTGGAGCTTGTCAGGCTGACCATTCCCAGAAGGGTTTACACACAGGCACACATGGATGTTATTGCAGAATCTGTGCAAAGAGTATATGAAAGAAGGGATTCTATCAAAGGCTTGAAAATGGTGTATGAACCTGAATATCTGAGATTTTTCCAGGCCAGGTTCGAGAAGTTGTGATAAGGATATTGTCTGTGCCGGGATTATTTTTCCTGACCTAAATATGTTCCTGGTTGAGTTTAGATGCAAAAACTTCAAACAGGGATAAAATTAAGATATCAAACAGCTTCAATAGTTGACGGAGGTTTGGTGGCTATATTATAAGTAACACTCACTATTCCGGGTACTTCGTGAATAATTTCCTGTGAAAGTTGTTCCAATATTTCAAAAGACAGTCTTGCAGGCGTGGCTTTTCGTGCATCAACACTCTCCCAGCAGCGTATTTCAATCTGCTGACCAAAATCACGTTTGCCATCCCGTATTCCCGTAACACGGTCTTCATGCAGTATGGCCATATACTGGAAAGCTTTGGTGTTTTTAAGGGTGCGTTCAACAACAAGGGTAGCTTTGCGAACGGTCTCGATCCGCTCAGCGGTTACTTCGCCTATGACGCGTGCTGCAAGTGCTGGACCGGGGAAAGGAATACGATCGAATAATTCTTTTGGAAGGCCGAGAGCTTTACCAACCTTTCTAACGCCATCTTTCCGCAACTGGATCAGAGGTTCGAGTATCCTGTAACCAAAAGCTTCCTGGGGATCAATTCCCAGTTGTTCGAAAACATTGTGCTGCCGTTTTATTCCTGCTACTGTTTCATCCACATCGGTGAGGATGGTTCCCTGGAGCAGGAATTTTGCACCGCTCTCCCTGACGATGCGGCCAAAAACATTTTTGTAGAATGTCTGGGTAATTGCTTCACGTTTTTCCTCCGGATCAGAAATCCCTTTCAGTGCTGCAAAAAACTCCTGTCGTGCATCAACTACATCGACAACAACGCCAAGCTCCTCAAAAAGGCCTGCAACCTGGACCGATTCTCCGGCACGCATCAACCCGTTTTCTATAAATACCGTCTTGAGTCGATGTCCCAGGGCTTTATGCCCAAGCATGGTGACAACTGATGAATCGACACCGCCCGAAAGGGCGTTGATGGCATTTCCATCACCAACTGTTCTTCTGATTTCTTCAACCTTTGTGTTAATAAATTCCGGAGTATTCAGTTCCTGCAAAGTGATTTCTTTAATCATGGTATATTCTCTTGTAAATAAGTACTTTCTCAAAAATTTATTTTGCATGTTAAGCGGGGCCTAATATAGGAAATTCAGTATCATTTTTAAAAAGAAGTTGATAAATAGTCAGATGTGTGTAAAACTTATGCATTTTCACTAACCAGCAGAATAACTATTTGTCCTACCTATTTCACCAGTATTTACACTCTGTTTCGTATAATCTATGCTAATTTCATTTTCAGTATTTAAGAAACTTTTCCAAATGAAAACCAAACTTTATTCAATTGTTTTAATTGTTATTGTTACTGTAAATGCATTTGGCCAGGATGGTCTGATCATTCAGGAAGATTCCCTGGGTGTTTGCACCATGGATGGAATTGTTGAGAGCAATGCAGCAGGATACACTGGTGGCGGATATGCCAATATAGACAATGGTGTGGGCATTGGTATGAGTTGGAGTTTTATCATTGGTACTGCAGGCGAATACAAGATGTATTGGCGCTATGCTTTGGGTGGCTCAGATATTACCAGTCGTGATGCAAAACTTCTGCTAAACAATGTACCCGGCACTGACACGGTCTTGTTCCCACATTCCGGATCGTCTTCATGGGAAGTATGGCTTACCACCGACACCCTAAATATCTACATGCAAGAGGGATATAATAAAATCAACCTGGTATCGGTCACGGAGAAAGGCCTCTCCAACATCGACTATTTTCATATCCTGGATTCAAGTCTGCAGGCCACCGAATGCATACCCTCCTATACCTTTACCATAAGCAGTAGCGATACGGCAGCAGGATCGGTGGATTACAGTCCGAAGCAGGAACTCTACGATATCGGTTCTGTGATTGATGTTTCGGCCCAGGAGAAACCCGGCTACTTTTTTCATAGCTGGTCGGGGGAAGCTGCTTCGACCAGCGCGGAACATAGCTTCTCCATTCAGAGGAATACGCATATGACCGCCCTTTTTTATCCCGAAGGAACGGAAGCTGATGCAGAAGCCATCGGTTATGCTACCATTCAGCATGATAATGGCACACCCTACCTTCTCAATGGGGGCATAGCGGGAGAAACCGTTCAGGCCACTTCCATATCAGAACTGCAAACATACCTTGAAGCTGATGATCCCTATGTGGTGGAACTTGGAACACTTATCCAGGGAGAGAATTCGGAGGAAATCCGTATCGTCTCGAACAAAACCCTTATCGGCACTGACACTGCAGCGCATATTAAAGGAATACCGGTGAAGATTGACGGCGCACGCAATGTCATCATTAAGAATATTACTTTTTCGGAGGTCATCCGGTATGATGAGCTGGAAATTAACGGTGGCGCCATGAATATCTGGGTAGACCATTGCGACTTTTACACCGACCGTGAACATGAAGTAGACTATTATGACGGATTGATGGATATAAAAAATCAATCGCGATTTATCACTGTTTCATGGTCAAAATTTCACGATCACCAGAAAAGCATATTAATCAGCTCGGGCGATCAGGAAATTGCTGATTCGGTAATACGGATAACTTTTCATCACAATTACTTTTTTGATTGCGATTCCCGCCTTCCCAGCATACGGTTTGGAAAGGCTCATATTTTTAATAATTATTACCGGGATATTGGCACCGGAGTGAATACCCGCATGGGAGCCTGTGTAAGGGTTGAAAACAATTATTTTAAGAATGCGGGAACAGCAGTTGGAATGCTGTATAGTCCCGAACCCGGCAGCGTGGAACTGATCGGCAATATTTTTGATAACTGCGTTTACAGCACGGAGCCGACATGTGAGTTAGCGGTACCTTACGATTACCTGGCTTCCATGCATCCGGCAACACAGGTGCCCGACACCGTAACCATTGGCACCGGAGAGCCTGTTATCAGTAACTTACCAAATGTATCCCTTGATGCGGAAGCATTGACGGTTTATCCCAATCCTTCCGAAGGAAAGATCATCCTTCATCTTCCTGAGGGTGCAGGCGAAATCAGGGAAATAGTTATTACAAATCTGCAGGGCAGCATGCTGGTCCTTCATCATCCGGATGCGGATGCAGCATCTTCGGGAAAGATCACTTTAGACCTTAGCGATCTTGAACCGGGTATGTATTTTATACAGGTAAGATCGACAACAGGCAGAATGGAGAGAAAAATAATAATTTACTAAGTCATAAGATAAAAGCTTTTACCATCATCTGATGAATACAAGCCGGCTAAATATTATGTTGTTATTTGCCCTGTTCATACATTTTATCTCTCCCGCTTTTGGTCAGAGCCTGATGATCAATGAATTTGTTGCATCGAACAACAGTGGGTTACAGGATGAAGATGGCGATTTTTCGGATTGGATTGAAATTTACAATTCGGGCGATGCAGAAGATACACTTAGCGGATGGTATTTAACTGACAATGAAGAATTACTCACCAAGTGGGCTTTCCCTGAAGTGATCATCGAAGCCCATGGCTACCTTGTTGTTTTTGCTTCGGGGAAAGATCGAAAAGAAAACACGGATAGCTTACATACGAATTTTAAGCTAAGTGCCTCCGGGGAATTTCTTGCCCTGGTGAAGCCGGGAGGAATTGAGCCGGCCACTGCTTTTCAACCGGAATTTCCACCTCAGTACGAAGATGTTTCTTATGGTCTGCTTTCAGGCGAGTATGTTTTTCTCAGTGAGCCATCTCCCGGAGCAGAAAATAACGGCATACCTTATTTAACACCCCCGGTATTTAGCATAGCCCATGGTTATTTTTACAGTCCTGTTACTCTCGAGCTTTCGAGCGATATCGAGGGTACCGATATTTATTATACCCGGGATGCAAGCACTCCTTCGGTTGCAAACGGAACAAAGTATACCATGCCGATCAACATTTCGGAAACCACGATCCTTCGCGCTGTAAATATAAACGGAGGTGTCAGCAGCCAATCGGTCACGCAGTCGTACCTGTTTCCTGAAGACATTATCAGGCAACCTGAATACCCCGAGGGGTATCCTGAAGAATGGTTGCAGCCTGTTGACGGAACCGATGAACACATTCCCATTGCATCCGATTATGGGATGCATCAGAGTGTTGTAGATCATCCTGAGGCAAGTCCGGTGATCCTTGAATCGCTTCTTGATCTGCCCGTAGTGTCCCTGGTAAGTGACATTGACAATTTTTTTTCCAAAAGCACACACCCCGACACAGGGGGAATTTACATGTATACCGGTGCCCCTGACGGACCCACACGCTATTTGCGTTACCACCTGGGTCACGATTGGATCCGCCCGGCTTCCGTTGAGTACTTTAATTCGAAGGATGTGAATACTGATTTTCAGGTCAATTGCGGGATTAAAATTCATGGAGGGGCTACTCGTACACCCTGGAAGACAGCCAAGCATTCCTTCAAACTGGGATTTAAGTCGGAATACGGCCCGGGTCAGCTCCGGCAAAATATTTTTGGCGCCGGCACACCCGGTCAATTTGACTGGCTGGTATTAAGAGGCGGTTTTGCGCTGCGGTACGGACAACAGATCTATGATCCCTGGATGAAGTCAACATTTCGGGACATGGATCAGTATGCTGCATACAGCCAGTTTGTGCATGTATACCTGAACGGAATGTACTGGGGCATATACAACCTCTGCGAACGTATGGATGATAACTGCATGGCCGATCATTTTGGAGGTGAGCCTGAAGAATATGATATTGTGAAAGACTATTACGAAGTAGGGTCGGGAGACACGATTGCCTGGGCGGAACTCGTAAACAGGGTGCAGGATAGTATTGCCGATCCGGCGAAATACCAGAGTCTGCTGGGAAATAATCCGGATGGTACACCCAACCCGGAGCTGGAGAAAATGGTGGATGTGCGGAACCTGGCAGATTATATGCTCATGAACTTTTATGCCGGGAATACAGACTGGGACCATCATAACTGGGTGGCGGCACGAAGAAAGGTCAACTCAGAGGGTTTCCGGTTTATTCCATGGGATGGCGAATACATTCTGCAGAGTGCATACGACAATGTGGTACAGGTAAATAATGAAAATCGTCCGACAGGAATTTTTCATGATCTGATGGAAAATGAGGAGTTCCGGAACTTGTTTTATTCCCGTGTAAGTGAACATTTTTTTGAGGATGGAGCTTTGACTCCCCAGCCCGGGTACAAAAGGTATGTAAACTGGAGAGCCATTATCGATACCGCCATCCTCTGTGAATCTGCACGCTGGAATTCTGAGGAGCAGCCAAAGAGTGATATCTGGGAGAACAGCTACCACAACTTTATTAATTCTTATTTTCCGGTGAGGACCGAAATCGTATTGAATCAACTCATCCAGAAAAATATGTATCCCCTGATTGCTCCCCCTGAGTTCAATACTGAAAACAAGTATATTCCGGAAGATTTTCAACTTTTCATGAGTTCCCCTTCCGGCGGGGATATCCGTTATACTTTCAATGGCACAGATCCGGGGTTTTATACTCCTGGTACTATCGAGGGTCTGTTCATTTATGATGGCAGTCCCCTCCCGTTTGTAAGCGATACGATTACCATCCGGGCCCGGGTCATCAACGAAAATATGTGGTCAAAACTGGTCACCCGACAATTTATTATCGGTGAAGATCCTTCTATAACCATTCCTTCTATGACGGCAAGCAGGACCACAACTTTTCAGGTCTTTCCAAATCCTGCCCGGGAAGGCATAAACATAAAGTATACTCTCAGCCAAAACTCAACCATTAGGTTATGCTTATATACACTAACGGGTGAGCAGATTGCCAGCTTGAACGAAGGATTGAATCAGGCAGGCGAACATCATATATACTGGCCGGCAGGTGATCTTCCTCCAGGTGTATACCTGTGTGTGCTGGAGAACCTGAGTGAGGGCCGGCACTACCTGTTACGTGTAATTGTTGAGTAATTCTGCTGCGAAAAGATTGAAACGGAAAACCGGCTTAGACTGATTTTTTCTTTGTTCTTTACAAATTGCGATTCAATGAGTTTTTGATTTCCTGTATAATTTTATTATCCGGATTGCCTGATAACCTATAAAATTTGCTGCAATTGTTAATTTATATCATGTTTTGATTACTTGATAGTGCTTATTTTTGATAAAACAGTAAAAATAAAAAAGAATGATAATCGGTATTCCAAAAGAAATAATGCATGGAGAAAGGCGTGTATCAGCAATTCCCGAAACAGTAAAAAACATGGTCGATAGCGGAGCAAAAGTTCTGTTCCAGAAAGGAGCCGGTGTGGGTTCGCATCATAACGATGAGGAATATAAAGAAGCCGGTGCTATGATCGTTCCGGATGTGGAAGAGATTTTTACACAGGCTGAAGTAATCTTAAAAGTGAAAGAACCCCAGTTTAATAAAGAAAAAAACAAACATGAGCTGGACATGATGCATGAAGGACAATATCTGATTTCTTTTCTTCATCCGGCATCTCCTGCAAATCACCAGGTGGTGAAGAATATGGCAGCGAAAGGGATCATTGGCCTGACACTGGATGGCATTCCGCGCATCAGCCGGGCTCAGTCTATGGATGCTTTGTCGTCGATGAGCACCTGTGCAGGATATAAGGGTATGATCATGGGAATTAACGACATCAGTAAATTTATGCCTTTTGTTACAAGTGCAGTGGGGAGGTTACAACCTGCAACAGTTTTTGTGATCGGAACAGGTGTGGCAGGACTTCGTGCCCTGGCAACGGCCAAAGGATTGGGAGCAACAGTATATTCGGCGGATATCCGGCCGGAAGCGAATAACAATGCCAGATCACTGGGTGCTATAGTTATTGAAACCGGCGTTCCTCATGAGATAGCAGTAAGTTCTGATGGAAAACATGCCAATCAGTTGCCTGAAAAATGGTTGGCTGTGGAACACGAAAACTTCAAAGACATCATTTCAAAGGCGGACATCGTATTTTGTTCTGCATTGATCCACGGGAAAGTAGCACCTGTTTTAATTACAGAAGAAATGGTAAAGATGATGCAACCGGGGAGTTGCGTTGTCGATATTTCCATAGACCAGGGGGGAAATTGTGCAATTACAACCATGGGAGCCATTGATGTGAAACACGGTGTAATTATTCAGGGGATCAATA
>Ga0315547_1002506_pt1 | contig 12887 bp, 17 predicted proteins | sample SalMarSW160240MG_2_FD_202542 | JGI IMG/M metagenome (GOLD analysis project Ga0315547, IMG submission 202542) | Salt marsh sediment microbial communities from the Plum Island Ecosystem LTER, Massachusetts, United States - Salt Marsh Sediment SW1601-240 ... | reverse complement strand
TCATGTCAACGCTTACGTCGATTGCAGCTACGTCGGTTTGGAGGGCTGTAACGTCTGCTTGTATTGTGCCAACTTCGGTGTCGATTGTGGCTATGCCGTCTTCTATTGAGGTTATTGTTCCGTTTAGGGTGCCGATGCTTGTCTTGATGGTTACGATGTCGCCGGCCATAGCGGTGACATCATCGCCTATAACAGTTATAGTGGCATCCAAGGCGTCTAGGCTAGTTTCAAAAGTGCCAATGCTTGTTTTGATGGTTGCGGTGTCACCTGCCACAACTCCTAGGACAGCATCCAAGCTTTCAAGTGAAGTTTGGACAGTGCCGAGGCTTGTCTGGGCGGTTGCCATACCATTATTTATGCTTGTTATCTTAGCATCCAAGCCTGAGACAGTTGTTTGAATGGTGCCAACCTTAGTTGAGACGGTTGCAACAGCGCCGTCGATTGAAGTGATTTTGGCGTCAAGTGCATCAAGTTGGTCAAGAGCCGTCTGCATTGTAGGCAAAGCAGAGACAGTGAAGAGGTTAGTGTCCAAGATCTTGTTAGCGGTGTCGTAGCATGTAAAGTTCCATGTTCCAAGTGGAGCATCTGAGGCAATTTGAATGGGGGTTAGGACAGTGGGGTTTATCTGATAGAACGGGACAATCATCTGCCAGTCGTTTGCTGAATTAGCTACGTTTTCTTTATAGACTTCTAAGCCGGTGGGGTCAGTGATTACCAGATTTACTTCAGCTTTTGCTGTGGCTTGAGATACGATGCTAATGATGTCCATTCGTAGATATCCGGTTGCACGTGTCTGGGCCGTGAAGACGTCTACAATCACTGTGAACGTTGCTGAAACGGAAACGCCCATTGCATCAGTTGCAGTTACGGTATGTGGTCCAAGTGCTACATTTGGAACTGTAAAAATTACGCTGAATGCACCAGTACCACCAGTGGCTCCTGTAGCTACTTGTGTGCCATCGAAGGTTACGGTCACTGCTTTACTGGCAGAGAACCATGTTCCCGTTACGGTTACGGAAGAAGCGACCTTGCCTGCAGCGGGAGTCAACTTAATGCTAGCCACTTCGGTAAGTAAGAAGTCTGCAACGGCATCGATTGGTGTTGGAGCATTGTCAATTGCTTTGACTGTGTATGTTTTTCCTGGCGCAGTAGGGTCAGGAAGTAGCGGCACTGTTATGGTTACGGTGAAGGCTCCTGTAGCGTCGATTGGAGCGTCGTTAAGCAATGTAACGTAGTCGGTGCCTGTGAGGTACCATCGTATGTCAACTAATTTGCTTGGTGTGAAGCCCCTGCCTGTAATCGTCACTGTTGTGTCTATGTAGCCCTTCTTGGGGCTGAGCGATATGACCGAGGTGACAATTGTCAGAGTTGCGGTGGCTTCATTTCCTTTGCTGTCCAGCGCACCTATAGTCACCGTCGCAACTCCAGCTGTGAGTGATGCCGAGAACGAGCCGAAACTATCAGTGTATATACCTACCTTTGTCGTAGTATCGTAGTAGGTGTAAGATGCGATGACTGGCGGATCGTCGAGGGTGTCGAGCGTATCCGCAGCTATTGTGAGTGCTACAGCGCCAGTAACGTAATTTATCGTGCCTGAACAGCCAGCGGTGACGGAACTTAGGGTTCCATTTAGTTCATCTGTGAAAGTCACTGTGACGGGCGTTGACGATAGATTTCCAGCCACAGTTATAGTGTTACCATCATCTGGCTTGATTGGCGTGTCAGTTAATGCGCCGGTTCCTCCGGTAATAGTCCACGTACCAGTAATCAGCACAGACGTGTTTATGGTCGTTCCATATAGCACGACTGCCGGTGTTGATGCTGCGAAGCCTGTTCCAGAAACAGCTATGGTATCTCCCGAGATAGCCGTTTTGGGCGTCAGCTTTATCTCCGATGTCACCGTGAAACTGTCAAATGCTGTCAAGCCGGACACGACATCCTGAGCTATAACGTAATAGTCGCCTTGAACCGCCTCGGGTATGGTGATGCTAATCTTAGCCTCTGTTCCAACGGCGTAAGCCTCTGCTAGGAAGCCTGCCGTCCCATCCCAGTCTTTGATGGAGTTCCAGTAGATCCTTACTAAGCCGCCAGGAGTCGTACCAGGTACTGTCACTACGGGTGGGGGGAATTTTCCTACAGGACCCGTATTAGGTTCCACCGTTACTGTGCCTATTGCGTGTGCCATGGGTATTGCTGCTAACATTATTGATAGTGTTAGAATTGTTATGATTGCTATTGTAGATATTTTTGTTTTGATCATTTCTGTTTTTTCCTTTATGTTCGTAGTGTATGAAAGGATACGATATACTATTTAACGTTATTGTGAACAGATGCTAACATGAGGTACAGAGTGCACAACATTCTGCAACGGCTACGTAACTTGTACACACAAAACTTAAATAGAAGGGCTAAGCGCTAGAATTTTTTTTGAGTTTAATGCAGTTTTTCTGTTTGTGGGGTGGGAGAGGGACAAACTGGCAAAGCTGACTCTCGGCGGAAAATTGGGAAATGCAAATAACCCACCCAGTTTCCGTCCCTTTCGGGCCACCTTTCCACCAAGTTAACTTTTGAACTCTAATACCATCATTCCTTTCAGGGTGTCGCTTTTCTCTGTCTTGTAATCTAGGCTGTGCATTGCGCCTTCTATGAATTTGCTGAGCAGTTCTGTGGCTTCTGTTGTGAGGACGGTTGAGACACATCTCAGCTTAACCGTGCTTTCGTCTTGTCTAACTTCGACTTCGCTTAGGTCCCATCTTGTTGCTTCAAGGAAGGCTTTGAGGGCTTGAACAGGGTCTTCAAATTTTTCTTTTATGTATTTTCCGTGCCATTTTCCGCTTTCGTACCATTTTGCCTGCAGCTCCTCTTTTTCAGTTTCGTAGGCTTTTGTGGTTAGGTAGTTGAGGACGTCTAGGGGTACGAAGGCTCCGCCCAAAATCCTGTGCGCCTGCATAACCTGTAATATTTCTGTTGCTTGTTCGCGGCTGTAGCCCAGGTGGTTTACGTTAAGAGCATGCTTTAATGTTTCCTCGACGAACATGCTTAAGGATTCGCTGTTTTTCCTCGCTGCTTCTGTGACGTCTGCAAGGATGTCTCCTGAAACGTAAACGAGTCTTTTCCGTTTAGCCTTAGCCTCGCTCATCGGCTTCCTTCCTAGCCTTTAGGCGTATGCCTCCTCTCTCAACTTCCTTGTCTACGATTTTGTAGCCAAAAGTTTCTAGGACTCCCTCCAAGAAGGCTTCATACAGCAGCGTGTAGGACTCTGGGAACCTGGAGCTTATTATTCGAACTGAAACCTGTTTTTCGGTTTTTTCTATGTTGAATTCTGGGGCGTTCCAGGTGAAGGCTTCCAGGTCTCTTTTGAAGGCTTCGAAGGGATCCTCGACTTCGCTTGTGACGTATCGTTTTGCAAGCCAAACTCCGGCGTTGAACCAGCTTTTCAACGTTTTGGCCTTCGCCTTCTTGTATGCGAGCTCTGTCATGTCGTACCATAGGCTTTCCTGACATAGTATGAATCCGGCTTCCTTGGCTGTCTTCAGAACCGCATGTTCCTCAACAGCGTTTCTCAGGTTTACGCCGGAGTCCTCGGCTTTGACGGTTAACTCGAAAACCTCGTTTACCATGTCGTAGAGGCTGTAGCCTCTCCGCTTAGCCATCTCGCTTATACGCTGGGTCAGGTCCTCTCTGGCAACAAACGTTTTCCTCTTACTCATTTTCTCGCCTTCACCTTAGTAATTGTGCATGTCACTAGTTCGCCTTCCCTGATGTGCAATGCGTCCCTTACCTCCTTCGGAACCGTTATTCGTCCCTCCCTCCGAACATATGTTGTGAATTCCATATCTCTTTTAATCAACAGATCAATCCCAAACATCGACACATTCCCCCAATTTCACACAAAAAACATATAAGATTTGCCCCTCATTAAAAAATGGGAACAACCCAAAGCGCTTTTGAATTTATTGTTCTCGGATTAGTTTTCATTCTTTGGGTTGCCCTTTCATTCGGCAGCGCTATAGAGGATTAGAAATGTGACAACCCGTTTTGTGGCGTTTAATATTTTTTCGTACCGCGTTGGCTATGAGGAGTATTGCCACTAGGGCCATGAGCGCGAAGCCCACGGGCGTTGCGGCAAAATTGATTAGATATCCGTAGTAGGGTATGGTCAGCAAAAGGCCTCCGCGAATCTGCTCCGGTCTCACGCCCCAGGGGTCAGGATCCTCGTTAGCGTCACCCTTAGTCCTGAAGTAGAAGGAGTCGTTCTCAACAATTTTATCTATAACCCTGTGAAGGATTCTTGAGTCACTTCTTTGGAAGGCAATGATGTCACCAACCTTCACGTCGTCGGGGTCAACCCTCTTAACAAATATTATGCTGCCGACTGGAACGACTGGTTCCATACTACCGGCGGACATGATGACGGAAGAAGAGAAACCGTTAGCATAGACAGCAACAATATAGATTATGAGAGGAGCCAACAAAGCTACCACTATAAGGACAGGTATGATTTCTTTAATCCTCTTCCTCATTTGCTTTTTCGCCTTTCGTTCACTGACTTTAAATTCATAAGTTTTATCAGGTAAATCTTCATTTATCCAGCTGTGATTAAAGATGGCAAGGTCTAGGCTTGATGTTTACGTGAATATTCTTAAGGCTTTGACTCGTGGTTCTTCCAAATTAACCCATATCATGTACCAGGCCGAGATCAACTATAAAACCGTGAGGCAATGCCTGAATTTCCTCATCAAACAAAATCTGGTCAAGGCAACACCTGTGGGGAAAAGACGCTTCTATCACCTCACCGAAAGGGGAATAGCCGTCTTGGAAACCCTTAGCAAGCTAGAAAATACTTTACAGGTTTCCTGCAGTTCATCATGTGTAGCTGAGCAGACAATACATTAATTTTTGTGATACGCTCAAACCGAAATAAAGGATATGTTAACTATTAAAATATGTTTTGGGGTAGAACAATGGAACAATTGAACGGAAATACAAAAGGAGTAAAAAACATGAGACAACTCGGTCCGAAAATCGGGGTTGAAAACAAAACAACAAGCTTTGAAGAAGTTTTGCTGGAAGCAATAGATGAAGGACTCTCTATGCTCAGAGAATCGCCTAAACAGGCAATCTATTACCATTTAAGAAAAACCTTCAAAATCGACAGGATGGACATTCCCTATAAAATTGAAGAATTCGTCGACGCCATCGAGAAAATCTTTGGAGCCGGAGCCAAAATAATTGATATCCAAATAATGAAATGCCTCTTCAAGAAAGTTGGCAACAACCCCAAAAAATATCCGGAACCAAAAAAGAACCTAACATTCACAGAATATATAGCAGCGGCTAGGCTTCATCAAGGAAGTGGCGCCTTTAACTGATATATGATATATCTTTCTTTTGGTGTTCGGGCTTCCACAGTAGCAGCCAGTTATCTGGGTTGTCTGGGTCCCCTTTCACCATCAGAATCTCGGAGGATCCAGCTTCTTTGGCGTTAGTGTAGTTCTCCAGCAGGTTTTGTAGGAGCTGCTCGCTCCAGTTACATACGATGGCTGCTTCACTCCTGTTTTCGTTTGTCCCTAGGAGGCGGAGGAAACGATCTCCCACCTCCACTTGTTTGACGGGGCAGGACTCACCTGTCTTCTCTATTATCTGGATTGTGTGAACTGTGAAACGGCTTCCTCCATCCCTGATAGTTAAGTGTACGCCGTTTCCCACAAAGGCATCCATAAATTTTTTCATCAGACTATTCTTCAACAAAAGCACCTCTGGAACCAGTTAACTTGTTGTTTGGGGATTTAAGTGATGTTCCGTGGAGAGAGTAGTTCACCAGAACACTATATCTGTAATCGTAAGACGCAATATTTATATTTCTCTTCAACAGTAATACATAATAGCAAATTAACGAACAGGAATGAAAAAAAGTTGAAACAAAGATTCCCTAGTAACCAAGAAAAAATCCGGTCGTTCGCACGGTCCGCTAAACCCTCCATTATGGCGGTGGGCATCGGCGGAGCCGGCTGCAACATCATATCATGGATAAAGGAACGGGGCATAACTGGAGGAAAACTCGTTTCGATGAACACGGACGCAAACCATCTAACCATCAGCAAGGCTGACAGCATGATTTTGATAGGCGAAAAGACGTGCAAAGGAATCGGATGCGGGGGCTACCCGAAAATAGGCGAAAAAGCAGTGAACGAAAGCATGAGCGAAATCTCTGAGGAAATCTCTGACGCAAACATTCTATTTCTCTTAGCTGGTTTAGGTGGAGGCACCGGAACCGGCGGCATCATGCGCCTAGCAGAGAACCTCCGCGGACAAGTCTCCAGCAACAAGTCTCCACACCTGATTATAGGCGTAGTCACCCTTCCCTTCGAAATCGAAACATCAAGAATGGACATAGCCAAAAAGGCGATTCAACGACTCAAAACAGCATGCGACACCGTTGTTGTAATCGACAACAACAGACTCATCAAACTCGCCGGAAACCTGCCCATGAGAGAAGCTTTGGGGGTCGCCAACACAACCGTAGGAAAATTTGTTAAAGGCATAACTGAAACAATCACATGCGCAAGCCTAATCAACCTAGACTACGCGGACATGCGCAGCATCATGGCGGAATCCGGAATCGCCTCGATAGGAATCGGAGAAGCAAAAGGAGAAGGCAGAGTCGAACAGGCTGCGGAGAGAGCCTTGAACGGACGTCTCCTGGACATAGAAGACGTAACCAAAGCCCGCGGAATGCTGATACATATTTCAGGCGGAGAAGACATGACACTAGCAGAGGTCCATCATGCAGGCGAATTAATCAAACGTTCGATCCCGCCCAAAGCAAAAGTAATCTGGGGAGCAAGAGTCACCAAAGAACAGCATGGAACCGCCACCGTCATGGCAGTCCTCACAGGCGTAGAAAGCGCATTCCTCCAAAAACAACAAAAACATTTAGGGAGATTCAGTCTCCCCTTCTAACCCTTTTTTTCTTTGGTCAAGATAAGGTTTCAGCGTAAGCAAGCTGTTGAAAGACCATGTTTAAACCGCCATCACGTTTGCGATTCCTGTTCCACAGTTTGGGTCTCGGTTGCGTAAGCAGCGCCATCTTTCTCCAGGCACTAGTCTTCTATGACATATCACAAACAGGAATCTTCAGAGCCACTGAACAGAACCAAACAATACTATCATTCGAGATCTTCCTAACAATCTTTGCCCTAATCTATTTCGTTTACCTGTACCAAAACTTTGTCCGATCAATACGATAAGAAGGACTTCAAGGAGAGAGACATGTTTTTAAGCCTTTTCATTCTCCTTGGGATTTTCTCAGTTTTTTCTTCATTTCCTCTAAGACCGAAAGCTTCTCCAGTTTTTCGGACACAGCGGCGCGAATGAAGTCAGACCGGTTCATGGCAGCCCCCATCTTAATCGCTAAGTCCAGCGCCTCAAGCATCTCCTTACTCATTCGAACCCTAACGCTTAGTTCTTCCTTTGGCATGTGACATCACTAATATGTGTTTAATATACCACAACTTTTATTGGGATTTGTGGCACATTAGGACTACATTAAGCCTACAGGTAAGTGTTTGTTTTGTCTGTGGAGGTTGAGAATGTTTGTGTGGCCCTGACGAAGCCGTACTTGGATGCTATGGAGGGCTTGGTGCGGGATGGCGTTTATGTGAGCCGTAGAGAGCTCGTTAAGGATGCGTTGAGGCGTCTCTTCAGGCATTATGGGATAGAGCCGTTCGGTACAGAGGAACCCGAGGCTGAGGCGCCATGATTGCTCATTTGGGTTTCCAGATTTTTTCGCCGTGTTTTTCGAAGAAGTCTCTCAGGGCTTCGCGGACGATCTCGCTTTTGCTTCCGTACAAGCCCTTGTCAATCATGTTGTCCATACCGCTTAGGTATAGTTCGCTGAGTCTTATTGTCAGGGATTCCTGCATTTTTCCAGGGGCATGATTTTTCACGCTTTAGAGTATGTCTTCGAGAAAATTAGGTTATGCATGATGAAAGCAAGACATATTAATGCTGGGGCAATACAAAGAATATTGGTGCACGAGAAAATACGCAAAACTGGCTTCTCTATCTAGTGAGGGTAGTTGTGGATGCTAAATATGGATTTCAAATTCATAAATTTCGATAGTAGATGGTTAGACAAAACAGAAGCAGGTGTTAATCATGGAGTTTGAGGAGTTTCTGGACCTTTGCAGAGACGCTGACAGACTGCTTGATTCACTGAAACATAATCCTAGATTGCAGGGAAGGGCGCCTAGAAACTTGAAGCCCGCGGCAATTCACTACTTAGCCCAAAAGCGGGGACAAAACGTTACCATGCATCATCTATACACGATCTACGGCATTCGCCAACCCAGACTAATCGAAATCAAAAAATTGCTTAACAATTTAAGCAACAGCAAATAGACACTTCTTCTATAATAACGTTCCAGCAGTCTTTTTATAGGAGTCTAGCTACAAAAACGCTGAGGGAAAAAGGCATTGACGTTTTTTTGTGACGTTTGTGGAGACCAAACCGTTGCAGTAAGACCAGTCACGATCATTCTCTGGGACAGAACAGAAATTCACGCAAACCTTTGTTTGGATTGCTCAGAAAAGGTTGGAAAGTCAAGAAAAGTCAGGGTTTCGGCTCTCATGAAATGGCTGATTAGGAGTATGAAATAATGTCTTTTGAAGCTCTAGACTTTATCATAAACGTCTTGAAAGAACACGAGAAGGACCTAGATCGCCTCATAAATCAACTAGGCATCATAACAAAGAGTCTAGGAGATACCGGCGACACATCTGGCAAGATCGAAAAAATAGAAGATCATCTAGCAACTCTCCAAGGCCAGATAACTAAACTGATAAACAACAGGGTCTCCCCAGGAGAAGGCATGACAAAAGAAACTTGTACAGTTTTATCATACTTCGAAAACGGAGAATGGTACATCCTCGAAGAGCTTACACAACAGATCAAGTTAAACAAAATTAATGCAGCCTTCATCTTCGAGTTTCTCGCAGAACATGGCTTTATTGAGCTAGACAAAAAAGCAAAAAAAGGAAGACTATCGCCAAAGTACCAAACGTTTCTAAAGCAACTACGCGCGCTGTCAACCACCACCTGACAAACTAAATGGCTTGTAACTGTGCTTGACCTCAATCCACGCGGAACGACTTAGCAGTTCATCATGTGCAGCTGAGCAAATACATATCGATTTTTGTAATATGTAATCAAGTGAAATAGCGTATATTAGTTAACAAGACACGATGTTTTTCGGAGTAGAACAATGGAGCAATAACAAAATGAACCGCGTTTCCTATGATCTCATAGCCAAAGTCTGCGAAGTAGCTAGAGAGGCGGTTACTGTAACCGTTTTTGTTTACGAAGCAAGACTTGGCGGACTGCAATATCGAAGACTCGTCGACCAGGCGGCTTCAGCCGGATTGATTAAAAAGACTGATAACATGTACCGAACCACAAAAAAGGGAGAAATGTATCTTTCAACCTATCAAGAGCTTCAAAAACTACTAGGGGAGAAACAGAAATGAAGACCAAAATCATTCTTTTAATTACAATCATAGCCTTGAATATAGCCGATGTAGCTACAACTCTTTATGCACTTCCTTTAGGTGTGACAGAGCTTAATCCGTTTTTTTCTGTAAAACAGATTCCTGCCAAGATTGTAGCGTCTTTAGTTTATGCCGGATTTTTCCTTTTGACATATAATAGATGCATGAAAATGGGATTCTCTAAGGGGCTGCATATATTGAATTTTACTCTCTATGGATTGCTTGGTATCTACACGGTTGTTGTAACCAACAATCTAATTCAAATAATTTTGTGGGGGATATGAGAAATGACATATTTTTGTGACGTCTGCGGAGACCAAACCGTTGCAGTAAGACCAGTCACGATCATTCTCTGGGACAGAACAGAAATTCATGGAAACCTTTGTTTGGATTGCTCAGAAAAGGTTGGAAAGTCAAGAAAAGTCAGGGTTTCGGCTCTCATGAAATGGCTGATTAGGAGTGGAAACTAATGTCTTTTGAATCTCTAGACTTTATCATAAACGTCTTGAAAGAACACGAAAAGGACCTAGATCGCCTCATAAATCAACTAGGCATCATAACAAAGAGTTTAGAACATACCGGCGACACATCTGGCAAGATCGAAAAAATAGAAGATCATCTAGCAACTCTCCAAGGCGAGATAACCAACCTGATAAACAACAGGGCCTTCCCACGAGAAGGCATGACAAAAGAAACATGCATCGTTTTATCACACTTTGAAAACGGAGAATGGTACATCCTCGAAGAGCTTACACGACAGGTTAAATTAGACGAAATTAAGGCAGCCTTCATCTTCGAGTTTCTCGCAGAACATGGATTCATTGAGCTAGACAAAAAAGCAAAAAAAGGAAGACTCTCATCAACGTACCAAACGTTTCTAAAGCAACTACACGCGCTGTCAACCACCAAACCACTGAAATAGCCAAACATTATGAAGGAGAAAAAAATAGAATGTCACTTTCGAAACTAATACCTGTGAAGCCAGCGGTAAAAGCTGGGTGGAGGGAACGCCGTAAAACATCTGAGAGCGATCTAAGTGTTTCTCGGCGTTCCCCGTTCCACCCATTAAAGATGATCGTCCGTGACTTAAATTATTTCCAAGGGTTTCCAGCATATTATACAGATGTATTTCTTTTGATTACAGGTAATTATATATATTACAAATATGGATTTGTAGTCCTACTGAGCGATCTAGGTGCCTCAACAATGAATGATGAAAGAAGAAAATGTTATGGAACAGCATCTATTCCGATGGGAGTTCTTGAGGATATAGACAAGCTCACTGAGGAGCTCCGCTACTGGCCCAGCAGAGGCGCCCTCGTAAGGGAAGCCTGCATCGAAAAGATCAGACGCGAGCAGGAGAGACTGAAGCAGCTAAGGGAGACTACGAACGGGGCACCTTCGCCGAGAAGAGCGCAAACCGTGAGCATTTTGGAGGAGAACTCAAAATGACCATAACACTGGATTCCATAATCCCTGTGGGTAGGCTGGTTAAGGTTAGATGGGAAGCTAAGAAGAAGAAAGCTTGGTTCAAGGTTTTATGTAAGCGGGAACGTGACATTATGAATCTCACCATAAACTGCGTAAAGGCTGTTAGAAGTCCGGTGTTGGCCAAAATAGTGAAGGCCATAATTACAAAGCTGAAGAAAGCGTTGGAGAGCCGCGTAGAAAGACTGGTGAGGACTATAGGACGTTCAACCGCTCTGGAACTGTGTAGGATAGCGGAAAGCTGGGGGAACAAACTTGCCCGCCAGTGGAACGGGGATGATGGGTTAGCCCGTTACTTGGCTGTGACATATCATAACCAGCAGAAACTGAATCGTGGGAGGAGCAGAATATGGTGAAGAAATTAGGTACAGTTTTAGTTTACGAAGAGTTATTGCTGTTATGAATCCGTTGTATTGGGTCTTAGTTCTAGTAATTTCGTTAGTTTACGTTTGGACATTATATAACATACCTATTGTTGTTGCTGGGGTCAGGAACCTTCGTTCAGGCAAGCGTAAAACGAGGTTGTCGTTTAGTGGCAAAAAAAGGTTGCCTGCTATGTCAATTATTGTTCCAGTGAAGGATGAGGAGAAGGTTGTTGGCAGGCTTCTTAAGGCGATACTGGATGCTGATTATCCTGCGGATAAGAAAGAGATTGTTATTGTCGAGGATGGAAGCGTTGATGGGACAGTTGATATTTGCAGGAAATTTGTGGAGAAGTATCCTGATCAAGTGAAGCTTGTATGCCGTTCTGTTTCTGATGGTAAGCCTTCGGCTCTTAAGGAAGCTTTTAAGCATGTTAGTGGGGAGATTGTTGGAGTCTTTGATGCTGACAATGTTCCTGAAGCGGATGCCTTGTTGAGGGCTGCCAACCACTTTAAAGATTCTTCTGTGGTTGCTGTGCAAGGTAGAATCTGTGCCATAAATGCTGAGGAGAATATGTTGACCCAATTGGTTGCTCAAGAGGAGACTGTGAGATATGACGGTTTTATGGGTGGTAAGGAGGCTTTGGGTCTTTTTGTTCCACTTAATGGGAGCTGCTATTTTGTTAGAAGGGCTGTTTTGGAGGATGTTGGAGGGTGGGACATCACTGCCCTTTCTGAGGATATGGAGTTGGCTGCTCGGTTAATTCATAATGGTTATAAAATAAAGTATGCTTCTGATGTGAAGTCTTGGCAGGAGTATCCGTCTTCCTTAATTGGTTTTTTCAAGCAGAGGGCTAGGTGGTTCAGGGGGACAATGGAGGTTGGGTTCAAGTATGGGAAACTTTTGAAGAACATGAATAAGATATCTTTAGATGCTGAAATAACAATGGCGGGCTCCTTAGTTTTCATTTCCTGTTTGGTGGGTTACTTTGTTGCCCTTTTGTCTCTTGTAGTTCCGTTGAAGCCTGACTTTGTTTCTTTGTTCTTGGCGAATGTGACTTCACTTTTGACGGTTGTGCTGTTGGCGCTTGTTGGGGTAGTTATGGTCTATACGACAAAGCCGCGGAGATTCAGGAACCTTCTCTGGGTACCTTTCCTGTACCTCTACTGGATCTTACAAAACTTCATTGCTTCATATGCTCTGATGCAGATTCTTCTGCGCAGACCTAAAAGATGGCTGAAAACAGAAAAGAACGGTGTGGTTGCAAATTCCACGTTTGTTTCGGAAATGGAACAAGTTGACGCATAAACTTCAGCATTTTCCGCATATGATGTTTTTGAGTGGGCTTTGAAAGTTCATGAAAGCTAGTTCAGGTTTGTCTACGGTTAGGACAAAATTGTCTCTGTTATTTGATATGAGGGCTTTTCCTCTTTTAGCTTTCATTATCCCGTTGGCTGTGCGGGCTATTCCGGAGGTTCTTATGGGAC
>Ga0315547_1002504_pt1 | contig 12890 bp, 7 predicted proteins | sample SalMarSW160240MG_2_FD_202542 | JGI IMG/M metagenome (GOLD analysis project Ga0315547, IMG submission 202542) | Salt marsh sediment microbial communities from the Plum Island Ecosystem LTER, Massachusetts, United States - Salt Marsh Sediment SW1601-240 ... | reverse complement strand
TGTTATGAAGCCAGGCCATGTGGATATGGGCTTGCCCGCTGCATTGAGAGCAAAGGGATCCAATGTTAGGTGTTTGCTCCGAGTAAGATTCCACACATTCCGCCAATAGAGAGCCTATACTCAATCCCACAGATGTAGAACTTCAAGCAACGATCATATGCCCGAAAAGACCCAGGGTGGATCCATAATGAACACCAGCAAAGGGCGGACGAGTTGTGAAAGTAAACCTCGTGGCTGCATAATTGTTCTGCCATGAAAAAAGACAAGCTGGATGAATTCAGGCAGATCATCGGAGAGGACCCCTTCGGTGCGTTCTTGAATCACGCAAACCACATCCGTCCAGCCGCTCACCTCGCACTGACCGTAATCATTGGCCCCTACGGCGAGCACCGTGCCGTCGCTTCCCAACATGCCAAGAATAGAAACCCCAAGACCATATGTTCTGCCCCACGCTCACCAGTGTGCCGCGTTCAATGATCCATACAGAATGGTACGTGCCACCTGCGCGAGTCAGCAGTTTGGGCATTCTGAGTTCGATCGCATCACACCAGCCGGAGTGGCCCCGGGCGTTCTCCGCCCGCACCCGATAGCGGAACCCGGCCTCCGAAGCCCGAGCCATCGACAGGACCCACCGCATCGGCCAGGATAAAAAGATTTTCGCCTACCGGTTGACCTTCTCGTTTATACACTCGATGAGTGGAAAACCTTATCAGCCTCTGGATCCAAGTTCACAAAGATGATTTCCCGTGAAGCGGTGTGGTTGTAGAAGCTCTTTCTGTCTTTGCTGCTATCATGAGGGTTGGATATTCAGATAACCGCTTGACCTCCCATGCATTTTGTGAAAATATTCTTAATAGAGAGAGGAGTACGCAATGGCTGAAGAGGGAGTTGGCTGCGCGAGACCAACGGGAAGCGTTGTCGGGGCATCCCCCGAGGCAAAAACCTCCAAACCATCTGAGCACGTCGAGGAGGAAACGATGGTACAGGTCAGAGTCGGAGGCAAGGCGCCGGATTTTCAGGCACCGGCCTATCATCAGGGCAAGTTTATCAATGTGAAGCTCTCGGATTATCTGGGCAAGTGGGTACTGCTCTGTTTCTATCCGGGTGACTTCACCTTCGTATGACCGACCGAAATATCAGCGGTCGCTGATCGATACGAAGAACTGAAAAAACTGGGCGTTGAGGTATTTTCTGTAAGCGTGGACAGTACGTTTGTCCATAAAATTTGGGACGAAGAAGAACTCTCCAAGATGGTGGACGGGGGTATTCCCTTTGCCATGATCTCCGATGGGGCGGGACATCTCGGGAAAGTATACGGTGTCTATGATGAAACCGCCGGTGTTGACATCCGCGGCCGTTTTATCATCGACCCGGACGGAGTCGTCCAGGCCATGGAGGTCCTTACCCCGCCTGTGGGAAGACATCTGGACGAGACGATCCGCCAAGTGCAGGCTTTTCAGCACGTGCGAAAGACAAAGGGTGCGGAAGTTTGTCCTTCCGGCTGGCACCCGGGCGATCCCGTGCTGAAACCGGGACCGGATCTGGTCGGAAAAGTCTGGAAAGTCTGGAAGCCCAAATAGAACGTTTCGGGGATACCTGAAGACCTGAAATTGCGGGCTCCCCAGCGGGTCCCCCAGACCGATCTTCACAAAATGCCGTAGGCCACGCCGCGGAGGTTGTGGCCTATCACCAATCGATGATCGGGAGGAAGATCCATGAGTACTCCGTGGGCTTTCTTGGAGGAATATCGGGGCACCCTGTTCCACGGGCAGTGGCCCACCATCCCAGAAATGTTCGAAATTACCCGCAAACGTGTCGGTGACAGGCAGGCCTTCATCGCTTTCGAACCGGCTCCGCTGTCGTTCACCTATCCTGAAGTCCTGGAGCGGGTTCTCCGGGTCGCCGCTTACCTTCAGTCCCAAGGTGTGCGACGTGGTGACCGGGTGGCCCTTACCGGCAAGAACTCCCCGGAGTGGGTGATCGCCTATCTGGGCATCCTGTTCGCCGGAGCCGTGGTGGTTCCGCTGGACTACCAGCTGGGGGTTGAAGAGCTATCGACCTTGCTGCGTTTCGCCGGAGCGAACTTGTTGTTCGTCGATGAGGAAAAATACGACGGATTTGACGTCTCATCTTCGGGGATCAAGGACCTTATCAGCCTAAGCCCATCTAGACCGGGCTACATCCTCGAGCTCCCGGTCTCCGGACAGCTGCACCGGGAGGCGGTGGACGACGAAGAGCTGGCGGCCATCATGTTCACCTCCGGGACCACCGGGGATCCGAAAGGGGTCATGCTGACCCATCGAAACCTGGTCAGTGACACCTATCTGGCCCAAGCCAACCTGGCGGTCTTCCCCGAAGACGTGTTCTACGCCCTCCTGCCGATCCACCACTCCTACACGATGACCGCCGTGTTCCTGGAAGCCATCTCGGTCGGGGCCGCCATCGTGTTCGGCAAAAGGATGGTAAGCAAGCAAATCCTTTCCGATTTGAAGCGCGGCCGGGTCACCATGTTCCTCGGGGTGCCGATGCTGTTCAATCGCCTGCTGGGGGGGCTGAACAACGGGCTGAAAGAGAAGGGCGGGGCGATTTACACCCTGATCCACCTCCTCATGAGATTCTCCGGAGCCCTCAAGAAGCTGCTTCACGTGAACCCCGGCAAGAAGATGTTTGGTTTCCTCCTTGAGAAGCTATCACTGGAAAACATGCGCACCTGTATCTCCGGTGGGGGCCCGCTGCCGGTCTCCACCTTCCGCCAGTACAACCAGCTGGGTATCGATTTCGTGCAGGGCTACGGGCTAACGGAAACCTCCCCCATCGTTGCCCTCAATCCTACGGACCGCTACAAGGTCGAATCTGTGGGCAGGCTGATCCCTCAAGTGGAAGCCGGGATCCTTGATCCCGACGAGCACGGCCGCGGTGAGATCGCCCTGAAAGGACCGATGGTCATGCAGGGCTACTACCACAATCCCGAGGCCACAGAAGTCGTGTTCACAGAAGACGGCTTTTTCCTGACCGGCGACGTGGGCTACCTGGACCGGGATCAGTATCTGTACCTAACGGGTCGAAAGAAATCCTTGATCGTGACCGAGGGAGGCAAGAACGTATACCCCGAGGAAATCGAGGATCGTTTTCAGCTCTACAGCGAGATCGAGCAGATCCTGGTGCGGGGCTACGTGGCCGACAAGCGCCATAAGCTCGAAGCCATAGAGGCGATAATATATCCCCGGGCCGAGCACTTCAGCCCCGAAGAGCCGGAGGCCTGGCAGGGTTTCGACTCGGAGGAGGTCCGGGCGAGCCTGCAGCGGATCATCGACGAAGTCAACGGCAAGCTCCTGCCCTACAAGCGCATAAGCCGCTTTCGCGTGCTCGGCAAACCTATGGAGATGAGCAGCACCAGGAAGATCAAGCGCTTCACCGTAGAGTGACGCGGCGCGGCTTCTATCGGCCGCCTCCGGGTTCAAGTAATACCGGGTTCCTTCGGAGGCTCCCCGCCTCACCATAACCGGCGTTCCCCAGATATATACCTGAACTGGGACAACAAAGACCACAGAGAGATCATTTTAAGCGGACCCGGCCATGTTGCCCGTCATGCCGGCCTTAATACGCTGACCGGACGCCCGGTTTCGATTGTGTTCGATGAATTGCACAAGTATCGCAGATGGAAGCTATTCCTGAAGGGTTTCTTCGACACATACGAGGCACGTGCACGAATCATCGTGACAGGTTCATCCAGGCTTGATGTCTACAGACGAGGCTGTGACAGCCTCATGGGCCGCTATTTTCTCTTCCACATGCATCCCATGAGTGTAGGAGAGCTGGTCCGGGCAGAACCACATCGGAATCCGATTCAACCTCCGCATTCGGTATCAGACATCGACTGGCGCGCACTCTGGGAGCACGGCGGTTATCCGGAACCGTTTATACAACGGAATGAGAGTTTTACACTCCGTTGGCGCGGACATTCCTCTCTCAGCTGCCGTGATTCACTATCGTTGATCAGATTATCGGAAACATCCCTCTGATTTGGATGCCGGCTGCAAATGGATGAAATTGCCGGTGCCGATCGCTCCTAAAAAAGCATCTTCTTCGCTACAATTTCCGGAGTGAATCGGTCGGAGACAGTCGAACTTGTCGATAATCGTAGAGAGTAGATATAGGGATCCAGTGGACCAGAATCTGGTTGTCGCCTCGTGATCAACTGGCGACACTCCGACTTTTCTGTTAATCACGACGTTCGTATCCCCGCGTTCTGCGACCAAGCCCGCGAAGCCCTCTCCCAATACATCGCTCGCCGGCAGGCCGTACCCCCACCCTCTGTCCTTGAAGAAGATACGCACTGACACAACATATCCCGCCCAAAGACTGCCAATATATCCGGCTCTACGGCCTGTATGCCACGCTTCGACGCACCGCCGGCCAGGGGAAACCGATCCTATATTCCCTGGGTTCGATCGGCCAGGTACTTGAAGTAGCTGTACTTCTCCTTGGCCTCGACCCGGGCCTGGGCCAGGAACTTCTCCGCCCTGTCGGGATGCACGTCCCGGAGCGAGCGGAAGCGGATCTCTTTATACATGTATTCCCCGATGTCCACCGAGGGTTCCTTGCAGTCCAGGCTTAAGGGGTTCTTGCCCTCGGCCTTCAAAGAGGGGTTGAAGCGGTACAGCTGCCAGGCTCCGGAGTCCACCGCCAGCTTCTGCTGACGGATACCGTAGCGCAGGTTGTAGCCGTGGGCGATGCAGGGACAGTAGGCGATGATCAGCGACGGCCCCGGGTAGCTCTCCGCTTCCATGAAGGCCCGGATGGTGTGGATCCGGTTGGCGCCTATGGCCACGCTTGCCACGTATACATTGCCGTAGGTCATGGCCATCAGACCGAGGTCCTTCTTGCTCAAGGGTTTCCCAGCCGCGGCGAACTTGGCGATCGCTCCGAGGGGTGTGGCCTTGGACATCTGTCCGCCGGTATTGGAATACACCCCGGTGTCCAGCACCAGGATATTGATATCCCGTCCGGAAGCGATGACGTGGTCCAGCCCGCCGTAGCCGATGTCGTAAGCCCAGCCGTCCCCGCCGAAGGCCCAGACGGATTTTTTCACCAGATAGTCGGCAACCGAGAGAAGATGCTTGGCCTCCTCGGTCTTGGATTTCACCAAAACTTCCTTGACCTTGCTCACCCGAGCTCTTTGGGCTTCGATACCCTCCTGGGTGCTCTGGTCGGCGCCCTGGATCTCTTGAACCAGCTTCTTGTCAACCAGACCGGATTTCTCCACTGCCAGGACCAGCTCGTGGGCGAACTCGGTCATCTTTTCGGCATTCAGGCGCATGCCGAAGGCAAACTCGGCGGCATCCTCGAATAGGGAGTTGTTCCAGGTCGGACCCCGTCCATCGTCTCGCACTGTGTACGGCGTGTTGGGCAGGTTGCCGCCGTAGATCGAGGAGCAGCCCGTAGCATTCCCGATGACCATTCTGTCGCCGAACAGCTGGCTGGTCAGCTTGATATAAGGGGTCTCTCCGCAACCGGCACAGGCGCCGGAGAACTCGAACAGAGGCCTGACCAGCTGGGATCCCTTGATGGTATTTCGCTTGATCAGCTTCTCATCCACTTCGGGAAGATCGAGGAAGAACTCCCAGTTTTCCCTCTCCTGATCCCGAAGCGGCATCTGGGCAGCCATGTTGATCGCTTTGCGCCCTGTCTTTTCACCGTCCTTCTTCTCCTGAGCCGGACAGATCTCCACGCACAAACCGCAGCCGGTACAATCTTCGGGGGATACCTGAACACTGAACTTCATTCCCGCAAACTCTTTTCCCCGGGCGTCGGCGGATTTGAAGGCAGAGGGCGCTTTCTTTAGATGCTTCGGATCATAGGCCTTGATGCGGATGACCGCGTGGGGACAGATCAGGGAGCACTCGCCGCACTGAATACAGATATCCGGTTCCCAAACCGGGATATCCTCGGCGACGTTGCGTTTTTCGTATTGGGTGGTTCCCGTAGGGTAGGTCCCATCGTCGGGCAGCTTGGAAACGGGCAGCGACTCCCCCCGCCCGGCGATTATCTCTCCGATCACTTCCTTGACGAAGGACGGAGCATCCTCCGGAGCCAGGGGCACCATGTGGATGTCCCCCTCGGTCTGCCTCGGGTAGTCCACCTCTTCGATCGCTTTGCGGGCGGCCTCTACGGCCCGCGTGTTCATATCTACGATGTCCTGGCCCTTGTTCCCGTAGGTATCCTTTACGGCATCCCCGATCAGCTTCACAGCCTGCTCCTCCGGTAGGACGCCCGAAATCAGGAAGAAGGCGGTCTGCATGATGGTATTGATCCTGCCGCCCAAACCGACCTCTTCGGCGATCTTGAGAGCATCGATCACGTAGAATCTCAAGCTTTTGTCGATAATCTGTTTTTGGACCTCGACCGGCAGGTGCTCCCAGACCTCGTCTTTGCCGAAGGGGGAGGCCAGCAGGAAGGTCCCCCCCTTCTCGGCGGTGGAGAGCATATCGAACTTTTCTAAAAAGCTGAACTTGTGGCAGGCCACGAAGTTGGCCTTCTGGATGAGATAGGAGCTCTTGATAGGCTGCTTGCCGAAGCGAAGATGGCTAACGGTACGGGCTCCGGATTTCTTCGAGTCGTAGACGAAGTAGCCCTGGGCATAGTTGTCCGTGGCCTTTCCGATGATCTTGATCGAGTTCTTGTTGGCTCCAACGGTGCCGTCGGCGCCGAGTCCGAAGAAAAGAGCCCGGTGCACGCCCTCGGCTTCCGTGGAGAAATCTTCGTCCCACTCCAGACTGGTATTGGTCACATCGTCCCGGATGCCGATGGTGAAGTGATTTTTCGGTGTCTCCTCTTTTAGATTATCCAGAACCGCCTTGGCCATACCGGGGTTGAACTCATGGCTGCCAAGACCATAGCGGCCGCCGACGGTCGCCGGATAGCCCTTCAGCTTCGTCCCGTTGCCGATCATCGCCTCTCCGATGGCGGTGCACACGTCCTCGTACAGGGGCTCCCCTATGGCCCCGGGTTCCTTGGTCCGGTCCAACACGGCGATAGCCTTCACCGTCTCAGGGATTGCTTTCACGAAGTGCTCGATGCTGAACGGACGGAACAGACGGACCTTGATCAGTCCGACCTTTTCCCCCTTGCCGACCAGATAGGCCACGGTTTCGTCCATAGCCTCCGCACCGGAGCCCATCATAATCACGACCCGCTCCGCATCCGGGGCACCCACATAGTCGAAGAGGTGGTAGTGCCGGCCGACGATCTTGGCGAATTTGTCCATCGCCTTTTCCACGATCTTCGGAGCAGCCAGGTAGTACTTGTTCACCCCTTCCCGGGCGGTGAAGAACACGTCCGGGTTCTGAGAGGTCCCCTTGAGCACCGGCCTGTCGGGACTCATTCCACGGGCTTTGTGGGCTCGGACCAGCTCGGGATCGATCATGGCCTGCATATCCTCGTAGGTCAGCTGCTCGACTTTGGCCACTTCGCTGGAAACGCGAAAGCCGTCGAAGAAGTGCAGGAAGGGGACCCGGGCTTCCAGGGTCGCAGCCTGGGAGATAAGTGTGAAGTCCATGACCTCCTGAACCGAACCGGAAGCAAGCATACCCCATCCGGTTGACCGGGCGGTCATGACGTCGCTGTGATCTCCGAAAATGGACAGGGCTTGGGTTGCCACGGCCCGGGCGGCGATGTGGAACACCGTCGGCAGAAGCTCGCCGGCAATCTTGAACATGTTTGGAATCATGAGCAGCAGGCCTTGAGAGGCGGTGAAGGTGGTCGTCAGCGCTCCTGTAACCAGGGATCCGTGTACCGCACCGGCGGCTCCCGCTTCTGATTGCATTTCTACCACTACGGGAATAGTCCCAAAGATATTTTTCCTCCCGTTGGCGGAGTACTCGTCCGCGAACTCTCCCATGGCGGAGGAAGGTGTAATCGGGTAGATGGCGATTACTTCGTTCGTGGCATGGGCCACATAGGATGCGGCCGTATTGCCGTCGATTGTTACCATTTTTCGTGCCATGAAGTCATCCTTTATGAATTGATGTGGGAATACACCTCAGTATAAAAGGAATGTCCCGGCTTGGCAAGGCATTCATATCTCCGAACTTTCCCGCACGAGATATATGCCGGGAATGCTCAACACCGTTACCACCCCTTTCAAGATCAGGTTGGCAAGGAAAATCGACCAGACCGTTGCCGGCGGAAGAACTCCCCCGAAAGCTGCCCAGCAGAAGATCAGGCTGTCCAAGGGCACGCTCACCGCGTTGCTGATCAGGACCCGGGCCCATTGGTGGCGGCGGGTGACCCAGAGCTGATAAACTTCAGTATCTACCAGCTCGGCGGCTATTTCTGCGGCGATACTGGCGATCACGATCCGCCACACGGGCCCCAGTACCCTGGAAAACTCTCCAGCCAGTCCCCAGGAGGGATCGCCGGGCAACCAGGCGGAAAATGCGAAAAAAGCGGCCATGAAGAGATTGATCCCCCCGGCTAACAGGATTACCAGCCGGGCGGCCTGTTTCCCCAACCGCTTGTGGATCAGGTCTCTCAGGGTGAAGGTAATCGGATAGATGAAAGTCCCCGCATCGACGGACAACCCGAAAAGAACGGCAATTTTCAGACTGGATACATCCGAGATGATCTGGGCGGCAATGAAGAGCGAGATGAGAACGATCCCTGCGGTGGACAGGGCGGCAGACCGGTCGGAGGTGTCCATCAAGGTTTGCGCGAGAAAAACCGACGGAACAACCCTGTGATTCTCCTTCTGCCAATCGGGAGCTTCTCTTCGGTGAAGGCGTCGATATCCTCCTCCCTTCCCCCGACCAGAAGGATATCGTCTCCCTGGATACGATACTCGGGGGCATAGAAGAAGTACTCCTCCTTGTCCAGCTTGCGGTAGGCGATCACGTTCAGGTTGTACTGGCGGCGCATGTCCACTTCGACCAGGCTTTTTCCATAAAACTTCTCAGGAACCTTGACTTCGGCGATTACCAGCCCGGCACTGATGGGAAGATAACTGAAAATCTGAGAAGAAATCAGAAACGGCGCGATCCGCTTGGCCGCCTCCTGATTGGGAAAAACAACCTTCGTTGCTCCTACCAGTTCGAGGATCTCTCCATGCTCAATGCCCTCGGATCGTGCAATGATCTCCTTCACTCCCAGCTTCTTCAGGTAGTTTGTTACCAAGATCGAAGCCTCGATCCGATCTCCAAGATCGACGATGGCCGCGTCGATAGACGGCGGGATGAGCTTGCGGATGATCTCCTCGTTGAGAACGTCGGCAATGTAGGCGGAGGCAACCTTGTCCTTGTACAGCTCGATCACGTCTCTGTCTTTGTCTATAATGATTATCTCCGCGTCCGTTGCCAGGAACTCCTCCAACAAACGACGGCCGAAGCGGCTCAGGCCTATGATGGCAAATTGTTTCATTATCCGATCAGTACCTCCCCTTGAGGATAGTCCAGCAGGTGGACAGGATAGTGCCTGGCTGGCGGAATGGCCAGGGCCAGGAGACCGATTCGTCCCATAAACATGGTGACGATGAGCACGAGTTTGCCGACGGCCGTCAGGGTTGGCGTGGCCCCGAGGGACAGCCCGACCGTGCCGAAGGCTGAAAAAGTCTCAAAGATGAGGGAAAACACATCGACCTGGTGCTTGGCAAACCACATCTCTGTGACAGTCAGAGCGAAGAGGCCGGCAAACAGAAGCAGCAGGGCTTTGAGCATGAACATGGTGGCATAGAAGATCCGGGAACCGGCGATTTTTCTCTTGAATACGGTAACCTCGCCCCGCGAATCCGGTCCCTGAAAAACCATCAGCAGCACGATGAAAAAGGTGTTGACCTTGATTCCACCCGCAATAGAACCGGAGCCGCCGCCAATGAACATAAGAAGCATTGTCATGGTCTTGGAGGGTGTGGACAGGCGGCTCTGGGGAATTGTGTTGAAGCCCGCGGTGCGGGGGGTCACCGCTTGAAACAGGGAAGCCATGATCTTCTGAACAGGTGTGAGAGAGGCCATGCTACGGCCGGCTTCAAAGGCCAGGTACAGGCCGGCGGCGGCGACTACGAGAATCCCGGTCATAAGGAAAACGATCTTGCTGTGCAGGCTTAAGTGTTTCTTTTCGACTACGATCGTGGCGGCGACATCCTGGAGCACGACGAATCCCAAACCGCCAAACACCACTAAAGCGATGACTGTTAGGTTTACAGCAACGTTCGTTGTATAGCCCTCAAGATTGTTGGAGAACAGCGAGAACCCGGCGTTGCAGAAGGCGGAGATCGCATGGAAGAGGCTGACGAATAGCCTCCTCTCTGTCACGGCGGCTCGGAAGGCCTGATACAGGATCAACGTTCCAATCAATTCAAAGCCGAGTGTGACGGCAACGATTCGCCGGACAATATTCACCGTACCCAGCCCGGCCGACTCCAAGTAGTAGCCGCGGATGACCCTGTGGCGTACCAGGGATATTCTTCCCCGCGGCCGAGCCAGGTAGATCGTGCTGAAGGTGATGATTCCCAGTCCGCCGCCCTGAATAAGGAGGAGAATCACCGCCTGTCCCACAGTGGTGTATGTTGAAGTGTCCACGGTTATAAGCCCGGTCACGCAGACGGCGGAGGTTGCAGTAAACAGAGCATCGATGAAGTGAAGCCGTCCCGGCCCGCCCCAGGAAAAGGGGAGATAGAGAACGACCGTTCCGAAGGCGATAACTGCCAGGAAGTAGGAGAAGAGAAATAGCTTTTCTGACTGCAGAACTCTTCTCAACTCTTACGGCCCCTCCCCATCATGATGCCGGTTCCCGTGTGGACACGGGATCAATGTATTCCCTTCGATAACGTGTCAACAAACTGAAACCCCGATAAACGCGATTGGCACCGTCACCATTATCGCATTTACCGGGATTACAGGAAAGGTGTAATAAAAAAACACGGCGAGGATACTCGGGGATGTTGAGGGCATCTAGTTTTTCGTAATCGATAGCATCGACGTCCTCCTGATCGTGCTTCCGTTCATTTATTCACGATAGAGAGGATATCACTGCATCGGATCATTTTCAGGACAAAAAAATACCTGGCAACGACCTACTCTCCCACCCACAAACGGGGCAGTACCATCGGCGCTGGAGGGCTTAACTTCCGTGTTCGGGATGGGAACGGGTGTTTCCCCTCCGCCATAGTCACCAGGTAATTATTATCAAATATTTCCGTAAGATTTCAAAGAGTCGCAAAATTTTTTTACTCTTTCAAAACTTTCCTACTCCATGAAGGGTGAACAAAAGATATGGTCAAGCCTCACGGGAAATTAGTACTGGTCGGCTAAACATGTTACCATGCGTACACCTCCAGCCTATCGACCCGATCATCTCTCGGGTCCCTTCAGGGGGTTTCTCTCCCCAGGGTTGCCTCATCTTGAGGGGGGCTTCCCGCTTAGATGCTTTCAGCGGTTATCCCGTCCGAACGTAGCTACCCAGCCATTACCGCTGGCGCGATAACTGGTACACCAGAGGTTCGTCCACTCCGGTCCTCTCGTACTAAGAGCAGCTCCTCTCAAGCAACCATCGCCCATGGCAGATAGGGACCGAACTGTCTCACGACGTTCTGAACCCAGCTCACGTACCGCTTTAATTGGCGAACAGCCAAACCCTTGGGACCTGCTTCAGCCCCAGGATGCGATGAGCCGACATCGAGGTGCCAAACTTTGCCGTCGATGTGAACTCTTGGGCAAAATCAGCCTGTTATCCCCGGAGTACCTTTTATCCGTTAAGTGACGGCGCTTCCACTCGCCACCGCCAGATCACTAAGACCGGCTTTCGCCCCTGCTCGACGTGTCCGTCTCACAGTCAGGCCCCCTTTTGCCTTTGCACTCTATACGCTGATTTCCAACCAGCGCGAGGAGACCTTCGCACACCTCCGTTACTCTTTAGGAGGCGACCGCCCCAGTCAAACCGCCCACCTGACACGGTCCGCATACCCGCTTTCAGGGCATGCGTTAGAAACCTAAACTACAAAGGGTGGTATTTCACTTTACGACTCCACGCAGCCTAACGACCACGCTTCTATAGTCTCCCACCTATTCTACACATCATAGCCCAAGTCCCAGTGCCAGGCTACAGTAAAGGTTCACGGGGTCTTTCCGTCTAACCATGGGTAATCGGTATCTTCACCGATACTCCAATTTCACCGAGTACCGCGTCGAGACAGCGCCCAGATCGTTACACCATTCGTGCAGGTCGGAACTTACCCGACAAGGAATTTCGCTACCTTAGGACCGTTATAGTTACGGCCGCCGTTTACCGGGGCTTCAGTTCGTAGCTTCGCTCACCCAAAGGCAAGCTAACCACTCCCCTTAACCTTCCGGCACCGGGCAGGTGTCAGTCCCTATACTTCTCGTTACCGATTCGCAGAGACCTGTGTTTTTGTTAAACAGTCGCCTGGGCCTTTTCTCTGCAACCTCCCGTAAGTTCACACTCAGAAATTGCTCTCCAAATGCTCCCCCACAACAGGCCACACTTCTCCCGAAGTTACGTGTGCATTTTGCCGAGTTCCTTAACGCGGTTTCTCTCGAGCGCCTGAGAATATTCTTCCCGCCTACCTGTGTCGGTTTACGGTACGGTCCCTGATAGCCTATCCTTAGAGATTCTTTCTCGGCGCCTTGACTACAACTCGCTTCGCCTTCCCGTAGGTCGGCTCGCCTTCACAGCTCACCTCCGGAGAGGGATTTGCCTCTCCCCGTCAGCGGCTTGCTGCTTAGACCGGGACTACCATCGCCCGGCCGAGTCTCGCCTCACGCGTCATCCCCTCGAAACTACCAGAGGTACGGGAATATGAACCCGTTTCCCATCGGCTACGCTTTTCAGCCTCACCTTAGGGGCCGACTAACCCTGGGCAGATTACCTTTACCCAGGAA
>Ga0315547_1002503_pt1 | contig 12891 bp, 9 predicted proteins | sample SalMarSW160240MG_2_FD_202542 | JGI IMG/M metagenome (GOLD analysis project Ga0315547, IMG submission 202542) | Salt marsh sediment microbial communities from the Plum Island Ecosystem LTER, Massachusetts, United States - Salt Marsh Sediment SW1601-240 ... | reverse complement strand
TGCATCGAAGCTTGACTGGAAAGAAAAGGGCTTGAAAGTTACACAGAACACTAAATTTCCTGAAGAAGGCAAGACAAAGTTAACGCTCAACTGCAAAAATCCTGTGGAGCTGGCTGTTTATATCCGCTATCCATACTGGGCAAAGAAAGGTGTCGAGGTAAAGGTCAACGGCAAAGCAGAGCAGGTAACATCAAAGCCGGCGAGCTACGTTAAACTGTCGCGCACGTGGAAAGACGGCGATGTAATCGATGTTCGCATTCCGATGTCACTTCGCCTGGAGACAATGCCGGACAATCCCAAACGTGTTGCAACAATGTACGGTCCCCTTGTTCTGGCAGGTGAGTTAGGCCCGGAAAACGACCCCAAAGCCGGTGAGCTGATGTACGTGCCGGTGCTGCTGACAGGCGACAAGTCGGTTGAGCAGTGGGTTAAACCGGTTGCCGATAAGCCGAACACCTTCAAGCTTGACAATGTGGGCAAGCCCCGTGACGTAGAATTGTATCCTTTCTACAATATGCACGAGAAGCGATACACAATCTACTGGGACATCTTTACTGATGAAGAATGGGCTACAAAGCAAAAAGAATATGAAAGGATTCAACAGGAAAAACTGGAGCTGCAGGCCAGGACTGTCGATTTTGTGCAGCCCGGCGAGCAACAGCCGGAACTGGACCATAATCTGCAGTTCGAGAATTCAAATGCGAGCAGAAGAGGCCGGGGCCCTGCAAGCCGGCGTGCCTTTAACGGCGGCTGGTTCTCGTATGACCTCAAGGTAATAGATGAGCCTCTGATTTTACAGGTTACTTACCTCGGTACCGGACGCAGAGAAGTCGAATTTGATATTCTTATCAACGGCAAAAAATTCAAGACACAAAAACTTCAAAGGTCAGAACAACGCCAGCGTGAGCCCCTCGTAGTTGACTATAAGCTGCCGGAAGAGCTCATCAAAGGCAAGGAAAAGATTACAGTAAAGTTTGCCGCTCAAGGCGAGGACCAGAGAACAGGTAGTGTCGCCGGCGTTCGAGTGCTCAAAGAAAAGAAATAAAAAAGTTCTAAAACGAAACGGTAAGTAAAATAAAAGGACTCTCCGAAAACCAAAGGAGAGTCCTTTTTTATATAGAACTTACTTTTTTATTTTGTCATAAAAACTCAAATTCCATTCATCATGCCATTTAATAATGGGTTTTTCGTCTTCCCATTCTACAGGCAGCCAGATGTATCTTCCGTCGATAGCGTTGGACGGCCGCCAGCGGTCGGCCATAAATATAAAAGAGCCCTGCTCTGCCTGCACCGGCAAAGCGAAAGTGCTTTGTGATTCAAATGTCACCTTATTCTGCTCATCCGTACCCCTGCAGGGATTACCGAGCTCTTTCCACGGGCCCAACATCGAATCAGCGACTGCGGAGCGGGCGGCATTCGGTCTCCAGCCGGTACAGTCCGACGCAAAAAGAAAATACTTTCCCTTATGTTTGAAAACGGCAGGAGCCTCCATGAAACGTCCTTCAAAAACGCGTACATATTTTCCAGCTTGGCTTAAATAGTCATCAGTAAGCTGCGAGATATGAAGGGTATTGTTATCTTCCGAGGCGTAGATATGATAAGCCGTCCCGTCATCATCAACAAAGATTGTCATATCACGGGATTCCTGGCCTCCTTCATAATCCTGTACAAACTGCAGGTCTTTGTTTTCCTTTTGCTCCTCTGTGGCATTTATCGGCCAGGCCATTGCGTCCGGCCGAAACGATTTAATAAACGTATAGGGGCCGGTAACTTTATCACTTACGGCAACGCCGCAGCGTGCAGCACGGTAGCCCCTGCCTCTTAGCTCGTGATGAAACCACATCACAAACTTTTTCGTCTTTTCATTGTAAACTACCTTCGGCCTTTCGATAATGCAGTTTTCAACAATGGGGCTGTTCGGGTCTTTTGATACCTCTAATGCGATTGACTCGTCTTCCCAATTGTAAAGGTCTTTTGATGAATAACAGTTCACACCAACCCGTGCCATATTACCCCTTCTGCCTTGCACTTTGTGCTCGCCGAACCAGTAATAAGTACCCTTATAATACAGAATCCCCCCGCCGTGGGCGTTGATATGGACGCCTTTATTATCAAGCCATAACTGTCCCGGATGAAAATTGTTATATCTTTTCTGCTCCGAACCGGCAAAAGACGAAAAAAACAACGCCAAAATAATCAACCAACCTCCGGTTTTATAGGCTAATTTTTTCACAATATTCTTCCTCTAAGCCGAATATTAAAGATAACCGAACCAACGTTTAAGAACGTACAGTAAGCATTGCATATTCAAATAGATATTGGCTTGACGTCAAGGAGAAAAAACAATAGTATTTTAGTGATATTATAAAAGAGCTTTGTAATCGGGGCCTACAGTTATGGAAATAAAGCATATAAAGGTTTTTGTTATAAGTCTATTAATGGCCGGTCTTTTAGACGGCTGCCAGGAGCAGGAACCGGCAAAGACAATTGTGCCTGCTTCGAAAATAGAGATGGGCTTAACAATAGGCGAGCTGACGGAGATAGTTTCATCGCAGACAATTGCCGTTGAAGGCTACGGGCTGGTCGGGGGTCTGAGGCAGACGGGCTCATCTCAATGCCCGGTGCAAATCCGAAGCTATTTGCAGCAGTATATACTCAAACAGCTGCCTGGAGAAAAAAACGCGGATAAGTATATAAACAGTCCGGATACGGCAGTCGTTCATATAAACGGAATGATACCGGAAATGGCCTCAAAAGGCGACCGCTTTGATGTGAAAGTAGTCTCGCTTGCCGGCACGCAGACCACATCTCTCGAAGGCGGTACGCTATTGGGAGCAGAGCTTAAAGCAAAGGGGCGTTTTGGAATTTCATCAAAAACACTGGCAATCGCAGAGGGGACTATATACATAGATAAAATAGACGTTGCCGGAGCTAATAAAAAAGAAGGTTTCGTGCTGGGCGGCGGACAGGCCAACGATGATTATCCGATAATTATGGTTATGCGTCAGCCCGGTTACAGGAATTCGGCGCAGATTCGCAACCGGATAAACGAGCGTTTTGTATTGGGAACGGCAAATGCGATAATGCCCGGCCAGATTGATTTGACGGTTCCGGCGCGATATAAGGGCCAAAAACAAAAATTCATTTCGCTTCTCAAAGCCACTTTTTTAAATGAGAATCAAGCTATTATTCAAGAGCGAACTGACAGGCTGGTTTATGAGCTTACAGAAACAGAGAATAAAGACGCAAGCGAGATAGCGCTCGAAGCAATAGGGACACCGGCGGCAGATAAAGTAGCTACGCTGCTGAATTCGCCGCAACAAGAAATACGCCTGAGGGCGGCGAGGTGTCTATTAAATATGGGCGACGACCGCGGTCTGCAGGCACTTCGCGAGATAGCCTTGGATATGGACAGCCCCAACAGGATAAAGGCTCTCGAAGCGATAGGCTATGGTGCAAGACGCAATGATGCATCAGCAATATCCCAAAGGCTTCTGCGGGATGATGACTTTGATATAAGGCTTGCGGCGTATAAACAGCTTCTCAAATTAGACGATATAGCTGTGATCCGAGATATAATTGCCAGGAGTATTTATCTTGACAAGGTTCCATCGGCAAGTCATCAAGGCATATTCGTCAGCCGAAGCGGGCTGCCGCGAATAGTAATTTTCGGTGCGCCGATATACTGCCGGCCTGATACGTTTATTCGTTACGAGGACGGCAGTATTACAATAGATGCACCGCTCGCTTCCGGAGGCGTCCGGCTGATACGGAAGATACCCAACGTGCCGCCGATAACAGTAGAATGCTCATACAAGCTTAGTGACATAATTAAAACTCTTTGTGAGGAGGCGACTGTCAAGGATTCTTCCGGTCGAAAACCAGGCCTTAATGTCCCCTACTGCGATATGACGGCGGTAATCAAACAGATGTGTAAGAAGGGAGCTTTACTGGCAGAATTTAAGGCTGGTCCACTTCCAAAAATCGACTGAATAATCAAGAAAAAGCTGCATATTGACCGATAATAATATTGCAAATGCCACAAAATATGACGAATTTTGTATGTACAGGCAATCTAAAAAATATAGATAAAGGCATAAAATGAGACTTGAGAAGATTGTTTTAGACGGATTTAAAAGCTTCGCAGACAAGACTGAGCTGTTATTCGACTCTCCGATAACAGCTATTGTCGGGCCTAACGGCTGCGGCAAAAGCAACATCGTTGACGCAGTCAAATGGGTGCTGGGTGAACAAAGCGTCAAGAGTCTGCGAAGCGACCATATGGCTGACGTGATATTCTCCGGCAGCAGCAGCAGAAAGGCTCTGGGAACAGCAGAGGCGAGCCTTTTTATATCCAATACGACCGGTCAGCTCCCAATCGAAGCAAGCGAGGTGCAAATCAGCAGGCGAATATATAAAAGCGGAGAAAGCGAGTACCGAATAAACAACAAAATCTGCCGGCTTAAAGACATCCGCGAACTTTTTATGGATACGGGCATAGGGGTCAAGGCTTACTCGATTATCGAGCAGGGACAGGTCGAGCAGCTTGTTACGGCGTCGAAAACAGATAGACGAAACATATTCGAAGAGGCAGCCGGTATCAGCAAATATAAGGCTCATAAAAAAGAGGCACTTCGAAAGCTGGAAAGGTGCGAGCAGAATCTTTTACGTCTGGCGGATATTCTTAATGAGGTCGGAAAACAGCTTAGAAGCATCAAGCACCAGGCAGGCAAGGCAAGAAGCTATCTGAAATACACAGAAAGGCTCAAAGAGCTTCAGCTAAATTATTCGCTCGTCGAGTATCACAGGATACATACGGAAAGTATTGAAAAGCACAAACAAACAGGAATCATCGAAGAGCAATTTGCATCAGTTTCGGCACAAACAAGCAAAAAAGATGCAGAGCTCAGCGAGCTGGGACATAAAATAATAGAAACAGAAAACGAAGTGAACCGCGCGGATAATACACTGGTCACGATTGAAAGTAAGATTGAACAGCATCTTCAAAGAATCGAGTTTCTCAGGACGAGGGTAACAGAACTGCAGGAGCGAGAACAGTCATCACGACAGAGAACTGAAAAGCTGCAGGAGCAGAGAAAGGCCCTTGAGTCGGATTTATCACGGTATAGAGAAGAACAGACAGAATGTGAAGAAAAACTGCAGCAGAAAAGTGTAAAAACCGAGAAGCTGCAAAAAACGATAGAAAAATTAAATACAGAATGTGCAGAGCTTGAGGCAGAGCTTGATGACGAAAAGTCTGGTATTATCGATATAGTGCGCCTGACAGCGCAACTGCATAACGAATTGCAAAGCATATCTCTATACAGAGATAATTTATCGCATCAGAAAAGCAGGCTTACCGACCGTGCAGAAAGCAGCGAAGCTGAGTTAGAGAGACTCTTAACCGAAAAGGCACAATACAAAAGCCGGCTCGCAGATATCGAAAAAGTGCTCGATGAGCTCGAGAAGAACCTGGACTCCAAGCGTGAAGAGGCAGAAAAAAATGAGGCACAGAAAACAACTGAGCAGAAGCATCTGGCCAACAATAAAGAGAGCCGCAGCGCCCTGAGCAGTGAGCTTGCGGTTCTCAACGATATGGAGCAGCGTCTTGAGGGACTGAAGGCCGGCGTTAAAAATATCCTCGAAAAATCAAAAGAACCAAATGGTGACAGATATAATTACGTAGAGGGGATACTTGCGGACATTATTTCTGCAGACATGGAATATGCAGGCGCAGTTGAAGCGGCACTGGAAGGCAAAACCGATACCCTGGTAGTCAATAATATCAAGAGTCTTTTCAGCGATGCTGAAACGATAAAAAAACTCGCCGGCAGGGCAAATTTTGTGAGCGCGGAGAGTGCTGAGCCGTTCGTCGATAAGACAGATTTTTCAAAATACGATTGCGTAAAGGGAAGGCTCATCGAATTTGCAAACTATGAGAGTAAATATGCGCCGCTGGTGTGGAAACTGCTGGGCAAAACAATAGTGGTTGACACGATTGAATCGGCTGTAGAACTGTCGGCAAAGACTAACGGCAGCTACAGCTATGTCACGCTTGCGGGCGAGTTCCTTGGCTCGGATGGTACGCTAAGGCTTGGGCCTTTAGGTAAAAGCAGCGGACTGATATCCCGCAGGAGCCGGCTGCGACAGCTCCAGGAGGCTATAGGTAACATTGACGACGAGATAGGCTCGCTTGAAAAACAGTTAGCTATATATAATCAAACAAGCGAACATTTAGCCAAAGTACGCAAGGAGCTCAGAACAGCCATCTATGAGGCGAATACCGAGAAGATGCAGTTTGCCTCGAAGCTGAGCGTCATAGAGCAGAATATTGACAGGCTCCGAAAAGAAAAACCTTTAATAACAAGCGAAATCGACCAGCTTGAAGAGCAGATAAGCCGAACGGTACAGAAAGAATATGATTCCAAACAAAAACTTGAGGAGCTTGAAGCAGTAAATAACGAACGCTCTGCGCACATAAAAGAGCTGGAGACTGCATACACAGAACAAAAATCACAGCTGAAGTCGGTGACAGAAGAGCTGACGGATTTGCGTATCGGGCTTGGGCAAACGGCAGAGCAAAACAAGGCATTGAAACAGACGATTTCAAACATTCAAAATCAGCTTGAGCAGAACATATCAGCGGCCCGGACGGCACAGCAGGAGATACAAAGCTGTGCAGGGGATTGCAAAAAGGCAGCAGCTGAGATTCTCAATTACGAAAGCAAGCTGACAGAACTATACGTCGACAAAGAGGCCGGTCAGCAAAACAGCAGAGAGCTGCACGAGCGGGTACAGAGACTGCTTGACGAACAAAAACAAACCGAGCATCTAATCCGCCAGTTGAGAGCCGAACAGGACCAAATCGAGCAGAGAATAAGTGAGCTGAAAATAGAGCTGGGCCAGCTCGAGGTAAAAGAGCAGAATCTGATTGAAAGGGTTCAGGACGAACTTCAGATTGACCTGGTCGGCTCTTACGAGAATTACGAAGACAGCGAGATTGACTGGGATGTGGTGCGACAGGAGATAACAGATTTGCGAGGCAGGATTGAGCGGCTCGGTAACGTCAATATTGACGCAATCGAACAGCAGGACTCGCTCGAGAAGAGATACGATTTTCTCAGCAGCCAGGTCGAAGACTTAAACAAGAGCAAGGCACATCTGCAGCAATTGATAACCAGGCTCAACAGGCAGAGCAGAGAGAGATTCCAGGATACATTCGCCAGGATACGAGAGAATTTTCAGCAGATTTTCCGTAAGCTTTTCGGCGGCGGAAAGGCAGATGTAATTTTAGAGGATTCAGAGGATATTCTTGAGGCGGGCATAGAGATAATAGCCCAGCCGCCGGGCAAGGAGGCAATGAGCATATCGCTATTGAGCGGCGGTGAAAAATCGCTGGCGGCGATATCGCTTCTGTTTGCAGTCTTCGAGACCAAGCCGTCACCGTTCTGTTTTCTGGATGAGGTTGACGCGGCACTTGATGAGGCCAACAACGAAAGGTTCAACCTGATAATCAAAGAATTTCAAAAGAATTCGCAGTTCATTATAATTACGCACGCCAAGCGTACGATGAGCATCGCAGATGTGCTTTACGGGATAACGATGCAGAAGCGAGGGATAAGCGAGAAGATAAGCGTTAGATTCGACGAATACGAGCCTGAAGAGCAGCCCGCTGCGGTGGCTTAAATGTATTTAGTATCTCTTATGTGCATTGCATTGCTATGAAGAAGTGCCCTTTTTGTGCAGAAGAAATTCAAGATGAGGCTGTGAAGTGTCGCTTCTGCGGCGAGTTTCTTGAAAAGCCCGGCAGGTCTGAAACGAAGTGGTATTTTTCCACATCTACTCTCGTAATTGCAATACTCGTTATAGGCCCGCTTGCCCTGCCGCTGATTTGGCGCAATCCGCGTTATAAAACAACTACAAAGGTCGTAGCCACAATTTTAGTCATCGCATTTACTATTGTGCTTTGTTATCTTGTTGTTTACATCCACAATTATTTAACCAGACAAATAGAGTCACTGGGAACTTATTAACGAATAAACCTTTTAAACACTCATCATCAGCTTATTCCTATTGTCGAACCTGCTAAAGTATCCAGAGCTTTCGGTCAATAAGTCCTGAATTTCGCTGTTGAAAATGCCCCCTTATTTTGGTAAAGTCATTGTTTCTTTTTTGTAATTTGCGAGAGCTAATGATGGCAGAAATACTCGATAAACATATCTTGAAAAACGGGATGGTGCTGCTTGGCGAGCGTATGGATGCGGTGGAGTCCGTGTCATTCGACTTTATGCTGCCTGCGGGCGCGGCACTGCTGCCGGAAGGTGTATGCGGTGCGGCTAACGTTATAGCAGACTGGATTTTCAGAGGTGCCGGCGACAAAGACAACAGGCGGTTAGGCGATGCTCTCGACGGGCTGGGTCTTCATCGAAGCGTCGCGGTGGGCAGCTCTCATCTTGTAATCGGCTCCTCGCTCGAGGCGGGCAATCTGTCAGAAGCACTTAATCTGTATGCGGATATTATACTGCGGGCAAGACTCGAAGATGGGCAATTCGAGCCTGCAAGACAGCTTGCAATAGACGGTGTGCTTTCCCTCGATGACAATCCGAGACAAAAAGTTATACTAAAACTGAGAGAGCAATTTTACCCCAAACCCTTGGGGCGAAGCACTGCCGGCAGCATTGAGGAGCTTAAAAATCTAACTGCAAAAAAAACAAGGCAGATAACAAAAGATAATTTCAATCTTTCGCAGACTATATTCTCCGTGGCGGGCAAATACGACTTCGAGAAAGTGGTAAAACAAATGGAAAAGCTGTTTGAGACCGATTCGAAGCGAGCTGCCGGGACTATCAAGCTAAAGCCAAAGGCGGCTGAATATACGCACACACCTCACGACGGGGCACAGGTCCATATAGGACTGATGACAGGTACCGTCAAAATCGATGATGAGAACTACTATAACGCGAGAATTGCAATCTCAGTACTTTCCGGCGGGATGAGCGCGAGACTTTTTACCGAGGTAAGGGAAAAAAGAGGATTGTGCTATGCGGTTGGAGCAAGGTATCACAGCCTGAAGGAAGCGGCAGGCGTGATGTGTTACGCGGGCACAACCGCCCAGAATGCACAGCAGACACTGGAGGTGATAATATCGGAATTTAACCGTCTCAAAGAGGGCATAAGCGATGAAGAGATTAAGCAGGCAAAGGCAGGTCTGAAAAGCGCACTTATCCTGCAGAGCGAGTCATCGAGCAGCCGGGCAGGCAGTATCGGCGGCGATTATTATATGCTCGGAAGAGTCAGAAGCCTGGATGAGATTAAGTTAAAAATCGAACAGACAACAGTTGATTCGGTTCTGGAATTTTTAAGAAGTATGCCGTTTGAAGATTTTACGGTGGTAACAATCGGCCCAAAGGAAGTAAAGGTAAAATAACAAATATGGAATTCAGGAAAAAGATATTAGAGAACAGTTTAAGTATCATCGGCGAGCTGAATGATAGTGCCAAATCGGCGGCTGTCGGTTTTTTCATAAAGACCGGCTCTCGCGATGAAAACACAGATATAAACGGAGTCTCGCACTTTCTCGAACATATGCTCTTTAAGGGAACGGAGAAGCTCAGCGCAATAGAGGTCAGCAAGGCTTTTGACAAAACAGGTGCCGATTTCAATGCCGGAACGGGCTGGGAAACTACAATATATCACGCTGCAGTTCTGCCTGAATACCTCGAAGAGATTACAAATTTGTGGATAGAGCTGATGAGACCGGCACTTCGAGACGAAGATTTCAATATCGAAAAAGAGGTCATAAAACAGGAGATAGCGATGTACAATGACGTGCCGGAATTCGTCGCTGCGGACAAGTGCAGGTCACTTCATTTCAACGGCCATCCCTGCGGCAACAGTGTTCTCGGCAGTGTGAAAAGCATAGACAATTTATCTGCTGAGCAAATGCGAGAATACTTTAACAGAAGGTATACACCTGATAATATGGCGGTAGTGTGCGTTGGAAATTTTAACTGGGAGAAGATTTGCAGCCTCGTACAAAATGGCTGCGGCGGCTGGCAAAGTAAAGGGGCAGGCAGGATTACAGAAGATTTCGAAGGCAGCAAAAAGAAAAAACGTACCGAAAAATCAAATATAAACCGCGAGCATATATGTCTTATGAGCCGTGGAGTACCTGCGCGGGACGAGAGACGATTTGCAGCCCATCTTCTGGCGGCGATAATAGGTGACAGTGTAGGTTCGAGATTTTTCTGGGAGCTGATTGACAAGGCACTGGCGGAAATGGCTACAATGCAGTTCGGTGCGATGGACGGTACGGGAATATTTTTCAGCCAGATACAATGCAGCAGCGACAACAGAGAAAAGGTAATGGATGTAATTAACAGGATATTTCGGGAGTTGGGCGAAAAAGGCGTCGGTGAAAATGAACTGCAAAAGGCAAAGAATAAAATTTTAAGCGCTCTTGTTATCAAAAACGAGGTGCCGATGGGCCGGATGGCAGATGTAGGTTTTAACTGGATGTATCTGGGCAAATACCGCACAACGGCAGACGATGTCGAAGCAATAAAATCTGTCACTGTTCAGCAGGTCTGCTCACTCGTAAAACAGCTCAGCCCCGGCGAATACACGCAGTTTTCGATCGGCCCGGTAAAATCAAGCTAAGAGCCAATGGCTTACAATAGCCAGTCGTCCGGGCAGTAATCCAGCCAAAAATCGGCGAAGATACTGTAATCAACGAAATCAACCTCACCGTTACCGCTCAAATCACCCGGCAGAGAAGCACCGCTCTGCAGCCAGTCGTCAAGAAAATTATCCAAATCGACAAAGTTCACCTTACATACCTTGACGTTGTAGTTAAATAGTTGTGCGGAGCTGAAGTTTATCCAGCCGATATTCTCGCCCCACGCCCAGCCGCCAAAGCTGCCATCAGCATCAATGGTTACGCCGCCGTAATCAGGAATAAAGTTAATCCAACCGACATTTTCACCCCAGGCATAACCTGATAAAATTCCCGTTCCATCATTTACAACGCCACCAAAATCCGGATTAAGATTTATCCAGCCGATGTTCTCAGCCCACACGTAGCCTGTAAGTTGTGTTTTACTTACGTGAACACCAGGCCCTTCGCTCGGCTCGAAGTTAAGCCAGCCGATGTTTTCGCCGTATGCATATTGAGATCCGTCGTTATCGGGGTCGATATTCTCAGCGAATGTCATATTCATAGCTAATATAAATATCATTGCAATACTGGCCAACCACGTTATTTGTTTACATTTCATTTTTTTCATTCCTCAAATCTGTTCGGACTTTTACCAAAACATAGCTCTGATGAAACGCTAAAGAGCTATTTATGGCCCAGTTCCAGTCTCTTTTATTCCCCTAAAATAAATCTCTTCAGAAGTATTTTTCAGGATTATTGCTACAATATCAGGAAATTAGGGTATCTCCTGCGTCCAAGTATAGCTCTGACCTCCTGCTGTCCACTCCCACGTGACTTCATAGGACCGAAAGCGGACCACTTCCCAATGGCTGAAATGCCCCTTGCCTTTTTAGACTAGTTGGTGCTCGATTCTTGTAATTCTCGTTGGGGGGTGCAACGTGATGGTATAGTAGGGAGATGAGTCGTTAGGATCTCGATAAAACTTGATATTCACGTCGTAATTGATTGTATTGCCTGTATCCAGGTCTTCCCAGAACTTAATTGAGGCTTTGTCAGTGTTCATTGTAATATGAAATTAATCAATAAGAGGTCTAGTAGTATTGTAAGCATAGTACCTGATTCCTATCACTTTGCAGCGGTTTTCTTCACCCCCTATCGTATAGGAACCCTTATACGGCCACTCCCACCCTATATTACCTGGATCACGGATCCACAAGCTAGCCACCCAGCGGTCATCGGCAGCAAAATCCGGACCTGACATCTGTCCCACTGAGTCGGCTACTTCCTCAGACAGCGTGTAGATCTCTTCTAAACTGTGCATCGTCGGACCCGGCGGCTAGTTTGGCTCTAAATTGCCGGTGAAGCCAAAAGGGCAAAGCACCAACAGGCCAAGCAAGGCCAGTAAGCTCACTACCACCATTGTTTTTGATTTTTTCGTTTTCATTTATTTTTCCTTTCAAAAAATCGTTAATATTTGCGAAGACTACTTTTTGAGCACCGCTACTTAGTCGTAAAATTTTGCAGAATTGGGCTAATTTAACAACATCTCGTTCAGGCTCCCTCAAAAAATCCTAAAATATAGACCGTTTAACATTATAAACTTTTTTGGTTTTATTTCAGGTAAAAAAGGTTTTACAACCGGGTTTAAGGCTGCCGGCTCAGGCCGGAATTTATTATTGATTAATACCGGTAATTTCGGTATACTACTTAAAAAGCTTAAGGGAGACTTAACCGATGGCTAAACTTGAATTTAACAAAAAGAATGATATGATAAACAACCGGAAAATTACAATTATATCAGTCATTTTGAGCCTCTTCTTTTCTACAATATCATCGGCTGAGCCGCCAAAGCTTATGAAAATGATACCCGATAACGGCGCTACGGATGTGAATCCCCGCCTAAAACAGATTCGATTCATCTTCAATCAGGAAATGACAACAGGAAAAAATTACTCGGTATGCGGAGGGGGTGTGAATTACCCTCAGATAAGCGAGCCGCGATGGTTAAACAACCGAACCTTTTTGATGAATGTCAAGCTTAAAGGCAACCATAATTACGAGTTCAGTCTGAATTGTCCGAGCTATCATGGCTTTAGAAATATTAATGGAGAACCTTTAGAGTATTATATCATTAAATTTAAGACAGCCCCGGGCCGGGGGTCTTTAGAGACACAAAGAGTTACACCCGTCCAAAATGTCGAAGCTATAAAAAGATTACGAAAAGGCATTGAGGA
>Ga0315547_1002502_pt1 | contig 12896 bp, 8 predicted proteins | sample SalMarSW160240MG_2_FD_202542 | JGI IMG/M metagenome (GOLD analysis project Ga0315547, IMG submission 202542) | Salt marsh sediment microbial communities from the Plum Island Ecosystem LTER, Massachusetts, United States - Salt Marsh Sediment SW1601-240 ... | reverse complement strand
AACTCATAATGTCAAGAGAACCCCATGTACGACATGCCTACATATTGCCACTAAGTCAACAAAAGCAAACCCCGATCATGACGGGGTTATCAAGTACTTCTTGGCCTTAAATCACGGGGAACTTCAGGCTAACACCCGAAGCGGTTGTCAGCTATCAGTCATCAGCAAAGAGCTATCAGTTGTCAGGAAAGGAAGCTTTCAGCTATCAGCTATCAGTCATTGTTTTTTAGTTCCTGGCTTTTCACTTGTTACTCATCACCGCTTTTCGTGTCTTCTCTTGGACTCTGGACTGTTTTCCGACTGTCGACTCCTGACTCTCGACTGTCCTTTCACCCGTCACTTCTTACCCTTCACTGTTTCACCGTCTCTGCGAGAGCCATTATTAATCACTTTGCCAGCTGTTCTTCCCGCAAAAAAGCAGCATCGCCGTAAGGAACAAACTCATGTCCAATAATCTGATAGGGTTCGTGCCCTTTACCGGCAAGCAGGATCACATCGTTTGATGCAGCAATAGTAATGGCGCGTCGAATGGCTTGACGGCGGCTCACAATCTTTTCATATGCACCAGCAGTTGTCTGTATACCTTTCTCGATCTGAGCAATGATTTGTTCTCTGTCTTCTGTCTTTGGATTATCATTTGTAAGAATAGTAAAATCAGCAAGTTCTCCACTGATCTTCCCCATTATGGGGCGTTTCTCCGCATCGCACTCGCCACCACAACCAAAGACACATATGATTTTCCTGTGAAACCGACGAAGTGATCGGAGCATCTTCTCTAGAGAATCAGGGCTATGGGCAAAATCGACAACCACTGTTGCCCCATTGTTCGCTCGAAGGAACTGATAGCGACCGGGAACACTGTGGGCTTTTCCAAGTGCATGAGAAATCGCTTGTAGGGACATCCCTTGAGAATTACCAACTGCTGCTGCTGCAACAGCATTGTACACGTTATGTTCTCCAGGAAGATGCAATTCTGTCATTACTTCGTTGCCGTTGGCTTGGAGTGTAAATGCTGTTCGTTGGAGGTCATACGTGATATTTGTCGCTTGAAAATCGGCGCTACGGTGAACCGCGTAGGTTACCACCTTCGCATTTGTAGCGGCTATTACTTCCTTTGATGCGGGATCGTCTATGTTGACGATAGCACAGGCACCTGCTTTCAAGTTCCGGAACAACAGGAGCTTTGCATCTAGGTAACGTCTTCTATCGACATGGAAGTCAAGGTGGTCATGGGTAAGATTGGTGAACACGGTGACATCAAAATCTACTCCTGCAACACGTTTGAGCACAAGACCAGCCGAGGAAACCTCCAATACAAAGTTTGTCTTGCCTTCTAGTAACGCGTTCTGCGCAAGTTGTTGGATAATTGGGCTTCCCGGAGTGGTCACCGCATGTAGATTTCGCTGTTCGTTAGCAACGGTACTGACAAGGGCGGTCTTTGCCTCTCCCAACAAGTGTGCAATAAGGTGACATACTGTGGTCTTTCCATTTGTTCCGGTAACGCCAACAGTGAACAATCTTTGAGTTGGATCTCCGGCAAGCGCAGCGGAAAGCTGTGCTAAGGCTAGCCTCGCATCGTGAACGCTAATTAGTGGAACTGAACAGGTAATGCCCCGCTCTACGACAACGGCACGTGCTCCGCACGCAATTGCTTCGTCTATGTACCTGTGGCCATCGTCAAGATAACCTGTAATTGCAACAAACAGATAGCCTGGTCGGACACAGCGCGAATCATCTGTAATTCCTGAGATGATCACTTCGTCCCAGGCTGAACAAGGTGCCTGCGCAATAGATCTCGACAGTTCACTGAGTGTCGGCATTGATTGCAACCTCAGTAAAGCACTTTACAACGCTTTTGAGGATAACCACTACATTGTGTCAGATATCAAGGCTTGTTATCTTGTCGCTGTTTTCCTTGATGAAATCTCGACGCAAGGCAACATCATTTCCCATCAACGTAGAGAATATCTCATCGGCTTCCAGCGCTTCCCGAATCTCCACTTTCTTTAGGATACGATTATCAGGATTCATGGTGGTGTGCCATAACTCGTCAGGATTCATCTCTCCCAGGCCCTTGAAGCGTTTTACAGAAAAACCGCCATTGTTGCCGGCTCGGAAACGCCCCATCTCACTCTCTGTGTACAAATAGATCTTTCTTTTCCCTTTCTTGACTTGGTACAGAGGTGGTTGTGCAATATACACGTACCCTGCTTCAATCAGTGAACGGAAGTAACGGTAGAAGAAGGTAAGTAGTAGCGTACAGATATGCGCACCGTCGATATCTGCGTCAGCCATGATAATCAGTTTATGGTACCGAAGTTTGTTGGGGTTGAACCCTTCACGAATTCCTGTGCCCAAAGCTGTAATAATTGCTTTCAGTTCCGTGTTATCAAGAAGCTTCGACAAACGTGCTTTCTCCACATTCAACACCTTTCCACGCAAAGGAAGAATTGCCTGGAATGATCTATCACGACCTTGCTTGGCGCTGCCACCTGCGGAGTCCCCTTCCACAATGTACAGTTCGCTTTGAGCTGGGTCAGAGTTGGAACAATCGGCAAGTTTTCCAGGTAGTGTTGTGGAGAAGAGCGCGTTTTTCCGGCGAGCCATCTTTCTGGCTTTGGCAGCTGCCATTCGCGCCCTACTAGCCCCAAGCGATTTTTCAATAATTGTACGAGCGAGTTTGGGATTTTTCGCAAAGTAAAGAGCCAGTTGCTCTTGCACAACGGTTGATACTTGACTTGCCACTTCTGGATTGCCTAGCTTGGTCTTAGTCTGTCCTTCGAACTCGGGATTGTGAAGTCTTATACTGATTATCGCAACTAATCCTTCTCGAATGTCTGATCCGCGTAGGTTTACCTCTTTCTTGCGTAGGATCTTCTTTTCACGACCGTATTCGTTTAGAAACTTTGTCAAGGCTGTCTTGAATCCCGTTAGGTGTGTTCCACCATCAACGGTGTTTATATTGTTGGCAAAAGCAAAGATTGATTCATCGTAGCTTTCTGTAAACTGCATCGCAATTTCTATGATTGACCCTGCTTCTCGGCCCGAAATATAAACCGGTTTCTTGTGAAGAGGTCCTTTGCTGGCAGCAAGCTCTTTCGCAAAAGAAGCAATCCCTCCTTTTGCCTGAAACCGACGACTGACTCCGGCTTCCTTGTTTTCCAGCACCATTAGGAGTCCCCCATTCAGATAAGAGAGCTCCCGCATGCGGTGCGAAAGCTTCGGGAAGTTGTACTTGATTTCCCCGAATATCTCACTATCGGGAAGAAAGGTAATGCTTGTCCCAGTTCCACTACTCTTCCCCACCACCCTACACTCATACAGCTTCTCGCCTCGGCAGAATTCCTGGCGGTATAGTTTTCCGTCTCGTGCTACTTCTACACAGAGCTGTTCAGAGAGAGCATTTACAACAGAGATACCGACTCCATGCAGTCCACCACTTACCTTATAGCTCTTGTTATCGAATTTCCCGCCGGCATGCAGGGTGGTCATTACCAATTCTACTGCTCCGATACCAGCCTCAGGGTGGATTCCCACAGGCATCCCGCGACCGTTGTCAACTACGTTCACAGAATTGTCTTTATGAACGGTAACTTTGATCTCGGTACAATAGCCAGCAAGCGCTTCATCGATGCTGTTATCAAGAACTTCTTGGATCAGATGCATTAACCCGGGTTGGCCCGTGCTTCCAACATACATACTCGGGCGAGTCCGGACCGCTTCCAAATCCTCCAATACTTTGATCTGCTCAGCTTCGTAAGGCATCTCACCACCCATTAAATTATACTCAAATCCGCTTCACATGTCAAAAAACCATGAATTGAACTGTTCCCGAACAGTGATCTAACAGCAAACGTTATCTATCACATGTAAATACAACCTATCCCACTAATTTAGAACTGCTTGCGCTACTGCGACAAGCCGAAATATGGGTTCCAAAAGCACAGACGTTTTACCGCAGAGAAGGGTTTCTTGGCGTTCTCTGCGTCTTTGCGAGACTCATTTAGATGTGCTACTTTTACTGCTCTGCTTCGACAAGCCTTACTAAATCGGGGAAATCAATCCCCAGCCGCTTCAAAGTGTCAATTGTAGGTATACCGTCATTGCTCCAACCCCGCCGCTTATATGCCGCATCACAAAGCTTCTGATACTGGTTCTCGCGGAAAGCACGTAAGGCCTGCACCTTTTCGCCTGTTGTCATTGCGCCAGGATCGATGCCAACCTTGTCTCTGAGCTGAGCATCGTACCGGCCATTGCGGGATTCGTATTCTTGTTCTGTAACAGGACCAGCGGAACGATAAGGAATCATATCCTGAGCGCGGCGACCGTAGCCCATACGCAGATTGAATACGCGCTGAAAGTTGTACACTCGCTCTGATTGTAGGATGAGATCACTGGGCATGACCTCTGTTCCGGTAATTCCAGAGAAAAGCTCGCAGTAATTCTGCACATGTGCTGGAACTTTTGCTGACTCGATACCACTATGACGAGTCTGGTTGTCCGCCGGTTCGATGTCGTTCCAGGGCAGCTTACATAAGCCCACAAGACCAAACCAGGTACGCCACATGGGGAAGTAATGCAGCGCCTCGGCTTTGTCCTCAAAGGTGGGGATCTGGTTATTGACCATATCCATAAAGATTAACCATGCTTCGTCATGCTGTGGTCCTTTTAACGCCAGGCCATAGCCTCCTTGCATTGCAAGCGACTCCTTGGTGACATACTCTGAGTACTCCATCCCTTTGCACTCCATTCCGATATCCTCCAAGAATTTGGCCGGAGCACCGTAAGCTCTTACGAAATGCTCTTTCATCTGTCGAATCCCTTGACCGACAGTTACACCAAATCCCTCTCCGCGCGCCATCTGATGGAGCACTTCAAGCGCGGCGTCACTGTTGCCGAAGTGAAGATCAAGTCCACCTGTTCTTTCCTTATCCAAGATGTCGGCTTCGTAGCACTCCATAACAAATGCCATTCCAGTAGTATAGGAAATCGTATCTAAACCATAGGTATCACAGTAAAAATTCATCTCCAGCACAAACTCAGGATCCCAGATTCCCATATTGGAACTTCCGCCAAGTGTTTCATATTCTGGACCATCCACAACGACAGTATCTCCCCTGTATGGCCCAGTTCTCAGAGTAAAGCCGTCTACCGCATGGGAGCAGGCCATCTGACACCCAATCCAACAACCATCGGGCATCCCTTGAGAAAATCGCTGGCGCCATACTGATGAGGAGAGATTATCCGCCTGAGGGTGAGAGCCAAACTTGTAGTTATGCGTTGGCAGTAAGTCATACTCATTCATGATTTCCACCAGATGACTGGTTCCTACACGACGCATATCATTCTGTGTGGCATCAAGTTCACGGATTTCTTCGTTGATCTGTTTGCCGGCTGCTCTAACTCGATTGAGATCGTTTGCGCCATTGGCATCAGGACCGATCACTGATTTCTTAACTACCAACGCGGCAATCTTCTTGTTGCGGAAAACGCTTCCAATCCCACCCCGACCAGCTTGCTTAACGCGAGGAATCTTTCGCTTTAGGTCAAAAAAGCTGAAATTGAGGCAGCCAATACGGGTATGCTCGGCGCCGACTCCAGCGGAGACAGTAGAAATAGCGGCCAGATCGTGTGGCTTATCTGAGGTGGCAAAGGCGTGCGTTAATCTCTCCGACAGCACGTGTGTATTTAGGTCTCGTTCCGAACTCTCCAGCAACTGGACCGTCCCTGTATCTCCATCGATAAATACAATTACGTCCTTATCAGCCTTCCCCTGAACCTCTAATAAGTCCCAGCCAGAAAACTTGAGGTATGGCCCGAAGTAGCCGCCGACGTTAGAGTCAACCACACTCCCAGTTATGGGAGACAAGCTGACAACCAGTGACTTGCCCGCTCCGGGGTATGTCGTGATTCCGCCGATTGGGCCAGCACCAATTATGATCTCATTCTCCTGGTCATTCCATTTTGTCACCTTTGTTACCGCGTTCCATAATTGCCACAAACCAAACCCTCGACCACCAACGAACTTCTCCCTCATCATCTGTGTTACAGGTCGGGATTCAATCTTACCCGTGCCAATATTGATGTATAGTATTCGATTGGAGTAGCCGTGGTGTAATTCTCTGACTTCGTATGACATCTCAGCGATTACAGAAAACCCTGTAGCTGTTCGCATTCATTCCTCCTTGACAAACCTTCATTGCTATAGATCGACGATTCTCAGAAGATTAGTTTAGGTAATCATCCCGGGATTCGCAGACAGAATCCTACCTTACCGATCTCCAACTTGCTCAGAAAACGTTATTATCACGGGCCAGCTCTAGCTACCTACCCCCCAACAAATCTAGTCAGCGAAAACGTCACGAGATCCTCATAAGCTGCTCACAAATCCCACAAATTCTCTCGGTAAACTTATTCAATAAGGCAGCAATAAGATCAGTTTTTCGCTTTGCCTCCTTACAGCAACCTGCTACACCGCAAGGGAGAGACCTGCGACAAAGTCTCTCCCTTCCTCTTTTCTTCCGAGCTAGCCACCATCGACGAGTTTCTTGGAAAGCTCATTGTGACGCGGAATGAGCTCGTATAGTTCCTCATTAACCAGACGGCCACCTTGTACTTTGATCTCCCCGTTGACCATTGATAGATCTACATGATTGACTCCACAGTGCACAATCGCGGCCACTGGATCGGAATGTGCTCCAGCAAATTCAATCCCAGAAAGGTCAAAAGTAATCAGGTCGGCAGCTTTTCCAACTTCAAGGGAACCGATGTCTTGTTCCTGGTGAAGAACCCTTGCTCCCCCAATCGTTGCCATATGTAGTGCACTGCGTGCGCTGCAAGCATCAGCTCCATAACGAACGCGCTGCAGCAGCATTGCCTGTCGCACCTCGCGGATCATATTTGAGGTGTCGTTGCTCGCTGAGCCGTCTACACCGATGCTGATTTCTACATTGGCATTCTTCAGCTCTCCTATTGGAGAAATCCCTGAACCAAGAACCATATTTGAACTCGGACAATACGACATTCCAACTTGCGCCTTACCAAGCTTGTCTATATCCGATCGGCTTAGGTGAACAAGATGGGCAAACCAGACATTCTCGCGCAGCCATCCAAGCTCCTCCATTAAGTCAATGGGACGAGAGCCAAACCTTTCTACGCAAAATCGTTCTTCATCTGCTGTCTCAGCAAGGTGGGTGTGTAGCAGGACATCGTATTCATCTGCAAGTCTTGCCGTCTCAGACATTAGTTCTTGAGTAACGGAAAACGGTGAGCAAGGGGCGAGTGCTATCCTAAGCATGGAGAAAGGACTCGGATCATGATAGCATTCGATGACCCGCTGACTGTCACTCAGTATCTCGTCCTGCCTCTGAACTACGCTATCCGGAGGAAGACCGCCATTCTTTTCCGATAGTGACATTGACCCACGACAAGGATGGAAACGAATCCCGCTCATTTGCCCTCCCCTAACAAGCGCGTCAAAGATTCTCTTGTGTCTGTGTGGGAAAAGGTAGAAATGATCAGATGTAGTTGTTGCGCCGGAGAGGAGGAGCTCACAGCAGCCAACAATCGCGCTGGTACACACAGCTTCCTCATCGATTCTTTCCCATCTCTTGTACAAGAAACTGAGCCAATCAAAGAGCCCACTGCAAGCCGCACCAGATATGCTGCGGAATAATGTTTGGTACAGGTGATGGTGCGTGTTGACAAAGCCAGGCAAGAGAACCTTGCCAACTCCGTCAATTACCTCATCGGCCGGAATTCTACCGGCATTTGCGCCTACTGCTATGATCTTGTTTCCTTCTACAAGTACATATCCTTGAGGAATCTCTCGCCTGGCATCATCCATTGTGACAACAACGTCAAAGTTTGCGAAGAGGATCCTTCTTGCTCTTGTCACGGTGTCAAGTCAATGCTATCTGCGGTCTCGAGGAAAGCAGCCAGGAGGTCAATAGCAGCTTCCAGGTCCTTGCGATGTGCCATTTCCACTACTGAGTGAACGTATCTGGTGGGAAGAGACAATGTAACTACAGCTACTCCCTCCCTTGCTTGCTGTAGTGTACCGGCATCAGTACCTCCATGAGGGAGAATCTCCATTTGATAGGGAATTCCCTTCTTTTCTGCAATTCCCCGCATCGCCCGCACCAACTTAGGGTGTGAAATAGAGCTCGAATCACTTAGCTTTATCGCAACCCCTTTGCCTAGCTCGGTAATGTGCTGACCATCGGGAATGCCTGGCGTATCTATAGCAATTGTTGAGTCAAGCGCGATAGCAATTTGAGGATGCACTGCAAATCCGGCCACTCGTGCTCCACGCAGTCCAACCTCTTCCTGTGTTGTACCAACAACGTATAGATTACAAGCGATCTTCTTGGCTCGTTTCACCGCTTCGACTGCAATGTATAACCCAGTGCGGTCATCTAGCGCCTTCCCTGAAATGGTGCTTTCTCCGACAAGGAAGTCTTGTCGCAAAGTAACTGGATCACCGACTTCTACAAGTTGTTTCACTTCATCTGCAGGTAGACCGAGATCGACAAACATATCCTTTAGTTCGAGTGGCTTCTTGCGCTCTTCCTCGGTCATAACATGGATTGGTTTACTTCCGATGCACCCAATCAAGTCCTTTGTTTCAGTGTGAACAATGACCCGTTGAGCGACAAGTGTTTTTGGATCGAACCCTCCCAAGGGATGGATTCGTAGAAAACCTGTTTTTTCTTCGATGAAGCTAACCATAAAGCCAATCTCGTCCATATGTGCAGCAATTGCTACCGTGGGTCCACTGCCTTTGATATGGGCTATCAGATTTCCCAGAGAATCAGTGGTGATGCTGTCTACGTGTTCGCGTAATGCGTTGCTGAGAATAGAGCGAACTTCTTCTTCGTGCCCAGGGATACCTGAGGCTTCGGTCAGTTGTTTCAATAGCTGCATAACTCCCTCCTTGTTGTCCTCTAGGACAATTATACGGGCAGCAACTGGGCAATCAATTGATTGTTCGTGATTAACGGAATGCGATACAATCATTACATGATTCCTCTACGTGATTGTCGCTCTAGTAACAGGTTTCCGGCCGTAACTGTTGCCCTGATCATTATGAATCTGCTCATTTTCCTCTATCAAGGCTATCTGGGTACAAGAGGTACTGTGTTAAATGATGGTATCCCGTGGATTCAACGTGAGGTTAGCCCCCCAGCCTTTGACCTGCGCAGCTATCGCACCCACCTCTTGGGTGATGGTGCTTCTCGGCTTTACCCGATCTCACGTGCCAACTACTTCATTTCCCAATACGCACTCATCCCTATTGAGCTTAAGAATGGTGTCGACCTTCCGCCGACAATTCCATTCCCTATTTGGTTAACACTCTTTAGTTCGATGTTTCTTCACGGTGGGATCATACATCTTGTTGGAAACATGCTCTACTTATGGATCTTTGGCGACAATGTCGAGGAAGCAATGGGACACGTGAAGTTTCTTCTCTTCTATCTCTTGTGTGGGATTATCGCTAGTTTTTCCCAATTGTTACTGAATTCTGCAAGCTCTATCCCTCAGCTTGGCGCTTCTGGCGCAATTGCTGGAGTGCTTGCTGCATATTTCATGCTTTTCCCTTATTCGCGCATCCTTACCTTAGTGGTGGTTTTCTTCTTTGTTCGTCTGGTTGCCGTGCCTGCTGTTTTCCTGCTCGGATTTTGGTTTATTGTACAAGTTCTAAGTGGAGCCAGTTCATTGGGGAGTAACAGTGGCATAGCATGGTTTGCACACATTGGAGGTTTCCTTGCCGGAGTTCTTCTTGTCTTTCCGCTTAAAAAACGGGATACAACCATTGTCCTGCTGCAAATCTTTCGAAAAAGATACCAGTAAGACTCTAACGCGCTTGCAACAGTGCATACAAGAGAATTCGTGATTCTGTAAGAAACTAGTTGATTTTCAATTCTTCTACTTTACACTAGTAATAAATGCTGAAATTGAAGGAGGCATTGGTGCCTAACAGAGAATTCGCTAATCATATACGGACAGGGGTCCCCTATTCATTGTCACATATACCAATTAAGGAAATGAAAGAAGGGCAAAACGTTTCGCAATGTTTTCTAGTAAGACAGAAGACACAGCGTGCAACACGCAGTGGTGACGCTTACCTAGAGATTGTACTAGCCGATTATACAGGATCGGTTGCTGCTCGTGCGTGGGCCGGTGCAACACAGCGGTTTGCCTCAGGCTTTGCTGAAGGAGATTTCGTTTATGTTGAAGGCCGCACCGAAACCTACCGTAACGCGTTGCAGGTGATAGTTGAGTCGATCCGACAACTAGAGACATATGAAGCAAAGTTTGGGAAGCTTTCTGGCTTTGATCCCGGGCTTCTTGTTCCCAGAAGTGAGCGTAACATCGACAAGATGTGGAACGAGATCCAAGGACTTGTCGAAACTATCGAGCCACCCACGCTGCGCAAACTCACAACGAACTTGTTGTCGGCAAATGAGCAGGAATTGAAGGAATTCCCTGCCGCAATTCGTTATCACCACGCCTACATCGGCGGTCTCCTTGAGCATAGCCTGGAAGTTGCAGTAGGCGTAGCGCATTCGACTGAAGACTACCCATTTCTTAATCGAGGGCTAGCAATTGCCGGTGCTATCTTGCATGACATTGGGAAAATCAAAGAACTCGAGAACCCAGTTGCTCCCCGACATAGCTTTAGTGGTCAATTGATAGGACACCTGCTTGTTGGACGTGACATGATTCGCGAAGAAGCTAAGAAAATCGATTGGCCGGATCCACGTCTTCCACAGCTCCTGGAACACATTGTAATTTCTCACCACGGAGAGCTTGAATTTGGGTCGGCGGTTGTTCCCAAAACAGCTGAAGCCATTGCTGTGTATCTTTTTGATAACCTTTCAGCAAAGCTGAACATGGTACGGATGCACGCTGCCAATGATACAGAGGTAGGGGATTTCACTGGCTGGCAAACACCGCTCGATCGGAAGCTCTTCAAGGGCATACTCAAGAACGGCGTGAGCTGAGGTTCTTGCCAAGCTTCTTTCCATAGAATACCAATGGTTGACAATAATCTGCTGCCCTTTTCGTTGCGTGCCCAATGTATTGCTCTATAATAACTTAAACGGCAACCAAGTAAACAAGTTGAAGGAGTTTGGCATGAATCGAACCAGTTATTGTACCAACCTTTCCCTGAAGGATGTGGCACGCCGCGTCACCCTGTGCGGTTGGGTGAAACGCCGTCGTAACCTGGGAGGGGTTAGTTTTGTTGATCTGCGTGACAGTTCGGGGGTAATTCAACTGCTTTTTCCACGTGGTGAGAACACACTTACGAGTGGATATACCGTCAACCGGGAAGACGTTATTTCGGTGACCGGAGTAGTTTCTCCTCGTACTGCGAAGAATATCAACCCGGATATGATTACTGGTAAGATCGAAGTGAGAGTAGAGAAAATGGAGATCCTCAATACTTCACTTACTCCTCCGTTTCTCATTGAAGGCGATGGCTCAGATACAACTGAAGAGACACGCCTGCGCTTTCGCTACATTGACTTGCGTCGCAGACGTATGCAACATAACCTTGCCTTACGGCATAGAATCTTCAAGGTAATCCGTGATTATTTCTGCAATCAACATTTCTTGGAAATCGAAACCCCAGTACTTACGAAATCAACACCAGAAGGAGCACGCGATTTCCTTGTTCCTAGCCGGATTATACCAGGAAGCTTTTATGCCCTTCCCCAATCACCACAGCTATTTAAGCAACTGCTAATGATTGGTGGAATCGATCGCTACTTCCAGATCGTTAAGTGCTTCCGTGATGAAGACCTGCGCGCCGACAGACAGCCTGAATTTACCCAACTTGACCTCGAAATATCCTTTCCACGTGGCAAGGAAGAGATCCTTGACCTATTGGAAGGAATGCTGTTTGAGCTATTCAGAAAAGAGCTAGCTATTGAACTTCAAACTCCATTCCCTCGCCTTACTCATCGAGAGGCACTAGCACGTTACGGATCGGATAAGCCTGATCTGCGCTTCGGTATTGAGATCCACGATATTTCCAATACTGTACGGGGAAGTACTTTTCGTATCTTTAGCACAGCTATTGCTTCTGGTGGAAAGATCGCTGGGATAAACGCTGTTGGATGCGCGAGCTACTCTCGGTCGGCAATTGATTCCCTAAAGGAAGTTGCCCTAAAGGCAGGCGCGAAGGGATTGCTATGGATAAAACTAGGAGAACAAGTGACTTCTCCCCTCTCTAAGTTCCTATCTTCCACAGAGATTGCATCAATCACTGGCAAGTTCTCGGCTAGGCAGGGAGACCTGATTCTCATCCTTGCAGGAAACAACATAGAGCCAGCGCTAAGCGCATTGCGTTTGGAGATAGCGCAGCGCGAGAAGTTAGCGGAAATTATGGAATGGCAATTTCTCTGGATCACTGATTACCCCTTGTTTCGTGTTGACGAAACAGGAAACCTGACGAGTGAGCATCACCCATTTACTTCTCCTCGAAAGGAAGACGAGGAGAAGCTTGAACAAGACCCGCTTTCAGTCTTGTCAAATGCCTATGATTTGGTGCTTAACGGAACCGAGCTGGGAAGTGGAAGTATCAGGATCCACTCTCGTTCTATTCAAGAAAGAATCTTCCAGTTACTAAACATCTTGCCGGACGAAGCGCAAAGGCGATTTGGTTTTTTCCTACGCGCACTTGAGTATGGCGCGCCACCGCATGGTGGATTTGCACTCGGGCTTGATCGATTGGTGATGATTATGGCTCAAGAGCACTCACTGCGAGATGTTATAGCATTTCCAAAGACCACTACGGGTTCATGCCCTCTCACAGAATCGCCAGTGCCGGTCACGCCTACTCAGCTAGAAGGACTGAAACTGGACGTGAAGGTACCGTAGTGCAGGCG
>Ga0315547_1002501_pt1 | contig 12898 bp, 15 predicted proteins | sample SalMarSW160240MG_2_FD_202542 | JGI IMG/M metagenome (GOLD analysis project Ga0315547, IMG submission 202542) | Salt marsh sediment microbial communities from the Plum Island Ecosystem LTER, Massachusetts, United States - Salt Marsh Sediment SW1601-240 ... | reverse complement strand
CCTTGCTGACTTATCCGCTTCATTGTTACCTCCTAAAATAGAGTTTCTTAATACTCTACTCTTAAGGTAACAAAAGCGGAAGTATAAGCTTTTACAAAAAGCGGAAATTTAAGCCTTTACGTAACAAGAGGATGAGAAGTTGGGGGTCAGTGAGGAGGTATTATCTTTTATGGGTGCCAGTTGTTTGGGATTTGGAAATACTGCTGCTTTAATAATTTTCTGTTTCTTTTCATTAATTCATTGATTTCTAGGATAGATAATGCCGGTCCGCCCTGGAGAAGCTGGCTCCATGCTTCTCGCCAGATAAAGTCAAAACCAAGAACCATGTTGACGAAAAGATGGGCCCAGTCCACTTCTGGTGAGTCTGGCCAATGGACGAGGTCTTTCCAGAACTGGTCTTTTTCGGCCGTTGAAAGGGAGTTATAGAAGGGACTTTACGTTTCAAAAGCCCTTATAAAATACGGTTTATAGGGCTTTCTGGCTCTCATAATCTGCCAGCGGAAGGTGGCAAATAAGCAGCGGGCCTTGAAGAGATCAGCCTTCATTATGTCTAAGCCAATTTGGGTATAGGTGACTAAGTATTTGCGGAAGCGTAATTCGTCCTTTGTCTTACGTGGAATTTCTGGACATTCGATATTTTCAAGTTCATGCTCAGATGTGAAGTGATCAACCACTTTTCTTGGTTGTTCTGGAGAAGAAGTAAAGTAGGAAAGCCTTACTCCATCAAGATTATCTGTAACATTGATGTAGTATCCGGTTACACTTTCTGACCATTTTTTGCTTTTAAGGAGAGGACGTATGGCCTCAAGAGAACGGTAGTAGTCACTGGATTCTCCATCGTTTGGTGCTCTTAAAAAGAATCTTCCGAACAGGTCTGTCTCTTTTATTTGGTTGGGATTCATGATGGTTTGGCTCCTTTGTTGTAGTATCTTATAAAGATAGATTAAGGGAAAGTGAGAGGGTTGTCAATTGGGTGTATAGATGTTAGCAGCGCCATTTGCGGCCGAAGGCGAGGACGAAGAGGGCCATCGTGAACATGGTCGTTTTGTAGTAGAAATATTTTTAGCTTTTAGCTTCAAGAAGGAGTTTGCCTTTTTCCTTTTTGACTTTCTCACCCATGATTTCATATTTAAACTCATAAATATTGGGTTTATCTGGTTTAACGCTGGCTGTGTGTCTGGTTACGGGGTTAGATTTTGGAGGAAGACTTTTTACCCTTAAGACCACTCTTTCTGGATTCATAAAGTACTCTACCTTTTCAGGCTGGGTGTTGTTTCGAGTGTGAGGTTGTAAGCCTTCAGGGTAGTATATCACTGCTTCTACATTGTGTGCGGCTACCTCTCGTGTGTTCTTGAGAAGAAAATGCAACACTGTATTTACCCCTACTTTACATTCAATTTTATCTTTATCATTGCCGAAAGTTAAAATGACTGTAGTTTTCTTAGTCGCTAAAATATACAATATTACAGTAAAAACAGCGGCAATTACTGCTGCAATACCTCCAATAATTGGTATAAGCTCGGTAATAATCATTTCGGTTATCAACTTCTATGGGACTAGTTGAGATGGCGTTTCCAGAGGGGAAGAAAGATTCTTTCTTTAGCGGGCTAAAGAGAGTATTATTCAGGTCCGGTTCCAAAGATTATGATGAGTGCTAATATGCCGATACCCCCAATGAGTAGAAGTCTGTTGGTTTCTTCTTTGGTTTTCTTGAGACTATAAACCCAATTATTCAATTGAGAGAATGAATCTTCCAGGTTGTTCCAGTCGATGGGAATGCACTCCATTCCCTGAAGGAGCGCAAGTTTCTCCTAGGTGATGCCTGTCTCCACAAACGGAATTACGGATTTCTTCCTGCCTAGAGCGAATCCAATCTCTTGTTGGACGAACGTAGAATTAAGTCCGTTTCGGGTAAGGGTTGCCAAAAGACAATGGCTTTGAAAGATTAAGTTCTGAATTTTTTCAGAAAGAGTTTGTGATGGTGTGGCTGGCCGGTATTGTGAGGCAATAATTGGTGTTATTCCATAGGACCTAAATTGGGAAGCTATAACATTGGCCATAGCCAAATCTTTATTGCTGTGGCTGATGAATACTGTGTAAGCGATTTTAGACCTCCTTTTTGAGAAATGATTTTGTAGATTGTCTCTATTTTAGCAGGGGAAGGAAAGGTGTCAAAGAGGCGCATCAAGTCATATAAAATGTAACCGAAGGGTAACTGGCTCTGCCATATGAAATGTAACCGAAAATATGGTACACTAATCCCCAGTTAGATAATAGTTAACTAGGGAGAAGGAGAAAATGGATATGAATGCAAGAAACCAGTACCTCAAGGTTTTACAAAGAAAGTACTTCATGGCAAAGTCCCGAAAGGAGAAGTCCTTGATTCTGGATGAGTATTGTAAGAATACACACCAGAACAGGAAGTACATCATCAGAAAGATAAGATCCTCTATCTCTTTGGTGCCTAAAAGAAGAGGAGGAAAGGATGTTATTTACGATGGTTGTGTCAAGGTAGCCCTGGCAAAGGTATGGGACATCTTTGATGAGCCTTGTGGACAAAGACTAGCACCCCTACTCAAAACCGAGGTAGACCGCCTAAGACAACTAGAGGAGATATTCGTTACCAATGAGGTGGCAGACAAACTCAAAAGGATCAGTCCTCGAACTATTGACCGAGCCTTAAGGCGCCAAAAGGAGGCTCTTCACCTTAATCGAAAGTATCGGCAGAAGAGGAATCCTCTAATCTACCAGAAGATCCCCGTGAAAGCAGGAGGCTGGGATAGATCCGTACCAGGGCAACTCCAGGTAGATTTAGTAGAACACTGTGGCCAGTCAGCTTCTGGGCTCTTCGGGAATACAGTAAGCGTGGCTGAGATTGCTTTTGGCTGGTGGGAAGGAGAGGCAGTACTGGGAAAAGGACAGGAGGTGAGTTTTGATGCTCTGAAAAGAATCCGAGAAAGGTCTCCTTTTAGTTGGGTACATGTTCACCCTGATAACGATAAGAGTTTCATCAACTGGCATCTCTTCAGATATTGTGAGGCAGAAAGAATTGAGTTCTCTCGATCAAGACCCTATCAGAATAACGATAACAACTTTGTGGAACAGAAAAACTCTACCCACGTTAGAGCTGTCATTGGGCACTTAAGATATGATACTGAGAAAGAACTGGAAGTTATCAATAGCCTTTACCGAGGAGAACTCCGGCTCTACAAGAACTTCTTCCAACCAGTAATGAAGCTGCAAGAAAAGATCCGCGATAAAGGAAAAGTGCACAGAAAGTATGATACTCCCAAGACTCCCTATCAAAGAATAATGGAATCAGAAAAGATCCCTGAGGAGAATAAAAAGGAATTAAGGAAGCTTTACCAAAGGCTTAATCCGGCTGAACTCAAAAGAAAAATCGATGAAAAGATCCACCGGCTTTTTAAAGTCTATGAGGAAAAAGAAAACGGAGGAGAACCTAATCCCTCCAAAAAACAGACTCCTCAGGTAGCGACAAAAAGTTACATTTTCAATGACAGAATGGCCCCAGTTTCGGTTACCTGATCCAATGACTTGACACGAGAGGCGAGTTGGTCAAGAAAAATAAGTTGCTGAAAGGAATGTGTAAAACTTCTATTTAAGTCGCGGGCGAATTATTCCAAAGACGATCCATTTGGATTAATAAACCGTTAAGATCTCGGTAATCTGAATGAATTCGGTTGTCAACTATTCCGTGAAGACGCTCTGGTTGATTGGTAATTCCAATAAATTGCACCCCAAGTGCCTGCGCTGCGATCGCATCATGGGGGTGGTCCCCTATATAGATGACATTCTCATTACTAATAAAATCATCCCATACTTCGCGACACCGGATTAAGGATTTGCCAAGGATTAATGTTTTATCGTTTCCATCTTCTGCAAATGCACCACAAAAAAAATATTTCCATATGCCAGCCATCTCCAGGCGAAGCTTGGAAATTCGCTTAGGGTTAGCAGTTGCGAGGGCAAAACCAATATCTCCCCGTTTGTCCAACGCATCTAAAACATTCTCCACCCCAGGAATTAGCTTGGGCATGGTTCCACGTCCATAAACCTCTCCCTGAAGTAAAGAAGCATAGGTATCTAGTAGCCTGTTCAGTTCGGATGATGTGCATGGGCGAGCAAAGTGCCTACCAATAATTTCCTTGGCAATTGCCAAATCGTTACGGTACTGATAACTGTCCCAATCATCACTTAGCCCGGTGATTCCATAACAGACATCAAAAGCTCTTAGGTATGCGTTTACTTCAGCCTGAAGTAACTCTATCAATGTACCATCTATATCGAATATTACTATCTTATGCATTTATTTAATCTTTTAGCAAAGTCAAGCTATTATTATTGTGTTCCGGTCACGATGAACAATCTCAGCATTAAAACTGGATTCTAATATTAATATCATGAAGCCTGTCATATGATAAGCTTCTTTCTACTGTTTCAGGTTCGGCTATTCTTTTTAGATAGTTGGTGTCTCTACTCCTACATGCATTTCGTGTCCTGGGTAAGGGGCCCATCGTCCTTTAAATCCATTTATCACATCTTTTAGAAGTGCGTTTGGTACAGAACTTTCTTTGATAATAGTATCAAATTCTGCCTTTTTATTTTCGTAATTCATAGCGTTTATCTTTCTCTTAACTCTCCAGGAAGACTTAAGATTTTGGGATGCGGGTTGAGTTGGGGTTTGGTGGTTTTACTCTACTTTGTCTGTTGAACTTTAACGGCTTTCCATCTCTTAACCAAAAATGTCACATACAGGGCATTTCCAGTTTGTTCCATCGGGACGAGCAGGGTGATATTTGTTATCCAACTTTGCGCTTTCCCCGAAATCGTGGTAGTTGTGACACTCTTTTTCAAAAGCGGCCTTTGGCGATGTTGCATAGGTGTATTTGAATTTCTTATACCTATCACTGAGCTTTGTTTTTAGCTCTCCATTAAGGTCAGTATCCGATCGACCAACGTATTGCACAATGAATGTTTTGTTGTCTTTGGTGTATCCGAGGGCATAGTTACCAGGGGATTTTCTAGTGATAACCTCATCAATTTTTCCAGAAGTGAAGACATAAGGCCCACTCATTCCTAAACTTCCCATAATTTCCCTCCTTTGAGAACAAATAGTAATGTCAAAAGTTCTTTAGTAATTTTCTCCTAAACCATTTATTATCAAGTGTTTTGGTGAAAGTGACTTGCCTCCCCCTTTACTCTATGCCAAGTGGGAAGTTCTTTCATAGTAAAACATTAGAGATTTTTTCATAACTTCCCCCTTCTTTTGCTTGTCTGGACAGGGCTCCTATAAAAGCCTAAGTCCAGACAGGCAAACAATTAGAGGAGACTTTACATTAGGCAATCTTTCATATTCATCATAAAACTTTTGACAGTACCGAACAAATTTCACTTTATTCCTGCAATAAATAGTATAGGGTTTTGAGAAGAGAAGGCAAGGGTTTACTATTCATATCTAAAAATAAGCCCTGTTTTGAGGGGTTTTTTGGTGTAGATTTGGTGGAAAAGCGATGTCGCAATTTGAGTGAGGGTTTATGAGAGATGGCTCATCTGCGCCATTTGCGGCCGAAGGTGAGGACAAAGAGGGCCATCATGAACATGCCGGTGAAGGCTTCGATGGAAGATATTAGGTGCCTGATTGGGTAAGAGTTTTTGTCTTTGAATTAGATTGGGCAATAAATCGAGAGGCTATGCTTCTCCCTGTGTTTGTATTGGGGTTTGTTCTAGTTTTTTCAGTTCACCATCTTCATATGTAAGTGGGGTATCCAACGCAATGGGGCCCTTGGTCAATAATCTAGCCAATGGGGTATCTACCTCTTTAGCAATAATCACTCCTCTGATTATTCCGGTATAGTCGCGAGAAAAATGGAGCAAGGGGAAAGAATAGGATTTTAGATAGGATTTTAATTTTTCGGAAGAAACAGGCAGTAGGTCGGGGTATTCGGCTTCCAGGTTCTCTAAATCGTACAGATTTTCAGGCCGAATCATAAAAATAGTGTGGCAGCTTCTTATTGTTTCTAGTCTTGCCTTTTCTTTTACATAGTCTAGAAGAGAGGAAGTTCCCCAAATATTCAGTTTTCTCCCGAATACTTTCCGCACCTCTTCAGCAAACTCCCTGTGTTCAACAAAAGGTCTTCCGGTAACTGTAATAATTAGTCTTTCTTGATAGTTCCAGGTGAAAGTATTTTCTAGTTTTTTCTTTTCTGCCTTTTTAAGTTCCTCTTTTTCATACTGAAGAGGGATATTTAATGGAATAGCTTTTTCGGTTAGGAGCTTAGTAGCTAAGGAAGGCGTTACCTTTTTAGCGATAATCACTCCTCTGATTTTTCTTTTTGTAGTGTCAAAGGAGAAATAGAGTAGAGGATGAGAGTAGGTTTTCAGATAGGATTTTAGATTTTCATAAGAATCAGGCATTAAATGGGGGTATTCAGCTTCTAGCTCTTCGAAATGGTACAAGTATTCAGGCCGAATCATAAAGATGTTGTGAAAATCTTCCATTGTTAGTTTTTTTCCATTTGTTATAGAATATTGATTCTTTACGAGATATAGAAGGGAGCGGCTAGTTCCCCAGCCATTTAGTCGTGGGAGTACTTTCCGTCCCTCTTGAAAAAACTCCTCCTCCCCTTCGACAAAACGTTCTCCTGAAACTGTAATAATTAGTCTTTCCTTTAGGTTCCATGCAAAAGTGTTTTGCGGAGGGTTTTTAGGAGTGGGAACACACCCTGAAAGCCCTAAAGTCAAAACGAAAGCTAAAACAGCAATCAAACTCTTTTTATACATTTTTCCTTGCCTCCTTTCATTTAGGAAATGGTGTATGGGTTATTTTAGCAGAGGGAGGAAGGGTGTCAAAAAGGGTCAGAGTGAGAGATAAGTAAAAAGCGCCGGGTGGTGTGTTAGGGCTTTTGAGATGTGTTTTTGACAAGGTAAATAATACCTACGGAAGCTGTATGGGCTTTATGTTGCTGTATGTCAGTAGTAGTGATGTCTATCTTGAGTATATAAATACTTATTTTTTAACACTTGACTTACTTAAAAAGTATGCTAATAATTAGTTAGTTTTGGGAGAAAGGAGAAGGCTAAAAAGTGAGAGGAGGTGAATAGACCCCTTTAAAAGCCTAAAACTCTCTAAAGGGTGAAAGGTGTAAAAGGAGGCAAGGGGAATGAACATTAAAAATGACGGCGGGAGAAGAAGAGTGCAGATAGTGTTCACCAACGACTGGGTTAAACTTCTCGATGAGCTTGCTGAAAAGACAGGGGCTACTTCTCGCGCAGAGGTGATAAGGTATGCTGTCTCACTGCTCGACTGGGTAAATATGTATCTAGATAAAGGTTATGATGTTGTTGCAGTAAAAGAAGAAGAATCTGATGAGGGAAAAGTAAAAAGGATAAGTAGTATTGGGGCGTTAGGGGGCCGTTTTCGGCTAATCCCAAAAAATTTGGAAAAGGTTACTAACTAAAAGAGGAGAAAATTTATGATTACAAAACCCTTGGAAGACTATCTGGAGTTGGAAGAGAGCCACTTAATCCTGATATCCTGGAAGCAATTTACCGCGCGGGCCTCTCTTTTGACAAAAGGAGTCTTCTACTGGATGGGATGGAGGCCATGGTCTCAAGTGAGGGGCCCGTGAGGGAGGATTAGGAGGTGTAGATTCAGTGTTAACAGAAAGTATAAAGATAAAGGTGAGAAGAGTACTGCTTCTTAGCCACAAAAAGCGCAAACAGAAATACAGAGAGATACTGGAGTTCGTTCGGGCAACCAAGATAAAGAACGGACAAAACTATGAGAAAAAGACAATCTTGGATATTGTGGTCAATCTGGTAAGTAGTCCGATTATTGTCCTTTTGGAATGGCTTCTGAAGAGGTAAGCTAGCGAGGTATTGACTATTCTTCGGATAACTTCAGGTAGTGGTGGGGTGTATATTTGTGCGTACCGGTCGATGGTAACATCTATGATGGTAGGATTATTTTTGTTACCTAGGTTTGTGATTGATTGGGTAGTGTGATGGTACTAGGGGTAGTCGGGTTGAAGTGGGAGTTAGAGAAGGTAAAGTTTTTTGGTGGTTTGGCGATGGAATTGTTAGGAAAGTGGTGGTGGGACTTGACAAGGAAAAAGCAAAGAGTATAGTAAAAGTGTAATTTCTGGAAGGCTTGTCAGGACTAGATTTTGAAAACTGGTTGTTGACGAATTGTGAAGTTTTGCTATAATTATAATAGAGATTGAGCCAGATAACAGGAGTAACCCAAGATAAGCGAGCGGTTTGATCTCCAAAATTTTGATGGTGATTTAGAAATGAAAGAGAAAAATGTTTGTCGTTTAATTGCAGAACTTGCTCCGAGAATAAAAGCTTCTGAAGATTATGATATTTTGAAAAAAATTGCTTTAGAAGTTGGTTGCGATCCGGAAATTACAGGTAGAAGAATTGATTGTGAGGGGAGAAAAGTTAAGAAATCTAAACAACCTGTTCCCGGTACGAGTAAACATCGAGCGCAACATGCCACAATTTGGAATGGTAGATGCTCGACTATTTCTTAATTACGATAAAGTTTAAAGTATTGGAAAGGGGGTGAATAATGCTACACTATGTTGTTGTAAAATGTCAGAGATTGCCTTCTGATATTTTCTAGTGGTGTGGCAAAAATGTATTATGAGAATTTACTTTCTTACTTTCTACGATGACCAACCGGGACCTTGGGCCTAAGGAACCTCATGGTTTCTTTTTATACTTATATAGGAGTTTCTCTTTATCGTCTTTTTTGATATCTGGGCGCTGTTCGAGTTCGGCTATTATAGATTTTGACTTTTCCTTGTCTTCTTCGCTCAAAGGAAATTGCTTGAGTACCCAAGCAACTGTGTCTAAATAATGATAATTAGGTACGCTTTGAGAGCGTGTTTCTTGTTCTACTTCCCTGGCATATTGTCGAGCATCTTCTGCATCTTTCTCCTCTCTCCTGTGAGCCAAGTAATAAGCTAAATTATTCTTAAGCAAAGTTATATTCTTCTTATCCGTTGGGTTTTCCCAAAAGTCTTTATACTCAGGAAGTGGAAGAGTAGACTTCGCGAACTTAAAGATATCTCGTAAGCAAGCGATGGCCATATCTCGCAAATACCCGTACTCTTTTTCCTTGTCTTTTTGAGGTAGGCCCTTCTTTCTTTTCACTCTCTCCCACTCTTTCCATTTCTGATGTGCTATATTTATATCAGTTTTCACAAATTGACTTACTAACCTACGAATAACATCTGTTTGCACCTCTGTACTTTTTTCCCCAGCCTCTCTTTGTGCTATTTTTATGATTCTTTCTTTTAGCAGGAGATATACTCCCACGCCAAAGGCACTTATACCTATAGCAAGCAAAGTTAAAATTATTGTCAGCAAAGTAGATAAATCTATAGTGCCCCTAGGAGGATATTGTCCGTATACCCATTTCCACACGAAGGGTTGTACTATGCCAAATACCAGTGCTCCTAAAATAATTATTACGACTACCCATATCGGTTTTGATTTCCACCATTCTTGTTTTTGCTGAACTCTGGGCGTTTCTAGATTCCGAGGTTTGCTGGCAGCAGGTTGTTTACTTAAGATAGCTTTTGCTGGAATTATTAGGGCAACAATAAACAATACCCAACCCACCAGAACTTCTGTTATTTCTATTGTTACTACATCAATGTAAGCAGTACTGCCCAAGAAGGGTGCGAATCCTATTACAAGTAAGCACCACCAGGACCATCTTTCGGCTCTTCTATAACTTCCCAGGCTTATACCTATAATTGCAGCTGCGATAGTAGCCAGGAGAATGCCGGTGAAAACATTCATACCCCCTATAGTCACCGCGATGGCACTCATAACGATTCGGTATAGGCCGAGAATCAGCATGAGGATCCAGCCGATTTTTATTGACCGTGCCGGTTGCATTTTTCTCACCTCCTTAAGGAATAGTTTGAAAGGTCACTGTTATCTTAATCGAAAGATAGATTGTGTCAAAAATAAGCCCTGTTTTTGAGGGCTGTTTTTGTGGGAATTAGAAAATTAAGTCGCTGGAAAGTATTTGGTGATGAGGGTTTTCTTAAAGCCTTGTGGCCGAAGTTTTGGAGTTGCTCTCGTGCTCTTTTAGTAGGTAGCAGGTTGATCAAGTCCACTTAATTTTCTTAATGACTGATGAGGCAAGTAACAGGAAATATATAAGGAATCCTCCTTTTGTAGTCTGACCCGGTAAAACATACCAAGGTTCCTTGCCCGCATACCTAGGACTGTCTTGAATAGGAGTATCATAGACTTGCATATTGAAATTCGTATATACTTCACAAAAAAATGTGGAATTATTGGTGACGTGAACATGAGTAATTATATCTTTAGGTTCGGACGTAGTGTATAGTTCGAAACCTATTGCTGGGCGCATGCGTTCGCTGAGTTCTCTTTCGGTAGTGGTTAATCTCCCCGATCGACGAGAGAACGGCAATAAATGCTATACAAATAATACCTATAATTAGAATATAACGCATATTATTTCTCGTTTTTATTTCCTCCTCCCTGTTCTCAAAGGTAATTGAGACTTTAGGATGTAACTATGCCCTCATTTATTACTATTCTTAAGTAAGGTGTTCTGTAAAAATACTATCTGTTACTTCTTTCTTGGCTTTGTCTAAGGTCTCTGTATTCGTAATAACGATTTTTTTTCATTCTCCCTCAGAGGGGTAGTAAAGATTGAAGTAGCCAGCAGCTGCTGTTGAGATATAAGCACGCAGTGAGCCGCGTTCTTTAAAACTAATATAACTTTGGACAGGTTCGACACTTAATCCGTGACTCTTTAACCAATTTATAGCATCTTCACATAATTGCCTGACTTCATCACTTTGGAGCCGGTTTAAGTGTCTCTTAACTGTAGGAACGGGGATCACCTTAGGGGGAAGAGGAATTTCTACTTTTTCGCAGAAAATCCCATGGTTGTTTTTGTCCACTTGAAGAATTTTATAGACCATAAGGTCAATTCGAAAAACTTGTTGAAGGTATCCAACTACTTCTTTTAATACCTCGGAGAAACCGGAAGCTATTAAGATGATCCTAGCGGGTTTTTCAATGTTAACTTGATGGCCTGCTTTTTGTGGAAAACCCGGTCGGGCCTTTTCAACCCATGTATAATACCTTAGGCTTTGGAATAATATAGCGTCCGATGGTTCCTTCTTTAGTTCTATTACCACCAATGAGCTTTCAGAGTCAACGCAGAGCAGATCTATTGTACCTACAGGTGTAGAGTATTGCTTTGCTACAAGATTTAATCCTTCTTCAATAATGGAAGGATCCTTAGCCAAAATATCCTCTAGTTTTGTTTCTTCTCTTATTACATCTGATAATATAAGTTTAGAGATTTTCATTCTTTTTCCTCCCCATTCTCCCTTTTTGACCTCTTGCTTGTTCCTTTTCTCCACTGTTCAGAAGGAGTTGGAATTTTTGGGATTCTTTTCTAACGAATTCTATTCTTCTATCATGTGATATACTCTATTTTTATCTTGTTGAAAGATTTCTTTAATCCTCCCTAGAGCTTCGGATAGGTCATTTACCCGCTTCAGTATGCTTTGCTCAGTTTCTCTTTCCCTCCCCGGAATAATGGCAAACCATCCCCGTAATTGCTCCGATATATCATCGATCCAAGAAAGATAAGCTGTGGCTTTTTTTTCCATATATCCAGTCGTTGTGAGCCATTCCTTGCGTTTAAGTATTTCTCTTAAATCTTCAGATGTTCTAGTGGCAGTTTCCTTTATCTGCTGGACAGATCGATATGCCCTCCGTAGGATTAGTAAGCCATCTCTGTTAACTTGTTCAATATAGTCAGATAGCCAGTTTCTTGTAATATCTATGCCTTTGCCGTTATATAGCAGGTTATCCTTATTGAATAAATTTTCTAAAATAAATTTCTCTATTTTTTCTCTACTCATCGTCTTGCGACGCTCCCTACAAGGATTTGAGATTTTGGGATGCGAGTTGTGTTGGATTTTGATGGTAGTTGATTTTTATTTTTCTATTTCTACCACTTTCACATCATCTATTAATGTAGTTCCTTTTCCTATAACGCCAAAACCAAGACACAAATCATGAACGTCTGCTGTGAAGGAGACTTTTGCAGTGCCTTCACTCCCAGGAAGGCCATTCCATTGTATGCCACCGCCTACTGGTTGATAGTATGAGTTTTCTTGAGTCGGTTCTCTATGAACGTCTAAATAGAAGTGACTTAGTTTCTGTTCTGGGGCATCTGGTTTAGTAAAATACGCCCGCTCTACGACTTTATATTTAAATGAGACAAGATAATTGTAATTTCTACGAAATAGTTCTTCCGAGTTGCTTCTGGTGCCGTAATAGCCAAAAGAAGAGTTTTCACTTTGTATTTTTAGTGAGTATTTTCCATTTATTGCGTGATCTGTGATTTTTGCAAAGTATGATTCCTTAAATCTACCTAAACCTTTTTCAAAATTTTCAAAATACGCGACCTTGGACATAAACGGAGGGATTATTATGAGGCCAATAGACGCTATCCCGACAAATATAAGTATTCCTGCGATGACTACTAAAATTTTTTTGATAAAAGGCGCCGGTGGTTTGATAATTTTGCTCCATATTTTCCAGCTTAATGCAGTGCTTAATATAGTTGCGATTATCGCCGATACTATCGATCTAAACCATTCAAATGGTTCAAATAATGACCTTAAAAGTTCTATTTCCACAATGCTCCCCCTATTGTCTTGTTAATCTGAGACAAGTGTTAACGGAAATGTTGCATTAAATGTACTTTTATAAAATGCTGTTTATATCTACCTTACAAGAAAAAATAAGATACCTTCAGAAGATGAAATACTTTGTATAAACTGGATGTATATTATCTTAAAAA
>Ga0315547_1002499_pt1 | contig 12900 bp, 15 predicted proteins | sample SalMarSW160240MG_2_FD_202542 | JGI IMG/M metagenome (GOLD analysis project Ga0315547, IMG submission 202542) | Salt marsh sediment microbial communities from the Plum Island Ecosystem LTER, Massachusetts, United States - Salt Marsh Sediment SW1601-240 ... | reverse complement strand
CGGCACCTTTGGTGATAAAGCTGCGCTATAGATAAAGGATGATTTCGGAAGTTCTTAGCAGATAATTAGTCACAAAGTTTCGACTTTGGTGAACAACTGGTCAAGTGAACCTTCTTTGGCTCGGAAACCTGTGCCATGATTTCTCGCATATGTGACTGCGTCATGAAGTCTTAAATCGATAAGCATATTGCCGCGCCGTATCTGGTCAGCAACTAGCGTGGGGGAAGTTCCCGTTAATAGTCTTGCGCGATAATAATGAAAATATTCAGTATCGCCGCGCAATTCTGTTCTGGCAGTAACAAGTAATAAGGCTGGCATCTTCGTTTTAAACTGTTTACTCAAATCTTTAGTGAACCAGCGCACTAGAGTTTTGCCAGATATATGCTGTACTGACACTACTTCATCTGTAACGGTCAAGAATAAACCTGAACTGTTGGGTTGCTGACTCATAGTAAAATACAGACCAAGACGTCCATTTTGGTCTGGCGTACCATAGGCTCGGATTGCCGATAGGGGTTGCATTACCCAAGCTCTCCTGTTGAACGTGAAAAGTGTTATCAGACTGGCAACGTTATCTCGGTGTGCCTTCAATTCGACTTCGCCTAAGTCGGCCACAGCGATATTGTTCTCGGTTAATCCTAAGCATTGTTCCAGTGTATGGCCAACACCAGTCGGGCCTCTCCTCATGGATTTATAAAACCCATGTTCCCTAACTTCTTTGAATCTAATATCGAATTCATTAAGGTTCAAAGGCGATAGTCTCCTCTACAAAGTGTTGTTGTAAACAAGACTCATGGTATTACCAATTCGGGTGGTCTCCAGAAGTCCAGTATGTATTCAAACGTAGTCCCAAGTTTTATGTAGTTATTAGGCCAACCGAAAATCCCAACCCTATTAACGAGATTTCGTCTATCCCAAATCAGTATGTTGCGTAACTCATAACCAACTTCAGTAAGCGCCTCGACAATATATACGTGGGTTGGTATGCGCTTATTTTCCCACCAGAGGTCGTTTATGTTGATTACGCAGTGTGCTTTGGGTCTTAGTAATGGCAATATGTTACGATAGATTTCACCCAAAGCCTGGCTGAATGCGATAGGTTCTAGAGTGCCGATGTCGCAAGGGTCTTGTGAGTATTGTTGTACTTTTAGGTAGTGCTTATTGTTTCGTAAATCTCCCCTGATACTTTTATTGAGTCTAGGCTTATCCAAAAATTTCGAATAGGGGGGTGAAGTAACGGCTAGAGCGACAGTCTTTTCCTTTAAATAATTTGGGATATTCCGTGCGTCATCTTTTATAGTCATTTGTCGAGTTGTGTTAAGGAGGTTTCCTTGAGCTAGTCTAGATTTAGCGACATCAATGTATTCTTCCTTTAGGTCAAACCCTACGGCGTTTCTATTAAAGTCTTGGGCAGCTAATAAGGTGGTTCCAATGCCCATAAATGGATCAATGACCAACTCTCCCTCATGAGTGAATAGTTTAATGCATTTTGCGGGTAAGCCAATCGGAAATACAGCCGGATGTATGTTTTTGTCCCTTATATCTCTCTTTTCATAGGAGAATTCCCAAATACCCACTTGACTTTGAATCCATTCCTTAGCAGTCAAGCAGTTTATGTGGTTGGGAGGACAATCGCAGGTTTTTTCATAACCGATGTCTAATTGTTTGGAGATTTCATTAACTTGAACCATCTGCATACTCATCAACATTATAACTCTTTTACATATAAATCGCATAGTACAACGGGATTTTTTCTGCTAACATTTTGTTAACGCGCCAAAACAAACAAAATATTATTCTCAGGTATTTTACGCACGAATCAGGGATTTAGCAAGTAAATAAGAAACACCATTTTTAACTTAATAACACGCTATAGTATAATTTTTACAGATTTAAAATGAAACCTGAACCCCTGCTCAAAGCCCTCACCGCCGCCGGAATCGGCTCACGCCGCAGGATGGCCGACGCCATCAAATACGAACGGGTAACCGTGAATGGCCAGATTGTAACCAACTTCCGCCACCCGGTGAACGCGGCGGAGGACAAAATAGCGCTGGACGGCAGGGTCCTCGCCCTCAAGGCCGCACCCATGGTAACCCTGATGCTCCACAAGCCGGCGGGCTACATCTCCACTTTGAGCGATGAGAGAGGTCGGCAGAAAGTCACCGACCTGCTGCCGGATAAGTATCGCCATCTGAGGCTCTACCCGGTGGGGCGGCTGGACAAGGACAGCACTGGCCTGCTGCTGCTCACCAACGACGGCAACCTTGCCTACCGCCTGACTCACCCCCGCTACGAGCACGAAAAGGAATATCTGGTGCAGATTAAGGGGAGGCTGAGCGGGGGGGAAATAAAGGGGCTGAAAGAAGGGCTTGAGCTTGACGACGGGAAGACCCACCCGTCCCGGATTGAAGAAGTGTCAGCCGCCCCGTTCAACTACAGCCTGACCATCCATGAGGGCCGCAAGCGGCAGGTGCGCCGCATGTTCGCCCACCTGGGGCATACTGTGCTGGCGCTGAAGCGAATCAGATTCGGGACGCTGGTGCTGGGCAACCTGCCAGAGGGAAAGACGCGGGAACTCGGCGCTCAGGAAATAGCCCTGCTGCTCAATCGCGCTCGATAGAGACCTCGTTCAGGTTGGCGTAACCCATCGGCGTGAGCTCGTAGCCGCTGACGTAGGGCTTGACCAGGTAGTAGTTCTTGCTGAACCACAGCGGGATGCAGACGGCATCGTTGACCAGCATCTGCTCGGCTTCCTGATAGAGCCTCAGACTGGCATCATAATCGAGCTCCACCCCCGCCCGGTCCAGAAGGTCGTCCACCTCCGGGTTGCTGTACTCGCCGGCATTATTCTCCTCGCCGGTGCGGAAGAGTATCTCCAGGAAGTTCTGGGGGTGGGGATAGTCGGCCACCCAGCCCAGATAGTACATCTCGTCCTTCTCTTCCTTCAGGTGGTAGAGGAACTGCTCCGGCTCAAGCTGCCTGACCCTGACCTCCACACCCAGGTTCTGCCGCCACTCGTGGACAATCGCTTCCAGGTCGCTTGATATCATGCCTCCCCAGCCCATGGTCGTGATGGTAATCGGCGGCAGATTCTCAACACTGCCGTACGTGGAGCCGGCAATCAGCGCCTTCGCCTTCTCAACATCGAACTCCAGGCCTTTCAGGTTTCCATTGAAGCCGGGAATGCCGGGCGGCAGGATGCCATCGGCCCTCTCCATCATATCCCTGAAGACGAGCTTGACCAGCTTGTCCTTGTCAATTGCCACGCTGAAGGCATGGCGCACATTCGCTTCGTCGAATGGCGGCCGGGTGTGGTTGAAGCCGAGGTAGCTGAAGCTCAGTTCCGGCTCAACCCGCAGCTCCTGGAAAAAATCGCCGGCCGGGTCGGTGACCTTGTCAATATAATTGATATAGACCTCGGTAGCATCGATTTCCCCGGTCTCATACATATTCATCGGCACGCCACCCCACAGCTGAAAAACCACCTGGCCAACCCCCGCTTTCTCACCGTAGTAATGCTCGTTCCTTTCCAGCACCAGCAGATTTTCCTCCTGCCAGCTTTTGACATGGAACGGGCCGGTGCCGTTGGGCTCCCGCCACCACTCTCCACCAGACTCCGCCTCATTCCGGTCCACCACAAACGCCACCGGGTAGGTCATCTTGGCCAGAAAGTATGACTTGGGAGTATCAATAGTTATCCGGAGGGTGTGGTCATCAACGACCCTGACGCCGCTTATTTCCGCCGCTTCTCCAGCCAGCACCTCCCTGACGCCAACAATGTCTCCCAGATAGGTGGCCGCGGTCAATGACCCGGTGGCGGGTCGGCAGGCGCGCTCCAGCGAATACTTGAAGTCATGAGCGTTGACCTCCCGACCGTCCTGAAATTTGACATCCTGGCGCAGATAGAAAGTGTAGGTGCGCCCGTCCTGGCTCACGTCCCAGCGCTCGGCAATATCAGGAGCTGGCTCCAGGTTTTCATCAAGGCGCACCAGCCCGTTATAAATCTGCTGGATGTATTCATGCGAAATCATCTCCCCCGATACCGCGGGGTCAAGGGTGATGGGGTCGATGTTATAGAGATTCAGCTCCGCTTTCTGGCCGCACTGGCAGCCCGCCAGAAGCAGGCTGCACACCAGTATTACGGCAAAAAAGGCATAGACGACACGTTTCATTTAGCGTACCGCTCTATATTTATTTTGCTTACAGATTGGCTTTGACCGCCTCGCAGAATTCGGTCGTGGACGCAGTTCCTTTCTGGTCACGGGTGAGATACTTCCCGTCCTGGTAAACTTTATAGACCGCCGCCTCTAAATGGGCTGCCTCTTTCTCATAGCCGAGATGTTCCAGAAGCATACCACCGGCCAGGAGCATGGCGGTGGGATTGATGACGTTCTTACCGGCAATATCAGGCGCCGTGCCGTGCACCGAGCCGAAGTAGGCAAAGTCCTTGCCGACGCAGGCATTAGGCGTCAGCCCCAGCCCGCCGATGAGCGCCGCCGCCTCGTCTCCCAGGATATCGCCGTGTTCGTTGTCCATGACCAGCACGTCGAACTGCTGCGGGTTGATGACCAGCTGCTGGGCGCAGTTATCGATGATTATCTGGCCGAAGGTGAGCTCGGGGTACTGCCCGACCGTCTCCTCAGCAATGCGGCGGAACAGCTCGTCCGACTCTGTCAGGAGATTGTACTTGCTGGATACCGTAACCTTGCCCGGGCCACCTCTGGCTTTTCTCTTCATGGCAAGCTCGCAGGCCATCCGGCAGATATCCCCGGTTATCGCTTCCGTATTCACTTTAACGGCAAACTTGCCCTTCGCCGTGGTGTCCAGCGTTATGCCAAGCATATCATTCTTCAATTTCAGCGGCGCCAGCTGCGCGATATCGCCTTCCCATCCCGGATAAAGTCCCTCGAGGTTCTCCCGCATGATGACGAAATCGATGCCTTCAGGGTTTTTCAGTGGACTTCTCAGGCCTGGCACGTACTTTGTCGGGCGGATATTGGCAAAGCATCGCTTCCCCCAGCGCAGGTATCCATGCACACCGTTGGCACGGCGCGTTGAACCCATAATGGCACAGTCAGATGCATCAACCATCTTTCTCGCCGACTCCGGGAAGATGGTGCCATATTTGGCAGCCGCTTCATCGCCCGTTTCCGCCCAGGTGAACTCAATATCCAGATTCATCCCTTCCAGAATTCGAACCGTGGGCACAACCACCTCTGGCGACGCATCGTCTCCCTTCGCTACGCATACTCTTTTGGTCATTCATACCCCCTTACTAAGATTGAAAGCTTACGCTCGGATAACAACTAATTAGTGTAGCATATATGCTTCGCCTCTGCATACTTTCGCTGCTGGCTCTGGCCGGGTGTACAGAAGCACTCATGAGGTATTATAATCTAGGCTAGAGCAAGGTAAGCGAACGCATGCATTTTGACTCCTGGGACTCGGTGCGACGAAGACTGCGCCGCATACGCCGCGGTTTCAGTCGGCTGTGGCTCAACTACATCTATCAGAGCCTTCTGGCCACGGCAGTTGTCTTCGTTATCCTGCTCCTGCTAAACCTGGAGCATGTGGTGGTAATCGCCTCCATTGGTGCCACCGCGTTCATCGTTTTCACCATGCCCCGCAATGTCACCGCGGCGCCAAGGCGGGTCATCGGCGGGCATATCATCGGTTTTATCTGCGGTTCCGCCTTCGCCTTTATCCCCCACTCGACCATTCTCACCGCGGTTAGCGTCTATTCACTGGCCGTCGGCACAAGCGTCTTTCTCATGGTGGCTCTTGACGCCGAACATCCTCCCGCCGGCGGCACGGCACTTGGCGTGGCCATCACCGGCTTCTCCGTCAGCGTCATGGTGGCGGTGCTGAGCAGCAGCATCATGCTCTCGCTGGCACACCGCTTCTGCAAAAAGTATTTGAAAGACCTGACCTAGTCCGCAGCCTTTCAAAAAGATTTTCCAAATGAAGAGACAATAGAGCGTTACCGGATAAATTAAAGAGAAGGAGGCATAATGGAGAAAAAGCTTGCTGGAAAAGTGCAGACGGTGCTGGGTCTTATTGACGGTGATGAACTGGGCCTGACCCTGCCCCACGAGCACCTTCTCCTCGACCTGACCGTGCGCTTCAAGCTCATGGAGGAGAGCGTCACCGCCAGGACCATGGCGGAAAAACCGCTGACGCCTGATATGGCGGGCTGGATACGGTTTCACCTCTTTGAGAACCGGGACAATCTGCTGCTCAACGATGAGGCGCTGGCCATCAAAGAAATCACGCGCTTCAAGCTCGCCGGAGGGAAGAGCGTGGTCGATATGACCAACTGGGGCATCGGGCAGGACCCGCACGCCATGGCCCGCATCGCCCGCACCACTGGCCTCAACATCATCATGGGCACCGGCTACTACACCATGGACTCGGGCTGCGCTGAAGCGCTGGCCCGAAAATCAGAGGATGAGATTTACCAGGACATCGTTAACGACATTACGGCAGGCACTGACGGCATCTGCGCCGGCATCATCGGCGAGATCGGGGCTGACTCCTGGCCGCTCCACGACATCGAGATAAAGTCGCTGCGGGCTTCGGTCAGAGCACAGCGGGCCACCGGCGCCGGATTGACCATTCATCCCGGTCGCCTCGATGAGTCACCGCTCCAGATTGTTGACATCGTCAATAAAGCCGGCGCCGATATGAGCCGGGTTATCATCGAGCATATCGACCGCACCGCCTACTCCTTCGAGACCATGGTGGAAATCGCCAAGGCCGGGTGCTACCTTGAGTTCGACTGCTTCTCCATGGAGGGCTACTACCCGAAGCGCTACGGCGTGTTTGATATTCCAAATGATGCCCAGCGCGTCAACTACATCATCCGGCTTATCGAAATGGGACACCTGAACCAGCTCCTTATCGCCACGGACACGGCCATGAAATACCGGCTGACGGCCTATGGCGGCCCCGGCTACGCCCATATCCCGGAAAATGTTATACCCTGGATGCACGCCAAGGGCATGTCCGAGGATGTCATTCGAACCATCACCGAGGAGAACCCGAAGCGAATCCTGACCTTCGCCACGCCGTCATAATAAAAAGCGCTATTTTGATTTTGGCTTCTTTACGGCGCATGCCAGCCACGGCGTGGGCTACCTCGCCGGCCAGGACACAGTACTTACCACGCGCGCCATGCGCCTCAAGGTGCTTGATGTTGAACCCATTTGACAAAGGAACTCCCTTTAGTGTAGAATGTGTAGTTAGTTTAAGTTTAGGTTATTACAGCTTTTTCAAGTCAATTAGACTGTTTCCAGTGATGGATGACCGGAACTCTAACTAAAATATTAAGAGAGGAGGTCATCCAATGGTTTTTCAGGACAAGTCTCTCCAGTGTTCCGATTGTGGTGCCACATTCACCTTCAGCGCTGAAGAACAGGAGTTCTTCCAATCCAAAGGCTACACTAACGAGCCCAAGCGCTGTCCATCATGCCGCCAGTCACGGAAGTCAGAACGCTACGGAGACGGAAGCTACGGTTCCAGACGCCAGATGTTTCCCGCGGTATGCGCCGAGTGCGGCAAGGAGACCGAGGTACCCTTTGAACCCAGGGGCGATAGGCCGGTTTACTGTAGCGATTGCTATCGTAAAGTCAGGCTAAACAAATAAGGAAGGATAAACCTTAAGTCACGTCCGGGTTGGGCAACTGACCCGGATGTGATTCTGGAAAGCAGGGATTTTATCGTTGAAAGTATCAATACGTGAAGGTGAATCGCAGGAATCATTATTACGTCGCTTTCAAAGAATGGTACAGATGAGTGGCGTCCTGCGAGAAGCGAAGGCACATAGCCATTTTATATCCAAGCGAGACGCTGCCCGTATTAAGGCTAAAAAAAGCGCCAGAAGAGGGTTTCGTCTGGGGAAATAATTCAATATAAGGGGGACAGGCTATGAAGATATATGTCGGCAATTTATCCTATGATGTGACCGAAGAGGAGCTTCAGGAGGAATTCGCTGCTTTTGGAGCAGTGGAGTCGGCAGTCATTCCAACCGACCGGTATAGCGGCAGACCAAGAGGATTCGCCTTTGTTGAGATGCCTTCAGTATCTGAGGGCCAGGCTGCGATTACCGGGCTCAATGGAAAAACGCTGAAAGAACGGACACTCAATGTGAGCGCGGCTCGTCCTCGTCCTGAGAACAGGGGCGGTGGCGGTGGGCAGTACGGAGGCCGGAGAAGCGGTGGAGGCGGTGGAGGCGGTGGATTCGGCGGCGGAGGGCGGAGAAGGTACTAACCTGAAGTAAATCCCGTGCCGAAGGAGATGTGCAAATGGTAGGCGTAACGCAAGCAGGGCTGGGTGAGCTCAAAAGGATTTTGCATGAGCACTCCGATGATGCTCAAGCAGTATTGCGTTTGACTACAGACCAGTCCGGCACACTTGGCCTGACAATTGATGCGGAGACGGCTGAGGACCAGGTTTTAGAGCACGAAGGCTCCAAGCTATTGATTATCGAGCGAAATTTAGCCGCCGGTCTTGAAGGAATCACTATAGACGTTGATGAGACTCCTGAAGGCCACAGACTTGTGATGATAGGAAAGTCCTCAAAGTAAGCCTTCTCTCTTCAGGCTCAGATATTTCCGGTCACCGATGATGATATGGTCCAGAACATCTATGCCCATGATCTCCCCGGCTTGAGCCAGCCTTTTGGTCAAGTTTACATCATCCTCGGAAGCTTCCGGGTCACCGGAAGGGTGGTTATGAGCAAAGATTACGGAAGCAGCACTGGCCGATACCGCCTCTTTGAATACTTCCCTGGGATGGACAATGCTGCTGTCCAGGCTGCCGACTGATACCTCAGCCACCCTGATGAGCTGATTCCGGGTATCCAGCAGCAATGCCAGAAAATATTCCTTCTTTTTCCCTTTCAGCCGACTTCGCACCAGCGCCGCGACATCCTCGGGTGTTTTGACCGTTTCTTTCTTCCCGCTTTCCTGGTAGCCTTCAAGCCGGCTGGTCAGTTCAAAGGCGGCCCTTATCTGCGCCGCCTTGGCCAGGCCAATCCCCCTGACCTTGGCCAGCTCTTCCAGCGAGGCACCGGCAATTCCCTTGAGACCGCCAAACTGGCTCAAAAGCCTCTGAGCGGTCACCATCACCGACTCGCCGGAGATACCCCGGCCCAGAATAAGCGCCAGTATCTCCTGTGCGGAAAGGGCTTCGGCACCGAACTTCTGCAGCCGTTCCCTCGGCCGCTCGGAAACGGGCAAATCGTGGATGGTGAACGATTTTTTTACTTCTCTTTTCTCCATCACGCCGCTCAGCGAAGGCTTCCCTATCTTATAAGAGCTTTTGACGTAATATAGCTGAACCAGAGTTCGTTCAAGCCGTCCATATCAAAGCCATATACTTTCTGCAGGGCCTCGTCATAGCCGCTGCCCTGGCGGAAGGTGTTCAGCAGCTCCAGCATCCGGCTCTGGCCGTAATTATTGATCAGAAAATCAACCAGACTGTAGCTCTGGGCGTAAGCGAGCAGTGATTCCTCGGCATAGGCAGAAAAGGGGCTGGACAGACTGCGCACCGTTATAAACCCATTCTCATTGATAGCTCTGACCAGCATGTTGACGAATACCGGCTCCAGCGGCCCTTCAGTAGACATGGCCAGACCCTCGTCGAGCCAGGTGGGCAGGTCATTGTAGGGGTTGAACACCACCTGGTGGATTACCAGATGCGTTAGCTCATGGGTCATCGCCCGCTTGCCCCAGTCAAGATTGTCCGGGGAAATGCCGATGGCAATGGTGCTGAACCTGGTATAGGCGACGCCTCCCGTCCATTCCTGAGGGAATATCATGGCACCGCGCAGGTCTTCCGAACGGGCATAAATGTATATCTCAGCCGGGCTTTCCAGCTCGGCGCCGGTATCGCTGGCCAGCCGCACCAGCGCCTGCTGGGCCGTATCCATGAGCTCCCGGGCGAAAGCCTCGTCTCCCTCATACCAGTACAGGGCCAGCAGCCCCTCGCTCAGGCTGCGCCAGGAATAGCGGGTGTCATCAACCCGAACCATGGCCGGCTCGGTTTCTACTTCTCCCCCGGCAGCATCTCTCACCGTCCACCAGTAGCTCACGCTGCTGCCCGGCGGCAGGCCGCCGGTCTTTCGCATATCCCAAGTCCACCCCGCGTCAACCTGAGCCGCCGGCTCGAACTTCAGGGGCACCTCACTGATAACCTCGGCGTGGCTCATACGGTCGACGGTATAGTGCAGGCGGATATCGGTGATATCGGCAGCACCGGCCACAGATAGACCAAAGTTGACCTTCATCGGAAAATCAACTTGTACACTGGTGTCCAGAACCTGAAGTCCGTCAACGGCCTGAACGGTCGCCGGCGCTGAAAAGCCCAGGACCAAACTTGCCACCAGAATTAAAAGCAAGAGTCTTTTCATAACTCTTCCCTCCCCAGACCGGACCGGTGATAGGCCTCCAGAAAACCATCCAGCTCGCCGTCAAGCATGGCTTCGGGATTGCCCGTCTGAAAGTCAGTCCGGTGGTCTTTGACCATCTTGTACGGGTGCAGGACATAACTCCTGATCTGGTTTCCCCAGCCCGCAGCGATGCGCTTTCCCTTAAGCCTGGCTTTCTCCTCGGCGCGTTTCTCCAACTCCAGTTCCAGCAGGCGTGACCGGAGTATCGTCATGGCAATCTCCTTGTTGCGGTACTGAGACCTCTCGCTCTGGCAGGTAGCCACGAGCCCCGTGGACAGGTGGGTCAGCCTGACTGCACTGCTCGTCTTCTGCATATGCTGCCCGCCCGGCCCGCTGGACCGGAATGTCTCCACTTTCAAGTCATCGGGTCCGATTTCGATATCAACGTCCGCTTTCGCCTCCGGTATCACCTCCACCAGGGCGAACGAGGTATGCCGGGCGTGGTCAGCATCAAACGGGGACAGCCGAACCAGCCGGTGAACACCGTGCTCCGCTTTCAAGTAGCCATAGGCGTAGTCGCCTGTAACCTCAATGAGCACACTCTTCATCCCGGCCTCCTCGCCCGGTGTGCTTTCCAAAATTTCCGTTCCGTAGCCACGGCGCTCGGCCCAGCGCAGGTACATCCGCATCAGCATCTCCGCCCAGTCCTGGGACTCGGTGCCCCCGGCACCGGCATGAACCGCCAGAATGGCATTTCTCCCATCATATTCGCCGCTGAAGGCAAGCTGGAATTCGATCTGCTCGAGAACGGCCACAACCTGCTCTGTCTCCGACTCTATTTCCGTCTGAAGCGATTCATCTTCCCCGGTCAGGTGAGCCAGCTCGGTCAGGTCAGCCACCTTTTTCTCCAGCTCTCGCCACTGCTCCACCATCCGCCTCTGCTCCGCCAGGCGGCGCATGGTATCCTGTGCTTCAAGCTGGTCAAGCCAGAAGCCAGGCTGTGCCGATTCTTTCTCCAGCCTGTTGATTTCCACCTCCCTGCCGGCAATATCAAAGATGCACCAGCGCCATGGAAATCCGGGACCGCAGGTCTTCCAGTTTATCCAGTAACTCCTGCATTCAATCTGCCTCTCAGTCTAAAACAGCTTTCTCTAAACAGTTGGTTCAGGAGAAGGGATATACTCTTTCCCCTTTACCTTTCCGCCGGCCGCCAGATGGGCCAACCGCAGCGGCTCCGGGATGCGGTAGCCGCGGCAGCATGCCAGCGCCCAGACAATGGCGGCCTCAAGGTCCACTCTGTGGCCAATGGAAATATAGAGCGGATTGGTATTTTCTTTGGTGCGCAGGACAGCCCCGATGACTTCACCATTGTCCCAGAGTTCGGCATAGCTGCCCGCCGTCCTGGCCGGCTCCTGGTGGCGGCCGCAGAGTCGCGATTTGGCACAGCCAACGGTCGGCGTGTCCAGAAGGAGCCCCAGGTGGGAGGCCAATCCGAGGCGGCGGGGATGGGCCAGCCCCTGACCGTCCACCAGAATGAGGTCGGGCGTTACCGTCAGCTTCTCGCAGGCAGCCAGAACCAGCGGCGATTCCCGGAAAGAGAGAAGTCCCGGAATGTAAGGAAAGGTCAGTTTCTCATTCACCGTTTTCACTTCCACCAGCTCCAGTGCCGGGTAATCCATGACGACCACCGCCCCGGTAGCCATGTCCCCAGCACGGCCGGCGGATATATCAGCTCCGGCGATAAATCGGGGCTTATCGACCTCACTGATTTGAGAAACCCTGGCCGCCAGCTCTCGCTGTATCTCGAAAGCCTGTGGAATGCTGACCTGCCAGCCGTGCAGATTATGCACTTTCATATCCCGATTATAACGGCAATACTATCATCTGGCAACTTATTTCCTGATTGCCATTGACAGGCGCTAAAGCAATAGTGCATAATATAATTACTTGAGAAACTAGGTAAAATATGGTAAAAATCAGACTACGCCGCACCGGAGCCAAGGGCAAGCCAAACTACAGGCTGGTTGTTGCTGACTCCCGCTCACCCCGTGATGGAGCTTTCATCGACATAATCGGTCATTTCAATCCCCTCACCGACCCGGAAACCGTGGTTATCAACGAAGAAAAAGCCCGCCACTGGTTAAGCCAAGGTGCCCAACCAACAGATACCGCCGCCAGGCTGCTGAGCAAGGCCGGCATTTTAGAAAAATCCAATACAACTAAGGAGAGCCCCAAATCATGAGTGAATCCGACGATCAGGAAGAATCCCAAACCGTGAGTGAATCCGACGAAGAGGAAGAGCCCCAAACCGTGAGTGAATCCGACGAAGAGGAAGAGCCCGAAATCAAGAGTAGGTCCGACACGCAAGGAGCAGGCATGAAAGAACTCGTCGAGTACATCGCCAGATCAATCGTTGATGAACCGGATGAAGTAAAAGTTGAAGAGGAAACTGACGAAGAAGGCCTGACCACACTGAAACTGCAGGTCGCTGATGAGGATAAGGGAAG
>Ga0315547_1002497_pt1 | contig 12902 bp, 22 predicted proteins | sample SalMarSW160240MG_2_FD_202542 | JGI IMG/M metagenome (GOLD analysis project Ga0315547, IMG submission 202542) | Salt marsh sediment microbial communities from the Plum Island Ecosystem LTER, Massachusetts, United States - Salt Marsh Sediment SW1601-240 ... | reverse complement strand
CGTCGTCGACTTCACTTTTGCCAGGCGCCATACCTCACCGAAGCAATTTGGGCAAAGCATGACCGGCCGCAGATAACGCGGCTCGACAGACTCATGGCAACCCTCGCATTTATACTCCACAGGCTTTCGAGGCCCGCCAGGAGGTGGCACCGGAGGCTCCCGTTTAATTTGCTCCAGTTGCTCCAGTACGGCATCGATCTGCTCATGCAGCTCTTTAACAGAGAAGCGCCACACCTGATGTTTAGCGATAACCTCTTCCTGTTGGATGGGATACGGCAACCGGCATAACTCAAAAGCATGACCGATGCCAATCACTCCCTGGTCCAAAGCTCTGAGGACCTCCGGGCTTGCCTCAGAGATCCGGATAAGCTTTTCGATATAATCCCTGGAAAGCCCGGTCCGGTCCTTAATCTCATCAGGATCCAGGTTATATTCCTGGTAAAGAGTTTTTATAACCTGAATCATCTGAGCTACAGGAGTTTTACCACGGAGATGATCCAAGAACACGTTTTTAGTAAGGACATCTACCATGTCCCCCGGGATCACAGCAACGTCGATAGAGGTTAAGCCGCCGGCAATCGCTTCCTGTAAACGGTGTAAACCATCGCAAAGGACCAGCTCCCCTTCCACTTCATAGCAGATCGGCGGAGAAATTTGACCTATAGCTTTAATAGAATCCTTGAACCGCTCATAGAGCTCCACATCAAATTGAGCAGTGACTCGCACTTCCGGAACCTTGATAATATGTGGATCAATCTTTTTCAGTTTCATCGCTAACTCCTTTTTCATATTTAGCATGGATCATATCTCTAGCTTTGAGAAAATCGCTCCAAAGCTCAGCAACGGTATTTTTATGATGCTCATTCAATCGGGCTAAACCTTCACCATAAGCAATAGAAGCCAATCTAATTCTACGCATGAAGTCCGACTCAGCCAGGCTTAATTCTTCCTGGAAGGAATTCGAGTCAGAGCCAGGTACTCGGCCACTGATTGAGCTCAATTAAACCCCCTTTTTAGTCGTAAATCTAACATTCGGGCGTAGAGCATAATACATAGAGATCACATTGAGCATTTTATTGATAGTACACTCAGGATGCAACTGGCCATTAACCTCTATACAGTTATTTACCCTCAACAAAACCTCGATATTGTTCCATTTTGAAGGCAGCACACGCTCGAGTGCAACTGGACGGACATCCCCGTTAAATATCTTCTCGACAGTATCGTAAATTTCGCCGATTTTAGTAATATCCATATTCGATCACCAGGCGTAGCAAGCTACGCGGTATTGCCTCCATTCCTCTTTTCCAGGGAATATTTTCTCGAGGTATTTCCTCATTGGGATCTCGTTTTTCTGATGGAGAAACCAACGCCATATTTTAATTAAGCTTTCAAAGGGCTCCGGAGGCCCATAAAAATTATAGTAATTAAACAGCTTTTTTAACTGATTCCAATCCTTACAAAATGCCTTCCAAACCCAACCCCATGACCATGAATAACGACCAGCATTTTCTTTGGCCATATACTTGGCCAGCTCATTTGCCATGTGGCGATTAGTAAATTTAGGTTTTACGAGCCTGATATCAACGATACTGGCACGGTGTATCTCTTGCCACATTGACCGAATAACATAATGATCAATATATCTACCGCGGTAAAGCACATGCAAATGTACTTTGCCCCTCTTGGTATATTCAGGGACTTTTATATAACCGGTTATCAGTCCCCTACGGAATAGCCTCATATATAAAGCCCGCCAGGACTTTTGTATATCCTTTGGGCTTTCAGGTCCGGAAGTCAACGTAAGAAACCTTAGCCGACCTCCGCGCTCAATACCAGAGATAACGCGATGATAACAACGCCTCTTCTTCTTTGAGGTATTAGTATCATCATGTTGATCCTCTGGATACATATATTTCATTCCTATAAGTTCATTTTTTACGAGAGCGTGCAGAAGTGTACTCGCTATCAAGGGAAGAGGCTTGTTAATCTTTCGTCTCGCCTGGCATTAAAGCAATAGGAGTGTAGTAGTTATTAGCCCGGGCATACTTAACCGCTTTCAGAGCTTCGATGCCGAGCTTGATAGCGTTACGATCAGAGACAGGGTTGCGATTCCTGGAGATCTCGAGTATTTCAGTAAGTTGTTTAATAGCTTTATCGATTGTCATATCAATTACCTCCCGCTATCATTTTTATGCCAGCCATTTCCATCGAGCAAATCGATGGATCCCCGCAAGTGCTCCGGAACCACATCCAGGTAAATCGCAGTAGTGCTGATATCAGCATGGCCGAGGAGCTCCTGGACTGCCCGGATATTGGCTCCCTTCTCAAGAAGCCTGGTAGCAAAGTAATGCCGGAGGCTGTGAGGTGAAAAATCATCGATGCCAGCCTGGAGAGCATAACCCTTTACTACACGATAAAGCCTACCGCGTTTGATGGAAAATATAGGATCGGTAGGCTTTACTTTATTAACACGAATATAATCAGATAGAGGTTCTCCTATAGTATTAGCCAGGGGAATTGTCCGGGGATGTGAGCCTTTACCATGCCTCACGAAAATAAAATCACCGGCAATATCACAGGGCCGGAGAGCGACGAGCTCCGAGGCTCTGATGCCGGTATAAGCCAGGGTAAGAATGATCAGCCGGTCGCGCTCGATTAACCCTTTCCAGTTATCTTGACGCTCTTCAATAGCCCGGAGAATTTCTCCCAGGTTATCTAAAGAGTGGTAAGGCGGCAGCCGGTGTTCCTTTTTAAACTTTATCTTGAGCGGGATCCCTCGAAACTCCAGGAAAGGTTTAATCGCATGATAGTAGAGAATAATCGATCGGTGTTGATAGCCGTCAGTTTTAAGGTGAGCCAGGAAAAGCTTTGCATTTTGAGCAGTCGTTTGAGAGAAGCCAAGCCAATCTATGTATTTATACAGGCATTGGCGATATTTTTTGATAGTTGAAGGCGTAATATCCTGGAATGAAAGTTCAGAGAGATAGTCCTGGACTTCTATGATACCACTTGCGAAGGATTCCGGAGGTAAACTCACAACGCCGGTCACCGGCCACCTCCAGTATAGGCCACCTTAGAAGCAATAAGAAGATTACTAAAGTAAAAAAGCAATAGGAAAATGGTACTGCGAGCAAGTAGATCTATAAGCCGAGTTATGTACATTCTTTCAATCCCTAAAGCTTGGACATTTCCAAATTTACCTGTTGAACTTTGGACGGCAACTGCACCAGGCGATCAACTGCCTGGGAAAACGTCTCATCTTCACCGCGCTCAGCTCTTAGTTTCCAGTAGACCTCAGTAGTCAGCCTGATCACTTTCCACTTTGAATTACCCATATTACATCACCAATGGAGCAATAAATAATACTAAGAGAAAGATACCAATTATTATCCCGGAAATAATAAGCCCCCACTTAACCCCGATCTTAGCATCTCTAACTGTAACGAGCGGGCGATCCTCAGCTTCGGACTCTTTATTTCTCTTACCCATGAAACACACCCCCAGACACCATGCATACATATTAAAACAACCACTATTATTTTGTCAAGCCCCCAGGGTTAGCTATAAAAGAGCCGTTTTTCAGGGGATAAAATCAGCTTTATGGCCGAGTGGCCATGCCAGGCATGATCCCCCATAACCCTAATAAAAATTTTCTTAAAAAATAGGGAATCTCAGCGGTCCACTTCGTCCTCATCATCATCCAGGTAATCATCATCCGGCCCTCGAGGTTTCATTTACTCTTTATTTCTCCACTCAGCCAGCAAACGGTCGTAGTTATCCTTAGCCGCGGCCAGGGACGACTCGGCACGGTGAAGTTTAACCCTGAGATCATCCCGCCTGGCGGTGGCCGCCGACGGCAAAACATCCTGGTGGACCAGCTGAGCCTCCGCCGCTTTGATAGCATCCTGGAGAACTTTAATATCACGGGTGAGCTTAACAACCTCGATCGCAGACTGTCTAAGCTGCTCATTTTCAGAATCGGCCATCACATGAGCCACCTTTCGCCATTTGCCTGTCTCCTCTTTAAACTCCTGATAGGACTTTGGACTAAACGGCGATACCTCCGCCTTTACCATGAGTATAAACTGCGAAGCTTCGGGAGTAAAGCCAAGGTCCTGCAGCATGAGATAAGCCTCCTCAGGCGTAATCAGCCCCTTCTTTACCGCCAGGACAATATCGGCCTTAGATGCCTCACGCTCTCGAGCTTCAGGAGGCGGCTGAATGTTTGCCCGATAGATATCCAGTAGGATATCGGCATCTATCCCGGTATAACGCAGCTCCAGGAGCCTATCCCGAGCCTCCAGCTCGGTGATCACCTCAGCCTTGAGCCCATTGAGAATATCAGCTTTGGTCAGCTCGCGCTCCTGGACCACAACTTCCTCTTCGTCAGGAGATATATTTATCGTAAGCAGATAATCAGCCTCGTCCTCTTCGAACCCAAGATCCATTAATAGTTCTATTCCCTCACCCCTTGTAATTACTCCAGTTTTCACTCCCTTATAAATATCAGTTTTAGTCAAATCCCGCTCAGCAGCCGTCCGATCCCCCGCGGTCGATTTTAGCTTGGTTTCAATCAGCTCTTCGACTCTAGCCGACGGCATACCATATCCGGTGAGCTCACTCCTAACATTATCAAGAGTAATCCAGCCATTTTTCCACCTGGCAATAAGATCCGGGAAGGCAGTATATACCTTTGTCCACAGAACATAATCATCTAGATCCTTACCATGATAGCCTTGCCAGGCATAGATCTCTCTGAGCCTGGCTTCGTCGATGGTCCTCATATCCCAGAAGCGCCGCACGTCCACTCGAGTCGGGACCTCGTATGATATTTCAATCAGCTTATCCCTCCAGTACGGCGGAATCTCAACCAAGCGGAACCAGGCTCTCATATCATTTTCGGTGAAGTCGGTCCGGCGGAGCATCTGGATAATAGTATTCAACTGCGGATGCTGCCAGTGGGCCATCCAGAAATTATCTATCTGCTCATCGGACATGCCAGCCTTGTAGAAAGCATCCCGCTGCAGGCCAGCTAGCTCATCCCGGAGGCCATACTTGGACACCATAGCAGGCTCGAATACCTCTTTAGCCTGCCAGTTAACCAGGTCATTAGCCGACGGGTAAAAGAGGGTAAAGAACTTCAAGGCTTCGATACGCTCGTCGGTCCAGCCCTGATCTTTCAGGTCGTCGAAATATTGCTCATAAGCAGAAGGATCCCGACGCCAGGCAGTGATAACAGACATAGGATCCAGGCGGAATGAGTGAAAAACCTTTTGCTGATGATATTCCATTACATCACCAAGCGGCCTAGCGATAGATGTAGCAGTAGGGATCAGCATAGCAAGACCTAGAGGAATCGCTATCAATAAGGGTAATGGTTGCGTTCCAGCAGTAAGCTTATTCAGGAGATCCTTTATATCCTGGGGAGTATCAGGAGCATCTCTAAGCTTGTTAAACTGGGCCTGAAACATATCGATGGCTTCAGGCTCGAGTATTTCTATCAGCTCAGTAAAGCCACGACTCAACCAGGATGCCATCCAGCCGCGCAGCCTGTCTTTCCAGGCTTCGCCGAGGCCGTCGATCCAATCCCTTAATCGATCTCCAGGAGAACTCATAATGTCACCCCCATACTAATGATATTGCCAGGCGCGCAGATCCTGGTCCCTGCAGGAGCTCCACTCAAAGCTAAATCACTTACTATTAGTATATTACTTATAATCATTGGGTTTTACTAGCTTTCCTTTCACCAAACAGATAAGCAAGAACAGAGGCATATAAAACCACATACCACTGAGGGATTTCGATACGACAAGTAAGGCACCATCCCACGATAAAAGTCATACCGACAGCAGTAATGGGCCTCATGCTCGCTTGCATTAATTTAGTAAAATCATTAATCATAATACCTCCCGGAAAACACCCGGTTATTCAGATCCTAAAAACCAATCGGTAAATTTAGCCCACAGCCACTCGAGCGGGTCAGTAAAGAAGTCCTGGATAGAATCGAACCACAGATTAACCAGGTTAACAGGTCCGGCGATGCTCGAGGCGAAGCTATTTATAGCACTGTTCACCCATTCAGTGGTGACCGCTCCGATAGCCTCGATACGTTCAGCGACGTAGTTAACGATCGATTCAGGGACTCCGTTAACCCAGGCGACAACATCAGTCCAGACTCCGGACATCAAATCTTCAGCGTGGCTCCAGGCATTGGCAGCATAATTCCAGGCATCGATGGCCTTATTCCAGACAGTGGTATGAGCATACTCAAATAGGCTATCAAGGCCACCCTGCAGCTCTCCAAACTGAGTGGTGATCCAGGCCGGGATCTCCTGGAGAGCCGTCGAGGCCAGGTTATAAGCCAGAGTCAACTTGGCGAGGATCCAGGCAGGGACCTCCTGGAGAGCACTTTCAGCGGCACCGAGCGCGGCCTGCGCCCAGGCATAAGCAGTGGCAGCATAGTTATAGGCATCATCTGCCAGGTCGCGAAGCCAGCCATGAGCATAATTCCACAGGCTGTACAGATCCGAGGAGAGCTCGCAGATCTCGTCCCACCAATCATCAATCTCGTCGGAGGCATCATAAAAGGCTCGTTTAACATCCCAGAAAAAGTCCGCAGCGTCGAAAAAGAAGTCCGCCGGCTCATGCCAATCCATATCGTAGTCAAACCACCAGCCGACATCCCACAGCAGATTCCCGATGTATCTAAAGAAATGGCCTATATCATTGAATAAATCAGCCAGCCAGCACATTTAACAGCTCCTAGAGAGATTCGATATCCACGATTTCCTTCGCCTTAGCAGCCAGGATCTCAGCAACCCGCTCTTTACTAAAATCCTTCTCGGCAATGTCGACCGAAAAGAGAGTCCCTGAAGTGGTAACAGCGGTCACCTTATGGACCTTGGAGATCTTCCCCTGGGGAGTAATCTCAGTCCGCTCGAAAACCTTAACATCCGTAAATAGACTTCCCATATTTCACCTCCAGCTTACTTTGATTTCTTCTTGCCAATTTCATAGCCGCCGAGTCCGGCGATCATGGTCAGGGCGCCGGAGAGCGCAGCTCCGTCAATTCCTCTGGCCAGGGCCACCCCCTCGAGGACACAGATTGCTATAATGGCAATTACAGTATTTTTATTCATGGTTTCGATCCTCCTTTCCTTAAAAACAGGAGCTTTAAAATCAGGAGTAGGCCGACAAAGCCAGCTCCTCTACCAGCAAGGTAATAGTGATATTCCTTATCAGGCTTAAATTCGGCCTGGTCCGTTATGGGAATCTCAGGCTCCAGGGGATTAAGGCCCTCGGATAAGCCTATAACGAAGGCATGGACCTCCTCAGGGGTAAAACCTAGAAAGCTTTTAAATGGTTTCATATTGCTCACAACTTAACATAATCGACCACAGAATTGATATATTTTTGCGTTCCGTTAGCAGTAGAGATGATATCCATGTGAAGATAACTAGCAAAATAGCCTGGAACCACTGTTGTATGAGTAGCTACTAGGACCTCATCCACATAAAAATAGACTGCACCGCTTGTACTATAAATCACCAGATTTTTTTGTTGAGCAATTCCCCAGGTAATACCGAGATCGTTGGTTTCCTCATTGCCTGCATTATCACAGGTGTAACTCCACATAGCCCCGTTCACCATCTTAAATCCCTTAACCTGATGAGTATTAGCAGGGACCGAGGTTGAAATATTTCTAGAGGTATACAGCCAGGTTACTGAAGCAGCACAACTAGACATCAAACGCCCAAGAAATCGAACGTAGGCGTTCGCCATATACAAACCACCACCGGCTCGCATATGAGCATGTCCACCGGAAGAGGCTCCGGTATTCAGTTCCAATGAACAAAGAGAATAAGTTACTACACCAGTTCCGCTTACCGCTTCAGTCCAGCCAATAGTAGCAGCATCAGGAGTCTGCCAATCCACATGAGCTATACGAGCTGATGCCAGGAAAGCGAAGTACCAGGAAAGAGCATCATCACCTAACCAGTCATGCCTGGTATGATGAATCAAAGGGGCGGCATAGGCAGAAATCTTGTAGTCAACCTCGGCATCCCTGGCGATCGATGCCGGTATATCACCATCCAAGATAGCTTCCCAATAGGGAACGGAGCCGGCTTTCAGATAGAGGCCGTTGGCCCCCTTACCGACGCGCTTCCAGTAAGTACCATCGCAGTAAATCAGATCGCCGGCAGCCTGGGAATCGGCCTCATGAGCATCGATACCATGATACTCAGGCTTAGACAGCTCATCACCAACGTCTTTATGCTTAAATTCATCAGCCATCGATCTTTTTAGTCTCCGCCATTAGCTGAGCAACAGCCAGCTCTTTCAGGTATTTGTCCATAGTCGCTTTGCACTTCGGACACAGCCGTTTTTTCAGCTCATCAAGATCCAGGGTAACATGCACTTGCATTAATCACCTCCTAGCTGTTTTTTAGCCTGGGCCATTCGCTCAGTTACCAGGGAATTAACACCCGGATTAATAACTTCATGCTCAAGCACTTCCTCGTTTTCGCCGTAGAGATCCCGAACTCGGAAGCGATATGTCTCCGGATATTTCTTACTTGTCAAGGTAATAATAACGGAACCATCAGGCTGCAATTCATGAAACATATCATTAAAATTTCCGGTATATAGATTAACTAGCCCTTTTAACATCTTTGACATTTAAATTTCGTAACCTCCGGCCACAATAAATAAACTACAGTTATGATTGGATCCATTTCGGCAATAAAAACCAACCTGTTGAGGCCACGGCACAGCTAGAGGTTTAGTAAAAGATAAGCCTCCGCCCCCATTCCCGCCTTGATGCCATAATGGAGTCGTACCAGTTACATTGTGAATACGAGAAGTACACATCTGTGGTTTATCAGCATCAGCGGCATTAGTAGCAAAAACAGCAAAGGCAACCTGGGTTATATATAAAGTTTTATCAGTGGGCGCAGTATAATATATAACCAATTCAACACCCGGAGCTTGATTAGTCGCTGTGCCAGCAAAGTTTTTATCATTCCCTTCTTTAGCTTCCCATTCAGGTTTTAAATATATGCCAACATTCTGAGCATACAGATTAACCTGAGCCGTACCAGTGACGGAAACAGTAACAGTTACATCACTAGCGGCTATTTTCACGTTGATATTCGCCGTCTGAGACTTAACGTTAATATCGAGAGTGATACCACTTGCCGCCAGGTTGACGTTGATATTCGCCGTCTGAGACTTAACGTTAATATCGAGAGTGATACCACTTGCCGCCAGGTTGACGTTGATATTCGCCGTCTGAGACTTAACGTTAATATCGAGAGTGATACCACTTGCCGCCAGGTTGACGTTGATATTCGCCGTCTGAGACTTAACGTTGACGTTGAGCGTTACGCCGGCAGCAGCAGCGGCGATATTTATATTCAGGGTAACCGAGCTCGAGGCGATGTTAATCTGAATCTTAGCTAATGTCTGGGCCACGATATCGATCGCAACATTAATAGTCTGTTTTTGAATATCAATCGGAGCTTTAATATCAGCTCTCGAAACCGATATCGGGGATATACCATCGGGATGATCTATTGGCATTACTCAGGCTCCTCATAGAAAAAAGCGGGAAAAGTGAAGGTGAAAATAGTCAGTTGGGTATCTTTCGGATCCTCGGCCTTATATTCCCAGAAGTAGGCCGGGAACTTGAAAGGAAATCTAGCAAAATTTATATCGGCCATTCAATTCTCCTCGGTTGTAACTCGAGCTGCAAGCTCAGCGGATCAGCGATCTTTCTCGGCAGTACGTTAATCAAAATAGTGACAGCATGATCATGAGTACACTCCGGGGAATAGCCACTGGCAATCAAGGTATATGGCGGCTCGAAGAGCTCGAGATATTCCTTGCCGCCTTCAATATTGCCATCGCCGCGAGCTGCCTCATTTAGATTCATAGGGAAAATCTGATGGCGATATCTCAGGATCCGGACATAGACAAGGGAATTAGGCCCGGTTTGCCAGGGAATACCGAGCCATGAAATAACGCCGTGAGTCAACTTTAACGTTTTCTCTACCGGCGAACTTTCCAGCGTACCGGCTGGAACATCCAGGGTATAATGAAACCACATCAGTTTTATCTCCCCGGACTGCAAACAGAGAACGCAGGGGGAGGATTAAGCTCCCCCTGTTTTCTCCAGCTCTCGCCACTGAATAAAGAGGCCGGTTACATTGCTTCCGATATCAACATAGAGCCCACGCCGGCAATACACAGGAACCGGCGGTTTAAAATGATGCCCGGTAACAGCGGCAGACTTCAACGTTGTGATCTTATCGCCTCGAGCATTATCTCCGTCATAGAGATGAGTATCCGTCGAAGCGTCACTCACCACAAGATACGCCGAAATGAGCTCGCATGGGCCATGAGACAAGCAACCATCAGCAGTAACCCAAGCCCAGGAATACAACCGGCTCTCAGGATCCATCAGTATTTATGCAGCTCCTCTAATACTACTTGACCAGTACCGCTAGATCCACTGGAAGAAGCGCGCAGCCTCAGCCGTGGTTTTTTACCAGCCGGATCGTACCAGTCGCTAATGTCATTTTTCAGGCCCATAAGGAACTGGTAACAATGCCAGGGGAGGTAGCCATAAGCTACCCCGGCCAGATTCACAGCTACCGACGTTTTCAGGGAGAACTTACCGCCTCGAGCAGCAACAGACGTCATATAAGCCTCAGAGGTTCCCCCCATGCCAATAAGCTGGATTCCAGCGTTATAGTCAGTCATAGGTAAAAAGTAATCTTGGCCACCGGTTCCCGGAGCAACAACGACCTGTTGACTCATCATAGGCACGTGAGCCTTCATACGCCGGTAGTAATTCTCCAGGTTGGTAAACTCGAATGGAATACGATCAAGTGTTCCTTCATCCAAACGTGCCTCGTCGATCTGATACCACGGCTCATAACCGGCGCGATGCGCCCGGACAAGAATCTGCCGAATTACACGATCCTCGGGAAGTTCGATAACCTCATAGCTATTAGCGCTTCCACAGGTATAGTCATAGTGTTCGATGGCCTGGAGGAATCCCATCGGGCTTACCGCTTTCTCGTCGAAAATATGGGCCCAGACAGTGAGCTCATTTACCGTAACGCTGGTATCGCTCAAAGCCTCGTTCCAGGTGATTTTTAGCTGAGGATTAACGAACCGGTTCGGATCAAACGCGAGTTCTTGATCCCACAGCCAGCGGCCGAATGAGATGATATACGTATCAAACTCGCTGAGTGTACTTACATGCTGGCCATGATCGAGAACTATTCCAGGATGGGAATAATACGCGAGCGCTTGATTCTCATATCCGGTTAAAGAGTGTAACGGAGTCGAGCCGGTTACGAGCTCGATTTTAGGGATATTCCCCGGGGATCCTACGCTCTGGCCGTTCGAGGCTTTAGTCGTTTTAAACGTGATCTCCAACCGGCTAACCATTTTATTGATATTCAAATCAATAACCTTCGTGCCGGAAGCCCCCAGATCTTCAGGAGCTAGTATTTGCGCAATTCTATATTTCATTTTTACACCTCAACACTAAATTGATCCGGTGTCATTAAGCACCCGGAGAGCTTCTGCCAGTTGATCCAAGCATTGCCATGCGCTTGGCATTAAGAGCCTTACCGACTTCCTCAACCCGGCGATAGTTCGCGGGATCACCTCGAGGCTTACGCGAGCTCAAGGTAAGAGCAGCCAGGGTAGCATAGTAAGGCGAGGCTCCGTCTCTATAATCAGATGATGCCGCAGCGACACCGGGAGCGAACCGATCACGGCCGACATCACGGATTTTACGCGCAAATTTAGTAGCCCCGGCTGCCTGGACTCCCCGGCGAAACCGTTCTTTAATTCCGGGAGCGGTGATCGCAGATCCGAAGGTATCAGTAGCAGCAGCGGTGTTTTTAACCCAGGCATCAGCGGCAGCCTCAGCCTCGGCAGCAAACGACTCGGCAGCCCGGCCGGCATTTTCGCTCCATTTCTGAGTGCTGGCTTCAAGCGGCTTAACCTTGATTGCCCCCTCCTGGTTTAACAGCATCACCAGGAAAAACATCCATAACATTCTCATAAATTTCCGTATCATCAGTCCATACCTCCTAGTTTTTTTGAGGCAGAACCAAAGAGGAAAGGCAGCGAACCCTTTAACTCCCCTTTGGTTCGCTGCCTCCTTTGACAATTCTCACATCAGGGTATAAATTTGTCAACAGCAACAGTTTGCAGCTTTAAAGAGATAGACAATGCCTAGAAAAGAGCGCGAGAGAAGATTTATCTCGGAGTACATGCTAAACACCTGGCCCGGGGGAAAATGGCAGCTCAATGTAGAGCTCGGGCCAATCCCCTCAGAATACATTAAAAAATACGGCCTACAAAAAGCATCCGCCATATACCGGCCTACCAGGCCCCGCGTCGACGCTGTAAAATGGGATGATAACGCTTATTATCTGATAGAGGCAAAACTCCGGGACATCAAGAACGGAATCGGAGATCTCGCTTTCTATAGAGGAATGGCTCTCCAAGCTCCGGATCTTCCCTATTATGACGGCCAACCGATAAAACTCCGCCTTGTGGTTCCCTGGATGATAGACTGGATACGAGCAGCTGCCGAGGCAAACGGAATAGAGGTAATTGTCTATATGACTGATTGGATCCAGGACTATGTAAAAGAAAAACAGCACTACTTTACCTCAGAATATAGAGCTCAACGAGCTGAGACAATGAGGCTTAGAGAAATCCTGGGAGTAGATTAAAGCTGATGGGATGCGGCGTTTACTGGCAACAGATCAAAGAGATCGACCGGGCATTAAGCACCTTACGCAAGTATAAGATCCCGGAGCTGTCCGATGCTTATCAGATACTCTCAAATAACAGGCAATATCTACTCG
>Ga0315547_1002494_pt1 | contig 12912 bp, 8 predicted proteins | sample SalMarSW160240MG_2_FD_202542 | JGI IMG/M metagenome (GOLD analysis project Ga0315547, IMG submission 202542) | Salt marsh sediment microbial communities from the Plum Island Ecosystem LTER, Massachusetts, United States - Salt Marsh Sediment SW1601-240 ... | reverse complement strand
TGACCGTGGCTGATTTCCCTCCAATAAAAGCATAGGCTCCTATCCTGACAAATTGATGTATGGCTACCAGACCCCCAATGATGGCATGGTCGCCTATCTCTATATGACCACCAAGAGTTGCAGCATTCGACATAATAATGGAGTTTCCTAAAGTGCAGTCGTGGGCTATGTGGGCATAGGCCATCAGGTAATTTTTGTTGCCAACTTTTGTAACTTTATCCTGTTTAGTTGTAGCCCGATTAATGGTTACAAACTCCCTTATTATATTTTCATCCCCGATAATGACCCTGGTATCCTCGCCCCGATACCTGATATCTTGAGGAGGTAAACCAAGGGAGACAAAGGGGTAAATTCTATTTTTCTCCCCTATTATTGTATTTCCATCTATAACTACGTGGGAACCGATAACAGTATCCCTGCCTATTGTTACCTTTTCTCCTATGATTGAAAATGGCCCGATTGTAACCCTATCAGCTATTTCTGCCTTTGGGGATACTACTGCAGCTGGATGGATATCTATTCCCATTTTTCTACCTCAATGCAGCCACTAACTCAGCCTCTGCCGCTATTTCCTTATTTACCATTGCCTTGCCTTTCATTTTCCATATTCTACTTCCTTTTCTCATAGCAGTCAGTTCAAAAATGATCTGGTCGCCAGGAAAAATCGGTTTTCGAAATCTTACCTTGTCTATAGCAGCAAAGTATATGGCATTATCCCCCTTGTTTGTCATACTTTCTGGTTCCGATAATCGGGCAAGGATTCCGCCTACTTGAGCCATGGCCTCTATCACCAAAACGCCAGGCATAATGGGTTTTCCTGGAAAATGACCCGCGAAGAAATACTCATTAATGGTTACATTCTTGATCCCAACTACTCTCTCACCCACCTCGAGTTCTGTAATCATATCCACAAATAAAAATGGATAACGGTGTGGGAGTATCTTTATGATGTCCTTGTAAGTGAGTGGCAAATTCATTTCTTATCTATCCTCTTTTTAATTGTTCTTCCAATTCCTTAACCTTGTCTTCTAACTCTTTCAATCTTTCAGAATACTCGGGGAGTCTCCTGATATGGCTTCTTGTTTTCAGCCAAAGGCGATGAGGCATCGTTGGGATACCAGAAACCACTTGACCTGCCGGAATAGATTTTGCCACACCAGATTTTGAACCAATCATTACTCGATCGCCAATCTCAATATGATCCGTAAACCCGACCTGTCCCCCGATAATGACATTCTTTCCTATTTTAGTGCTTCCTGCAATGCCTACCTGAGCAACAATAACAGTATTTTCATCGACAACTACATTATGTCCAATCTGAACAAGATTATCGGTCTTTACCCCTCGCTTAATCACTGTCTTTCCAAGGGCAGCCCTATCAATGGCATTTTGTGCCCCAATTTCGACTTCGTCTTCTATTTGAACAATACCTGTTTGGGGAATTTTTACATTTTTATCACATTCCTTGGCAAAACCGAAGCCATCACTTCCTATGACAGTGCCTGCGTGAATTATTACTTTCTTTCCTATTACACAGTCAGACATTATAGTTACATTTGGGTAGATAACACTTTCTTTTCCTACTGTAACCCTTTCACCAATATAAACACCTGGAAAAAGAGTTACTTCATTATCTATTATGGACTCCCGTCCAACATAAACAAAGGGATAGATAGATACATCTTTTCCTATATGGACTCCTTTTCCAATAATGGACTTTTCACTTATTCCTGGAAAACGAGGAATAGGAGGGGCAAATATGGTTGCAACCTTAGCGTAGGCAAGAGAGGGATCAGCAACTATCAATTGTGGCCCTTGATAAAGACTGATGACTTCTTTAACAATAATAGCAGATGCCTTTGTTGTTCTGGCTTGATCCTTTAATCGTGGATCTGAAAAAAAGGATATATCTCCTTTTTCGGCCAAAACAAGGGAATTGATACCCTTTATTAAAACCTGATCATCACCTTCTACATTGCCACATATTGATTCAGCTATATGCTTAAGGGTTAATTCCAATGTTAAATAGTACCTAATATGTGCTGAAGCCCACCATGGTGCTAAGCTCTTTTAATCAGCCTACTAAATCTATAAGTTAGTACGTATTCGATCAACAAGTAAGCTTCTAGGCCAAGACTGGGTCAAGGATAGAAGTTAAAGGTTGCATGCCTCTATTTAACCACTTACCCTATTATTAATAGTTCATGGGTTTGAAGGTTCAAGGTTCAGAGTTGAGCAGAATCTGAACCGTTTATTGATGATTCCTGAATATTGAAAGACAACCCTGAACCCCGCCTGCCATCCGTCGGGCAGGGCGGAACTCTGAACATGGGAACGCTTACCCCAATGATTATTTATTTCCTTCATGCACCTGATCGTAGGCCTTGATAACCTGGTCAGTGATATCAATCGACTTAGAAAAATACAACACACCACCTGCCCGCTTTTCCATTATCAAGGTGTAGTTTTCTTCAGAGCCTATTTTTTCAATGATCTTTTCTAATTCTTTGAAGATTCTCTGTTTTTCTTTTCCCTGTGCCCTTGCCATCTCTTCGTTTAAATCCTTGTAAAGATATTCTAATTCTCTGGTCTTCCTTTCAATAGTCTTCTCTTTATCTTCCTTGGCATCCAAACTCAACATCATAGCCTGTTTATCTAATTCTTTCCTTAATTCCAAAAGTTCTTTCTGTCTTGTATTAAGTCGCCTCTGAAGATTATCTTTCTTTTTCTTAAGAACCTGAAAGACCTTTTGCCCTTCCTTAGATTCCTTAAGACATCTTTGAAGATCAATTAAACCAACTCTGGAAAAATCCTCCGCTAAAACTATATTATAACCTAATAGGAGTGCAATAATAGTAAAAAACAAAAAACTCTTTTTCATATCTAACTCCATCTTTGAAGTAATTACTGTTATATGGAAATATATTAACGAAAATCTCAGTTTGAATATTACATTATTCCTTTTATATTAGTCAACCAGGTTGGGACCATAATACACACAACAGGCACTAAAATGGTGTTCCAATAGTAAACTCCCAGTTGCTTGAGGGCTCACCAGGCTTTGGATCAAGATTTTTGCCCCATTCCAACCTTAGAGGCCCTATTGGTGAATACCATCTTATACCTGCACCGGAACCCATCCTAATCCCACTAAAGGTGTAGTTCGCATCCTTAGTAAAGACATTCCCAGCATCGAAAAACAGAACACCCATTACCCCTTGTCCCTTCAGGAGGGGAAAACGGAACTCAAGGTTATAGACCATCATCTTTTCTCCACCTATTCGATCACCAGTAGCTGGATCAATAGGTGAAATATCGCCATATTCAAAACCCCTGACCGTATTCATTCCTCCTAATCTAAACTTTTCATAAACAGGCAATTTGCCTCCTGGTCTCTGGTCAATGTAACCCCATTTTCCCTGCACAGAAAATGCTGTATCCCAGAAAAAAGGGAAGAACCAGGCTGATCTTGCCCTATATTTGGTAAAGTAGTTATCTCCTCCTAGGAATCCTCCTGCATATTCCACTGTTAAGGAATTAATAGAGCCTTTTCTTGCATTAAAGCGTCTATCTCTGCTATCCCTTGAAATACCAGAGGTTAAGCTACTGGTAAGATTTTTTCCTTCTACATCCTTGATCTCTTGAGAGGCATCTTCTGATACATCCGAGATAAAAGAATTATCATAGGTATAGATAATTGAGCCTCTGGTAAAATCAATTCCTAAGGGAAAACCGAACTTTACTTTTCCACCCTTACTTTCCTTGGTATATTCGTCATACTCATATTCCCAATCATAAAGATCAATGCCTACTGATAACGGCTTATCAAAGAGCCACGGTTCAATAAAACTTAAGGTATATCTATTAGCTTTGTTGCTCAGGGAGGCTTTAGCTGATAATGACTGCCCCCGGCCGAATAGGTTGTTCTGTGAGATTTGAAGCGTCCCTATAGCATGTTCGACTGAACTATATCCGATACCAAAGGAAAGCATACCTGTTGGTCCCTCCTTGATATGTATATCAAGGATCATCTCTTCATCACTGCTCCCTTTTTTTGTATTAATCTCCACAGTTTCAAAAAAACCGAGTCGATGAAGATTCTGAGTACTTCTCTTTAACTTGTTCCCACTGAAATATCCTCCTTCGATAACTTTTAGTTCCCGGCGAATAACCTTATCCCTGGTTCTATCATTCCCAGTTATTTTAATCCTCTCAAACCTAACCTTTTTCCCCTTCAATATCCTGTATGTAATGTCAACCTTATGCTCTTTATCACCCTCTTTGATTTCAGGGGAAACATCAACAAATGCATAGCCTCCGTCGGAATAAATCTCACTTAAAGATAATGCATCAGATCTGATAACTTCTCTATTGTAAACTTTCTCTTTTGTTATTTTAAGTGATTGGTAAAGTTCATCAACATCTTTGATAAGATCTCCCTTAAGCATTACCTTACCAATAGCATATTGAGGGCCTTCATTAATTGTAACAGTGATTATGAGCCCTCTTCCTTTTTTGTAAGAGATATCTGGCCCTCCTGCTCTTGCCTTTATATAACCATTGTTCTGATAAAATGATTTTATCTTCAATATATCACCTTCTAACTTTTTTCTATCCAGATAACCAGATTCAGTAATAAAAGAGAAAAACCCCTTTTCGTTTGTCGCCATAAGTTCTTTTAGATCATTATCATCAAATTCAACATTCCCTATAAATCTAATTTCCTTTATATAGGCCTTATCTCCCTCATTAATTTGATAAATGAGGGCCACTTGATTGTTGGGAAGATTCTCAATCTTTTCTTTTATCGCAACATGATAATATCCTTTTTGATGGTAATGATCTTTTAACCTCTCTATACTATCTTTAATCGCTTTCCTATCGATAATAGAGTATTTTTTAATATCTAAAACCTCCATCAGATCTTTTTGATCAATTTTCTTTGTTCCCAATAATGTAATTTTTCCAATTGATGGCTTTTCGCTCACCTTGAAGGCAACCGATTTGCCTCCAGAGCTGTCCTCAGTGTCTATCTGGACATCCTCGAAAAAACCCATCTGATATATGGACCTAAGATCTTTATTAAGGGTGTCTTGGTCATATTTTTCCCCTTTCTGGCTCTCGATAACTGCAAGGATGGCATCCGTTTCTATCCTCTTGTTTCCTTTAACAGAGACTGAATCTATCTGGATAACACCTTTCATTCGGTTTGTTGCTGTTACTGCTACCCTCTCTATTATTTGATCTAATTTATCTATTCTGTCCCCTACAACAAAAATAGAGAAAGGTCTCTTTTCAGGTGATATGGGAATGATTGTAAGGTCGAGGCTGATCTTCTTCCCGATCTGGGTAAGGCTCCCCTTTATTACCCAATCGATCCTCTTCTCTTTTCCTATCCTTCTGGCAAAGTCTAAATCCGATACCTTTATTCGAGATAGTTCACCCTTATTGACAGTCGCGGGATCGATAAGGTCAAATCCTTGCTTTGCCAATCGTGTAGTGAGCAGCTCCTGGAGACCTAAAACAAGATGATCCATAGGCTTCAACATATAAATCTTAAAAGGAAGAACTGCTATCTTCTCTGGTGACAGTGCCATCACAGCGGGAGGTATTAAAAAAAGGAGGAAGAGTAACACAATAGAAAAAGGCCATAATATATAGCTAAAATAGGAAAATGTCTTTTGAATCATCAAAACCTGCCATCAACTAATTGCAACTGTTTCGACATCTTGTGTGCCAGTTCCAGATTATGAGTAGCTATAATTAAGGCCAGGCCTCTGCTTTTATTAAGGGAAAGCAACAGCTTTGTTATCTCATCACCTGTCGCTTTATCAAGGTTTCCTGTAGGCTCATCTGCCAGGAGCAATTTAGGCCCCATAATCAAGGCCCTGGCAATTGCAACCCTTTGTTGTTCGCCTCCGGAAAGCTCTCCAACTCTATGTTTTAATCTATTTTCTAAACCCACCTGAGAAAGTATTACTGAAGCCATTCCAGCGGATTTTGCCTTGCTGTAACCTGCTATAAGGGCCGGTATCATAGTGTTTTCCTCAGCATTAAATTCAAGCAGAAGATGATGAAACTGAAAAGCAAAGCCTATTTCCCTGTTTCTGATCTTATTGAGGCCTATCTCATCCATTTGATAGACATTGAGGTCTTTAAAAAAAACATTACCCTCTGACGGCGGCTCTAATGTCCCCATAATATTAAGCAAGGTGGACTTGCCAGACCCAGAAGGCCCTATTATGCCATAAGACTCACCCGGTAATACGTGCAAGTTAATCCCTTTGAGCACCTGGATTGTCTGGTCACTATTTTCAAAGGTTTTATAGACGTTTTCTATCTTCAGCATGGGTTTCATGAAAAAGTGTCTAAAGCCCGCCCTGGTGCTATGTGCTCTAATCAGCCTATTAAGTCTAAAACTATTATCTGCTTGAATTAGACTATGAAAACTATAGACCAGGACTGGGCCAGGGTTTAAAGTGCCTAAATTGCCTAAAATTTAAAATAAACGTAACAAACAACGTGTAGTGGACAATTATTATTCATCATTTGTCATTTGTCATTTCTATTTTTTCAATCGAAAATCAGCAATGTAAAATGCCTAAGTTCTTCAATCTACCATTCCAGATAATCATCTTCCTAACTTTAGCTCACTTTTCACGTTAGGCACTTTAATGCACTTCTTCTACTCATATCTCAATGCCTCTACAGGATTTACTTTAGAGGCCTGCCATGAAGGATAAATAGTAGCTAAAAAAGAGATAACTATTGCAGCCAATGCAATTGAGGCAATATCTAACCACTCCATTCTAACAGGCAGGGTAGTTATATAATAAACGTCTGGGGGAAGCTTAATAAATTTATATCTTGCCAGGAGCTGGCATAGAAAGGAACCGGATACCAGGCCCAAAAATGTACCAATAAGACCGACGAATAGACCCTGAAAGATAAAAATAGACATAATGCTTTTGGATGATGCCCCCATAGTTCTCAGTATGGCGATATCACGAGTCTTTTCCATAACTAACATAACCAAGGAACTAATTACATTAAGTGCGCCTACGAGCACTATCATGATCAAAATGATAAACATAGTTACCTTTTCAAGTTTTAAAGCAGAAAACAGACTTTTGTTCATCATCTTCCAGTCTTTGGTCCAGTAAGGATAACCAAGTTCGTCCTGAATAATTTTGCCTATTTTGTCGCTCTTGTTTATATCATTAACCTTTAATTCGATCCCTGTAACCTCATCTCCGAGAGAGAGAAAATCCTGAGCATCAGTTAAGGATAGAAAAATCATTTTGCTATCGTACTCATACATACCGGATTCAAAAAGGGCTGCTACCTTAAAGGTCTCTTCATTTGCTACCCTCCCTAACGGCGTCAATTTACCTATGGGTGATACCAGGGTTATGATATCTCCTGGCAGTGCTCCTATCTGTTTGGATAGCTCGCTACCAATAATGATCCCTTGATCAGATTGTTTTAAAACATTGATGGAGCCCTCTTTTATCATAGAATTAATATTAATTACCGTACCAGCTGTGACTGGATCCAGACCCCTGAGAATAGCCCCTGAGATATTGCCAGCATGTTTAACCATTACCTCACTATAAATAAACGGGGTCGCTGAAAGCACACCATCTACCTTCAAAGATTTTCCCATAACAGCTTCTGTGTCCTTGATGCCAGCATTATAGCTTAAGATTAGCAAGTGTGAGTTTACACCGAGTATCTTTTTCATCAGATCTTCCCGAAACCCATTCATGACTGCTAAGACCACAATCAGGGCCATAACTCCTATAGTTATTCCCAAAATGGAAATACCAGTTATGATAGAAATAAATCCTTGCTTTCTCTTTGCTTTTAAGTATCTGAGAGAAAAGAATGTTTCAAAAGACATATTGCCATCTCGAAACTGGAAACTTGAAACCCTGGCCCAGACCTGGCTTGCATAGTTTATTGCGATAGCTTGGCTTATAAAGCATTATGATGACATCAGCATAATACTCGTAAGTCGCACCAGGGCGGGCTTAAAACTGGACAAATAAGGAAATTGACTATCTTAAAAATTTGATTCCAAATTTTCACCAATTATTAGTTTTAAGTATCGGGCCTCCAGTTTTAGTTGAGTTTAACCGTAAAACCTAACACAGACCTGTGCCTAAAAGAAATTGCTCTTAATATGATTCAGCAGTTCAGGAATTTTAAGATCCTGAGCAATGAGGACATCCGGTTGCCTCTTCCTAATTTCAAGTTTCCAGTTTCACTACTTCTTCCTCATCTGAGGGAAGAGGATAACATCCCTAATAGAAGGAGAATCTGTTAGGACCATAACCAATCTATCTATTCCAATTCCCTCTCCTGCTGTGGGTGGCATCCCATATTCCAATGCCTTGATATAATCTTCATCCATAAAGAGAGCCTCATCATTTCCCGAATCCCTTAAACGAGCCTGTTTAAGAAATCGCTCCCGCTGATCATCCGGGTCATTTAACTCAGAAAAGCCATTTGCAATCTCTTTTCCACCTATAAACAATTCAAATCTCTCTGCAATTGTGGGATCTGTATCCTTTCTCCTGGAAAGTGGGCTGATCTCTATTGGATGGTCGATTATGAAGGTGGGTTGGATTAATTTTGGTTCAACGATATGGTCAAAAAGTTTTGCTAATACCCTTCCATCTTCTTCATTTTCCTCTAACTCAACACCCTTTGATTTGGCAACATCTTTTAAGGTCTTGCTATCAAAAAGGGCGCTCTCTTCTATACCACCAATGTCTCTCAGAGAATCAATGAGTGAGATCCTCTGCCATGGGGTAGTAAAATCTATCAGATCGCCCTGATAGGTAATAGTCAACTTGTTAAAGAGCTTTGTGAGGAGATTGAGGAAAAGTTTTTCTGTTAAATCCATCAGGTCTTCATATGTTGCATAGGCAACATAAAATTCGAGCATGGTAAATTCCGGATTATGATTAGTTGAAATCCCCTCATTTCGAAAATTTCTGTTTAATTCATAGATCCTCTCCATACCTCCTACCACAAGTCTTTTTAAATAAAGCTCCGGGGCTACTCTCAAATAAAGATCTATGCCTAACGATTGGTGATATGTTTTAAACGGCTTGGCTGTCGCGCCCCCTGGGATCGATTGCATCATAGGGGTTTCAACCTCTATAAAGCATTGTTTATCAAAAAATTCCCGTATAGACTTAATTATTTTACTTCTCAGGATAAAGGTATGTCTAACAGTATCATTAACAATAAGGTCGAGATATCTTTGGCGATATCTGGTTTCTATATCTACTAAACCGTGATATTTTTCTGGCAATGGACTTTGGGCCTTTGTGAGAAGAACAGCGGAAGATGCCAAGAGGGTTAATTCATTTGTCTTTGTCCTAAAAAACTGCCCTTTTAGTCCTACGTGATCGCCAATATCTATAAATGAAAAGATCTTAAAATTCTCCTCTCCAACTCTATCTTTCCGTATATAGGCCTGGAGTTGCCCGGTTCCATCCTTGATATGGATGAAAACGGCCTTACCAAAATTTCTGATAGACATTACCCTGCCGGCCAAGGTGAAAGTATCAGATATCTCCTTAAGTTTATCATTATCCATTGTACCAAAACGGCCTAGTACTTCCTCTACTGTTGTATCTCTCTTGAAACCCGATGGATAAAGGTTAAATCCCTGTGCTCGTAGATCCTTAATCTTGTTCTTTATATCTTTGATAACTCCACTTGACTCATCCATTGCTAAAAAGCCCTTCAGTTAATTAGGACGCAGACCCGCCTGCCAGATGTCGGGCAGGTTTTCGCAGATACCCGCAGAAAACTATTTTCTATATTTATGCGCCGTAGGCGCAATGAACTACCCCGCCGCAAGCAGCGGGGTATCATCAAAAAAGCATCGAACGCCCCAAGGGGCGGGGAATTAGACCCGTAGAGATTAAAAATCTTGCTTCCGAGTTCCGAATGACGGAACACGGAATTCGGAAATAATCTGCGGTCATCCCTGGCCCAGACCTGGCATGCAATGTTTAGGCTAAATAGTCTGAGTCAATAGATACCACAGAGGTTGCAATATATGCCAAAGAGGTCGCGCCAGGGCAGGCTGCGTCCAAAAATGAATCTTTTCTTGATTGTTTACATTTTTTATTTTATAGGTGGTTACGTTTAATCCAAATATGTTTTTTAGTCAAGACAAAAGAAAAAGATTAGAAAATCAACATGTTAAGAAAATAATTTCTTAAGGATAGGGTTACATTTTTTCTGTAATGAAACCTTATAAAAATCATCGTACAAAGGAGGCATAGTATGGCAAAACTGTTATGGGAACCATCGGAAGAGAGGATCAAAAATTCCAATATGTACAAATTTATACAATTTATCAACAAGAAATACGGAACTAATTTTACGGAATATCGTCCCTTATATCAATGGTCAATTGAAAACATTCCTGAATTCTGGGCATCTTTTTGGGACTTCGCAGATATAAAATACTCCAGACCTTATGATTCGATAGTAGATGATCTAACAAAGATGCCAGGGACGAAATGGTTCGAAGGTGCAAGGTTAAACTTTGCTGAAAATCTTCTAAGATACAGAGATGATCATACAGCCTTTATTTTTAAAGGTGAAACCCAAAAATCAGCTAAAATGAGCTATGCAGAACTTTACGACACTGTGGCGCGCCTTGCAAAATCACTCCGGCAGATGGGAATTTCCCCGGGAGATCGCGTTGCTGCCTATATGCCTAATATGATGGAGACGGCTATTGCAATGCTTGCTGCTACAAGCATTGGTGCTACATGGGCCTCCTGTGCCACTGATATCGGCTCAGGCGCAGCCATAGATCGCCTTGGTCAAATTGAACCCAAAGTATTGTTCACTGTCGATGGATATTTTTATAAGGCTAATGCCTTTAATTCTCTTGACAATGCAGCTGAGATTGCAAAGGGAATACCTTCAATTGAAAAGGTTATCGTAACCTCATATACGGAAGAGAATCCTGACATCAGCGCTATCCCGAACTCCGTATATTTTAACGATTTTTTAGCTAAAGAAAGTGGACTTGAAATTCAGTTCGAACAATTACCTTTTGATCATCCCTTGTTTATCATGTTCTCATCCGGCACAACCGGAAAGCCAAAATGCCTGGTCCAGGGGGCAGGGGGAATCCTTATTAATCAACTAAAGGAACTGATATTGCAAACCGATCTGAAACGAGATGATATTCATTTCTTTATCACCACCTGTAGCTGGATGATGTGGAATTGGATGCTAACCTCCCTTGCTACAGGAAACACACTTATTTTATATGATGGTAATCCCGGCTATCCAGACCTCGATGCTATGTGGAAGCTCATTCAAGATGAAAAGGTCACCATGTTTGGAACCAGCGCAAGCTATATCAACTTTATCAAAAGCCAGGGTCTCAAGCCCGGGAAGAATTACGATCTCTCATCATTAAAAGAAATATGGCAAACAGGCTCACCCCTTTCACCTGAAGGCTTTGAGTATGTATATGATGAGATCAAGAAAGACCTCTGGTTCAACTCCTCTGCAGGGGGTACAGATATTAACGGCTGCTTTTGCACTGGAAGCCCTACAAGCCCTGTATATGCAGGAGAGCTACAGTTTCCTGCCCTGGCCATGAAGATAAATATATATGATGAAAATGGAAATCCTGTAGTTGATCAGGAGGGAGAACTTGTATGTGAAGCACCTGCCCCTTCTATGCCCCTTTACTTCTGGAATGATCCGGATAACAAGAGATATAAAGATGCCTACTTTAATGTCTATCCCAATATATGGCGCCACGGAGACTATATTACGATGAATAGTGAAACAGGTGGGATAACTTTTTATGGCCGTTCTGACGCAGTGCTAAAGCCATCTGGAGTACGCATAGGTACAGCCGAAATATATAATCAGGTTGAACAAATGGAAGAAATTGCTGACAGTCTGGCAATAGGGCAACAGTGGCAAGGGGATCAAAGGGTTATCCTCTTTGTTCAACTTGCTGAGGGTCATACTCTCACGGATGAGTTAAAAAATAAGATAAAAAAGACCCTCCGTGCAAATGCCTCTCCACGACATGTTCCAGCCAAGATCATTGAGACACCTGACATACCCTATACCCTCAATATGAAGAAAGTTGAGGGTGCTGTTACCAATACTATACATGGCAGGGCAGTGCTAAACAGGGATGCCCTAAAGAACCCTGAATCACTGGATTTTTATAAAAATCTACCTGAGCTTCAAAGCTGAAAGAGAGATTTCCCTCACAGGCTAAAAAAAGAAAGAGGGCCCCATTTAAAAACCCACTGCATCGTTAGTGGGTTTTTTTATGTGTGAGCCATTTTTATCCTAAGATTTTCTTCATCAATGCTATCAGTTCCTCTGGTTCTTCTGGTTTTTCAATATAAGCTTCGGGTGTAATAGCTCAATAAAAAGGGGTAAAGTCCCTGGATTCCCGCCTGCGCGGGAATGACGAAATGACCTAACCCCATGTCATTCCTGCGAAAGCAGGAATCCAGAAAGGTGGTGTACGAAAATGTTGCCCCTGTTTATTGAGCTATTACCTTCGGGTTCGGGTACAGACTGACCGGCAAATTCATCTAATACTTTCTGGGATTTGAGGAAGCTTTTTTTGGAGGGACAGGGGGAATATAGGATGTCCCCTTTCAAAGACCTATTTTTTCTTTGAAATGATGACGTACCTGGAGGAGCATATGTCATACTCCCCTAAACTGGTTACACCGATTATTTTCCTCTTTTGCATGGCAGACACTACATTTGCCTTAAAACGCTCTGAGGAGAGTGGCGCCTGAAAGATATGGGTTTCCTGCCAGCCACTTTGATTTAGAATCCGAAGGTAATCATTGATTAAAATAGAATTCACCCGGGTCTCAT
>Ga0315547_1002493_pt1 | contig 12915 bp, 8 predicted proteins | sample SalMarSW160240MG_2_FD_202542 | JGI IMG/M metagenome (GOLD analysis project Ga0315547, IMG submission 202542) | Salt marsh sediment microbial communities from the Plum Island Ecosystem LTER, Massachusetts, United States - Salt Marsh Sediment SW1601-240 ... | reverse complement strand
TTTTATTCAGGATCAAATATCTGTCCGTTTTGCAGTGAACCATTTACAAAAATCCAGATCAATTAGATTTTAAAAGTTTATTGAATGGAGCCTTTTTTAACTTAGCCTACGTAAAAAATCATTTGCTATTATTGAAAGTACTTGGGATCTTTCCACCTGGTAGGATCTGTTGATCTCCATGAGGTCAAATAAAACCCGTAAAAAAATGGCAATAATAATGGATGATTTAAACGGATGTTTAATAGAATAAATAAATCCGTAAAACGACTGGTTTTTTTTCTTTACCAGTTCGAATTACGGATCCTGTGCAAAGGGAGTGAATGGAATAAAAGGAATCCAGTCCCTTCTGTTTCAGCAAGGAACGTTAATCTGCTGAAAGTACAACTTCGTATAACCCATCCGCTTTTTCAGCAACGATCTGGACAATCCATTGACCAATAAAATCCTTATCTTCTTCCGTGAAACGGACTGACTGTGACCACTCTATTTCTGCGGAAGAATCCAGGATTAGAGTTTTGTATGTTTTACCGGATGGTCTGAGGATTGTGACATGTATTTCGCCTGATGCACAAAATCCACTGATTGAAACTTTGAATCTGCGTTGATCCTTCTCCACCTCGAATTCAGTTTCTTTGGAGACGGATTCGTCCTGAATGATTTTTTTCAATAGAAGACGGGTTGATTTTCCTTCCGGAATTGTCCATGCTGTACCTGCAACTATGCCCGACCCAACTCCTGTAACACTCGCACCCGTAGATTTTTTCGGTTCAACTACAACTTTTTTTACCTGTGCATAACTGTTAGTCATAAGAAAAAACATTGCTAAAACAATCGCGATGAATGGTATTCTTGAAGTTTTCATGATAAATGATTTAATAAATAATGTTACTTCAACAAAAATAACGACATTAAATGCTACATTTTGTTAATAGATTGTTAATGATTGGTTAATGAGGAGTATCAATGACGAAATTGAATTAACTTTACATCAAATCAGGATGCATATGAAGCCACGATTAGTCATTTATATTTCCCTTTTTGCCTTGAGTATTTTGCTATTGATACAATTTTATGTTATCAGTCAGGTCTATCGGTTTAAAGCAAATGAATTTGATTTGAAATACAGCAGCCTGGTTCAGCAATCCCTTTATGACCTGGAGTACTATTCGGGTGAGAACGGACTGGATTCAGTTTTATATTACCTGGAAGAAAAATCGTTGTATTCACTGGATAAGATCAGGGATTTGGGATTCGATAACGATACAGTGAAAGTTTACTCTGATATTATCAGGGAATTTCAACATATTATTTTATCCCACGAATTGTTGAGCCCCTACATTCGGAATTATCTTTCTGAAAATCAGGTTGATCCTGAATTCGTGTCGGGAATTGTAATCCGGAAATTGGAAATCCTTGATTTTCCCAATGAATATATAATTTTTAAAGCATCACAGCATACCTCCAGTGATCTGTTGAAACAGGAACCCGGGTTACTGAAGAATGCCCTCCAGGTCAATACCTATACTGCCGAGGGAAATTATTATCGCCTCACTTTTGATTTCTTTATTGACTTCACCCACAAAAAGAGGATCATTTATCGCGAAATGGTTGGGATTTTTACACTGTCAGTTATAACTATTGTCATTGTGCTTTTTATCTTTGTCTATACCATCCGGAACATGTTGAAGCAAAAACAGTTGTCTGATATGAAGTCGGATTTCATCAACAACATGACCCATGAATTGAAAACACCATTGACGACGATCGCCGTGGCCAGTAGCAGCCTGGCAGATCCGTCCATTCATTCCCATGAAAACCGGGTAGTGGAAATATCCCGAATGATCGGTAAACAAAACAGGCATTTAAACCAGTTGATCGATCATATTCTGGATATAGAACTTTGGGAGAGAGATCAGATCTCTCTGACAAGACAACCGGTCGAAATCTCGCGTTTTCTGAAGGAAAAGATTGATGAATTCAAACTGGAACACACCAATGATTCTATTAAAATTACTGAGGAGTTTAACCTGGAAGGGGTGAAAATACTCATGGATGAATTTCAATTTACACGGGTTGTGTATAACCTGTTATCCAATGCGGTCAAATATAGTCTGGGAAAACCCGAAATAGTTGTAAAAGCTGAAATGAATGAGAAACTCGTCATTAAAGTTCAGGATAACGGCATCGGAATAGACAAGGAAACACAGAATAATATCTTCTCCAGATTTTACCGGGCGAATACACGTGATATTCATAAAGTGAAAGGTCTTGGACTCGGATTATATTATGTAAAAAAAATTGTTGAAGCCCATGGAGGCCGTATTTCAGTTGATAGTAAACCAAATCATGGTAGTACATTTATCATCGAATTACCAAAATAGCCAATGCAATGCCAATGAGAATTTTACTGGTGGAAGATGATGTTGATCTGGGTAACCTGTTAAGCCAATATCTCGATCTGCAAGGTTTTAAGACTGTCCTGGCAAGGGATGGGGAAGAAGGGTATAATAAATTCTCTGAAGAAGATTTTGACGTTTGCGTACTGGATATCATGATGCCTGGTATGGACGGTTTTTCGCTGGCAAAAAAGATTAAGAATAGGAATCCAAATGTCCCATTCCTTTTCCTGACAGCGAAAAGCCAGAAGGAGGATAAGATCAAGGGATTGAAACTTGGAGCGGATGATTATATCTGTAAACCTTTTGAAGTCGATGAGCTTATTCTCAGAATAAAAAACATTCTTAAGAGAACAGGTAAAATTAAACCTGAAATCTATTTCGTCGATAACGTTAAACTCTATTTTTCCGATCTTCAACTGGCCTGTGGTGAAAACAAGCATTCATTAACCCTGAAGGAGGCTGAATTGTTGCGATTCCTCATTCAAAACACAAATACAGTGCTTACAAGAGAGAGTATCCTAAATGAATTATGGGGAGAAAATGACTACTTCCTTGGCAGAAGCATGGATGTCTTCATAAGCCGGATAAGAAAATACTTCAAATCCGAAAAGAATATCAGGTTGGAAACTCTACGGGGTGTAGGTTTTATCCTGAGAACTAAACGAAAGAAATGATCTCCCATTTGTCTGGTTCTCAATCATTTTTCTATGCCTGCTTCCTGTTTGAATAATAGATTGAATGTGGTCTCTTTTTCCGGTGAACTCTGAACCGTAATAGTTCCCCCGTGCAGGTGCATGATTTGCCTGGACAAGCTCAATCCGATTCCCGATCCGTTTTTGCGGGTTGTAAAAAAAGGAACAAAGATACTTTCCTGTATCTCTTCGGCGATACCGGAACCATTATCTGTAATTTGCAGTATTGGCTGATGATCCTTATTCATAAAGGCCTTAAGTTTGATAAAAGGATTTTCAGTCTCTTCGATTGCAAACATGGCATTGTTCATTAGATTGATCAATACCTGTTCAATCATCTGTTCATCTGCATGTAAACAAAGATCTTCAGGTATAACTTTCGACTGGAAGGATATCCGTTTTTTTAACAGATCTTCTGTGTACATCATCTGGATGTGGGATAAGATTTTCAGTACTGAGACACTAGTTAACACTGGTTTTGGCAACAGATTTACTTTTCTGTATTGCTTTACGAATTCAAGTAATCCCTTCGACCGTGTCCCGATAATTTCAAGTCCCCTGGCAGTGTCCTCCACCTGATTGTTGCTTAATTCTGAAACTTCAACGGTTCTGCTGTTTTTTCTGAACATTCGTGTAAGTGTAGTAGCCAGCGATGAAATGGGTGAAACAGAATTCATGATCTCATGTGTTAGTACCCGGATTAACTTCTGCCACGAAGTGAGCTCCTTCTCATCAAGTTCCGCCTGAATGTTTTGGACAGAAACCAGCTTGATCTCTTTATTATGGAGTTTGAATTCAGTAGCCCGGAGAATCAGATTCAGGATGTTTTCGCCGACGGATATAACCATCATTCTATGCTGACCCGACTGAATTGCACTGAGCGTTCTTTCGAAATCCGGATGAATAACATTCAGGTTCCTGGTATATTTAATATGAGGGGCTTTTAGCATGTTTAGAAAAGCCCTGTTTAACAAATCAATTTTGCCGTTCGATTCAAAACTTATAAGCCCAACATCTACGTGTTCAACCACCTGTTGCAGGTATTGATAGTGGGACTCTTTTTCAATCTTGACCTTTTCTATGCTCTGCAGGATTTCATACACAATTTTCTGCAAACCTTCATGTATGTTTTTTTTCGTTGAGGTGGTGAAACTTGTGGTAAGATCCCCGCTTTTCAGAGAAACAAAAAACCGGCTAAGGTCACGGTTTATTCTGTTAATAAAAAAGATCAATAGCACCACCTGAATAAAAAACAAAACTCCAAACGTGATGAATGTAAACAGGTGATGGAGATTGGTCCAGGACCAGGTAAAGATCAAAGCCGTTGCCGAAAGGAGTAAGACCCTGAAAATGACTTGTACATAAAACCGATGCAAGATCATATCTGTATATCGTATTTATTGATTTTTTTATATAGTGTAGGCCTGCTGATGCCCAATTCCCTGGCTGCCTCGGAGAGGTTCATTTTTGTTTTCCTGAGCGCTTCCTGAATGGCTTCTCTTTCCAGATCGTTAAGTTTCAATGATTGTTTCTGAATTAAACGGCCATCAATCGGTGTGAACATAAACTCATCCGGCGTAATTGTTCCGGTATCGCATAATATCACTGCTTTCTCAATAGCATGCTTAAGCTCCCTGACATTTCCAGGCCAGCTGTGCCTGGTCAGTTTATGTAAAGCGGGTTCGTTGATCCTGAGGCTGGGCTTCCCATATTTTGTGCCATACATTTGAAGAAAATGGTTTGTAAGCCGGGGAATATCTTCTTTCCGTTTCCGCAATGGCGGAATTTCAATTCGAATGGTTTCAATCCGGTACAGCAGATCCTGCCGAAAGAGATTATCCGATACCATCTGAATCAGGTTCCTGTTGGTCGCTGAGATAAACCGGACATCAAGCTCTCGTAACTCATTTGAGCCCAGACGGATAATCTCTCTATTCTGAAGGGTTGATAATAATTTCGATTGGAGATATACGGGTAGGTTACCGATTTCATCCAGAAACAGAGTGCCTCCTTTGGCAATTTCAAACCGCCCGGCACGATCTTCCCGGGCATCGGTAAATGCTCCCTTTACATGCCCAAACAATTCACTCTCGAAAAGATTTTCACTGATTGCCCCAAGGTCAACATGAATAAATGCTTCACGGGATCGCAATGACATTCTGTGCATTTCTCTGGCAATCAATTCTTTTCCAGTCCCATTCTCCCCAAGTATCAGAATATTTGCCTCTGTCGGGGCAACCTTTTTTACCATTTCAAATATATCGTGCATCACCCCGGAAACTCCCCAGAGGATTTTATATTTCCTGTCAATATCCTTAAAGATCTGCTTTTGTTTTTCTTTAAGGTCTCTCAATTCTGTTCGTGTTTTACTGAAATGATAAGCAGCAGTTAACGTCGACAACAGCTTATCATTTTCCCAGGGTTTAATGACAAAATCGAAAGCCCCTTCTTTTATTGCCCTGACTGCAAGTTCAATATCACCATAGGCGGTAATTAATACAATCACAGCGTTTGGATCGATACGGTTGATTTCATTCATCCAGAAAAAACCCTCATTGCCGGTTTGTACTCCTGCCTGGAAGTTCATATCAAGTAAAACAACATCAATTCGTTCCTTTTTCACCAGCTCAGTTATTCGGTTGGGATTGCTGGTGGTGAGGACAGTTCCAAATTCATGCTTGAGGAACATGTTCAGGGATTCCAATACATCCTTGTCATCATCCACAATGAGTAGTGTGCCATCCTGCTTTGCCATTGAAGTTATTCCCTTTATTTGTAAATAATCTTTACAGCAAATGTAAGAAAAATTTACAATCTCACGTAACATATAATTGCAAAAAACTGATTTATAGTAATTTATATTATTGGCACGCAGGTTGGAAAGAGTATGAATAAATCCATTTACCTTTATGTTATGTTTCGTAATTACCTGTTATCAGCTTTTCGCTACTTTATAAGAAAAAGAGGCTTTGCCCTGCTCAATATTATTGGACTATCGCTGGGGATTGCCTGTTCCGTATTGATCATACTCTATGTTTATGATGAATTGAGTTATGACAATTACCATGAAAAGGCAGACCGGACCTACCTGGTTTGCAGGGACAGTAAAAGTGAACATGGTGAGTCCAAATCGGGTTGGACCACCCCACCCATGTTACCGGTAATGATGGAGACCTACCCGGAAATTGAGACAGGTACCAGACTATGCCTTTGGTATACAGAATGTATCTTCACTTACGAGGAGAATACATTTGCTGAGAAATTTGTGATTGGGGCTGATTCAACCGTATTTGATGTTTTTGATATACCGTTCATTCATGGAACTCCTGAAGGTGCACTATCCAGGCCCAATACAATCGTACTGACAGAATCCACCGCAAAAAAATATTTCGGAGAGACCAATCCGGTAGGGAAGATGATAAAACGTTCCGACCAGGTTGACTATGAGATAACCGGAGTTGTAAAGGATCAACCACACAACACCCATTTTTATTTCGATATGATGTTTTCGCTATTTACGCATGAACAGGCCAGGGTAAATGATGAGGGATGGTTCAATCATACATACACTTCCTATCTTGTGTTGCAGGAGGGATTTGATCCTTCGGATCTCGAGGCAAAATTTGACCAATTTGTCAGAGATCACATCAGCCCGTACATGGAATCATGGAACGGTATGACGATTGACTTGTATGAAGACCAAGGATACTGGTATCAGTTCTGGTTACTTCCCCTGAAAGAGGTCTATCTCAGCCAGATGATCAACCAGGATCATAACACGAAATCGTTTGTTTATATCCTTGGTTTGATCGGATTGTTCATCCTCTTATTAGCCTGTATAAATTACATGAATCTTTCGACAGCTATGGCCATCAACCGGTCACATGAAGTAGGAATGCGTAAAGTCGCCGGGGCTTTCAGACCACAATTAATCATACAATACCTGGGCGAATCGATATTGCTGAGCTTTATTGCGTTGTGCCTGGGAATGCTGCTTGTCGAAATGGCAATCCCCTATTACAATGACCTGACTGGCAAGGAATTGAACCTGGATTATTTCAGTAATCCCCTGATCATACCCGGGTTACTGGTTTTTGCACTGTTCATCGGGATTATATCCGGTATATATCCTGCATTTGCCCTTTCAGCTTTCAGACCGGTTGTTGTTTTGAAAGGATTAATACTGACCCGTCAGGGAAACAGCAAAAGCTGGTTTCGCAACATACTGGTAGTTTTTCAGTTTACAATTTGTACCGTTATTATCATTGGAACCCTGATCGTATTCAAACAACTGGGGTATGCTCAAAACAAATATCTGGGTTTCAATAAAGAACAGGTACTGGTAATCAACAGGGCATATGGGTTAAGAGAGAATAATAAGCTGTTTAAAGACGAATTGTTAAAACATCCTGCAATCAGGTCGGTTGCGTTTGGTTATAATATGCCGGGCATATACCATAACCAGCAGGGACACCACATTAAAGGACGTCCCGACCACGAATGGCCTGCTCTGTTCGTTGCCTGGGGAGATTATGATTATGTAAAGACACTTGGTTTGGAGATAATAAATGGCCGTGATTTTAATCCGGAAATGCCAACGGATTCTTTTACTGCGATCGTAAATGAAGAAATGGTTCGCTTCTGTGAGTTGAACGATCCCCTTGAAACCGAGTTTGATCGCAGTCCGCAACCGGCTGCTCGCAACATCAATTACCGGATCATCGGGGTAGTGAAGGATTTTCACTACTATTCCCTTCACAGTAAAATTGAACCGTGGATCCTCTATCCGCTCAGGGATGACATGTGGTGGTATGCTTATCATGTCATGATACGATTCAATACGGAAAATGTCCATTCCATTATTGAACTGGCAGAGCAAAACTGGCAGAAATTTTCCCAAAATTTCCCGTTCGAATATACTTTTCTCGACGAGAATTTTAAACAACAATATGACAAGGACATCAAAGCAAAACGGATGTTCACAATCTTTTCTGTATTTGCCATTGTAATAGCTTGCCTGGGTCTGCTTGGCCTCGCTTCTTTTGCTACAAACCAGAGAACCAAAGAAGTTGGTATAAGAAAGGCAATGGGATCGGATAACCGTTCAGTCATCCTGCTTTTCACAAAACAATTTTCGAAATGGGTTCTTATTTCAACTATCATTGCCTGGCCCATTGCCTGGTATTTCATGCAAAAATGGCTCAATAACTTTGCCTTCCGCATAAAAATGCCCTGGCATTTCTTTATTCTTGCAGGCCTGATGACGCTGGCAATTGCAATGCTGACTGTTATATACCATTCCTGGATAGCTTCCCGGAAAAACCCTGTCGATGCTTTAAGATATGAGTGAGACACATGATTCCCAAAACAACGTTGAATGTTTCTTTTTATTGAGTAGGAGTGATACGATGACTCCAGAAAGGCATTTTTAGTCATCGTATCACTTATGAACAATTCTCGTACTACGACTGCGTTGAGGCATGCAGCGTTGGCAGCTCGTGGTACGAGTAGGAAGTCAACCCCATAACATTATTATTGATTTTTGCCTTATCTTTAGAATATTAACAACTATCCTATTTTGTATTAGTCCCGTTGCCAAAAAATCAAAAAAATGAGATGGTTCCACCTGAAAAGAAAAGGAGACTGCATCCCGCTTAAGCACCTTCTTTTGTTATTATTAAGCACCATTGAAAAGACACACCCTGCACTCTATTCGTTTACGGATAAAGAGGAATTTGATCCTTGATGTAAGGGGTAATACAGGTGGAGATCCGTTCTGTGCAGCCCACCTCTTTTCATACCTTGAAAAATACACGGATTCAAGGCCACATCGCCAGCAGAACCTTTGCTACAGCAGTTCATGATCTGTCCAGAAACAGGGGAATTATCCCTGACCACCCGGTGGTTCAATCACCAGAAGATATGGCAAAGGGTATTGATACTGCCTTGGAATATGCACTGAGTAAGTTTTAACAAACCACTCGTACTACGACTGTGCATGGGGCTCTGATGCGTAGGCAGCTCGTGGTACGAGCAGGAATTTGCAACCATCCATGAATTATATTGTCATTTTTAATGAATTTATTTTACGAAATTTATTGTTGTGAGAACAATATCATGTATACTGACATTTCTGCTTTCCATACTCACAATTGCATCCCTTCATGGACAGACCCTGACACAAACCATTCGTGGGAGAGTTGTGGATGCCGATACCAGAGCCCCGCTTATTGGAGCAACCATCGTTGTTTTGGATACTGATCCGGTGATCGGAACAGTTACTGATCCTAACGGAACATTCCATCTCTCAGATATCCCGGTAAGAAGGCAGGGGATTAAGGTTAGCTATATAGGGTATGAGGAGAAGGTGTTCAATAACCTGATGGTTGTTTCAGGAAAAGAACTGGTGCTGAATGTCGAACTGGAAGAAAAAATTCAGGAAGTCGACGAAGTGGTGATAAAAGCCTGGTCCCGGAAGGATCAACCGATCAACGACATGGCCTCTGTTAGTGCCAGATCATTTACCATTGAAGAGACGGAACGGTTTGCCGGAAGTTTGGGCGATCCTGCACGATTGGTGGCAAACTATGCCGGGGTGGTCTATGCAGGTGATTCGAGGAATGATATTGTAATCCGGGGCAATTCCCCGATGGGACTGCTCTGGCGGCTTGACGGGGTTGAAATACCCAACCCGAATCACTTTGCTGCCCTGGGGACAACCGGTGGCGCCATCAGCATGATCAACAACAACCTGCTTACCAATTCGGATTTCTTTACCGGTGCTTTCCCCGCCGAATACGGGAATGCAACAGCTGGAGTATTTGACCTGAAACTCCGGTCCGGGAATAATGAAAACCGGGAGTATGTATTCCAGGTTGGTTTGAACGGTTTTGAACTGGGTGCAGAAGGCCCCTTCTCGAAAAATGCAAAAGCCTCTTACCTGATCAATTACCGCTATTCCACCTATGCCCTCTTGCATGCCATTGGTATCGAAACCGGGGAAGGAAGCTCTACGCCATTCTATCAGGACCTTTCCTTTAAACTTGATTTTCCCGGGACAAAGATCGGGAGAATCACATTGTTTGGAATAGGTGGTCTCAGCTCAATCACATTGAATGACAGTGAGAAAGACAGTACAGAATTTTCCTATGGACTTTCAGGAACAGATACCGATTTTGGATCCGACATGGGAACAGCTGGGTTGACACACCTCTATTTCATCAATGAAAAATCGAGGATCAAAACCAGCCTGTCAATCCAGGGGTTACGTGCCTATACCATTATCGATTCCATTGCCAGACAAAACCACGATAGCATCTATCCTTATTACCGTTCACGTCATGATGAAATGAAATATTCCCTCTCATCTCAGTTTAAAACAAAATTCAATCCGAAAAATACATTGAGTGTAGGCATCGTTTTCGACATCTATCGGGTAAGTTTCCTGGATAGTTTATTGGATCCTGATATACAGCGGTTTGAAACGTTTACGGATACAGAGGGGACCCTGAGTCTTGCACGAATCTATACCCAGTGGCAGCATAAATTCTCGGATAACCTGGTTCTCAATAGCGGATTGCATTTTCAATACTCTCCCTTCAACGGTACCAATGCGCTGGAACCCAGGTTGGGACTGAAATGGGGATTTGCAAAAAATCAGACTCTGAGTCTTGGATTTGGTCTGCACAGCCAGCTTCAGCCTCATATCGTCTATTTTTACCAGGCAGAACTACCGGATGGCAACCATGTAAAAAATAATGAGGATCTGGGTTTTACCAAAAGCCTTCATACTGTGCTCGGATACGATTACCTGATCGGAACCAATCTTCGCCTGAAACTGGAAGCCTATTATCAATACCTTTATAACATACCGGTTACGAATGTTACGGATTTTGAAGGGCATGAAATGTTCTCTATGATCAATGCGGGTGACTATTTCGCTGTTCCATCCGTTGATAGCATGATCAATGAAGGGACGGGCAGGAATTATGGCCTGGAATTAACCCTGGAAAAATTTCTGGATAAAGGGTATTACTTTCTCCTGACCACCTCCTTGTACGATTCAAAGTATGAAGCGGTGGATGGCGTGGTCAGAAATACCTCCTTTAATGGCAACTATGTGGTTAATGCTTTGGGTGGGAAAGAGTTTAATGTGGGAAAAAATAGCATGATTACCCTTGACCTGAAAAGCATCCTGGCCGGAGGGAAAAGATACATTCCAATACTTGAGGCAGAGTCATTGGCTCAGAAGGAAGCAGTATACGATTGGGATAAAGCGTATGAACAGAAACACAATCCCTATTTCAGGATTGATTTCAGGATCGGTTTTAAACGCAATGGAAAACGAATGAATGAAGAGTATGCTTTGGATCTGCAAAACATCACAAACCACAAAAATATATTCCTGCAAACATGGGATGCAGATAATGGCACCATCCGGACCGATTACCAGACCGGCTTCTATCCCATGATGCTTTACAGGGTGAATTTTTAACAGATTTGATTCGGGTTAAGCTATGATCAATTTCATTCCAAAAAGGATAGAATCTTCCGGCTGGTAACCGGAGATATCCAGCAGGATGATTACTGGATAAAAATGGCTGCCCCCATACCACCGTTATTAAAGGAACAATTCCCCGAGGTTGAAGAGTATGTCAGGATTGCTAACATCAGCTGGGATCCCAAAGTGATCGTAGAGTACGGGGATAAGGCCTTCAATGAAGATCAGTTTTTAATGGTTGATCCCTCTTTTTTTACCGTTTTTGACTATAAGCTCATTTCCGGTTCAGAGGGATCCGTCCTTTCTGATATCTATTCTGCAGTCATTACCGTGTCCAATGCAGAAAAGTATTTTGGCGAAGAAGATCCTGTCGGAACGATCATTCGTGTTGATGGTGAATACGATTTTGAGATTACGGGTGTGATCACAGATCCACCATTCAATTCCCATTTTGAATACGATTTCCTGATCTCATTTGAAAACCTGGAACGAATGTATGGTAAGGGATCATCCCAATCCTGGGGTGGCTTCAATTATTTTGCCTACCTGCTGCTGAAAGAGAATGTGAATTGGAGTGTCCTGGAAAAAAAGATCAAAGAAATAAAACTGGAGGTGAGAAGTGGATATACTGTTTCTTTTGGTTCTCTTGTTCTGCAACCACTAACTGACATTCATTTTCAAAGCAACAGGGGAAACCAGAAGCCGGCATACAACATGAGCTATATCTATATTTTCCTGGCAATTGCACTGGCTGTACTGGTGATCGCTTCCATAAATTTTATCAACCTAACCACAGCCAGATCAGAAAAAAGGATAAAAGAAATTGGGCTTAGAAAAACAATAGGAGCATCCCGACGGCAACTGATTTTTCAATTGATCTCTGAATCAATCTTTGTTGCATTCATCGCCATGCTGATTGCAAATATCCTGTTGCTGATCATCAGCAGTCTGATCATTTTCAAACAACTGAACTATGTCTATCATACTGATTTGGGACTTGATAAGGAACATGTGGTAAATGTTTCCGTTTATGGTAAAGCGGATTCAAATAAGATAAACCTGTTTAAAGAGGAGGTAAAAAATTCTCCCCATGTACTTTAAACCAGCCTGAATTTGAGAATATTCCCCTTGGCTACATGCCTTTCGTTAGTGGTGGTGTTCTTAGTAATCAGTATAAAAGCTTTTCAAGCCACACGAATTAATCCGGCAGTCTCCTTGAAGTACGAGTAGACGGCTTTTTCCAGATCAAACCATATAGAATGTTTTCAGAAACACTCACATACGGGAGCTACCCTGGACTTTTTTTTTAACTTTAGGCATTGAT
>Ga0315547_1002488_pt1 | contig 12919 bp, 10 predicted proteins | sample SalMarSW160240MG_2_FD_202542 | JGI IMG/M metagenome (GOLD analysis project Ga0315547, IMG submission 202542) | Salt marsh sediment microbial communities from the Plum Island Ecosystem LTER, Massachusetts, United States - Salt Marsh Sediment SW1601-240 ... | reverse complement strand
GGCTACTACGGATATTATGACATCCTTCTACAGGTTGAAAAAAGTTGCGTTCTTAATAACAATTTGCTAATAATAGGATAATTCCTTCCAGTAGAGATGTGAACCCTAATTTTGAGGGGAGCTATGCCGTGAATTCAAACACCCCGCTTCTTATGAAAAGAGGCGGGGTGTTTTTATGAGTCTATCTAGTCTATGCTTCATCGGGAGTAAACACTATGGCACGCAATGGTTGATTCTGATCTTTGCCGAATTTTAGACAATAGTAAATATAAATCATCAAAGATCTAAGACTTCCCTATGCAGGAAGAATAGGTCATATAAGCTTTCGAATATATAAAGAGATTTCGAATAGATTCTTTAATTCACGGGAGTTTATGCAGGATATTGTCAACTTCTGGGTACTTTCAATTATCTTATCGTAGATCCTTTGCGGACAACAAGAACAGATTAAAAAGGATTGATTAACACAACTGCATCTTTAACTTTCTGTGTGCCCTTTGTGATAAGTATTGCTCCATAAAATGAAGTTGAATATACACGGTTTTGTCATGATGAAGCCATTTTTCACATATGTAAAACATGCGTCAAGGCTGAACCGTTTGATGCCCGCAATACAAAGCTCAGACAACTCTATGAAATCGGCCGTGAGTTGTGGACGCTGCCGTATTCTATTTATGAAAAGTTGTAATAAGATAATCTTCATTCATCTGAGATTGGAGGCATTAGAACTTTGAACAAAAGCCAGGGAAACATGATCCGGTGGCTGCACCTTTCAGACTTTCACATCGGCACGGATGATTACGGCCAGCGGTCGCTGTTTATGGAAATTTTGGATCATGTACGCCAACAGAAAAAGGATGCTTTTGTTCCGGATTTGATTTTTATTACAGGCGATGTGGCGTATAATGGAAAAAGTGCCCAATATAAAGTTTTCGTTTCCGATTTTTTGCTGCCTTTAAATGAGATTTTAGGAGATAAAAAACATTCACATACTTTCGTTGTCCCCGGAAACCACGATGTGTTTCGAGAAACCCATAAGTATTTCGATAGGGAAGCAACATGTAAGGGGGGCTCACGCTTTTTTGATCCGACTCATGAAGGGATGAACGAGCGTCAACAGATTTTCCCTCGTTTCAAATCTTATGCCATGAATCGTAATTTAACGCCACATAACTGGATTAACACCCCCGGAGGTTCTTATGCAAAGCTTGTTAAGGTTAGGAACACGGCACTGGCCGTCTTGGGTATTAACACAGCCTGGTTATCCTTAGACGAAAATGACCGCCACAAACTTTCGCCAGGCATTAATCTCCTTAAAGACGCTTTTGAAAAGTTACCAAACTGTAGCATTACAATCGTTTTAGGACATCATCCAATTGAATGGTTTCGTGACGATCAGCGTAAAGAGATCGAAACAATCCTTGGTAAACACAATGCTCTTTACTTCCACGGCCACCTTCATGAAAATAGAGTCAAGATCGAAGGCGACGGGTTTCTTGATATCCAGAGTGGAGCTGCCTTTGTAACTCGCAATAGCGATAAATGGGTCAATGGCCTGATGTGGGGAAAGTTGGATTTGGCTCGAGGGGTTTTATCACTTCAGCCACGGCAGTGGAACTGGAGAAACCTTGATTGGCCAACTGGAAAAGACCTTCCCGAGAAGAACAAAGTGTTAGGTACGGACTGGTGGGAATTTTCGCTTCCAGGAAAAAAGCCATCCCCAAAACATGTCCAAGGCCCCTCGGAACTTTCTGCCGGGATACAGCCCTCATACCATGAGCAGGCCGGATTTATTGGTCGAAACCACGAAATCCAGGAGTTTAAACAATTTCTGGGGAGTGAGGATCTCGTCCTCAACTTTCACGGCATCTCTGGTATCGGAAAGAGTTGGCTTCTGAATCATTTGCTAAAGGCCCTCTTAACGGGGCGCATTATCTCAGACTGCATAATAGCGACGGTCGACTGCAAAGAAATTGATGGCGATTTGTTCGAATTTATGCGCCTTATTGCTCGAAATACTGGCGAGAAACGCCTTCCGCTCTATATTTCAAAGAGAAATAAATCTTCAGAGAACTTCTCCCATGATCCTTTTTTATATCAACAATATGTTGAAGACATGTGGGACATGTTGTTTTCAGATTTACAGACCGTATCCAAAACCGAGCTGCTCATCATATTTATAGACTCGTTTGAGAAGGTTCAAGGAACAACAGTAGGGACTAGAATATGCACAGCTTTGAAAAATTACTTTGGAAACCGTTCCAATAGTGGACTTAAGGTGGTGATCGGGAGCCAGGAGCCCATCAATGCTTCGAAATTGTGGGTTCGACTGCGCGAGGTCGAAATTAGGCCGTTTTCCAATGAAGAGTTGGTTGAATTTGTTGAGAATATTTTGAGCACAAGCGACAAGGCCGTCATTGACTATCTTGCCGATGCGTGGAAGGGCGACCCCCTGGAATTGGGCCAACTTGTAGACCGTTTCAGAAAGGGCCAGGGGGGTACATCTCAACTTCTGGCACAGCTTCGCAGCATCCGCCCCGAATGCGTGGCAGCAACTGACAGTATGATTCTAAAAGGCCTCAGAGAAAGATTGGGTGACGAGGATATGGGAATCCTGTCATACTGTGCTGTACCAAGATGGTTTGACGCGTCGGTGATCAGGGCAATGGACGGCTCGGATGTTGCAGAAAGTCAGTCCCTGATAAAGAGGTTGTCACAATGGTGGTTCATAAAACCGCGTACCCGCGGTGGGTACGAAATCCATGAGCGATATCGCGGCCCCCTCCTCCGCAGTCTGATTCGAGATGACATAGACATGTTTTCTAAGTGGAGTGAACGTTGTTACGAATATCTACAATCCAATGAAACCAACATGGGAAGATCCAGCCACATTAGTCGCGAAATTGAATCCGTATATTATCTAATGACGTTCAACCCTAAAGACGCCCTTGTTCAGTATAACGATTTAAGATACAGTTTCGGGCAAGGAAAACGCCTGGATCTGATGATGTTCCTTCAAGACACGATAAAGGAACACATTGATATTAATCCGTATGTAGATGACATTTTCAAATATTGGATAGATTATGGACATGCAGAACTTAGCTACATAAGTGGCAATCAAACAAAAGCGCTTAGTTCGTACAATAAATTACTTAAATTATTGCATTCTGATGTTGATGACTTGAAGTTCCTCCGTGCGCGAGTGCTTAGCGCCAAAGGATACCTGCTCTATTGGAAGCTTAAAAACAAACCGGGCGCGATGAAGTGTTTCGAAGAGGCAATCGGGCTGTGGAGAGGTTTATTGCAGGAGAACATAGTGCCCATAGGCGTCACCAGAGATGACATCGTTAAATCGATAGCAGAGACCCACGTGGTCATCGCTCGGATAGAGGAGATTGCGGGTTCTCTCTTGGAAGGAATGAAACATTTCCACTCGGCTCTCGAAACTTATCAGCTATCTGGAACGCTGGGTCCTTCTTACGGAGAAACTTTGCGGATGATAGCAAGGAATCTTCGACTTCAAGGCAAATGGGATGAAGCTCACCGGCGATTTAATGAAGCCGAAGAGGCCTTCAACGCCATTCTCAAGGATGCAACATTGAGCGCTTCGCACGCTAAACGAGTAGAAGAAACTAAGGTGAGACTGCAAGATGTACGAAATGCCAGAGCCGCGATGTGGAAAGAAGAAGGTAAATGGAAAGAGGCTAAGGAGGTTCTTAAACAAGTTATCGGTTTTCATAAAAAATCTGAAGAAATACAAAATCCAGAGGCTCTCGGAATTGCACAAATTGACCTTGGAGATGTACTTCGCATGGAAGGAAACTTCATAGAAGCGAAGCAAATTTATAAAGAGGCAAAAAAAAGCCTCTCAAAGAGCAATGTGAACAAAGGGTACCCTCTACTCGGCCTCGCAGAGGTCGCAGCGGCTGAAGGCAAGAATGAGGAAGCGTTGAAATGCCTTTCTAAAGCCGAAAAAGCCTTCCTTAATTATAATTATACCCGAAAATTAGGCGAAGTGGGATTGTGCAAGGCGAAGATTGCCCGAAGAGAGAACCTCAACGATGCCATAGCAACCCTTGAAAAAACCTGGGAGAGGATTTCTGAGAGCACCAACACTTACGTCAAGAGCGCCGTACTGGTTGAATTGACAGAACTAGTATACGAGGCTGAGCGTGACTCGGAACGTTACAAGGACTACCATATGCAGGCCATGAAAATGGCTGACCAAGAGCAGAGACTGTTCTCTGAGCATTTGGCTAGATTGAATTTTATCGATGGGCGTAAAGCGGGAGAAGAAGATCCCTTTTATGCCTTACATGCTTTCATCAAAGCTTTGGCTTGGGCAGTCAGGCATAACATTCTTACGTTGCAAATTATCCTATCACAGGCTGTAGCATGGCTGAAAGCCCGACCGGGTAATAGCGTTAATATTGCTCGTGAAAGGGCAGAGTCGCTGGCTCGAGAAGCCGAAGCTGAAGTATGGCAATCCGAAGAAATAGCACTCTCGACTCTGCCTGAGGAGTCGCAAAAAGCCTTCAAAGACACTGTAGAGGACCTAACGCGCTTATTCGTGCAAGCTGAAATGTAGCTAATATGGAATCGCATAGCTTAAAAGAGTTGTTTATCAGCGTTCTTTTTTATACACAAAAAATTTCTTCGCAAGCGGTGATGTATTTGTCATAATCCTTGATGTCAAAAGATGATACATCGTCTAATCTCATCGAAAAAAACTCTTTTATTTTCTCTGCTGAAAGTTTTGCATCCTGATGTGGTACATCTAACAAATATTTTGTTCTCTTTCTTAAATCCAGTCCGTGGTTATAGCACCTTTCTATCAAATCTTTTTTGTCGATAAACACTGGAGTTGCACAATATAAAGACTCTATTACGAGGTTTGAAAAAGTTGGGAAGGGAAAATCTGCCTCGAAATAAAAAAGCGCATCAATCGATTGCAATAAGGATGGCATTTCCCATGGCGCGACAAATGGTTGCCAGCTGATTCTATTATCAAGGTACTTCTTGCTATAAGATTGAAATCGTTTCAATCCAATCCCCTGGCTTACCACCACAAATTCAAAGCTTTCATTCAGCATAGACCAGATATCAATTACACGGCGCCACCCTTTTTGCTGCCAATAGTAGTTTGCCTTACCGATCAATGCTAAAATTGGGCGTTTATGTTTTATTTTTGCACCAGCAGTGAAGATAGCCGGATCTGGCACATAGGGAGGTAAGACACGGTATCTTTCGGTCCAGCGTTCAATTTCCTTGCTCTGATCGGTGTCAGTTACCACCCACTTGGCCTTTGAAAAAATCTCTCTCCACAGGCGGCTCCATACTCCAGCCTGCACGAATTTCTGAACGTCTGAACCGCCATGAAAGAGCACATAGGGAATGCCGTGGAGTTGGTTAACAAGATAAGCCACAAGCCCGTAAGGAACTAAATACCCTGCAATCATGACATCTGGTTTTATCCTGTCTACTACTGCCAGGGCCTCATCTAATAGACTGATACTTCGATGTGGATCATATGGTATATGCCATGGTACCTCGTGTTGAGGCCTGTGTATAGAGACGTTTGCGTGACTTGGGATAGAAGGCAATCCGTGGACCATGTATATCTTATCAACATCGGTTCGGTCCGTTACCACGTATATTTCATGACCCCGCTTCGCCAAGGCTTGAACAAGCCAGTACGTCTTGGCGCTTATGCCACCTTGAAGGGGAGGGTATTTGCTGATGTAAGCTATTCGGGCCACAACCGAGCCAGCAGGGAATCCTCAGGTGGATTGTCGGAATGATGATCCCAGCCTTGAAAGAAGATATGTTCAAAAAGATCGAATAGGAGAAGATTCAGCTTGGAGCCAAGGATTTTCCCCAGGGGATGTTTCTCTAGCTCATCTTCCTGTATCGCATTGTCTACCAACTCTGAGACCTTGGCATCGACTGTCTCTATCGCTGAGGGCATGCCCATTTTAAGCCGTTTAGTCACCCAATCCAGATGAAGTTTCTGATACTGCTCGCTAAATGCGTCTCGTAGAATCTCCTTGGTTGTCCGCTTGTCAGGCACTTTATACTCAATCGGAAGCTCCATAGCCCATTGGGAGAGGTCATCGTCAAGGTAAAGGGGGCGGATCTCGAAGCCGAATGCCCCGGCAGACCGATCAACACTCTGGAGGTGGTAGTTCGATAAGCCGCCTCGCAAGAGATGATCGAACAGATTCCTTCGATAGATTTTTTCATCTTCAGGTTGCGGGAAAAGTGCATTTACACGGTTTCTGAGCCGTTCGCTACTTTCGAAGCTAGACAGATTATTCCTGATTCGATCCGAGAAGCCTAAGGGGTGGGTATAAATCCAGTAATATCCACCAAATAATTCATCTGCCCCCTCACCAGAAAATGCGACACGAATATCCCGAGCGATAGACCTTGATAGAAGGTGAAAAGCTAATCCTCCTTGGATATGAAAGGCGCCTCCTGCCATGAGGCTCTCATAATGGGCCAAGTAATCAGGAAGCCAGCGCCAATAGTCTTCTAAGGAAACAAAAATTTCTCTATGTTCGGTCTCAAGAACCTCGGCAACCGACCGAGCTGCTTGCAGATCAGGGTTGTCAGGGCTATCAGACAACGTAAACGTTTGAAGCGGATAATTAAGTTCTTTTCGGACAACATAGGCTATGGTTGTGGAATCAAGCCCTCCTGAGAGATAAAGCCCCTTATCCATGTCGCCGTGTTTGAACATCCGATCCACAGCTTGAATAATCCGCAGCTTCGTTTCCTTGACAGCAGATGTATGGTCAAACGCAAGATTACCATTCCCATAATAGGCCGGTGGTAAAATTCTGAATTGGTTTTTCTCCACCTTGCCTGATGAATCAATCACGATTGTTGACCTTGGAGGGACCTGCTTTATACCCTGGAAGAATGTCTCATCCTGAGAATCGATGTATCCAAAAACACGCGTCTCTTCTAAGGCATTATAATTGAGAACAGGGCTAATCTGGGGATGCTGAAGAAGCCCCTTAATTTCAGAGCAGACCAGAGTTTTTTTGCCGAATGTGGTGTAGTATAGTGGTTTAATGCCGAAACGATCACGGGCCAAGATTAGTTGAAATTCATCAAGAATCGCGAGAGCGAACATACCTTTCAGTTGTGCGGCGAAGCTTATTCCCCATACATCGTAGAGTTTCGCAATAAGCTCAGCTTCCAGATCAGTTTTGGGCCAATGCCCTTCTTTAGAAAGTGTATTCCACAGGCTGTGATAGTTGTAAATCTCGCCATTTAGCAGAACAATCCGGTGTGTCTCGAGGTCATGAAATATCATAGGAGCTTTTGGATCTCCAAAGATAGCCAGACGGCATCCGGCTACGCCGTGGCGTTCATTCGTCCACACTTCAAAGCTATCCGGCCCGCGGTAACTGACTGCCTGAGCCATGGCTCTGAGCGTTTGAGGTTGATTTTCATTAAAGGTTACAACGATTGTGCACATCTCAATGTTTTCCTGCCAATGCTTTTAAGGCGGCAACTGCTCCGATCAGGGCCATAGAAGTGCCATCGTCCAGATAGTGATAAGGCCAGTAACCGTTAGGAAGTTGGGATTTTCTGAGCCAATCAATCGCTTTTTCGATAACTTTTTTATCAACCTTTTCTACCCACTTCGATAAGCCCCATAGAACAACACCCGTTGACCATGGATCACTGCCTATGGGATGACCCTTCCATGGTCCGAAGCCACCATCTTCGTTTTGATCGTCAAATAAATGATCAATAGTTCGAGCAATAAGGTCATCTTCTGGCATGTTGGATATTGCGAGTAGAAAAAAACCTGCCTTGTATGACAGTCGCACAGAACCCGAAAAATCATTCTGCCACTCTTGTGCCAACCACTGCGTGTCCTTCTCCGTAATTACATCCGGCACCAGTTCCGAAATGAGGGCTGTAATCCTTATCCTCGCCTTATCTCTGGGGTGTAGCCCCCATCCACCGTCTTGATGTCGGACGGCATGCAGCCACTCGATGGCACTTTGCGTTAGGACCTTTTTCTCGTCTCCTAATCCCCGGATAGCTCCTATTGCCCATGCAGTTTCCTCTGGATCCGACCACCCACCATCGGGATATTTCATGTCTTTAACATAGCCCGCAGCTCGTTGGATTAAGTCACTCTTGACATTAATTCCCGCAAGTGATAGAGCCGTAACTATCTGGGCCACGCGACCCAGTTCACCTTTTCTCGATAATAATTGACTGATAAATATTAGTAATGCTTTTGTTGAAGAAGATATAAAGTCCACTGACAGCTTTCGACCGGAATTCCGAACTCAAAGAACTTAAATGGGAAAAACCATTTGCTCTCCGCTCGCCCTATCGGTTATAGAAATTGTGAATTTTTTATTTCCATTGAGAAACTTCTTAACTTTCTTCAACGCTTGCCCCTTTTTTTCATATACTTCAGCGGAGTTGTTACCATCAAATTGCAATCCATAGAAGACATCTTTATCCGAGATATAGAAAAATTCAAGCTCTGCCCAGTTTTGGCTGTCACTTGGCTCCCGACCCTCATCCTGAACATTGTCCAAAAGAATAAGGAGAAATGAAAGTGGATCATCGACAAAAGCTATCTTTTCAAGGAACTTCTTTGCTTTAAATTTTTTCCCAACCTTGTCTTGCTTATCATTCGGAGCCAACCCTGAAAGGTGCCACCAGATATCATCGTCGTGTATGGATATTGCCCGACACGCCCTTTTGCGAACTGTCTGATTTAGTTTATTGCTCTTGGCATCCAAATATTGGAGCAAAGACAAACCCGATAGCAGGCCATGATTCTTTTTTTCCAATATTCGGTTATATAAAAAATCAAGCACCACATTGTCGACTTTTATTGAGAGACTATCCACCAGTATTTTTGTGTTGAACATATAACCGTCTTTGACATAAGATTCACTTAAATGAAGAGACGCAGGGTTTTTGTCACTACTCCTCAGATGCAATGCAGCCTTAAAAAAATTTTGTGTCCAATCGTCAAAATTCTGAATCATGTAATCGTAGTCGTGATAGGTGGCAGCAATAAGCCAAGCATCCTCAATTTTATAGCCAACTTTATTTCCGAAACCATCCTTATTTATTTGATCATATAGTTTGTCAATAATATATGCCCCCGCTAGGAATACTTGGAAAGCATGTAAAAAATGGTCCCGATATCTTGGATCAAGTTTCAGAACTTCCTCAAAGTCTCGATGAAGCTTTGGAAAGTCGAGTCCATATCTTTTCCATAACTGTTCGGTTACTTCAAGTGCAATGACATAGTCCCCCTCAAACCTAGAGTTATAAGTTGCGCTGAATTTAGAGAGGGTTTCCCTGTATGCAATATTTTGTAACTCCTCCATCCTATTAATAAGTTCTCTACTGATGCTATGTTCCTCATCTCTAATCGAAATGTCTGCAGCTTGAAATTTTGGTTCTGGATAGAAAACAAGGTAAGATAAATCTTCTTGGCTCCATTTTTTTAGAAGATTTTCCATTTTTTTTGACTGACCTTTGCTTAAGTTGGTTTGCAGGGTAACCAATCTTTCCTGTAGCAAAGATCTTGCCGAATTACTGAATTCAATAACTTCAAACTCTTCCTTATTTTTCTTGCGGACCTCCAGGAGACCAATGTCCCCCTCTTTACACTTGGCTAGAAAGATATTAAATGCCTCATTTTTTTCAACGTATTCTGGAATGGCCCAATACACTAAAGCTTCAGGAAAATAATGTCTGAAAAATCCTGCAGAACTAGCGTTAGGAAGGGTCAACCCTTCACTGCTCATGCTTCTCTGGAAGACCCTATCCCTAATGTATGAATCCGCCTTTATTGTAGGCTCAGTGATTATGTCCACGAATACTTCTTCAACATTTTTTCCTACTGACTTACTACCAAAGACAGGCACTCTCGCTGGCTCAAAGACCCGATCATAATTCGGGCGTAATATGTAACCCTTTGACTCTAAGAACACTCGAATTGCATTAATAATTTCCATTTTCGAAAAAAGGTCGCTCATGTTCCAATTCCTCCCACTACCTGTGGAATGCTTACATCAGACAATAGGGTGTGCTCTAAGACATCTAACGACAGTTATGGCACGATGAGCATTGCCGGCACACTACTCCTTTGCCACTCGCCTCGATGATATCTAGGGGAAACCTCATTTTCTTCTGCTTTACTATTTTAGGTTTTTCATAAGCCTGGGACTTTTTTTTCTTTTTCATCCGACACCTCCCTAATTATTTTGTTTTTTAAAGCAAATAAAATGACTTCGTGCAAATCTTTTCTGGCATTATTGATATCTACTTCAAATTCTACCATATACCTGGTAATAAGATCTTCAAATCCCCTTCCGGCACCAATTGTTTCCAGTACCCAGTAGGCAGTGCGGTTGAGCTTGAAATGATCACCATCTTTCACATTGAAGGCATAGAAATGGTCCAGCTCGGGGATCCCTTGAATGAGAATATTATCACTCATAGCCAATTGTCTTTTATTAGTCACTTCCAGCATTGGGGATCCTCCGCCATGTAGTCTCCTGTGGTAAAGTATGCCATTGCTCGGCATCCCCTGCACTGTGTTAGTAAATCACACTCCCGGCACTTACGACAAAGATTTTTAGGATTCCTGAGCTTCCAGAGAACTTCAGAACCATACCATATCTTAAAAAAGCCATCTTCCAGGACATTTCCGATAGGCATAGGAAGCCGTCTGCATGGGAAGACAGTTGCGTCTGGCATTATAGTGAGCGCGTTGTTTCCTGCTGAACACAATGCACCAACACTCGGGTCATTGGGTGCAACGAGAGCAAAGAGCGGCCGGTAAAGAAGCAGTCTTACTGGTGAACCGTTGATGGCGATGCGGTAAACAGTTTCATAAAGGTCATGTAACTCTTCCGGAGCGAGGATCTGATCGGACAAGTCAGCTCCCCTTCCTTCGGGGATCAGTCTTTCCAAAGCAAAAGTAGCGACCCCTTCTTTGCCTAAGAGATCTATTAAGGCAGGAACTTCGTCTTTGTTCGATTTACTCACGGTAGTCATGACAGATACAGGAATACCCGCATCCCGCAATATTCGTATAGCGGAGATCGTTTCATCGAAGCTTCCCACCCCTCGTATCGAGTCATTGGTCTTAGCAGTGGCGCCTTCGAGTGAGACTTGTATTCGTCGTAGGAGTCGATGTCCTGCAAGCGCTTGAGCTTCTTCAGGTGTAATGAACGACCCATTAGTCAGGATATCATAGTATATGAAACTGGATGATGAATCAATGCGATCCATAATTGCATGGAGGACATCACGACGAATAAAAGGTTCACCTCCTGTTAAGGAAAGAGTCCCCTTTTTACCCCATTTGCTCAAAGCCTCTTCCATATGATCGACAATAGCTAAAAGATCGGCCAAAGCTAACTCTTTCATTGGATTGGCTTGCTGATAACAGTGCTTGCACGCTTTATTGCACCGTTCTGTGAGATGCCATTGAAAATAGAATTCATCTTCGAGGGAAATATCGGGAATCAATGACGTAACCATATTCTTTCTTTAAATAAAAGTGTATTTTTATTTTTATTAAATTGCAATTTGTAGTGATTTCAGGAAGTTTATTAATCCTTGAGCAGGAACTATTTTAGTACAATATCATGCTATTATGATTTTGCAAGGATAAAGTATATTTATCAATGATACATTTTATAGAGGCTGCAAGAACCCAAAGAGGGGGATGCTTATCTAGAAATACCAGAATTATCCTGTCTTGAGGTATCTGCTATCGATGTCAGGATCACCTATCTTTCCTATACTCTCCTGATATCAAAGTCCTGCAACCGACGAGCTTTCGATTCAGAGAAGGGATTATTCGAAAGGCGATTTTGGGGGCGGCGGGCTAACGGGGCTTGTCTTGCCGGTCGGTTTTTGACCGGGAGGATCTGCCGTCTTCCTTGGGCGGCTGGATGTTGAGCCGTTTGATCTTTCGCCACAGCGTCTGCCTTCCGATGCCCAGCTCCCGCGCGGCGGCCTGGCGATTCCAGTTGTTGTCCCTCAGGGCCTGGATGAGGAATCCCCGCTCCAGGTCCTCCCACCTGCCCCTCCGGGAGGCAGCCTGTTCCGGGGCTTCAATCCCCTCAGGGGTTGGACGGGCCGAAGGTAATCGGGAAGGTATGAATTCCGGGACATCCTTGACTCTATTGAATAATTCAAAACGTCAAGGCAATGAAAGAACAAGATGACGTGCGCAGGCCGCCCTGTTCAAACAAACTCGGCCTAAGGAGCAAAGTTTAGATCTCCAGAGGATTAAGGGAAATCGAAACGATCCCTATTTTTTGATGATAAAATTCACTTGACCATAGTAAAGGAAAATAATAATATGTAAGTCAAAATAATATTGAAAGGGGAATTGAAAATGCCTGTGTCAGTTTTAACGAGGAAGTGGCAAACCACCATTCCAAAAGACGTGCGGAATATTTTAGGGCTTAAACCGAACGATAGGATCTTTTATCTTATTGAGGGCGAAAGGGTTGTCTTAAAACCTCTTAAGGGGAATATCCTTGATCTCAGGGGAAGCGTGAATACAAAAGAGAAACCGATTGATTTTAAAAAGCTCAGAGACAATACCAGGAAAAAGGTTGCCCGAAGGATTGTTGAGGATGCGGAATGAGATTTCTTGATACGAATATATTCATCAGATTCTTGCCGGATGATGTTCCCGAAAAAGCGGATGCCTGTGAGGAAATCTTCAAAAAGGCCGTAAAAAAACAAGAAACTCTCTTTACCACGGGATCTGGTCATTGCCGAAATTGTCTGGGTTCTGGAATCATTTTATGAATTACCAAAGAATGAAATTCAAGATAAAGTGGAGAAAATCCTGAACACCCCCAATTTAATCTGTCCCCACAAAGACCTG
>Ga0315547_1002481_pt1 | contig 12967 bp, 11 predicted proteins | sample SalMarSW160240MG_2_FD_202542 | JGI IMG/M metagenome (GOLD analysis project Ga0315547, IMG submission 202542) | Salt marsh sediment microbial communities from the Plum Island Ecosystem LTER, Massachusetts, United States - Salt Marsh Sediment SW1601-240 ... | reverse complement strand
CTGGGATCATATCTTTTCACCTCGTATTTATCTTTATCGAGATTATCATATACGTATTGTCCACTCTTCAAGGATATCTCTCTTTCCCGTGACCACCCTCCAGCAATAAGCGCAAGTCTAAGTTTACCCATTATCAATCCTCATCTAAAATATGTATAATAGATTTTTTTGTATAAGTTCAGCCACCAAGTCCCTGGCCCAGACCCGGGATGCAGTGACTTGGTATTATAGCACCGCCTCTTTAAGATTAAAGCATTAATAGATTATTACAATCATATCGCACCAGGGCGGGCTCAAAGGCACGAAGAAATGATTTTGTCTCTTACTAAAAATGATATTTAAATAATTATATAATAATCTTTGTGGCTTGGTGTCTTTGTGGCTAAACCATTACACTTTTTTAAATATCATAAAAAATAAAATAAAATAAAATAAAATAAAATAAAATAAAAAAATGAGATAAAAAACTCATTCTCATCCATTCTCTGAATATAAAAAGATTTCTTATTCTTGCTTAGCTTTTTCCAGTGTAATTATCCAACGGTAAGCAAAATTCTTACCTACTTAAAAAGCCATTAACCCTTCCATTTGTAAAAGGAAAAAATGCAATGAAAAAAAACGTGAGGGTTTAAAAAATGAAGCTTTTTGAAGCAAATGGAAGTTTGAATAATTGAATAAATAGACAACTGCTGTCAAATAAAAATAGAAGTTGCTGAATTCAATGATAATTTTTTGATAATATTTATTTTCATGTCCAGTAAGAGTTTGACAAGGATACAAAATATTATTCCCATTGAATCAATGCATTACCTCTGTTGAAAACTAAAAGTAGGGCTAAAGTAATTTCTCATATAATCGCCTTTGACAAGCATGTTCGTTTTGTTTAAAAAACTTAGAAACCCTTTAAATTAATTACAAATAATCTGGTCCTCGATCCAGCAAATAATCTTGAACAAAACGAGCGCGATAATTTGCCTACATATTGAATATTCCTAGGGAAATCTTTCCTTTGAACCCCATAATTTTTAAGTAGTCTTTTGTTGTATAACCCAAGAATCCCTTATATCGTTGATGTAGACTTTCTCAGGGATGATCCTGTTTTATGGCCAATTTTCAGATATCTACGCCCAAAGAGCATCATAGAATTGTAGATTTTAAAGGTATCTGAACTAATAAACGCGAAAACCTTACTATCATCTTTTTAGCATATAAATAACCTGCCCACATAAAGGTACCATATGGAAACAGTTTGGAATAATATGAAAACAGTCCTCAAAGAGGCAATGGATAACAAGAACTTTTCCCTGTGGGTAAAACCATTGCAATTTCTCGATGCAGATGAAGGCACAATATATCTTGGATGTCCTAATAAATTTTCTCGAAACTGGGTGCAGGAAAATTATTCTTCATTCTTTCAGAGTCAACTTTCTAATGTTGGTTGCAATGACCATAAAGTAATATTTAAGGTCTTACCACATAAAGAATCAATCAAGCGCAATCATAATGGAGGTAATGGCAACGGAAGACAATTGATCCTTCCAAATATGCCTAAAAAAATAAGGGCTGGTGAGAAGTATTTAAATGCACGCTTTACCTTTAACAAATTTGTTGTTGGAGAGAGCAATGAATTTGCCTACTCAGTATCAAAGTCATTAGCTAATGGCTCTCATTCTCCTTACACTTCCCTTTTTTTAATGGCCCAGACCGGTTTGGGGAAAAGTCATTTAATCCAAGCTATTGGGAATACTATTCTACAGAAAAAACCATCGGCAAAAGTCCTTTATATTACTACAGAAGATTTTACTAATGAGATGATATACGCATTAAGAAATAATCTAATCACTCAATTTAAAAATAAATACCGTAAGGTGTGCGATGTGCTTCTTTTGGAAGGATTACATTTCCTCAGTGGGAAAGAAAAAACACAGACTGAAATCGGCTATACACTTGATTCTTTGTTTAATGATGAGAAAATGGTTATATTTACCAGCCCTCTGATGCCAGAAGAAATCCCGAATATGAAAAAGATGCTTATCTCCAGGTTCACCTCTGGTGTGATAACAAGCATTGAAAAGCCTGGCTTTCATACTCGGCTCAATATCTTAAAACAAAAGGCCCTTGAGCGGGAAATTTCCCTCCCAGAAGATGTAGCCCTTTTCATGGCTGAAAATTTAACTCAAGATGTAAGGCAACTTGAAGGAAGTCTTGACTCTCTTAAGGCCATCTCCTTTTTCCTAAAAAAGGAGATAAAAGTGGATTTGGCAAAAGAGATAGTTAAACAACTCATTCCTGCCAAACATCTTGTAAGAGTCGAGGATATTCAGAAAATAGTTTGTAAATATTTTAAGATTGACAGAGATGCGCTTAAATCAAAGAGTAGAAAAAAAATTATCACCCATCCACGAAATATAGCCATCTATCTATGCCGTAGATATACTGATAAATCTCTGGAATCTATCGGTCGCTCCTTCAACCGAAATCATTCAACAGTGTTATATGATGAGGAAAAAATTAAAAAGAATATTAAGATTGACGATGGCCTTAGAAGGGAGGTAGAATTTCTCTGTCGACAGATCGAAGATAGGATTGCATGATAAAAAAACTTGCCCTTTTATTTCTGCTATTTTTCTTTTCTATTTTGACCCTTTACCTAACCTTTCTTTCAATTACATCTATTGCTATTGGTTTGATCAATATAGAGAAAACCGGATTTTGGATGCCTATTTTGTGTGGGCTTTTGATATTCTTTTTGACTATATTTATGATAAGGCTCATACGATATATTTTTAGGCAAACAAAAGCGAAAGATAAATATCCATATATGTGACACTTCAAGGCTAATCGAAAATTTAGCCTCAACTCGTGTATAATTTCTAAAAATTGTATTTGCACTTAATATAGAAGCAGTCGGAATCTTCAAATTTACTTATGGTATCGTTCTCTTTTCCTTCAAAAATACCTATGGATACATCAGCCCAGAGGTTTTCTAAGAGATTAACACTAACCGTTCCCTTTAAAAATATACTATTGCTCATTGTATTGAAAATAGAACACAGCTTTATCACCTTTGTCTCGTATGAAAACTTTCTCTCTAAATTCCCCAGAAGGGTTATTTCCTCCCTCCTTTCCTCTATATCACTATCGACAGATATTTTTCTATAGAGTGCACTGAAATTCAGGTAATTATCTCCAAAACTCCTGTCTACGCCGAACCCCATAGTAAAAGAATTCCCCTTAATATAATCTAATATTCCTTTTTTTTGGAAACCCTGGTCAGTAAAAAAAGCTCCCTCACCCCTTATCCCCCATTTTCCCCTTACGAATTCAAAATCATATCCAAACATGTTATATTTAAAATACTCAGCTTTAATCGTATCAGGGATGAATTCATTTAAAATCGGATTAAAACGATAAGTGAGTTTATACATTGGAAAATCACAGAATCCTCTGAAATAATAAAGAGACCAGTCAATTTCTCTAATAATGCTTGAAAATCTTACGCCATATTCCATGTTCCCAACATTTTTCGAAGGCAACTGTTCTTCCACAGGGAGTTTATCGAATGGTGAAGGAAAGCATTCTATATTAAATGGAGAAGTTTTTTCATTGAGCTCATCATATGTTCCTTCTTCAAAAAATGGTATTAACACAAAATCAAGTCGGTTTTGCTCGCCAAAATAGGGAGATACCATAAAAAGAGGGACAGCTAATTTAGCCTCCTTTCTTTCCGCCTCCAAAAAGAGTTTAGAGATATCCAATGGATTTACAATATCAGTCGGCGATAATTGGTCAAGTTTTCCCCAGAAGACCTTAGAATATCCGATTTTAACCTCACCCTTTGGAAGGTATAAATTAAGATAAGCATCATCTACTCTCACTAAAATATCATTTTTTTCCTGCTCTCTGTCAGACAGAAGCATATCTGCCCGGCCACTAATATAAAAAGTTAGCCAATCTTTTGAATCGTCCTTCTCCTCTAAGAAAAGCCTGTTGCGGGACTCAAACATATTTTCTTTATGAGGGAAATAGAGGGCATTGGTCTCCATGTATCCATTAAAGGGATATGCAGACTCACAGGGTAAGAACACGGAAGAAAAAAACACCATCATCAATATAATTCTTAGTGCCTTCATGATTTAGTTTTTCTTGCTGCCATTATAACCGAAGGGAGAACCAGTATATCTCCAATGAGGGCAAAGAATAAGGTCATAGCAATCAACATCCCAAATTCTCGTGTAGGCTGAAACCCAGATATTAAAAGGATTAAAAATCCAGCTATATTTATTACTGAAGTAAAAAGAATGGCGCGCCCAACAGATACAGTAGTTACCCTTAAAGCATTTTGGACAGGAGATTTGTTAGATTTTAATTCTTTCCTGAATCTGGATATAAAGTGGATGGTATCATCTACAGCAATACCCAGGGCGACCGAGGCGACCATTACGGTTCCCGTATTTAGAGTAATACCAGACCACCCCATAATCCCTATGATGAAGATTATTGGTAATAGGTTGGCTATTATACTTAATCCGCCATATTTTGCTGACCAGAAAGCAATAAACAAAATCCCTATCACCGCTAAAAACGCCAAAGAGAAACCCTTAATCTGGCTTTCTAGAAGGTACTTACTCATTAAATTATATAGAAATGTAGTTCCCGTTAGAGCAACACTTATTTCTGTTCCTGCAAAAGTTTCCTTCGCTATATTTTCCAGCAAACTTCCCAGGATTACACTTTCCTGCGATGGCATAGATTCAGTTTTCACCGATATCCTTCCTTGTGAATAATCAGGGGTCACTATATTATCCAATTCTTTTCTACCATCGTCGGACAAGGTGAATAAGAATAGCTCTTGCGCTATGAGAGATTTAGAGTCAGGAATTGTGTAATACTCAGGATTATCTTCCTCTAATGCCTTGTTTATGCTTTTGACATAATCTGTCAGAGAAATTACCTTTTTGACGCGAGGAAGGTTTTTGATCTTAAAAGACAAAGTATCAATCCGCTTTAAGATATCAGGTTCTTTTAATATACCTTTCTCACCTTTGATGATTATCTCCATATCCCCAATTCCTGAAAGGTTTTTATCCACTAACATAGCGGATGTATAACAGTCTTCTTTCTTGGGGAACCATTCTATTTGATTTGTTTCTATCTTTACTTTTGTGATGCCCCAGCCAAAAAAGATGAACCCAAGAAGCGCCATTACTAAAATATATTTGAATCTTATTTGGTTAAATCTAGAAACCGCATTTAAAAGGTGTTCAAACAAGTGACCTTTTCTTATTTTCTGATCTGAGGGCAATAACGTTAGAAAGAGGGGGACTATGATGATAGAAATAACGAAAGCAAACATAATACCTGCTGCTGAACCGATTCCAAAGTGCTTCACTGCATCAATATGACTTATAGATAAAGATAGGAGCCCACATGCAGTGGTTATGCTGGTAATAAAACAAGGGATAGTGATAAATGTTACAGTATTTTTAAAAGCGTTTTTCTTGTTGAAGTTTTTCCTTGCCTCACCAAAATATTCCATTATATGGATGGATGTGGCTGTGGATAATATTACAACCAGAGGAATAAGCATCCCTGTTACTACATTGAAGTCATACCCCAAAACTGAATAAAACCCCAGTGCCCAACAGAGACTCATCCCCATAACGAAAAGAATAATGAAAAGATGGTATAGAGATCGAAATAAAATGAGAATAAATATTGAGATTATAGGAATTACCAGGAGCGGTAATATTTTCTGGTTCTGTTTAGTGAATCTGTTAAATTCTTTGTAGATTCTCATATCTCCAGAAAAGAAGACCTCTAAATTTTTTGGTTTTCCTTTATGGGTTATCATTTTCACCTGATGAACTGCCTTGTCTGCTGCTTCAGAAGCCATATCTTCAAAGGTGAGCATAATAGCTGTAAATTTCCCATAATGTGATACCAAATAGTCTCTGAATAGTTCATCTTTGATGGCATATTCTTTTATTTTCTGTAAATTATTTTGTTCTAATTCGGAGAGGAGGGGATTAATCTCAATACCTTCTGAGGTTCCTATTACCTTGTTTGCATTTGCCAGACTATGCACTCGCTTTACGTGGGGCAAGCCTTCAAACTCCTCTGTCTTTTGCTTGATATAGTTTAAGATATCCAAGGAAAATATATCCTTTGAGCGCAGTGCAACTATGAGGAATCTCCCACCCTCAAATGTATCGCGATAATCTTCATAAACGATGTAATCTGGATCAGTAGACGAAAACCAGGCCTTAAGGGAGTTATCCATCTCCATTCCAATTAGGGAACCGAATATAATAGTTATGGCAATAATCAGGCCCAGCCAGAAAAATCTGAATCGGTATAAAATATTCGCCAATCTTTCCATTATCTCTTGAGAGCCCTTCTTTCAAAACGCCCACCAGGCACACCTTTGTTATACTGAACATCTTTCACCTTGATTACTGTTTTATGAGCGGTCTTATGGTTTTCCATTGAATGTTCAATGGCAGTCCAGATTCCATCGATTTCTTCCAGTTTCAAAACCTTGTAGGTCTTCTCAACCTCTCCCTTCGTGTTATAATATTCCCCCTTTATTACTACGAGATTGTCCTTCCTCGCCCAGGAAAGGGCCTTCGGATACCTTGATTTCTTTTCCTTTGGGTATGAGGCTAAAAGATAACAATGTTTCTCCTCACAGATTATCTCCTCTTTAATCAATTTATACGTATAGTCCTCTAATTTCCTGCCTGAGATATCCTCATAGGAGAAGTCTGTCCCAGCGAAGTTCTCGTTTTTCTCGCGGGTTGCGATCCTTCTTATCCTGCCAAGGGCAGGGAGATAGAGAAACCTTTCGTTGTCTCTTCCCTTGTGTTCCCATACCAAAAAAGAGGTCCCTTTTATATCCTTGGGATAGATAAACCTGAGAAGTAGTTTGTCTTTACCCTCAAAATCTTTTCGAATTATAAACAGTTTTCTTTGCCTTTCTCCACCCCTCCTGTCTATTAGGGTCATATCCATTTTTAGACTTGCATCATCACCTTTTTCTCTCTCATCCAACTTCTGTGCAACCCATAAACCTGTGGGTTGGGAGAAGCAGGCCTCACCATTCATCAGCAAAAAAACTATACTTAGCAAACAGAGACAACATCTCATTTTTCTCCTACCTCCTCCCGTATTCCTTCCAATAATGCCTTAGAAAATTGTATCCAAATCCTCTCATAATCCAACGTCCTCTCACTTATCCAGTATTGATTCATAAGACCTCCGATAATGGAAATTAGTGTGGAAGACAGGCTTTCGCTATCAATGTTTTTCATCTTACCTTCCAGTATGGCGCGGTCAAATGCCTCTTTAACCATTTTTCGCCACTCTTTATTAAGCACATCGATTTTTTCTCTGATCCTTTCATCTCTATACGATTCCGCCATAAACTCTGCGCAAAAAGGACTCCACGACCTATCTTCAAGGTGTCTCTTTAGATATAAAAGTCCTGCCGTTATTAATAGATCTGGACCGAGTTCGTATTCCTCCAATAATCTCTTCCATAGTTCCCTGTCTTTTTGTAAATGCTGTTCAATTAAAGCAGTAAATAGCTCTCTTTTTCCCTTAAAATACCAGTAAATAGCTCCCTTGGTTAACCCGGACTCCATCACGATGTCATCTATCCTCGTTTCATGATATCCTTTCCTTGAAAAACATTGTAAGGCAGCGTCGAGGATTTCTTTTTTTCTAATTTCTTCGGGTTTTCTCTTGGTCATAATAATCTCCAACTATAAACCGACCAGTCAGTATATATTTTAATAAATCATTTTCAAAAGTCAAGAAAATTATTAAGGCTTTTTAAAACGATTATTCAACTCACTATACATTCAATCTCTTGCCCTGCCACGAGTCTCTATCGATAAGAACCTGTTTAATGCGTAAAAGGGTTTCATTTTTCTTAAGTGACCATTCAGGGGCCACCAACTCAGTGGGATGGGGATCCCCGGTAAGCCTCTGAATAACCATATCAGGGGGAAGGAGCTCCAAAAAATCACATACAAGATTTACATATTCTTCTTGGTCAAGACATCTATATCTTCCTTCCAGGTATAATTTCTCCATTCCTGTACCTTTGATCACATAGAGTAGATGGATCTTGATTCCATCAATTGCCATTGCTGCTACAGCCTCTGCTGTGGCAAGCATATCAGCCCTATCTTCAAAAGGAAGACCAAGTATCACATGGGTGCAGATTTTTATACCCCTGTTTTTTGTTGCATCTATGGCCTTTTTGAAGCAGTTGACATCATGGCCCCTGTTTATAAATGTAAGTGTTCTGTCATGAACAGACTGAATTCCATATTCGATCCAGACAAGGTAATCCCTTGTATAACCTTCAAGGAGAGTAAGTATGGATTCATCGATACAATCCGGCCTGGTGCCTATGGACAATCCAACAATATCATCTATTGCAAGTGCCTCTTCATAGAGGCCTTTTAATCTCTCATAGGGCCCATATGTATTCGAAAAAGACTGAAAATACGCAATAAACTTTTGAGCCCTATATCTCTTGCTCAGGAACTCTTTGCCTTTCATTATCTGTTCCGTAATTGATATCCCCTTTTTAAAAGCACCTGTACCAGATCCACGGGAGTTACAATATATGCATCCACCTGTCGCAATGCTTCCATCTCTATTTGGGCAGGTTAATCCTGCATCGAGAGATATTTTTTGGACCCTGCAGCCAAAGATGTTTCTAAGATAGGAATTAAGATCATAATAACGATTTTTCATTTTTATCAATGCTGATTTATTAGCTGCTGAATTTTTTCATGCTGCTGATGCCTGTGTGCTGAGTCCTGAAAGTTTATGAATTCCATATACATTCTAACCTTAAAATTGTAAAATGTGAAATAAAAGACTTGATGCTAAACATTTACCCTGTGAGATAAAGCTTCGCCGTTTAAAATGGTTAGATAACTAATACCTTTACAACTACTTTACATCCCCATCCAAATTATCTCATAGGGTTTACAGGATTTCTAAAAATAAAATATTGAATTTAAGAGGAGAATATGGACAAGCATCTGATTGCCGAAACCATCCGTAAGAGATTAAGCCTGGAAGATCAAGAGTGGTCAATCATTGAAAAGAACCCTAAGTTCCAGCAACTATTTCAAAATGCCATTGAGGCATCCAAATACCGATTAGTTGCTGAAGTAATTGAGTCTAAAGGATGTCATTCAGGGCATGTAGTTGGCCAAAGGGTTGTTTTCGATAGTTCAGGTAATCTCCTTACAAGAGAAAACCCTGATCGCATCTGCTCTTTTTTAATGCCTAACCTAACAGTTTTGATCAATGCCTTTTTTGAGAATTTCATGAATGGTCGAAATCCAAATGAGGTAATGTTTAACACCACTGGATGTTTTGATACCGGCCCCATGTGTGGTGGATGGGGACATGTTGTTGTTAGGATGACTGCCGAATTAAAGCCCTGATCAAATAATCTTTATTTTTATCTCATTACGAATTTAATTTTTTGTGGTGAAATAGGGTGGCTTGTAAAAGCAAATAGGGAAACTAACCTAAACCTATCAATCCTGCCCTTTATAAAGCTGTATGATAGCGATCCTTAGTACGCGGTTGGTAAGGCAGATTACAAACAGTATTGGAAAGTTCTCTAGTGACGACCTGACCTATGGCTTAATAGCAGTAGTAGAAAGCAAAGCGATGGTACGTTCCGGTCCATGCTCTATCAGGGCGTTGCTGTCAGCGGTCTTCGGCCATTGAAAATTATAATATGCTGTTTTCGCCTCGTGAGGCTAGCTTTCAATATCTGCTTTTATTCTTTCGAATTCTTCTTTTGTGATTTCACCTTTCGCATAACGCTTTTTCAAGATATCTAACAGCGTTTCCGTAACAGGACGATCAGAACCTTTGGATTTTGATGCCTGTAACAGGAAATAAATCAACATACCTAACACAATCAGAAGTAGTATCCACATGAAACCACCCCCATACCCAAAATTCATCATATGGCCCCCATAGCCTCCTCGCCAATTTTCATACCCGCACCCTGGAATGATAACTGAAAGAATCACCGGGATTGCAAGAAGTCCGGATACTCTTTTCATTAAGATACACCTCCCTTATGGCTGGCAGAAACTTACCTCATCAATCCCTAACTGTTGCGATGAGAAATGCAAACCCATCATTGTTTATAGCACCGACAAAACCCTTCATGTACTGCCTCAAGGAACGTTAAGCAATTTCTGCACGAATGCCCATTTTTATGAGTGTCTCTATAACCTCACAGCCCTCCTTTAATATTCAAACCCTGACCTATAGTTTGTATTTAGAAATTTAAAGGTATCCCCCTTCATAACGTTCACACCTAATGCACACCAATCTTGTGACATTTGTTCTTCTCTTTTTACTATGGTGTGTACTTTAACTTTGTCGCTCGATCCATATCTTTATCTCTTCGGTGTCTGGGATCTTGCCGACACTTTTTACTTTGCCGTCAATTATCACAGCTGGTGTCATAAAGACGCCATATTTGGCTATCTCCATGACATCGGTCACCTTATCTACTTGAGCATTGAGGCCACTTTCAGCAAGCGCCTCTTTGACGTTTTTTTCGGTAGTCTGGCACTTTGGGCATCCTGAGCCCAATATTTTGATTTCCATTGTTTTTTCTCCTTATCTGTTATCAAGCTTTATAAATTCAATCAGGCATTCCTTGATTTTTTCTATTGCGAGAACCTTGGATTTTTTAACCCACTATGGCGCCATAACCGATCCCGGCGATCGTTGACATGATTACGATAATGACACAAAATGTAGCTGTCTTTTTAACACCCATCACCCCGCCGATCACCAGCATGTTGGGCAGTGAAAGCGCAGGGCCTGCCAGAAGCAGTGAGAGGGCCGGCCCCTTGCCCATGCCGGCGCCCAATAGGCCTTGAAGTATCGGGACCTCGGTCAACGTAGCGAAATACATGAGGGCCCCGGAGACCGAAGCAAAAAGATTTGCCCAGAGGGAATTCCCTCCGACTAAGTGCTGGATGTAATGCTCAGGAATCAGGGCGGAATGTCCCGGTCTTCCCAGCATGAACCCGGCTACCAGCACACCTGCACCCAGAAGCGGAAAGATCTGCTTCATGAATCCCCAGGTGGACTGAACCCAAGTTATTCTTTCGTCTTTGACGAACCAGCCCTTGAGCATGAAACCAAGGACAACGAGAAGCCCACCTGTGATGTACCACTTGACAGCAAAGATGATCGGCCAGAGTCCGGTCGAACCTTCAGCCGGTTTTGCAAAGGCGGCAAAGATGAGGATCAAAACCAGCGTCAGCATAAAAAAGGCCTCCTGGGTGAGGGTCCGGCCTTTGTCCCCTTCCTCCGGGAGGTAGATCTGTCCTGCTGTCCGGGCCGCATCGTCTTTCCTGAAGAAGAAGGCCATAAGAAGCCCGGTCAAAATGGCAAAGAGTACAGCCCCGATGGCGCGGGCAAGTCCCAGTTGCCATCCAAGAATCCTGGCTGTCAACACGATGGCAAGCACGTTAATAGCCGGACCTGAATAAAGAAAAGCCGTTGCTGGACCGATACCCGCTCCCCGGGAATAGATCCCAGCAAACAAAGGTAGAACCGTGCAGGAACATACGGCTAAGACAGTTCCGGACACGGAGGCCACAGAGTAGGAAAGAAATTTTTTCGCTCTCGCACCGAAATACTTGAGTACCGAGGCCTGAGAAACGAACACAGCAATAGAGCCGGCAATGAAAAATGCCGGGATCAGACAGGTCAAGACATGCTCTCGAGCATATTCCTGAAGCATCATAAAGGCCTCAAGCCCGGATTGACGTATAGTAGAATGACCCCAGGGTATAAAATAGCACGCGAGGAAAATGAGCACGATAAGTAGGAGCTTGATTCGTTCTTTCATAACGGTTTTTCCTAACTGATACAGTGGCTAATGTAATATTTGATCAATTTGAATCATTATATAATTATATCATTATATATAAAAAGTAAAAAAATTTACTATTTTTTACATATATCCTCTCTTCGAGTACCAGGAAGCTTTTCCAGAAGATCTGCGATCTCTTTATCATCCTCTATCCAGTGCTTGAGATTTCCTAAAAGGCTGGCCACATATGGGCTTTCACTCCCATCTGTAAGGTTATAATTAACCCACAACCCGTCTTTTTGGAAACTGACCAAACCGGCATCTTCGAGTAATTTAAGATGTTTCGAAACAGCAGGCTGAGAGACACGTAGTGCTTTCTGTATCTCGCAGACACACATAATTTTATGTTGTAACATCTTTATGATTTTTACTCGATTAGGATCAGAAAGAGCTTTCATGACCTTAATAAAAGCTTTCATATAAAACTCCCTGCTATATTCTAATATGGTAATATAATCCTTTGTTTTTCCGTTGTCAAGGAATTGATGGAGACTATGATAGATTTTTAATTAATCGGCTTAAACCACTACCTCTGGTAGTGGTACCATAAAAAGGTTTTACCGTTGGAGTAATTAGTGTCTGAACGAAAACCCCTCTTTATTGTCATTTTGACCAAAGGGAGAAATTTTATATTTCACAGAAATTTACAAACTGATAATTGAACGCCTGGAAAAACCCATATTTCCCCTCTCCTCGTGGGAGGGGACAAAGGGGAGGGGGAGGATAAGTGTTTGAAATATCAATTTTACTCACCCTCTTCCCAGCCCTCTCCCATCAAGGGAGAGGGAGTATTTTTGCAGTTTGTAAATTTCTGATTTCAATAGTAATAATAGGATAGGATTTCTCGCTACACTCGAAATGACAGCTTTGGATAGTTTTCGTTCAGGCACTAATTAGATAAGATGTACCTCCCTGAAAGGTGCCCCTAAAGCAGGGAGGTACAAAATGAGTAAACAATTTAAGAAACTATCACATACGATATATGAATGTAAATACCACGTTGTAATTTGTCCAAAA
>Ga0315547_1002479_pt1 | contig 12970 bp, 10 predicted proteins | sample SalMarSW160240MG_2_FD_202542 | JGI IMG/M metagenome (GOLD analysis project Ga0315547, IMG submission 202542) | Salt marsh sediment microbial communities from the Plum Island Ecosystem LTER, Massachusetts, United States - Salt Marsh Sediment SW1601-240 ... | reverse complement strand
GAGAACCTGCGCGCAAAAGTGTCGATGGCTTCGGCGCAAAAAGAATGTCGGATGGTTGTTTCATTATTGATGGTTTCGTAAAAAGTCTCCCCCGCGTCATGCCGGACCCTGGATCAAGCCCAGGGCATCCAGAACTTATTGAATTTACTGGATTCCGGCGCCTGCCCCGGACCCCGATCCGGGGTTCGCCGGAATGACAAAAGAGGCAGATTTCAGACTTTTTACGAGTTCATTATTATTGACTAGAAAAACATATACCAAGATGACATTCCTTTTCTTTCTGAATAAGCTAATGCTCTCCAGAAAACTTGATCGCAACATAATCATTATTGCGGATACTGCCGGGCTACGCCCTGCTCAAGTATCAATGCCTTGGCTGACAGAAGATCAAGATATCGTCTGCCTCGATTATCCGCCCCACACTTGAACACTATCGAAAGAATGCGGGAACTGATACGAGAACCACGAACCATTGTCAGAAGCTTTCAATGGCAGAGCATGCCGCCGGCGCCGTTTTTCATCGTTTCGATGTCTGGAATCAGTCCGATGACGCCGTGCGTCTCGAATACGCAATAATGAAGACGATATGATACAATCGCCCCCATCGATATTTTATTTCTATTTCTTCTTTGCCAGAAGCTCTTTCTGCAGCTTATCCATGTCGGCATTCCACATGCCTTTTTCCTTATAAAACCTAACTGCCCCCGGATGATACGGAATCGTGGCTTTCTCAGATACAAAATTATCCGGTACGCAGTTTTCGAAAAGCTTGTGGACAGCCGGGAACTCTTTATGATTTTCGCAAAGGGCCTTTGTGATAACATAAACCGCTTCCTCAGGCAGTTTTTCGCCGGCAATGAAATAAAAATCATAACTCCACATGTAGGTCTCTTTTTCAATACCCGTCTTTCCGGGAGCGGGCTGTACTTTTGATATGTAGCCGGAGAAGAATTTTCTCATCTTTGCTTCTGCTTCTTTCGAAGTATCAACAAGCGTGAGGAAGCGAGCGCCTTTTTTTGCGTTAAGCTCCTCGATTGTAGCGGCGCCGAGGGCCACGGATGAAGCGTCAGCGCGTCCATCTGTAATCTTTTTCACACCGTCCGGAGGATTATGTGCAGGGACCGGCACCATGTCTTTCCATGTCAGATCAACATTTGCCAAGAGGGCTTCATTCTGGAGCTGAAAAGAAGGGGTGGGAAAGTTGCCTGACATCCTCTTGCCTTTTAAATCATACATGGTCTTTATAGGGGAATCTTTTGCCACTAGGACGCCGATAGTGGACGGCATCATAGAAAAGACGAGACGTATTGAGAATCCTTTTTTGTTTGAAAGCTTTTCGTACGTTGATTCCCCCAGATACCCCTTTTCAGCATCCCACATATTGAGGACACCGAGATTCACATCACCTCGCTCCATATAGGGGAACCAGGCAACCGGGCCTGTCATGGGCTTGACAAGAGCCTGAATCGATGTGTGGTTATTGATTGTGTTTGCTGCAGCCACTCCGAAAGCGTTCATAAGACTGCCAATTGAGTGGGTTCCGATGCTGACTTGCTTCGGAAGATCCTCCTGAGCCCCCGCTGACATGACGAAGAGAGAAAAAGAAAAAACAACAACTGCGGCGAAAATGTGAACAGAGTGAAGCTTTCTCATAAGAAACCTCCTATAGAGTTCAATGCCTTGTTAAAAGTTACAGGACTATTCAGATGTTCCATTCATTCTACTCCGATCCTCTTCCGAGGCTTTCCTGTGCTTAGCCTCAGCAGCCTTTGCATCCCCCCTTTCCGAGGCGTGGACCTTCCCAGGGATCGACTCGACGGACTTTCTGTACCATCAAATCCAAAAAATACGTTACCATGAGCTCTGAGTTAAAGAAGAAAAGCGACAACGGTGCTCAGCTTAAAGCGATTACAGGTTAAGAGCTGATCGGCTTTGGCTAATAGGATTTTCGTACTGCCAGTATATGTTCCTCAAGGAGATGAACAGCCGTCTGCCTATCTCGCTTGATAAATGCATCCAGTATCTTTTCATGTGCCAGGACTGCATTTGCCGATATTTCGAAATCAGGAGTTCTACGGCTGCGCAAATTGCGATGTATCGCATTAATAGCCCTCTCAAGTATCATGAATACTGCGTTTCTTGAAGCCCTTGCCAATAATGCGTGGAACTCGAAATTCAGATCAGTGGCCAACTCGTTCTTCGCAATCAACGCCTTAGCCTTTTCTAAATTGCCTTGAAGAGCTGCAACATCCTGTTCTTCTGCATTATCAATGACATCATTCAATATTCCTTTCTCAACCATCAGACGCGCTGCTGTAAAGTCGTCGATTGAGATCTTTTCCATCTGGAATGCATCTAAGAGCAAGTTGGTAATATTTGCTAGGATGGTATCCTTGATGATTGGTCCGCCATTGAATCCCTTTTGTATGGCAATGAAACCAGACAGCTCTAAGATGCGAAGCGCTTCCCGGATTGTTTGGCGGCCTACGTGAAACTGTTTGGCGAGTTCTGCCTCGGAAGGAAGTTTGTCTCCAGGTTTGAGAACGCCCTCAAAGACGAGGGCCTTAATCTTTGAAGATACCTCCTCAAAAGTCCTTTTGTTCTCCACTGGGGTGAAAAGTGTTTTATCGACATTCAAGGTGGCTCCGGTTCGATATTATTGTCAGACAATTAGAGTTTATTAATATTTTCTCTTTTTTGATGTCAAGCTAAAATTTCATCAAACTTAGAGAAAGGAAGCTTTGTTCTCTCCACTAAAAAAGATAATAATTTCAAGTCAATTAATCGGATCCCCTACGTGCAAATGAAATCTATTGCTCCAGACTCATAAAGTCGAAAAAATGTGCCCGTCCCTAAAGCTCATATTCAAACCGGCATACAATAGTAAGCAAGTCTATAGTGTTAAGTCTTCTAAGGGATAAGGCAATCTGCCTAGCGCTATACCTCGACGAGAAGCAATGGCGCGAATGCTAATAGAGATATAAACAGGCAGTACTGAGCGTAGAAATCACCGCTGGAGATCGCGAACCTTGCTGAACACGGGGGCAACAACAGGTGACGACATAGGACAATTTCCTCCGATTCAGCTCCTCAGAGTCAGAGACTTGTGGGCAGCTTGATATCCCGCTCTTTAAACAGGAATCATGGGATTCGGATATGTACTGATTCTGAATGTCGGCTCAGTTCGGTATGACATAATGATTAATGTAAACCGGCCGATTTTAGAAGTCGCGTCTGTAAGACTTGTTCTCCCCTTTTTCTCCTTTTAAGCTCATCATATGATCCCCAGGGGCAGACGCAGCAGTTTCACGGCATTGTCCTGATAGATCTTCTTCTTCTCTTCATCATTCAGACCCATCCGTTCCACCGACTCGATCGTCTGCCGGATGAGGCGCCGTCCCAGCTGGTTGTCGAAGGGGGCATCCGTGCCGAAGAGCATCTGATCGAGGCCCACGACTTCCCTGGCGCACGTGAGGGCGGCAGCATTCCCGTTGACCGCCGTATCGTAGAAGATGCGGCGGAAGTAGACGAGGGCATGCTCTTTGAGATCGACATCCCGCTGACCCATGCGCATCTCGTTGACATCATCACCCCAATCCAGCCGTCCCGCCAGATAGGGGATGAATCCACCGGCGTGGTGGGTGACGATCTTCAGGTCCGGATACCGCTCCAGCACCTTACCATAGACCAGGCGGCACAGGGCCTTGGCCGTGGCATAGGGCCAGCCCAGCTTGGTCCAGAGCCGGAACAGGGAATGGGTCTCCCCCTCGTAATCAGGCGTGGACATCTCCCCCAGTGGGTGGATAAAGATGGGACGGCCCAGCTCCTGCATCGTCTCGTAGAGGGGCATGAACTCCGGTGAATCCAGGGGCTTGCCATTTACATCGGAGCCGATCTCCACGCCCCTGAGACGGAGCTCCTTGACGGCCCGCTCTGCCTCTGCTACGGCTGCATCCGGGTCGTTCATGGGCATGGTGGCGATCCCTGCTGCAAAGCGCTCCGGGTAGCGGTGCACCAGTTCAGCCAGTTCGTCATTGGCGATTTTGGCAAGTTCCACGGACAGGGGAGGCGGGGCCATGGCGTAGGTGGGCGGCGATGCAATGGAGATCACCTGGATATAGCCGTCAAAGGCATCCATGATTTTGAATCGGGCCTCCAGGTCCACCAAGGTGGGAACGGTCTTGGCCCAGTTGGCAGAAGGCAGGGCTGAGTTGCGGCCGGTTACCTTTTTGTCCACGGCGTCCTGGTATTTCTTGGGATAGATGTGATTGTAGGCATCAATGATCATGGGGTTTCCTCCTCTATAGATTTAGGTTGATACGTATAGTTATATAGTTATAGATACATAACGAGTGCTATTTACCTTGCTCTATGTGCGGCTTCTGATTTGCGGTGATTCTCTTTCTCTTAATGATCTGCCAGAAGAGGCTGAGACCAATCAGTAGTGTCCCGGCAGAGAGATAAAGGCTGTTTTTCGTGTATAGGTAACCCATGAGTATCACAGGGCCTGCAAATGCGATGATCCTTTCGCTCAGACTCAGAAGCGTCAAAAAATGACCGACCAAACCTGCCTGAAGGATGATGATAATGAGTACACAAATCAATAGTTCCATGATAGAGACAATGGGATTCGAGAAATCCCACAGAAACACAGGAGACCATATGAACATAAAAGGTAGTGCGAATCCGGCGATACCTACCTTTGCAGCTTCAAGGCCGGTTCTCATATAGGGCGCACCAGCAAGCTGGGCACCGAAAAGTGCAGCGATGGCGACTGGTGGCGTCAAATAAGAAAAGTTGGCAAAGTAAAAGGCAAAGAAGTGCGCTGGCAGCAAAGCGACGCCCTGGGTAATTAAAAGAGGCGCAATCACTATGGCTACAATTAGGTATGAAGCTGAGGCTGGTAGCCCGATGCCCAGAATAATTGAGACGAGGGCGGTCATCATCAACAGAAGAAGCGTATTATTACCACAAAAATGCCCGACAGCTGATGGCAGTTTTATCCCTAGGCCTGTGCCGGTAATCGTGGTGACAATGATACCCAAGGTCGCGCAGGTGACCGCAATACTGCTACCAAGAGAGGCGCCCCGGATAAAGCCATCGATGAGTTTTTTCCATGAAGGCCGGGTGGCCTTTCTTGGAAGGCTGATCAAAACAATCGCTGCACAGGCCCAAAAACTGACGTTTAGAGCGGTTCTTCCTACTACGAAAAGGATAATGATAATCAGAAGGGATCCAAGAAACAGGGGAGACCTGAGAATCAATTCGCGGTAATTAACTTCCTCGTATTGGGGAACTATATTCATTTTGGCAGCTTGGAATTGCACATACAAGGCACAGGACAAGATGTAAAATAAGGCCGGCAACGTAGCAATGGTGATTACCTTTGCATAGGATACCCCCGTGATAGCCGTGATCAGGAAGGCAGCAACCCCCATGATAGGCGGGATAATAGGCCCCCCTGTTGATGCTGCAGCCTCAATAGCGCCGGCCTGATAAGGCATATATCCCACTCTCTTCATAGCGGGTATAGTATAGGAGCCCGTAATAGTCACATTGGCCCCTGCCTGGCCGGTGACAGAACCAATAAGACCGCTCGTCAACACTGCGGCAAGGGCAGGCCCTGACTTGAAGCGAAGGGCGATCAATTTTCCCAATTGATTGAAGAACTCAGTAGCGCCGCATACTTCCACGAGAGCGGCAAATAACATGAAAAGAAACATGAATACTGCTGATACCTGCAAAATAGAGCCAAATATGCCGGCCCCGGCAAAGCCGATGGATAGCTTTTCAAGAATGATATCCCAATTCATGGGAGAGGTACGAAGCATCCCAGGAAGGTACGGGCCGATGAACATATACATGATGGAGATAATCGCAAGAGACGGAAGAACCGGTCCGAATCTTTGTCTTGTGGCTTCAAGAGAAAGCAGGATGAGGGTTACGCCAACGAATAAGTCGGGGATTGAAGCCTGGTACATCCCGTATAACTCAAGTCTCTGATAGGATAACCTTAAATAAATGAAAACACCTGCACTCAATAAGACTGCCAATAACTTTAAGCCCCAGTACCTTGAGTCCTTTTGCAAGGACATCATGAAAATGAGAAGGAGCGCGAAACCGATGTGAAAAATCTGATGCTCTGTGACTCCCTGCAGGTAGGTTTGAGCATAAACGAGATGATAGATCACCATTGCCACTCCAACGACTGCTGTGGCAATGTTTAAGATCTTTTTAAGAATGCTTATTCTTCGACTCTCTTGATGGTTAGCCCTCATGATGCACTTTTACTACCCTGTTATTGTCCCACCTTGAGCCCCTTTTCCTTATAGAACTGAGCGGCTGCAGGGTGAAAATCTCTTTCTGGAACTGCAACGTCTGCTAATGCCCTCTTAGTAATACCTTTTCCACTGGCATGATAGGTGACGAATTCTTCAGCGTGATCATAGATAATTGAACAGATTTCCCGGACAACATCATCGTCCATGCTTTCATGAACCCACCAGGAGTTGCTCCACCACATCCGATTCCCGCCGAAGGCTTCCGACTTGCCAAAAGCTTTCGGTTTGGCTCTTAGAGGATACAATGGGTAGCCACTCTTTTCCCTTGCCTTCTTGTAGGCTTCATCACTTATGTCTACAAGGTAACACTTTTTTGTAGACAACAGCTCTTCCGTTGCCGGTATGGGGACCCAGTCCTTTTCTTCCTCATCGCCCCACATTGTGGATGACTGGATGCCGACATCTAAGCTTCCATCGATCAAAGCGTTTTTTACGCCATCAAAAGATGAATGACTCACTCTCCCGAGATCATCATATATGCCGTAGCCATAGTCCAAAAGAAATCGTGGTATATATTCCAGCGTGATGCCCTTAGGCCCCAGACCAACCGATTTGCCTTTTAGATCTTGAATGGTTTTAATATTAGGGTTTGTTGTCACGAGAAAACCACAATTGTTGGCTAGTATTGAAATAGCTTTTAATCCGGTAAATGGTTGCGAAAACGGAGGATCTGCTTTTGCCGCCTGATGCACCGCAAAAGGATTTGATATAAGTATCGTGTATTTCCGAGCTGACGGATTCTTTTGAACATAGAGGATATTTGCTGAGGAACCTTTGGATTCCAGGCATGTGGCATGGAGCCGTGGAGAGTTTTTGTTGATGATCTCCGCTAAGGCAAAGGAGATCACATACGTTGTATGTCCAAAGGGATTAGAGTATATTTGTATTTCAATCTTATCTGCAGCTCCTGCAGATTTGATGAAGGATAGCGCTGGGTTTAATAGTATACACAATAGAAACAGGAAGCAAAGGCCGCTAATAAAAAATACTTTATTTTTCATTGAAAAACCTCCTATTGAATAGTATTTTGTTGTGGAATAATTATTGGTTTTACGATAGCCGCTTTTCTCCCTGGGTTTATCACCCCCTTTCGTCTAAAAATTGGATGCCATACTGCTCAACATACGCTTATCACGTTGGGCAAACCTCAATGCGAAGCGTTTCACGGAGTCTTTGGTGAGTTCTGCTTCGGAAGGAAGCTTGTCTCCTCGTTTGAGCACGCCCTCAAAAACGAGTGCCTTAATCTTTGAGGATACCTCCTCAAAGGTCCTTCTGTTCTCCACTGGGGTGAAAAGTGCCTTATCGACATTCAAGGTGGCTCCAGTTAGATATTATTGTCAGACATTTAGAGTTTATTAATATTTTATCTTTTTTTATGCAAGCTAAAATTTCATCAAATTTCGAAAAAGGTAGTTATTTCTGCATTGAAAAAAAAGTAATAATATTAATAAGTTAAAATGAGACTTTGTAACTCCGTAAGAAATTGGGATAGCAAAAATCAGGAGAAGATTGTATAAAAGCCTTCCTGAACCTTACATGAAGGCTTTTTATTTATTATGAAGAGTATACGCAATTTCAGCATTATAGCCCATATCGACCATGGCAAATCCACCCTGGCCGACAGGATGATCCAGTACAGCGGCGTTATCGACGCCCGCAACTTCAAAGACCAGATCCTGGATACCATGGACATCGAGCGCGAACGGGGGATCACCATCAAGAGCCAGGCCATCACCCTGCCGTACCGGGCTGCAGACGGCAGGGAGTACTCGCTCAATTTGATCGACACTCCAGGACACGTGGATTTCTCTTACGAGGTGTCGCGGTCGCTCGCCTCCTGCGAAGGGGTTCTCCTCCTGATAGACGCGGTTCAGGGGGTGCAGGCGCAGACCGTGGCAAACCTGTACATGGCCATGGAACACAATCTGGAGATCATCCCCGTCATCAACAAGATCGATCTCCCCGCTGCCGATGTGGAGCGGGTCATGGAACAGATCGATTCCGAGCTCGGGCTCGATCCCTATGCGAGCTTTTCCTGTTCGGCGAAGGAGGGGACAGGGGTTAAGGAGATCATGGAGGCGATCGTACAAAGAATTCCCCCGCCGAAAGGGGACCCAGAGGCTGAGCTGGCCGCCATTATCTTCGACGCGCAGTACGACCCATTCCAGGGGACTATCATACACTGCCGAATCTTCGACGGCACCGTGCGAAGCGGCGACATCATACGCCTCATGCACAACGGCACTACCCACAAGGTGGAAGAGGTGGGCCACTTCCTCCTCTCGCGCCGGAGGGCAGACAGCCTTTCCGCGGGCGACATGGGATACATCATCGCCGGGATCAAGACCGTCTCGGACGTCCGCATCGGGGATACGATCACCTCAAACAAACGCCCGCGGGCAAAACCCCTGCCCGGATTCAAGGAGTCGAAGCCCGTCGTCTTTGCCTCGATCTACCCCATCGCCTCAGACGATTATGAGGATCTGGCAGCGGGGCTGGAAAAATACACGCTGAACGATGCCTCATTTATCTACCAGAAGGATTCTTCAGTCGCCCTCGGCCAGGGGTTCCGGTGCGGGTTTCTGGGCCTTTTGCACCTGGAGATCGTCCAGGAGCGGCTGGAGCGTGAGTACGGCCTGTCCATCATCATATCGGTTCCCAGCGTCCGGTACCGCTTCACACTGAGCGACGGCGAGGTCGCATACATAGACAATCCGGCCCACTATCCTGATGCCGCCTCGATAATCAAGAGCGAGGAGCCCTACATACGGGCGTCCCTGATCTTCCCTGAAACGTATGTAGGGGCTGTCATGAAGCTGTGCAAGGAAAAGAGGGGGGAGAACTCGAAGCTCAGCTACCCCAGCCCGGGGCGCATCGAGCTCACGATCGAGATGCCCCTCGCAGAGGTCGTATACGATTTCTATGACCGATTGAAATCCATCACCCAGGGGTATGGTTCTTTCGATTACGATGTCATCGACTACCGGGAGAGCAGCCTCGTGCTCCTCGATATCCTGGTCAACGGTGAGCGGGTGGATGCCCTCTCGCAGATCGTCTTTCGCGGCTCGGCCCGGGAGCGCGGCCTGCGCGCGTGCGAGAGGCTGAAGGAGGAAATTCCCCGTCAGATGTTCAAGATAGCCATACAGGGTGCCATCGGCGGCGAGATCATATCGCGCACCACCATATCCCCTTTTCGCAAGGATGTGACCGCAAAGTGTTACGGGGGCGACATAACGCGCAAGAGAAAGCTGCTGGAGAAGCAGAAAAAGGGGAAGAAACGGATGAAGATGGTAGGCTCGGTAGCAATCCCCCAAAGCGCCTTTGTCGCAGTCCTAAAATCGGAAAACACATAAGATATAGGCATATAGGCTGTAGGCTATAAGGATGGAGGGCGTCGGTAGGAGGCATGAAAGGACGGCCTGAATCTCCCGCCGGATCCCCCGAGACAACTGCTACCGGCTGAAGCCGGTAGCTTGGCGGGCTGACACGGCTAGTTCGAATCAATTCGACTCGCCATCCCGGAAAGACTGTAGATTGAATATCGAATAGTGAACACCGAACCGCAGAATTATGAAGGGATCCGTTCGAGATTCGATATTCCTTGTTCAGCATTCTGCGGTTTTCTTTGCCCGTCGGGCATACGAACGTCTTCGCCTCAAGGCGAGGGTTTTTCTCCCAATCCCCGAGTGGGACAATAATGCCATGGCGCCGGGTCTCTACATACACATACCTTTCTGCCTGTCCAAGTGCGCCTACTGCGATTTTTACTCGGTTACGGAGCTGGAAAAGATTCCCTCCTTCATGGGATCCATCATGCGGGAGATGGAGCTCTACCGCGGTGTATTCGACCGGTTCGATACCATCTACCTGGGGGGAGGCACCCCATCCCTGCTCAGCGCTGGGCAGACAGGGGAGATCATTGACGCCCTCTATAGAACCTTTCTGTTTGCCGGCGACACGGAGATCACCATAGAGGCCAATCCGGGTGACCTGAGCTTGGAAGCGGCCTCATCGCTTCGCGCCACGCGGATCAACAGGATCAATATCGGCGTTCAGTCCTTCGACGACGGTACGCTGGCCTTTCTCGGAAGGCGGCACGGTGCGTCCGAGGCGGCATCCGCAATAGAGAACGCTCGCGCGGCGGGATTCAAAAACGTGGGACTCGATCTCATCTACGGGGTCCCGGGACAGGACCTCGGATCATGGCTGGACACGCTCCACACGGCGCTGGGGTTCACGCCGGAACATCTGTCCTGCTATCAGCTGACCCTGGAGCCTTCGACCCCCCTGGGGCTCAGACAGCAAAAAGGCGAGATCGTGCTCCCGGGAGACGATCTCCTCTACGAATTTTTTATGGAAACCTCCAGGACATTGGAAGAGGCCGGATACGTGCACTACGAGGTATCGAATTTCGCGCGGGGGGACAGGTTTATGTCAAGGCATAACCGCAAGTACTGGGACCACACCCCCTATCTCGGCCTCGGGCCTGCGGCGCACTCCCTGTCAGGCTCGCGGAGATGGTGGAATCACCGCCATCTGGATCGCTATATCGAAGAGACAGGAAGAAACGTAGCCCCCATCGGGGGGTCCGAGATACTAACCGGCGAACAGCTCCGGCTGGAGGCGCTCTATCTGGGGCTGCGCACAAAAAAGGGGATCGACATGGGAGATTTCGCAAGACGGTACGGCTTCGATCTGCTCAGTGAAAAGGCTGATCAGCTCCGCGCCTTGGAGCGGGAAGGCCTCGTTACCATCACAGATAACCATCTCCGCCCGACCCTCGCCGGCCTCGCCGTGTCCGACAGTCTGCCATTGCTGTTATCCCCGCCGTGAACGCTAAGGTCAGCCGCGCAAGGTCGGAGCGTCGGCTGAAGCGACTTGGGGATTGATTTAAATTTCCTCCAACAGGGGGATACTCCTGACCTACTTATGCCAAGGGTTCAACGAGGCAGGCAACGCGGGCCGGAGATCCCGCTATTGTGTGCGGGGAGATGGGGTATCCTCGGCTTTCCCGAAGGGCAAACCTTATTCGCCCTGTTCTTCTGGGGCACTGGGTGGATAGCCCTCTTCATGGACCGATGCAGTTCGCGGGAGAGGCGCCTCCAGGGAGGTGTCACCCCCGAAGACGCGTTCCGTGCGTACGTCGCGAAAGGGTACATGCCGCTCCCGGTTGACGTGCAATGCAAATACGTCCGGGCGCCCGTAATGCCCAGCAGGATCCAGATGCGTATGAGCTCCCCGAACCTGCTCCACGTCGAGGTCGGCGTACACAATGGTTTCTTCATCGGCTATAGGGCCATGTATAGTTGTGCCGGTAGGCCCCACGATCATGGTTCCTCCGGTATAATAGCTGTCACCTTCTGTTAGGAGCGCTTGTTTGAGGGGAAAAGCGTCCGGGATGTCCTTCGCATGGAGAAGTCCGCTTACCGACACCACATACACACGTCCTTCCATAGCGATGAAACGCGTAATGTCCTGCGTCAGATCCGGTCTACCGGGCCAGGTGGCAACGTGAAGCTGCTCCCCTTGGGCATACAGTGTCTGGCGTGCAAGAGGCAGCCAGTTCTCGTAACAGTTGAGGCCACCCACCTTGAATTCTCGCCACTGATGCACACGGAGACCATGCCCATCCCCCTCAGCCCAGATCATCCGTTCGTGATAGGTCGGTTTGAGCTTGCGATGGACACTGAGCACCCCGCGAGCAGGATGAATGGCCGCGAGACTACAATAGATCGTGCCCCCTGACGGTGCGGGTTCCAGAAAACCAAGATAGGTGAATAGATCAAGCCTGGCTGCTTCGGCGCAGATGGCGGCCATTTCAGGACCATCTGATGCAATGCCCGCTTCAAGGTAGGCTGCTAAGGCGACTTGATGATCTTCGGGTTTGAATTTGGAAATGCAATGGGTACGGATCCAGATAGGATACCCGGAAATGAACACTTCAGGAAAGACACACAGCTCGGCACCATTTGCCGCAGCCTCCCGCATCAAGGCGAGAGCCTTTGCCGTCGTAGCCTGCCGGTCAAGAAAAACAGGTGCTGCTTGGATTGCTGCGATTTTCATGCGATCTCCCTTCTTCGAAACCTAACGGTGATATGGGGCGCTGTTGACTATATCGAATAACTCTTTCTTTAACGGATCATTTTGGAAACAGCCGAGCTGAAAACCCCCAACTGACGACCTGCCTCTGCCAAGGGAATCCCACAGTCCTCAACGATCCTTCTCTTCTCAATCCCCCTGACGATCACGTGGTGAAGCGTGCCGGGTGCGTCCAACCTCGCCTGCCTGGGCATCCTCTCTTATCCCTCTTTTCTTTCCCCATTTCCCAGTTCTCTTTTTTATTATGCCATATTGTCTTGTCAATATAGACAACTACGGCCCGTATTCACTGCTTTTTTGCGTCGGCTGAATTTTCATAGTTTCCATTCGTAATACGAGATACCGTATGGTTCATCCTCACCGTTCACTTGACCATACACAATCAATAATCTGCTGTTAAGTTTGAACTGAGGCCCATATTGCTTATGCCACAAGCCTGCCCAGAAAACATGATGCAGATTCTGTGGAAAATGTACATCTCCTGTCTGTGCATCAACAACCGCAATTATAGCGCAGGATGTACCGCAGCT
>Ga0315547_1002475_pt1 | contig 12986 bp, 15 predicted proteins | sample SalMarSW160240MG_2_FD_202542 | JGI IMG/M metagenome (GOLD analysis project Ga0315547, IMG submission 202542) | Salt marsh sediment microbial communities from the Plum Island Ecosystem LTER, Massachusetts, United States - Salt Marsh Sediment SW1601-240 ... | reverse complement strand
AAACCGTGGAGAGTACCTCTTCCCTTTCTTACCCACTTCAATCACCTCTCTCCTCCTGAGGCGATCTTACCACACTCATCCCTCACTCTTAGCACATCACCTGGTCCAACTTTCCCACCGCGGCTCCGGTGCACTTGCTCAAGAAGTTTCATAGTTGTAGGATGTCATGCGAGAATACACATGCCAATATGAGGAGATGGAAGGCAGGTTAGAATGGCCAGGAACGGAAGTAGCTGCGAACGGCGCCCGTCGGTGCTATGGTGCAGATTTGCACACTAATCATTGTTCGGCGGTTTCAAGACACTACGACACGCACTTGTTGTACTACAGAGAAATGGGCAAAATCAGAGACTTTTTTAGGCACAACTGGGAAGGGTTTGCTTCTAGGCTCATCTATGATGTTGTCAAGTGGATAATCTTTTTGGTTTTTGGCTCTGTGGCGACGATTTTAGTTTCCACGAAGTGGGATTTTCTCGGAATGATACGTATGGTTGGGAAGTTTTGGGCTTTTGTCATATACCTTTGTATGACGGTGGGCGCGATATCAATTCTCTACCAAATTGGACGAATCGCGTTCGCGATTCCGAAAAGAAGAACTAAACGGTCAAGAACAATCCCTGCTTGGGTCACAAATGCTCGTTTGATGGAAAGGCCACATGAATGTACTTACTGTGGGTTTTCATATTCAGTCATGCCAGACAATCTAGATGGCGACAAGACAACATACGTCAAAGAAGCCAAGTGTCCACATTGTGGAAACGTTGATGTGGTATCAAGATTTTATGGGCCACCAAATAAACCTAAAACAGCCGCTGAACCCCTCGTTGCAGCGGACGGCGCTACCGCGCCGAAGAAACAAGCACGCATGAAGACACCGCGCCGCCGCTGAACTCGATCGTTCGATAAAGACAATGAGACGCATTTTCTGCGAGAAGGACTCCTCAGGAACACGCTCAGTCGAGCATGTGATTCCTGCAATCGCTACTTCGCGATCAAGATCGAGCAACCGCTCCTCGAGGCCACGATCTTCCGTGATCTTCGCCGTGGGTTGGTCATCCCCAACAAGAGGGGGAGACTCCCCTCTCCGGCAGAGCTCGACGCATCTCTCCTGCCCACCTATCGCACCATGGGCAGATTCATAGGGAAAGTCGGACTTGAAGCTCTTGCTGCGCGGACACATTATGTGAAGGGATGGGAACAAGACGTGATTGACAAGCCCGAACTTGACGCGATTCGTAGAGTCCGAGATCTTTACTTTTGGTGTTTCTGGTTACGAGAGGCGTCTAGTCGCGGACGAATCCGAGTGCCTTCGAGGAGTTCGACTTTGGTAAGCCACTTGATTGGAATCCAGGGAGAGAGTTGTCTCATACAAGATGAGCATGAGATAGCACTGGCAACGCAAGCGCGTGTGTCGAATCACCTGTCTGCGTGCAACGCACAAGCAGATAGGCGGTATGATTATGATGATGACAGACGCACGTGTGGTGAGCATCGACAAACTGAAGGCATCCCTCTCTTCGAGCATTCTTAGTGTCCTTCGTGGTGAATTCTTTCTGACCTCCGGTCTTGCTTCGCAACCGGCATCCGTCCCGTGCGAACCGAACGAGAAGGAATCAGGGAAATAGCGCCGCCGTGAGCAATCCGGGGTCGGCTACCTTCGACACGAGTCTTGCTCCTTGGTATCATTACCACCATGAAAAGACTTGACGATGAGAATTTACGCGCGCGCTACGATCGGCAAGGGATGATCCAGGTCATCGATCAATTCTCTGCGCAGTGTACCGAGGCAATCGAACAAGGGGAACGATTCGAGATCCCCTCACTTGGACCGATCGACAAGGTGATCGTCTGTGGAATGGGCGGTTCGGCGATGGCGGGAGAGATCGCGCGTCGCTTTGCAAAGGTTCCGGTATTCGTTAACCGAAGCTACACCCTGCCCGCGTTCGCCGATTCGCACACCCTGCTCGCCGCGATCAGCTACTCCGGGAACACGGCAGAGACCCTCTCCTCCCTTTCTCAAGGGATCGAACGGGGCGCGATGATGATCGCCATCTCAAGTGGGGGGAAGCTATCGCAGATCAACGAAGCGCAAGGTCTTCCGTTCTTACAGATTCCAGGGGGATACCAGCCGCGGGCGGTGATGGGGTACCTCGCCCTTCCGCTCCTCGTCGTCCTCTCCAAGCTCGGCCTCCTTGCGGAGGTTGGTCCTTGGGAGGCGCTCCTCCAGGAACTCAACCAGGTCAAGAACCGATGCGCTTTCAGCGTTCCCAACGCGGAAAATCCAGCCAAACAGCTCGCTCAGACTCTACACGGACGGATCCCGTTGATCTACGGGACGGTCGATAACACCGACCTTGTAGCGATGCGCTGGAAGACCCAGATCAACGAGAACGCAAAGCAACCGGCATTCTGGAACGTCTTCCCCGAACTGAATCACAACGAGATCGTTGCCCTGGCAAGGGCGGACCTCCTGGCGAACCAGCACGTGCTACTCCTCGAAAACGACTACGATCTTCCCGAGAACCGCGCTCGCATGGAGATCATGATGCCATTGTTCGAGAAGAACAAGGTCCTGTCCACCGTGGTGAAGGCAGAGGGAGAGAGCGAGCTTTCGCAAATCCTCTCACAGATCTACCTCGGGGACTACGTGAGTTACTACCTCGCCCTCCTAAACGAGGTCGATCCCAGCCCGGTCGTCCTGATCGAAGAGTTCAAGAAGGCTCTTGCCGAGCGAGAAGCCTCCGCGAAAAGAACAACATGAAGACGATCATCCTCGCTGGTGGGTACGCCACACGCTTTCATCCGATCACTGCAAAGCGAGCTAAACCCCTCCTGCTAGTCGCGGGAAAGCCGATCATCGACTACCTCCTCGACGCCTACCCTCTATCGGACCGACCGATCGTCTCTACCAACCGCCGATTCGCCGAGCAGTTTGCGGCCTGGCAGGAACAGTCCGGCCGCAACGTAGAGATCGTAGTGGAGGAGACGACCGCAGAGGCGGAGAAGTTGGGGACGATCGGCGCGATTCACTTCCTCATCCAGAAACTGAAAATCGAGGAGGATATCCTGGTGATCGGAGGGGACAACATCTTCGAGTTCGAGCTTTCAACGTTCCTCACCGCCTTCCGCGGCAACCCGCTGATCGCGCTCTACGACATCGGTGATATCGAAAGAGTTCGCGGACGGTACGGGGTGGCAGTCGTCAAGAACGGGCAGATCGTCGAGTTCCAGGAGAAGCCACAGAATCCCGGATCGACCCTGGCAAGCACCGCCTGCTACATCTACCCCAAGGAGGTTCTTCCTCACTTCCAGGAGTTCCTGAGTGGGGCAACGTCCGGCAGAGACGCCCCTGGGTACTTCAACGCCTGGCTCCTTAAAGAGAAGGGCGTACCGATGGATGCGTTCACCTTCGATACCGGGTGGTACGATATCGGCGATCGCGCTTCCTACATCGAGGCTAACCGCCACTACGCGAACGCGGACACCTGGAAAGGGGAGAATGTCGTCATCGAGAATTCGACGGTGAAAGATTCGGTCCTTTTCGACGAGGTCAGGATCGTTGACTCCTCGATCACCGGGTGCGTAATCGATCGCGGAACTTATCTTGAAGGGGTAACCTTACGCGACTGCCTGATCGGAGCAGAAACCGTCATTAAGCGTAGCTAAACAAGCTGTTGCATAAACCACTTCCCTTGCGAGACAGAAGCTTTCACCGCCGAGGACGCGGAGTTCGCAGAGAATGGAAGCAGGGTTGAATGATTGAGCGAGTGAGTGATTGAACCTCCCAATCTCCCGATCATTCAATCTTCCGATCTCTCAATTCCTCAGCGCCCTCTGCGGTAAAATGCTTGAAACTACGGTTTGAGTTTGAAGACGAGCAGTAGAAAAGGTTCACGCAACAGGCTCTAAACCGAAAACCCTGCCGCTTTAGAATCTGGAATTAGCGGTAAGCCTGTTAGTAGGCGGCGAGTTGTTGGGTGGCAACTTGCGGCTAATCGCTTGAAAAGTACCTGATCCAGCAGTTCAGCGTGAACAGTTTCTTGAACCCCATGGCCAGATAGAATGGCATGTCGGTACCCACATAGGCCACGGTTGCTCCAAGCTCACCACAGCGCCGAATACCTTCCAGCACCGCAGCAGTGCCGAGCCCCATGCGTCGGTAGTCAGGGTCAGTGGCGACGGGTTCCACATAGCCGAACCTGTTGACCGGGTCAAACCACAAACCGCCGAATGCCACGAAAGCACCGTTGGGGGCCTCAACCACAATCGTAAGATCCTTGCGGAAATGTGGCCCTGACTGCATCTTTTTTCGGTCTTTGGGGCCGTCGGCGGGTGGCTCGCCGGGATGATTGAACCCGCGCCAGAGCACGCGGTCTATCTTGGCAAGGTCATTGTCGTCGGCCAAACTCTTGAGTCGGAACCCGTCAGGTAGGCGGATGGGTGGAAAGGGACCCGGGATCACAAACTGCGACATTGGCCGGTTCGACGCCGGCTCCTTCTCGTAGCCCCGTGACCGTACCACGTGTTCGAACGCCGTATCACAATCATTCACATATGCTTTGAGGTACCGTTTCCCCTGGTCAGTTCTGCCCGTGAGATGCTGCTCGGCATATGCGAGCATCTCTGGTTTCAGATGCACGTAGGCCGGATGTATCTGAAAGAACGCTTCACCGAGGCGCGACTCGTATAGGGTCACGGCCACCATTGTCCCCGCGTCTTCCCATATCCCGATCCGTGGCACGGCCTCCTCATCAAAATATGAATGCGTGTATGCATACTCCCATACCGCCTGAACCCAGTTGCCATCCCGGTTATCTGGCTGGTATAGACCGTACAGGAAGTCGCTGATTGCCGGAAAATCTACTGGCCCGACACAAGTGCGCATTTTGGCTGTCATAGAGTGCTCTCTCCAGGATTTGTTTCTTTTCTTGCTGTTCGCTGTAGCCAGTTCCGCCTAACGGACCGAATGATGCGCTACGTGAGCCGCGTAGCGCGCAGGTTACTCAGTCGTCATCAATTCGTTTGCTCGACGATTCTTGTCAGGGCACAGCTTGCTTTGACTCAACAGCAAGTTTGAGCCCCAATGAGTCCAGCAATGCCCGCAAGCTGGAAAGCTGGGGATTCCCCTTTTCCGAGAGGATGCGATACATGTTCTCCCGGTTCAGGGATGTCTCGCGGGCGAGGCGAGTGAGACCCCGTGCATTCGCAACATCCCTGAGAGCAATAAGGAAGACATCCTGGGAGCCGTCCTCCAAGGCGGCATTCAGATATGCTGCAGCCTCCTCCGGATCGGCCAAGGCTTCCTTCAGACCCTGTTCATAGTTTACAGACGTTCTTGTCATGACGACCTCCGTTGGTAGTCCAGCCAATAGTCTTTCGCAGTGTTGACGTCACGTTTCTGTGTTGCCTTGTCGCCGCCGCACAACAGCAGGACGACAGTGCTGCCTGTGCGCGCAAAATACACTCGATATCCAGGACCGTACGGAATCCGCAGCTCGGAGACGCCATCGCCGACCGACTTGGCGTCTCCGAAGTTGCCAAGCCGAACACGGTTTAACCGAACTCGGATCCTTGCACGTGCACGGACATCGCGGAGCCCGTGAAGCCATTCGCGAAAGGGGTTCTTCCCTTCTGCGGTCACATATTCGTCCAGTGTGTGCAGCGCGTTATCCATTGTCATCAGTGTAGCTTATGCGCTACACATATACAAGGCCATTTCCTCTGATCTCGCCCAACGTCGCGGTCAGCTTTCGGCGTGGCTACGCGACGGTAAGCCGCAACCGTCTTATTAGCGTCATTCCATATTCGTCTTTCGAATGCTTAGGCAGTATTGCGTCACTTCTTCATCCAACTCCGTTGGATAATCATAGCCAAGACTGGTCCCAACTATTCTTGCCAGCTTTCTAAAGAACTCAACGGTCTTGAAGAAGGCGCGCCAGTTCTCTTCGACATTCGCCCCGGCGAAGGTAGATTCGAATTCCAACCAGCTTTCGGCATCAAGATAGCGCTTGAACCTTTTACCACGGATCCCAGTGCTCACTGACCAATCATTCTTTGAACCAATGTACCATTCGACAACCTTTTGCAGGAAAGAGTAACGAAGGACATTATCGAACATGTATTTTGCGAAAGGCAACTCGTCCCGCCAAAGATATTTGGGTACATAGATTGCATCCCACCAGAACTCATGGACCAGCGTTTCATACTCCTGCCTGGAAGGTTTCTTGATGATGTATTCGGAGAATCTTGGTTCTTGTAAGCCCGTTGTTACGTTGTCCTTATCAATGAGTACTCTGTAGCCGTTATCGTAGGCGTCTGGTTCAATACTAATCTGGTCAGTAATCTGAAAATCGATTCGCACGCCATCTTTGAATAGAACGAGTCGCGTGATCCAATTCTCATCGCCTGTCGACCGCGGCTTTAGTGGCCAGCGAACCATGATAGGGCCGAAGACGCTCAGCCACTCATCATCTTTCCGAAATGGCTCAAGGTCAGCTACGTACAGTTCAATGTCATAGTCTGACAAGAAATCGGTAACTCCATTAGGATCAACGCGCGAACTAGTTAGCACGGCCACACGGATCAGATCGTTGCTCTGCGCCCATTCATCGAACTGTGTTAGAACTTCCTCTTCTGTTCTCAAGATCTTTCCTCTTGTGACGTTAGCCCGCCCTCATGCGCGCGAGTAATTTGTCATGCTGGTACCACCTCGTACCTATAAAATAGCTCCAGGAAGCAGTTCGTGCAATACATCTTTTGAATCTTGCGGGCTAATAGCGCCCGCTTAATCCGCCGGGCATCTATCCCCCGATGCCTTCGCTGGAAGGCAGTTCACTTCATCACTCCGCGTTTGTTTTGTGCCGTGATATAGCCCGGTCGGGCTCATGCGGTGGTTAGGGCGCCTTCACTCTAGTTGCGCTCTTCCTCAAGGAACGGCGGCGGCCACCCCTTTCTTGTTCCTCCACCCTTCTTCCATCGAAAGTTGCACTTCTCGTAGCCTTCCGCCAAGGTCATTGACCTAGCGAACCCCCAACCAGTTGTTCTATGTGCAACAAAGTCAAGATAGCAGTAAAAGGGGAGAAAATCATCTGCATCCTGGGCGTGATAGAACTTTTGAGTGCCGCACTCCAGGAAATCGTAGCCATAGTCGAATTCCATACCGTCCCCTTCAACAAATTCCCACACCCAGTCCTCAGGATAATAACGCTCTTGAGATTTCCGCGCTTGTTCTTTTTCCTTCGCTATGTATTCCGCGCTCAACTCCTCGAAGGGGCGAGGAGGAAGTTGGCTGACAACTTCGACTACTGCGTCGTAGACGACCTTGCCGACTTCTTCCGCTGTCTTGCCCCGCGTTTTCATAGCTTTGTAGAGAACCAGACTCGTGGTTGACCGAACGAGATGGCGGGTCATAGGATTCGCATCGCCACCGATGTAGGGGATTTCAGGAATCAGAGCCTCATATTGCTCGCGGGCATCTCTCAAAACCGCGTCTGCGAATTCATCACCGTAGCAAGCGGCAAGGAATGGTCTCCAAGCCTTCGTGTGGGTGTCAAATTGTGTCAGGATTTCCGACTTGCGAGACAGATAGTACTCTTTGCCTTCTTGTTCATTCATAGTGTCTGTACCTCAACAAAGTTGTTCTGTGCTGGGCGGCATAACAGCATCCGCATAACCCGCTTGGCGGATGCGGCGCGGGTACCCTCGCCAGCCAACCAACCCCAATGCACGTGAGAGACTTGGAAAGCGCCGAGATTAACCGAGTCGGGTTCATGTAATGGTTAGCCGGATTTTTCCCCAACATACAATAGATGATCGGCAGCCCCGTGAAGACTGGGGTCTTGACCAAGCTTGTAGTTCAACTCGACCCAGGCTTGCCACGCCTCTCCCGTTAGCCCATTCACCTTGCCTTCGTATCCGGCCACAACGCCTTCGCAACCGACAAGGCATAGGGTCCTCAAACCCTGATTCTCCATCAAGGGCACTACTTCCCTAGGGTGAACGTAATAAGCCTTTGTGAACGTTGTTGGCGGCTGATCATGCACTCCTGTTTCGAGTAATTGCAGTGCATATTCCTGGTTCCCTATCAGCCAATCCGGTTCTCCGTTAGCCACATACCGAAATGGCGCGAATCTTGTGATGAACGCCGCGAACAACCTGCCGTGTGGTTTAAGAACGCGCATTGCCTCCTGTATTGCTCGAACTCGTTCTGTGTGGGACAGCAGATGGTACAGCGGCCCCATCAGAAAAACTGCATCGAAACTGGCCGGACCAATCTCTCCTAGGTCCAATGCATTCGCGTGAATGGACCCAGCCAATGATACTTGAGCTTCTCCCGCTTTTTCCTGAGCCAGTCTCAGACTTTCTCCCGATATTTCTAGCAAGGTGACAGCGTATCCCTGCCGCGCAAGCTCGATCGAATAGCGACCGGGCCCTCCGCCTATATCGAGGATAGAGCACGGTGGGCTGGACAGAAACTCATTGATGGCTCTCAGACTCACCGCAAATTCAGTGCGATGTTTCTCAAGCCGTCCCCATTCTTTAGGAGTAAACTCGTCATAGAAGGGTTCAGCTTCCATTTGTACTCCTCGACATAGCAAACACTCCGAGATCTGGCTAACGCCCACCTTCACGGGCGCAGTGAGACCGTCCGCGGCCTTGCTGCGTACCGTGCAAGCTGATGTTCGTCTCGTTCTCAGTGATTGTCAAAGTCATTGAACTCCGCCTCAGTCTCGAAGGCTGTGAAGACTTCAAGAATCGTCTGCTTGATGGGGTCGGGCTCCTCCACAAACTGCACGTCCATCTTTCTGATCCGTTCGCGAGCGGTGTCGAACGCGGCTCGGAACTCCAGATTCTCCAGCAGGTCCTTGCGTGAACCCTCGGGTTTGTAGCTCGCTTTGAGATTGCCCGTCTGGGACCGGGCAAGAAGAAAGGCGAATGTCGCCTGATTATGATTGTTTCGGGTGTGGTACTGAAGGCGGTTGCGAAGTCTGTTGGTCCGCCCTACATAGAATGGCTGACCGCCCTCGGAAAAGAGATAGATGCCGGGCTCCGGCATCTCCTTGGGAAGGTGAGCGATTGTGTGTGTTGGACTGGTGCACAGTTCCGCGAACTTGGCACGTACGCATTCAATCACGTTGTCGAATCGATCTGACATCTCCCTCCAGGCGGACAGTCCCTTTTAACCAATATTCGGTCGCACACCGATGCTAGCTCGTTCGGCGTGTAGTTTCAATGCGTCGCACGAGAAGATCCGAGGATTTCGAGGATCCGTTCGGCGAGGGTTTTGGGGATCTCGGGGAGGGCGGCGATTTCCTTGACGCTTGCTCGCGAGAGTTCTTTGAGCGATCCGAAACGCTTGATGAGCGCCTTTTTGCGCTTTGGCCCCACCCCAGGGATTTCGTCAAGGTTGGAGGAGAGGCTTCTGCGGGTGCGCAGGCGACGGTGATAGGTGATCGCAAACCGGTGTGCCTCATCGCGAACGTGACGCAGCAGCAACAGGGCTTGGCTCCCTGCGGAGAGCAGGGTTGGGTCTGACTTTCCGGGCTGGAAAACCTCCTCGTGTTTCTTGGCGAGGCCGATCGTCTCGATCCCATCGATCTCAAGCTCTCTCAAGACGGCGACAGCGACGTTCAGTTGCCCTTTTCCCCCATCGACCAACAGGAGATCGGGAAACTGCGAGAACTTCCCGTGTGATACGCTGGGGTCGTTCAACTCGGCCAGTCCGCGGCGGAAGCGGCGACGTAGGACCTCACCCATCATCGCGTAGTCGTCCGGCTTACCTGAGATCCTCACCTTGAACCGACGATAGTCGTCGCGCAGCGGGCGGCCGTTTTCGAAGACGACCATCGACCCGGTCGCCTCCCCCCCTTGCGTATTCGAGATGTCGAACGCCTCGATCCGTTCCGGGAAGGATGACAGGGATAGCGCCTCGGCAAGCTCAGCGAGGGCAGCACCCGTCTCCGCACGGAGTGTGGTGGAGATCCTCTCCCCTTTGAGGGAGTAGCGTGCGTTCTCGCTCGCCATCTCGATGAGGCGGTGTTTCTCTCCCCGCTTGGGAACTTTTAACTTAACTCGATGGCCTCGCAACGAGGAGAGCCAGTCACTTATCCGGTCGGATTCCGCGATCTCCGCCGGGAGAAGAACCTCCTGGGGGATCGTAGTCGCGGCGGAATAGTACTGTGTCAAGAAGGCGGAGAGGACATCCGCGAGACTCGGATCCTCAGGCGCGCGCAGGTGGAACGTCTCCCGCCCGGAGAGGCGCCCGGCACGGACGAGAAAGACCTCGACACAGGCACGGTCCTCCTCTAGCGCTACCCCGATCGCATCGCGGTCCGCTAGATCGGAGAGGGCGACCGACTGCCGTTCGAGGGCACGTAAGAGGGCTATAATCTGGTCACGCAGGTGTGTTGCCAGCTCGAAACGTTCTTCAGCAGCGGCCGCGGCCATCCTCTCCCGCAGTCTCTTCATCAGGCCGGCCCCCCGCCCCTCGAAGAGCAATGCCGCGCCATCCACAACCTGTGCGTACTCCTCCGCGCTCACCAGACCGGCACACGGGCCCAGGCAGCGGCCGATGTGGTAGTTAAGACAGACGCGATGCGGCTTTTGCAGTGGGAGGTGGAGTGTGCAGGTGCGGATGGGGAAGATCTTCTGAGCGAATTTGAGGAGCGAGCGCATTGCCTTGGCGTTCGTGTAGGGGCCGAAGTAGCGCGCCCGATCATCCCTGCGGCGGCGGACGATCATCACCCGCGGGTAGGGCTCATCGGTGATCTTCAAGTAGGGGTAACGCTTGTCATCGCGCAGGCGAATGTTGAACCGCGGCTGGTAACGCTTGATCAGGGAGTCCTCGAGGATGAACGCCTCCGCCTCGGTGGAAGTCTGGATCACCTCGAAGCCCGCGATCTCCTGTGCCAATCTCCGCGTTTTCCTCGGCATCCCCTGCGGGGAATGGAAGTAGGAACGCACGCGATTCTTCAATACCGCGGCCTTTCCCACGTAGATCACCCCTCCCTTTGCGTCCTTCATCAGGTAGACCCCGGGTGAGGAGGGAAGGCGGGCGAGCTTCTTCTTGATCCGATCGGTCGCTGACATCTCTTTCCGCATGGTAGCGGGAAGGAGGGAATTGCTCAAACCAGTTTGGAGGATGCGCTTAGGGTATCCGCACTGAACATGAACTTACGGGGAGAGGGGCTCAAGCGAATCTTCTCCTCCTCTTCGATATAAATCGAGAGGGACATGCGGTGGGAAGCCTACACCACTCTAGGAGCTAAGAGCGACAAGACAGGTGGACTTGTCGATCTAACGCAACGCGATTACAGGAGGCTTCTCATGCAGAATCTCTCACTGCAGTAGCGAAGCCACCCAGTCTCGCTTCTCCCACAGGGCGCATCCGCCTTTGCTTTCATCCAACTGATCGCTGTTTTCGCGGATGGTTCGAAGTAGCTTCGATTGCAAGGCTTCCTTGAGGGACATCTCTTTCAGACTCACGTCGGAGAACGGAGAGAACGGGCAGGGCTCGAGGCGCCCCTCCGGGCTCACATGGACGAAGCCGCGGCCGGCCGCGAGGCACCCGCCGAATTCCTCTTCTCCGCCGGGGAAGGCGACGAACAGAGCGGGGAACCTCTCTCGCAACGACAAGATCACCTCTGCCTCCCGTTCCCGTTGGTTGTCGGTGAGGATCATCGCCTCGGTCCCTTCCTCCACCGGCACGTAGTCGATGAAGAAGAAGAGCCGACACCCCGCGGAGAGAAGGTCGCGGACGAACCGCTCGCCGGTCACGAGATTGAAGTTGTCACGGGTGGTCGTTATCGACGCACCGAAGAAGATGTTGGTCCTGGTCAACCGCGAGATGATACTGTGCAGACGCGCGTACACACCCTGTCCGCGGCGCGCATCCGTCTCCTTCTCCAGCCCCTCTATGCTGATCACCGGCACCACGTTCCGCTGCGGCTTCAGCCTGTCGATCGTCGCCTGGTCGAGCAGGAGGCCGTTGGTGAACATGGGGAAGATAACGTGGGGCAGGTCACGTGTGATGTCGAGGATCTCCAGACGGGTCAGTGGCTCGCCGCCGGCGAGGAGGATGACCGAGACTCCGAGTTTGCTCGCCTCTTCGAGGACACCGCGCATCTGTTCGGGGCTGAGCTCAGCCTCCGCCGGGCGATGGTGTGCCCGGGCGTAGCATCCGCTGCATTGAAGATTGCAGCGATGGGTGATGCTCGCGATCATGAACGCCGGCACGTGCAAGCCTTTCTCTTCCCAGGTGCGCCTTGTCCGCGCCGCGCGCCGCTGGCGAAACAACGTACGGCACAGGAACGTGGCCATCCCCGGATTGTGCACGCTGATGCGAAGTGCCTCCCGGAACAGGTTCCTGATCGATTCATCGAACAGACTAATATAGTCAGTCTCTTTCTCTAACATCGATTACTCCTCTGTCGCCTGCTACCCTCTTTGCTCCTCTGGAGAGAAGTATAACATCACACGTCGGGATTCTTCATCCGGTTGGCGAATGCTCCGGCTTTCATCAGATCTTCCTCATTCGGCCGCTCTCTGTTTTGAAAGAGGAACCTTCCATGACAGTGGAAGCTCCCTTCTATGATCGCGCCCATCGGCTTGAGAAGTTCTTCCAGTGCTCCTATTTGTGTCCCTTCCCCGTCTCCTGAGGTTCCAAAGAGCGCGACCCGCCTTCCTCTGAAATCATTTGCCTTGATGAATGCCCTTAATTTGCGTCCGGGTTTCGCAGCGTAGCACCCAGAGCCCAGGAGAACAAACGATCACATTGGAGTACATTTTTAAATGAGTCAACAGGCCGATTCAAAATCATCGCGCGGAAACTCTGCCATCAGGGCTGAGGCCCTCCTTCATGATAACTCTCCCTCTCGGCCGCTTGCATTTCAATGAGCCTTCTTACCTCCTGTGCGCGATCCTTATCCATCACCAGCAGAATATCGTCGGTGTCAACGATGACGAGACCCGACAAGCCAAGGGTGGCC
>Ga0315547_1002473_pt1 | contig 12995 bp, 13 predicted proteins | sample SalMarSW160240MG_2_FD_202542 | JGI IMG/M metagenome (GOLD analysis project Ga0315547, IMG submission 202542) | Salt marsh sediment microbial communities from the Plum Island Ecosystem LTER, Massachusetts, United States - Salt Marsh Sediment SW1601-240 ... | reverse complement strand
AAAAGGCAGAAGACAGTTCAAAACTCTACTTTCCAGATAGAAACACCCCGTCAACCAGAAAAAACAACACAAGAACCCAAACAGACGGCAACCACAGGATCTACAAATTAATTTCTAAACAGCCTAGTGCGCATTGTTCATCACCTGTTGAACCAATTTCAAAAAATTTAAAAAAACTACTGTTTATCCCCAGACTGCTTCGTGTGCTTTGTCTAAGTCGCCATCAGTTTTTTCAAGGTAGTAGAAAAAGTCACTGACCTGTTTTGCAGTAGCACTGATTCTACCCATGTCCTTTCCGTACGGGAAATCTAAGTAGTATTGGTCACCCTCGCCTTTGTAAATTATGAGTCCTGACTTTGTTGCAATTGGTACTTCTCTGTCAGCCCTTACTCCATCTCTGTGATATCCTGTGTATTCATTCAGTTTCTTTCACCTCCTCAGTATTTTTTTTAACAAAAGATATTTTTTGATGTTCCTCCAAGTCAGCTAATAAGTAACTGTAGAAATTATTAACTTCTTTGTTGTTTTTTAAAAATTGAATCAAATCTTTTGCGCGAGCATTAACGCGTGTGTAACGCGTTTTTACTAAAAAGTGTTGACTGTAAGGTGCACCGTAGAACTGCGCGGACATGAATACAGCCAACCCTAGGAGACCCTCTAATTAGTAGTCTTTTGGAGGAATGAGCGATAATTCAGGAATCTCAGACTCGATGAGATTACGTTCTTCATCGTTTATGCCATAAAGACCATATATCAACGAATCCAAGCTTTGATTTATTTTTTTTATTTGACCATCTAAATTATTGATTTGTTGAAGAGCCCGTGAATAGCCATCAACAATTTTTTCAATTATCTTCAAATTTTTACCCTTGTTTTTATCAAAAACTGGAATCTTACCTTTTAGAATCTTGGCAAACATAAATCCTTTTGAAAATGATTTCCAATTCCTATTAGCATAAAAAAGGATGAATTTCCGCAGGATTTCATTTCCAACTTTACATCGCATAAGAGTATAGTTGTTTATTTTATTCGGTCCATTATCTTCATTTTTCAAGTAATCAACGATAAATCTTAGAAAAACTCCTTCCTCAAGGACTTTCATAGCTTCGATTTTTCCCTTGGATGTGTTATCTGCGTCTCTCTCATTAGTAGAGCATTCATTGTAAAATTGTCTCAAACTAATATAACCTATAATAGGTTCGTCAACATAAGCATTAAAATCACTTTCAATTTGCCAACGTTTACATACTAACTCAATTAAATTATTAACATGTGTTATTATTGCATCATAGGTCTCCTTTTCTCTTGAATTGTTAATATTAATTTTTCTAATCGGTATCTCTGACAAAGGACGGGTCACATATTCCATATAGCCATCACGTTTAAGTTTCGTAATGTACTTGTAGTAAAAATTCATTAATCTAGAATTAAGAATGCCTAAAACATACTTTAAACTGCAATTCTTTTCCTTGGCAACGATAACATATGTATCGGTAAGGGTGTAATAGGAATTATCATCATAGGCAAATTTATTAGAGGTTGAGTAGTTTGGAACTAAAATTTTTTCTTCAACATTATCAAACAATCTTCGATTTTGAGGGATGCTGAGACCAAACCAAGTGCACACGCCATCTTGGAACTGATAGCGTTTCTCAAGTCGAGACCTAAATTTCTCCAAATACTTAATTGCGTTTGGAACAGTGCTGGGAACTAATTCTGGGTACGTATAAACCAGAAAAAGGTCGCGGTAATTTACAGCATAACTCTTGATATCACGTGTTTTTACATATTTCCTTAAAACCGCTTTTTCCAAATTGTATTTAGACACTTCCTCTGCCGTCAATATAAAAGCTTCATTTAGACCTGTTTTCATCCCCTGTCCTATTTCACAAATATCTCCTAGTAAAACAGAATCACATTGGATTTTCTCCTTTAATTTTTCAATTAATGGAGGAGCTAATGTCCATGGTTGGTCAGAGAGAACTTTTTGAGCAACTGGAAAAATGCTGACGAAATCGTCCTGATATTCAGAATCATTTTGGTGTAAAGTAATGTGCTCAAAAAGGCTCTTGTGGTCTCCTTTCCAGTCTTTTACTTTAACAATCTTCATAACGTTCTGAGTTCTGGATTCTGGGTCTTCATTTTTTTCGAAAATAATAATTGATGTTAAGACGTTTGCGCCTTGAAAAAATTGTACATTTCCCGAGTCTAAAATAAGTTTAATTTTAGCGTTTTTAAGAATGTATTCGCGTAATTTATCGCCCCATTTGGATTCTAACCAATATCTAGCTACGATAAGACCTAGAAGACCACCTTCCTTTAGAACCTGTAACCCGCGCATTATAAAATAAAATAGAATGTCATTTTGTCCTCTATAAACAGCTGACCATTCGGAACTTTTCTTGAAGTAATTTTTAAGAACATCAGATTGAGTTGAAATCGTGAAGTATGGAGGGTTTCCTATAACTACATCAAATCCATTACCGATGATGGAGGCAAATTGTTCTTCCCACCTGAAAGGATTGATTTCCGATACTTCTGCATTAAAAAATTCCGAAATTTCTTCTTCTTTTGGAGCTATTATCGAATTCCCAGTCTTGATATTCTCTTCAAGAATTATGGGCAGCTTCTCACCACGTCTTATTCCTTGTAACATCAAATTTACAGAGGCAATTTCAGCAGCAGAAGAATCTAAGTCGACGCCAAATATATTATCGTGGAGAATAAACTTGTCAAAATCTTCAAGTTTTTGAGGTCGAATAGATTCAAGTTTCCATGCTTCAATATTGTTACCACTCCTTCTTAATTTAAAAATAGATTGCGTCAATTGTCGATTTTTTTCTTCAACTTGTTCGTTATAATCTTCATATTTTTGTTTTAGAAAGTTGAAAGCTCTAATTAAAAATGAACCAGAACCACAAGCAGGGTCAATTATTCGAACATTCTTTATCTCAAGAAATTTTTTCCTTGAATCTTCAATAATGTCGGAATCCAGAAGAGTCATAGCTTCATTAAACAAAATATCAATCTTACTACCGAGGGTATTTCGAATAATATAATCTACAACGGGAGGTTCGGTATAATAGATGCCACCCGCTTTTCTTACTCCCGAACCTAATCTGATTTCAAGGTCTCCATTCTTAGAATATATTTGATGTTCTAAGTAACTTTCATATGTATTTCCTAGAATATCAGAAGTAAACTTTCTAAAGTTTTGTCCATACAAGTCTTGAATTATAGTAGCTAATACATCATTATCGATTTTAGCAATTATTTTATCCAGTTCGGTATCTTCTTCGAAAATTTTGCTGTCATGAATTTGGTTGAAACCAGAAAAAAGCTGTCTAACGATTTCAGTTAATGATGTGTAAGTTTGGGTTTTTAGCCAATATTCGTAGGCTGCATGTAGTTGGTCAGGGTCTTGTAGAATCCAATTGTCTTCAGCATATCGGATAACGACAAATCTATCTAATATGCGTTGAACATATTTTTTTAATTCGTTTAAATTCAATACGGGGAAATTCTTGTGAATGTTGCGAGCAAGTTTAAGTCTCCAATCATTAAGCGAATTCAAAAAGTTTAGGTCAACATCGGGTCGTTCTATCCTACTTTCTAATTTGTCAATATTGCCATTTTTCACTTGTTCTTTTGTTATAAGTATTATGTCATGTATTCTTTCCAAATATTCTTCTGGAGATTCAATATTTAATACAATGTCCCCCGTTTTGGCGTTGAAAAGCCTAAATTTTTCAAAATTTGTAAGAATCGCCCATTTAACATCCAAACTCATTCCTGCGTAATTTAGAACTTGGCGTTCTTCTTTTGTCCAGTCAACATATATTTTATGTCCAGCAAGTGTTAATTGGATACCTCTTTCAAGTCGTGAAGGAACACCTCCAAACCTTTTTGCCTCAACGAAAATTACCGGTTTAAGGTCTATCTTAATTGCTACATCAGCATGACCCGCTCCTCTCACATATCGTTCGGCATCATATTCCCTAGAATCGTCTATTTTCCAGTCCAAAATTTCAAAAAAAGGGTCAATGTAATCTTTTCGAACGTTTGCCTCACTAAGTTCTTTCAGACCTTTTTCTCCAAGTTCATTTTTCATTTTCTCAAATTTTTTAATTAAATTAGCTAAATTGGATTTGACTTGGTCTAATTCCATCATAAAGATATCACAACTTGGAAGGTCATTATGAGATTATGATAATTAATCGTCTATTGCATTTTTCTTCAATATTAATCCTTTCACAGATTTAAAATGAGGTGTATTTTTAATACCTAGTTAATAATACGATATAGCTCTATTTGATTGCAGCATTGATGCGCGCGCAGGAAATCGCGCTAAACAAAGCTTCTGTGTCGGTCTTTTTTAGTAAAAAGTGTTGACAGCCTCACCTTCTGGGTTTTCCTGGACGTTTTATCAGCACAGCGCCTTCCTTTAGTAAACCTTCCACAACATCCAGATTTTCCAGTTTTAACCTGCCTAAGCTTCACATGCGGTCATCAGAGACAACATAATGTGCCATGTCCACTGTCCATTCCTTACCGTCAACGCTGTAAAGACTTACCTCAGCCTTAAACGTCAATTTTCCTCACCTCTTTTTTAGCATCAACAGAAAAGAAACCAAACAGCATCGTTGCCGAGAAGATACAAGCCGTAAATGCACCAAACTGTGACAAGCCATACACTAGCAAAGGGAACATCATAACACAAGCAAAGATTGCCCAACGAGTTTTTGTATCAAATTTTTTAGCAATATAGTGGGACAGCAAAAATATGGCTATTAACTCAGGCAACCAGTGTACAGCACCAGCAAATGGAACAGCTACAACTTTGTAAATATCCACGGTTAGCAGGACAAAAAATGTCAGCACTGAGGCACAAACGATTTGATACATTTCTCTATTAATCTGCATGTTTGTCGTATTTTTATTTATAATAAATTATATATAAATTTACGGTAAAATCCATATGATTTTTTTATAATGCAAGAATTAAATGAATCAAAAGTTAAATATAGTTGCTTAAAATATAATAAAGAACCACATACCCAACATTGGAGTGATATGAATTGGCACAGCGAAAACTGTTTGATGATGAACCCGAAGTTATAAATGAAATGCCTCTTTCTGACGCCACTAAGATAAGTGAAAAAGTATTGTCTATTGTATCCAAAACTCTAAACCCCTGTGAAATCGTTGGAAGCGTTAGACGGAACCGCCCAATATGCCACGATGTTGATGTTCTGGGTGTCGGAGACCTGTTTGATGCCATCAGGGAGCTTCGAAAAAATTACAAAGTTGTTCTGAAGGAAAAAGGGAAAAAAGTGACAAAACTTTACATCAACGCCGAGATTGGTTATGTTCAGATTGATTTGTATGGCACATCAAAGGAAACTTTTGGACTCATGCAGATTATCAGAACGGGCAGTGCCGACCACAATATTTGGTTGAATACTTATGCCCGTTCAAAGGGTTATCGAATTAAATACTCGGAGGGTCTGCTAAATGAAGGCAAACCTATTGCTGGCGAGACTGAGAAAAGTGTTTTTGAGGCGTTGGGACTAAAAACACCGAAGCCAGAAGAAAGGGAGATAGTTGATGGGGAACCGATTTGGGTCTAAACTTCTTTCCACTTTCCATCCACAAGGTTACGCGCGCGCAAACGCTAATTGTCGCCTCTAGTCTCACTTAAAACCATTGTTTTTCGATGTAGTCATCTAATTTCAATAAATGCTTGTTAAACGGTCCTCTATAGAACAATTGTTTTTCTGAAACTGAAGGATATTGAGTTATTGAATGTGTCAAGGCATCTGATAACATATCAAAATTCTTTAAAACTTCTTTAGTAATATAGGCAAGTAACGCCAGAATTGAAATTAGACCGTTTTCTTTAATTTTTTCTTCTGGCCAAATATTCAATTTAAGAATATCGTGCAAAATGGGGTCTTTTTTACTTAAAGCAAAGCCTTCGTCAGTACAGAAAATAACCATGAAATCATTGCCTTTGGCACCAGAACGATGCATAGCATGAAAAATGCTATCTCGGACATCTCTACACTTGTTGAAAAAAATTCCTGAATTAATGTAATAATTAACGAGCGGTTCTGGCAAATTATATTTGGCTTTTAATGTTTGGTGGTTCTGTTTTATCATATCTGCAAAACTTAGAGGCAAATGTACTCCTACTTCTTTTTTCCATAAATCTCGAATAATTTTCTGTAACAAATCGTAGATTGACCGGATATTGCCAAAAAAATATTCCAAGTCAGTTTCCATCATAAAGGAAATTTCTATGTTCTTTGTTTCTTTGTATTTTTCAAGAAAAATGAAGTATTTTTCGATTATACTTCCACAATTTCTAACATCTAGAATGATTCTCCAAAAATTGTTGATTATCGAGCGAAATGAAAAATTCCTCGCAAGATTATCGAACAACGCTATATACATGTCGTTGGATTCATCGACCAATGAATTAGCGTAATACCACGCTAGATATGGTTTGGCACGCATCCACGTTAATTTATCCTTATGAGGAATATACATTTTGAACGTCGAATCTGTGTCATCAAAATAAGGAGGGAGTAAAACTGCCCTACCATCTTTTGGAACATTATCGATGAATGGTATTTTCTTCAATAGTTCAACATTAGCATATCTCTGCACACTACAAACCCTCTAAATTTTAAACGCCTAGTTTTATGTTTTCAAGTATTTACGGAGTTCGATTGTTGAAAGGTTGCGCGCGCAAATTAACGCGCGGGTGTAACGTGTTTTTACTAAAAAATGTTAACTGTGATGCGCGCGCATACTGAACAAAGTGTGAAGTGATTCCTTCAGAATTCGATTGGGTCATGCACTTATTCAAATCTAATCTGAGCGCATTTTTATTTTTTCTTTTTTTGAGAGCCTTCAAGAATTTTAGGATTTTCCTAATGGATATTTTGTCACTTCTCTGGGATTAGTGATTAGTTTCTCTTTAATTTCAAAAGAGTTACCACGAAATGTAATAATACCTACATGAAAGTAACGTAAATAGAATCCATTTTCAATAGCTCTCTGATAATCTTCAATTTGGTGATATGGAATACAAGCATTACCTGATTTAACTTCAATTATTTCAATTTCACCATTAACTAGTGGAATTTGTTGAGGAAGTTCTTCCTCATCAACATAGTTAATGGGTAAACCTGTTTCATAGTTCTTGTTGATTTTTGAAAGTGCCTTTCCTTTTGTAATAGTGTCGTCGGTTCGTTTTGTTTTGAAAAATATTCCATCAGTAGCAACTCCAAGAATCAACAATAATTTCAAGCAACTATCAAGTAATTTACTAGTTGGAAAGATTCCCCTACAAAGAAAGTTTTTGTTGATTTCAGAGATAATGTTTTTCCGACTATTCACATAATCAAGACGTCTAATCTCATCCATTTCATCAAGAACAGCAGTGTTACCCTTAATCAACTGTTTTTCAATCGGATTAATAGGACAAATGATACTTGCAAAGAAAACATCAGTCCAGCCATCTTTTTCTTTGAACATCGGTATCAATTCTTTTTCAAAATACACTCTAACTAAACGTTCAGTAATTTTACCCGTCCAAGCATTCAATTCGTTTGTAGGAAAACTAAATTTCAAATCAATTCCCCAAAGCTAAGCTCTGACTTTAATATACGTTAAGAAGAAGATAAAAATTAACCTGATTCTATATTGCACGTGCTATAGATTTTATGACTTTATGCTGTGGATTCGAAATATGGCAAAAAACAACAATGCGCGCGAGTCGAAATGTCAACGCACAACGCTTTCGACAACAATATTGCCAAAGTTTCTTGCCCATATGTCTCCTGTCCAAGTTTCGATTCTGTGCAGCGTGGAGCCTGTTGGCATCTCGTAAGTGAATAATTTCGAGTCACTTCCGTACAGTTTTATGGTTACTGTTGCTGTGGATAGAGCGTTATACAGCGTTATGTCAGCAGTGTAAGTTTGAGATAAGCCCACTTGCCCATACGTCAAGCTATAATTTAAGATGTAGATGCCGTCAGTGTTTGTAGTATTATATTTGTTATTAAGTTGGAGTAACATTTCAGAAATCACTGTGGTTTGGTCATTCACTTGGGCGTTGAGAGTGTTAATCTGAGAATTGAGTTGGGTTATCTGAGAGTTCAAGGAGTCAACTTGGTTTTGAAGATTCGTATTTTGGGAACTTAAAGAATTACTTTGATTTTGAAGACTACTGAGTTGGGAGTTTAGAGAGGCAATAGTTGAAGTGTAAGATTCAATCTGAGAGTTCAAGGACTCAACTTGCTCACTAAGACTTATGATGTTGGAATTTTTGTTGTTCAAAGTTAATTCATAGTCTAATTTTATTACAACCAATGCTGCTACTAAAACAATGCATATGACTCCGATTCCAATCGCTATGTTTCTGTTTACAACCTTTCTTTCCCCCATTTTTAAAACACCAAAATTAAAGGTTAGCGCGCGCATTTCATTTCTTTCTCTAACTTGAGTTTATAAGATTTGGGGGTTAAATTTTAACCCCAAACCCAAACGTGCTTACTTGTTCACGCGTATACTTTTATTCTCCCTAATTCTTACTCCTGCTCACTTTTTCGCTCTCTTACTCACTCCCCCTCACGTGCAAAACCCGCACGCACGCGCACGCACGCACACAAAAACACACATAAAACGCTGAAGCGCTAATCTGGAAAAATATTTTGGGTACAATTTAAAACAATTGACCATTTCAACAAGTTATGAATACAATAAGTTATATAAAAAGAATAGAAAAACAATCAAAGCAAATTTGTTAGTTTTTTAGAGCTACTGAAGAAATCTCTTACTTCCTTGACGTGTCTTTTATACATCCCTACCAATCTCAGGGGATCAGTGTTTTCAATAAAGAATGCAGGAAAAGTCTCTAAAACTTCTTCCACAGTTCTACAGCTACTCAGTTTCTTACTGAAATCTAATAGTTCAAGGATTACTCTTCTTCCATAAGGATCGATTTTGTCGAAGTCTCCAAGAATGTCTGTAGCATAAGATGCATCAAATCTAGATAAAGAGGCTTTGCTGAGTGATATTCTCCTTATTATACATGGGAGACAAACTCCACAATGCCACGTCTTTGAGACTGCCACACCAGACATTATGAGAGACAGCAATTTAGAACATGAAATGGTATTTTTAATCAAAGGGGAAAATTCTTTGGCTTTAAGCAATATTGCTACTTCAGTTTTTGTTTTTTCCTGAAATGGATTCAAGACTTCAAATTTCGTAGCGAACATAGTTTCCACAAAATCAGCATACATGTCTAAGAAAACTGGGTAGGCTGTACGAGTGTTTAGAAATATCCGCGAGTTTGAAATTGGTATATTGAGTGCCATGATTCCATTTTCAAACATATTTAGTCTTTTTATTCCTTTGGTTAAAGCAAAAACAGAGCCGATTGTAAGGTAAAGGAAGGACCTTAATCTTTGGGAAGATTCTTTGTTTTTCAGATCTGTTCCAACTGGTACAGCATTAATTTGGTAAAACTCCAAGTTTTCGCTAAAAATAGATACTAGCTTATCTGCTAACGTTTTTTGAATATGTGAAATCTTGGTTTGGGGGGATGAATGCGTCACCAAAATGGATTTTATATCATTTTCTTTAAGCCAGGCTACACCTGCTAAACTATCAATACCCCCCGAAAATAAGCTGACAACCCATTCACTTTCTTTAGTGGGAAATTTGAACTTTCTTTTTGAAGATTTCCCTTGAACAAAATTGAACACTATGTTGTCTCCCGATAAAGTGTAGAGAAGACCTTCTAACTTTTGTTTATGTGAATTCCACAAAGCTAAATCAGAAACGGATGTCAATATCCGTATTGTTCTATTAGGTTGTTTATCCCTTCGTTTAAAATTGCAGTCAGCAATAAAAACAGTTAAGGCTATTTTATAGAAATCTTTCACCAACGAGTGTAAACTCTTGTCAAGAAATTCTTCTAATCGATCAAAACGTGCTTGAAAATTCATTTTTTTACCTGCATAGCGAATACGGATTGTTTTGTCATGTGTTTGAAAAGAGGGCATAACACGTTTAGTGTATTTGTCAACAACTATTGCGTCAATTGTTTTCCTCTTTCCCATTATCAGTCCCTCCTTCCAACTTGGGACATTATGTGTTCAAACTCGTCAGAAATTATTCGGGCAACTTTTGGATTCTTAGGAGGAAAACTATCTATTTTATCAATCAGATTAGTCCTCTTTAATTCCTCAACGACTCTTTTTGCACCAATGTTACATTCTTTCCTAAGTTTATCTTCGAAACTTTTGATTTCTTCAGAACTATAGAGCTTTTTTTGATGAGTTGTATAGTAGCTTAAGCTTAGGTCATCCTCACCACGCATTTTGGAGTGGAGAAAATATTGGATTAATTCGTAGAGATAATTGGTCAAAAAAAGTTGGAGGAAGCCTTCTTTGCCATAACGATTGAGGAACTCTTTAACATTCTCATCGACTTTGTTGAGCTTTTTTGTCATAGCTCTTCCTCCAAGGCTTTTACCCCTTTGGACAAAATCGAGGAAAATGTTTTCTTAAACGCCTTCTCTGCAATCTGACCGTATGGCGACCCAGCAAATTCTGGACCTAATTTATTTGACGTTACTTTCCATAGTTCGTGTGAAACACTTGGAACTATATAATTTGTCGAAATTTCAAGGGCTTTTATTGTGATAGCTGACTCCAGTCCTTTTTCTTTTGTAAGCTTAACAAAACTGATGCCTTCAGAGGCTGCCAAAACAACAGGAAATCCAACAAAACCTGAAGGAATAAATCCGATTGCGGCTGACAAAGTAAATTGTAAAATATTGGCTGGAATTCGAAATGGAGCCCTGAGACTCCCAGCCACTTTTTTAAATCCTTTTGTCGTTGGGACAGTGTTTGACCCAGATGTACCCATTTTTTAATCGCCTTCATATGCATTTTTATGAGTATTATCAAATTCTTTAATGAAGTCCTCTATCATTTTATCTCCCACGATTTTTTCACCAAATTTGAAAATCTTTTTTAAATCAATTAATTTCTTGTAGGGTATCGGAAGTTTGTGTGCCCATAAAGCAAACTTACTTAATGCGGTTGCTTCCATGCAAACTAATTCAACATTTGTCGCATTGTGCACGTTATTTCTTCTCAATTCAACATCTCCCCCGAAACAAGAACTCACTACAATAAAATACCTAAGTTCACATCTATATTTAATATTTATTTCCGCTTTTTTGTCATTAATGTAGCTAATTATTGCTCGCTCATCGTCTATTGGCATTTTATATTTTTCTTTCTTGGTCGATTTGCAGTCGTATAAAAGAGCAAAAGGTTGTTGGTTCGAGATAATGACTATTCCTTCAGGTTCATCATGAAATTTTTTTTCACGTCCAAGTTGCTTTGTTTCAAACATAAAAGCATAAAAAAATGTAGCAAAAACGGCGTCTTCCATTATTTCCCAAGCCTTAAAACGACCATTAAGAGTATCTTTAATATCTTTAGGAATTTTTCTTTGGGATAACTCAGGGATTGCTTCTATGAGACGTTTTGGTGAAAGAACATCCAAAGAATTTTTAATTTCTTTTGTTTCTTCAACCGATAATGAACTTTTTAGTAATTCTTTTTCAAGTCGTTTTCCACCAACATAATCTACCTTGAGCAGAATTAGCGTATTTTGAATTTCTCTTTCAAGATCCTTAAAATCATCTGCGTAAAACAACGCTAATTTCAAAGCTAAAACATTTTTCCCGAATTTTGCAAAACTTTCTATAGATTCTGTACTTATAGGACTCTGAGCAATCTCAACTGCCATCTTGATGGCTGTATCAAATGGTGAAGGTTGCGGTAGAAAACCTACCAAATTAACCGCATGATCATATGGATAATATCCAGATACCTGATAACCAATACTTTTCAACACTTGAAGAGCCTTTTCTTTTATATCCATAGTCTTTTTCAATCTTATCTCATCTACAAAGTGAATGTTGTCCAAGTTGATCCTCTACTTGGATTGTATGGAACAGGTACTTCTAGAGGTTTTATATTATCAAAAATCCACCCAAATTTTTCCCAATTTTTGTTCTTAATAGCTCGATCAACCTGTTCAACTGGTTCACCAATAGGCTCATTTAATGTTACGATTTCTTTTCCAAAGAATTTAATTATGATAGGATCACCCCTAGAAAATTCAAGGTCAGAATTAGTTACATAGAAGGAGTTTACTAACTCCGCTGTACCAATTACCACCCCTCTTGGCATTCTCTGAGATAAAGAATTAAGTTCTTTACTTGAAGTGATCATTGGATCACTTTTTGACGCAGCAATTCCAATAATTCCCCTCTTTGTAGTGTCATAATCTCGAAATTCCCATCTCTTCTTTCCAAATACTATCAACGAAGCGTATGGCTCTCTTATTAACAAACAATCAATTTGAGCCAAATTTCTCACATCCTTTCTTTCACCGCTCAGTAGTTAAATAATTTTTGTCAACCAAAAAAATAATGCTGAACCCCAGACAGTTCTGTCAATATTGTATTGTCCTTTAACATTCTCATCGAAAAGGTGTTCTTGGATTCCATTCCTTCCTTTCGTGCCTAAGAAATTTAGCTAACAATAGTGCCTCTTCGTTAATTAAAGTGTCAAGGGTTTGTTTTTTTTCCATGTCGTATTCTTGGAATTTCAACTTCTGTTTCAAAAAAAGTTTAGCGCGTTTACCCGCCACTTGACGTTGGTAAGTAGCAACTCAAACGGTGAAACAGGTATTTGGTCACGCTGGAACATGGTTCGCTCAGCCTAAACAGCCGAGAGCTAATTCGCTCGGCAACCTCGGCACTCGCAAAAAAACCTACAACTTTAATGAATTTTCAGAGAATTGTGCAATCGAGAAGTTGAAATTTCAAGAATAAAAGTTAGAAAGAGACAAACTTTTGAGACTTTGATCAACGAAGAAGCTCTTTTGTTAGC
>Ga0315547_1002471_pt1 | contig 12999 bp, 16 predicted proteins | sample SalMarSW160240MG_2_FD_202542 | JGI IMG/M metagenome (GOLD analysis project Ga0315547, IMG submission 202542) | Salt marsh sediment microbial communities from the Plum Island Ecosystem LTER, Massachusetts, United States - Salt Marsh Sediment SW1601-240 ... | reverse complement strand
TAATTACAAAAAAGGCGAGGTTCAACTGGGTTATGCCAACCGCACTTTATATGTCAATCTAAGCACTGGAGAGATCAAAGAAAAAAAGGTCACCGATGATATGAAGAAGAAATTTACTGGCGGCCGTGGGTTTGGATTAAAACTTCTTTGGGATTCAATAAAACCAACAACTCGTTGGAATAGCAAAGAAAATGAACTTATTATTACAACTGGACCATTATGTGGAACAACGCAATACGCAGGTTCTGGAAAATCTCTTTGCCTTACCGTTTCTCCATCGACAGATATAATCTGCGATAGTAACGTTGGCGGTTTTTTTGGACCCTATCTAAAGTTTGCTGGTTTTGACGCTCTTGAAATACAGGGTAAAGCAAAAGAAGATGTTGTAATTGTCGTCGATGGTGAAAAAGGAAAAATCACGATAGAAACTGCACCACTTGAAGAAACAAACTCGCATCTTGTGAACGAACAACTAACACATATGTATGCCTCTGAAGATACAGACAGGTCTCGCCAGAAAGTATCTGTGGTTTCTGCTGGAAAAGGAGCAGAGCATAGTTACTGGGGTTGTTTGAATTTTTCATTTTATGATATCAGGCGGAAAGTCTGTCGTATGAAACAGGCCGGTCGCGGTGGATTGGGAACCGTTTTACGTGATAAAAAGGTAAAAGCTGTTGTAGCCAAGGTTGAGAGATTTACTGGCATTTCAAATAATCCAGCTGACCCTAAAACACTTGCCAAAGTAGGAACTAAGCTCCACAAAGAAATCAGAGATCTTGATCGGCAACAATGTAACATGCGTGCCGTTGGAACTGTGCATCTTGTTGAAATTATGAACGAATACGATTTACTACCAACTGAAAATTATCGTTTTGGAAGTCACGAACAAGCACCAAAGATTTTTTCACCTAATTTTTTCAAACATTTCACCAAAGTTATACCAGATGGATGCTGGCATGGATGCACCATGGCTTGTGCAAAAACAGTTGATGGATTTACTGTTATGACTGGGCCTTATAAGGGACAAAAGGCAACTGTTGATGGGCCAGAGTATGAAACTGTTGGTTGTGGCTCTAACATGGGCTTGTGGGATCCAAAATGGATACTAGAATTCAATTTCTATTGCGATACATATGGACTTGACACGATATCCACAGGTACTGCTATAGCATTTTATATGGAGATGTACGAGTATGGAATTCTGGATAAAAAACGCTGTAGCGGAATAGAATTAAAATTTGGAAATTTTGATGCTGTCATGGAGTTTTTGCATCGGATAGCTGAAGGAGACGATAGCGAATTCATAAAAGTTGCGTCAAAAGGGGCAAGACGAGTAAAAGATTGGCTTATTAAAAATGGATGGGGAGATAAGCAATTAATTGAAGACTGTGGAATGGAAAGTAAAGGTCTAGAATACTCGGAGTATGTGACAAAAGAATCACTTGCAATGCAAGGAGGTTATGGACTTACATTGAAAGGCCCACAGCATGACGAAGCCTGGCTTATTTTCATGGACATGGTGAACAATGCCATCCCAACATTTGCAGATAAGGCCGAAGCGCTTCATTACTTCCCAATGTGGCGAACTTGGTTTGGCCTTAATGGCCTTTGCAAACTTCCATGGAATGATGTTGAACCCGCGAACAATGCGGAGACAGATGAACCTGCAAAAGTTCCTGAGCATGTACAAAACTATGTTGATTATCAAAATGCAGTTACTGGTTGGAAAGTTGATAAAGAAGAACTCATCTTGCAGAGTGAACGATGTTACAATTGGCAACGTGCAATGAATGTATGGATGGGACGTGGACGAAGAAAGGATGATTGGATCCCGTATCGCTCGATGGGACCGGTTACCGAGATAGAGTATGTTTCTAGGAGAGATAGGTACGACGAACAACTTATAGAAAAACTATGGTTGTCTAAAAAAAAGGTTGAAAAGATGAGCGTCAAAGACAGAATGAAAATTCTATACGATCATCGTCAAAATCAATATCAAAAACTAGCTGATGCTGTTTATTATCGTAGAGGGTGGACACAAAATGGTGTTCCAACGCCTCAAAAGATGAAGCAGCTTGGAATGAATAATCCCGAGATGCTGAAAATGCTTCAGCAAAAGGTTAATGAGGATGAAAAAGCTGGTCTTAATGTATGGGGTGGAAAATATGGCGAGGAAGAAAAACCACCCAGCAATGATCCCAAATATTGGGAAAAATGGTAAAATCTCATGAATGTTGAAAAAGCTGAAAGAATAAAGAAAAAACTGAAAGAATCTAGCGTAGGTATTGCAGGATTGGGGGGTCTTGGCTCTAACGCAGCTGTTGCTCTTGCTCGTGCTGGAATTGGACGGTTGGTTTTAGTTGATTTTGATAAAGTAGAAGAGAGTAATCTTACCAGACAGTACTATTTTATAGATCAAATCGGGAAAAACAAAGTTGATGCATTAAAAGAAAACATAGAAAAAATCAATCCTAAAGTAAAAATCGAAATTATTAATCAGAAACTTTTAAAGGGTTCAATGGAAGAACCTTTCAAAGATGTCGATGTTGTAATAGAATCTCTAGATAGTGCTGAAACAAAAGCAACATTTATTGAAGAAATACTTACAAAACTCCCAGATAAACCAATTGTTGCTGCATCTGGTGTTGCGGGTTATGGGCATTCTGATAGAATTGCTACAAAACGCTTGGGTAAACTGTATATGTGTTATGATGAAGATGCTCATTCCAGTGATGATGATGTATTGATGGCTCCACGGGTAGCTATTATGGCAAACTGGGAAGCAAATTTGGCACTTGAAATCATATTAGGTGAAGACAAGTGAGTATCGAGGTAAATGGTAAAAAAGTTGATTGGGTAGAAAACGAGACTGTAACTCAGTTACTTAAAAGAATGAGATATATTTTTCCACTTGTTGTAGTCAAGATTGATGATAAGGTTGTTCTAAAAAAAGATTTTTCAGAGGTTGTTGTGCCAGATAATTCAAAGGTTGCCGTCATCCATATGATAAGCGGTGGATAATTATCTACTCGATTTTCATCATTGTATGAATGTCGTCTTCTTCTTCGCATGAGAGTTCGATGTCTATTTTTTTAACAAGTTTGTGTGAGATGATTATGAAGTAGTTGATGAGTATGCCAATAGTGATGCCTATGACTAGTCCACAAAATATTGTAACCAGTGAATCAGAAAATATATAAGCTAAACAGCCAGCCAGAATTATACTCAATCCTGTAACGATTAATATAGTCAAAATGGTTCGTTTGTTAAGTTGTATCTCAACGTTTTCTACAGATAAATCCCTATCTCCCATAGTCTCATTCCCCAATAATGTAAAACATTTTGTAGGTCTTATATTTTTCTTAAAAATTTATTAATGTAAATTTTTTGTAAATTATAGTTAAGAAGATATTTATTGTATTAAAACAAGTATTGGTTTATAAAATGTTTATTTATCACGCTTGGATGCAATGAAAAAACCAACACCAACAAAAGATTATACCGACTTTATCCCAACATTCACTTTCAGCTAATTTTAGAATAAACCCAGTATTCATCTGGATCACTTTGTAGAGTAAGAGTTAATTTTGTATTGTCATCTGAAAAAGAATAATAAAGTGGCGTACCGAAACGATTCTCGTCAGGGCCAATATAAAGCTTTCCGAACTCGATTTTATAAATCCACCAATATGCGTCTTCTATTCCTCCTGTCGAGATATTTATTATTTCTACTTTTAGTGAATTGTTTTCATAACAAGACTTTTGCACTTTTTGTCATTAATCAGGCATATGTAAGAAGGGATAGCAATATTTACTCTACTGACATTTTCTCCTTGTTTTTCAAAAAAGTGCAAAAGTTATGTTCATAATAAGAATCTCTAAGGCTAAAATTCAGGGTCTGTTAAACCAGGAATTGTAGCCTCAATTTGTTCCCAAGTTCCTATAAATTTATTTTTATCATCTCTGAATACAAATAAATGCAATAAAGCAGAAACAATGATAACTATTACGATAACTGATGCAAGTATCGTTTTTATTTTCTTCTCCATCCTATCCTCAATCTCAAAACAACTATTGCTTTATAACCTTATTTTTCCATGATCTTATTAACAAGTACATAAATAGTAATAACTAGAAGTGGAACAAAGACCATGAAAATATATTCCTCAACAGGCATTCCAAAGAGATTTCCGACAATCTTATCCTGTGAAAAACTCCAAATCCCCATTCTAACAGAAATCTGATCCCAGATAACACCAATGATAAACAATATGAGAAGAGAAATTCCTAAATTTTTGAAATTTATTCTATCTCTAAGAATATACAGCAACACTAAAGATGGTACAACAGCAAAAACAATCATCAGTAAAATATACAGATACATAGAAAAGAAAAACAAAAATTACCTAATAATCCTTACGCAACAACAGAACCTATTATAGTTAAAACTGAAAAACCTGATGCGAAAACAAAATATGTCACATACATCAAGGCCCATGCTGAAGTGTTCTCCAAATGTTTTGATTCTTCCTCTTTGATCATCAAATGAAAGATGAAGTACGCGGGTATAGCTAAAAATGTTAACAACCAAAGATAAGATTCCAATATACCGCTATCAACTAAAAGAGGGATCAAGACAAATGGGAAAAACATAAACGGCAATGCCATAAATGCTGCTTTCTTAACGCCGAAGGTGTTAACCAACGTACGTGTCCCAGTTTTTTTATCTGCCTCACTATCAGTAACGTCTTTAGTAATCGAACCACCAATCAAAAAGAACATGGCAATCAATCCAATTGCCAATGGCAATGGATGAAGTACAGTGCCAAAAACACTCCAAGAGGCCAATATACCTAAGAATCCTCTAGGAACACCAACCCACAACTGATTGATAAACAAAAAATCTTTCATTCTTGGCGGAAGTGAATAGGTAACTGTAAATAATGTTATCAGAAGGACGAGAACGCAGAACATCACATTAACCATTAGAGAGTGAAAAAGCGACAATGTACAGAATAAGTGATACTGCTTTAGCTTCACCAGTAGAAATATCCCCTCTGATTATTGGACGATATGGTTTTGATAGTTTATCTGCTTCAAGATCAGTTACTTGGTTCAATGCATTAGAAGCTCCGTTTAATATAGCAAGTGAAAAACTGGCAGGAAGTATTACCATCCACCATGTTGTAAACAAATCCCCCGTTCCCCCATTGTAAAAGAAACTTGCCACCATGATACAGGTTGATACAATGATAGGTGCAAGTAATGTAAATGGTCGTATCAAATCAATGTAACCTCTGATTCTATGTTTTAGGCCCATATCTGCTCCCTACGACTGTAGTTTTGTAACTATTCTAATATAAAGATTGTTTGACACTTCTTACCAAAACCCTGTTAATCTCCTTAAAACAATTAGGATGAGGTTTTATATGACAAAAAGATTAACATTACAAAACCTTGGGAGGCTGACATGGCAACATTTCGAGGATTTATCGCGATAGATATAGGTGCATCTTCAAAACTTATACAGCTTGAAAACGAAATCGATAAAACAGGAGCAAATGTAAAGCTTGTAGACCCAAAAAACGTTCACATAACACTCAAGTTTCTTGGAGATACAGACGAATCACTGATAGATGAAATAGAAACAATCATGAAAAACGCTGTAGAGGACATAGATCCCTTTAACATCCAATTGAAGGGAACAGGTGTGTTCCCAAATCAGAATTATATCAAGGTTGTTTGGATAGGAATAGACAAAGGTGAACAGATAGGAGATATCGCAAGGAAAATCGACGAACCTCTTTCAAAGCTTGGATTTGAAAAGGAGAAAAGAGGGTTCTCTTCCCATTTAACCATTGCTCGAGTGAGAAGTGCAAAAAATAAAGAACAACTCGTAAAGATCATTAATAAATACAACGAGGTAGAGTTTGCAGATATCAAGGTAGGTTCAATCACACTAAAGAAAAGTGAACTGACACCGCAAGGACCAATCTACACAACGCTCAAAGAGATACCGATATCAGGATGAGGTAGTAAAATGGAACAATGGCTTATTGTTTTGGGACTGATCAACATTGCATTGCTCATTATTGGGATTAAATTATTCTTACCTGGAAAAGTATTCGAAACAAGTATTGCCGAGCATTATCGGATTGGTAAAACACATCTCCCATACATCCTCATTATTATTGGCGTTGTAGCAATCCATCTCATTGAAGTTAATTTCATTGATCCTCATACCACTGCATGGGTAGGTGTAGATTTTGCAGAGGCAATTCAAAGCATTGAGGGCGATGCCGTTGTCTGGTTTTCACAGCATTGGACGCCGGTTCTTGTGTACTTCTTTGTAATGATGTACATTGCAGTATACCCATTCACATTGTGGTTTTCAATATTGTATTTCCTTCTTGTCAATGAAAAAAGAGCGATGAAAAATTTGGCTTATGGTTTGTTACTTATCTACGCCATTGTACTGCCATTCTATTTAGTTATCCCTGTTACTAATGTGTATATGTACGCTAATATGGACTCGGCATTAGAGACTGCGATTCCAACAGTCGAACGGTTCTTCTACTCGATGACAACACAAAACAATTGTCTTCCGTCCCTACATGTTGCAATGACTATCCTTGTTGCTTGGTCGGTTCGGTTGACAGGAAATAAGAAATTCACGTATTTTGCATACTTCTCGATGATTTCTGTCATCCTTTCGGTTATCTATTTAGCCATTCATTGGATTGCTGATGTCATATGTGGCATGCTCTTAGCTTCAGCAGTCATTCTCATACTACGTCATTTCGTCAAAGATGGGAGTATACATGACACATAATAAGATAGAAAACAACGTCTTGGAACGTGTAACTCCTTCTTCAGAATATAGAAAAAAAACAGATTCGGCTATCCATAAACTGAAAGAAAAGATCCAAAGTGAAATTACAAAGAGAAAATTGCCTGTTTCTATTGAGCTTGTAGGATCAACTGCAAAAGATACCTATCTAAAAAACAACATGGACATCGATTTATTCTTGGTGTTTCCAGCAACCTTTCCAAAAGAAGAGATCGCAAGACACGCCCTTGAGATTGGTAGAACTTTGCTAGAAAAGACTGAAGAAAGTTATGCAGAACATCCTTACATTAGGGGATATTTTAACGATTATAAAACCGAAATTGTCCCCTGCTATAAAATTGAAAATGCATCACAAAAACTGTCAGCAGTTGACCGAACGCCATTACATACTTCATATGTAAAGAAGCATCTCAAAGAATCGCAAAAACAAGAGGTTCGATTGTTAAAGCAGTTTCTGAGAGGCATTGGTTGTTACGGCGCTGAAGCAGAGGTTGAAGGATTTTCAGGTTACTTGTGTGAAATCTTGATTATAAAGTATGGATCGTTTAGAAATCTAACAGAAGAAACACAAAACTGGAAAAGACGAGAAAGACTAGCCCTAACTGATGGGAAACATCCATCATTTGATACACCGCTAACATTCATTGATCCGGTCGATATAAACAGAAATGTTGCCTCTGCATTGGTTGAAGACAGATTCAATCTATTTGTAAAGGCGTGTCAAGAATATGTAAAAAATCCGTGCATTACATTCTTTTTTCCCAACGATGTAAAGCCCTGGTCGCTGAAGAAAATTAAATCAGAAATACAAAAACAAGGATGTCTTTACATTGGAGTTAAACTGGCTAAACCAGGCCTTATCGCTGAAAATCTTTATCCACAAGTGCGTAAAGCCGCTAAATCAATTTGGGATGCTTGTAAAAGATACAATTTTACTATTTATGATAGCACTTTTCATATCGATGAAGAGGAAAGCAAGATTTACATTATTGTAAAAGCAAAATCAGAATCGCTCTCAAAAACAGTGGTTCATGCAGGACCTCCTGTTGAATTGAAAAGCAATGCAAAAGAGTTTCTCAGCAAATGGAGTGATAATCCAAAAGTGGTAAAAAAACCATATGAAAAAAATGGTAGACTATATGTAGAAATAAAACGGGATTACAGAGAGATAAAAGATTTTTTGAAAGACCAAATCAAACACCTAAGTATGGGAAAACATCTTGATAAAATTGTAAATAAAAAATACAAAATCGTTGAATTGGATGACATGTTAAAAGAAAATCTAAAAACTTTTTGGACAGAATATCTTGATCAAAAAATGTCTTGGGAAAGATGAAAGGGCTGCTAAAAAACTATATAATAGCATTTTTTATTTAGTTCTTGAGGGTGAATGATGGAAAATGGGCGTAATCCTAAATTAGAGGCAGCAATAGGAACATCTATCAAAGAAGACCCTAGAGAAGCTGGAATTGAAGTTGCAGAAAAAACATTAAAGAATTTCAAAGGGAAAATTGATTTTTTCTTATTATTTGTTACTGCCCACTATGAAAAGAATAAAGGATATCAAAAATTACTAGATGGTTTATGGGAAATATTACCAGAGGGGGTAAGATTAGTTGGAGGAGTTTTTTCAGGTTTTATAAATCATGATGGAGTATATGCAAAAGGGGTAACTGCATTAGCTTGTTCATATCCAAATATGGATGTAACAGTAAGTTTTGGTGAAAACGTTAAAAGAAATCCCAAGAGGGCAGCATTACAGTGCGCTAAAATGATAAAAGATCAAACTAAAAATAAATATGATAAAAAAATTATTTTTAGTTTTATCTCTGGAGGTGAACTACCAAAAGCATCGAGTTCAAAAGGAGAGGGCAATATAAAATCAAAAATTAAGGCAAAAATAATTCTAAAAATGTTTTCATTTTTTCAAAAAGTAATGCAAAAAGGACTCGGAAATGAACAAGAATTTCTAGAATACTTATCAGAAGAAATTCCAGATTTTAGTATCATTCATGGATCTATGATAAACAACCTTACACTTATGTCAAATTATCAGTTTTTAGATAAAAAAGTATTAAAAGAAACAGCATTAGCCTTAACAATTGAAATTGATAGAGATTTTGAGCTGAACTATGCAAATGCCACAGAAAGATTTTCAGAAGATTTCATAATAAGTGAAATCAGCAAAGATAAAAGAGTGATAAAAAAAATAAATAATAAACCTGCATTTAAAGAGTTGCGAAGGATTATGAGCTGGACAGATGAATACCTAAATCAACAGCTCGATTGGATGGCTTTAACCTCAAAATATCCTATTGCATTCGAAGAAAACGGTAAGATATATATCCGAACCATATCCATGATCCTAGGGGACTATATCGGTACAATGGGTAAAATAAATAGCAAAAAGGCATTCATCGGAAGTATATCTCAAACAAAAATGATAGATTCAATAGACGAAGTAATAAAAGATGATAATCCAGACTTTGGCTTCTTAGTATCTTGTATTGCTCGTCAGGGATTTCTTGGAATAAAAGTATATCAAATACAAGAAAAACTAAAAAAACATTTTAAGGAAAAACCATTTCTACTTTTATATACAGGTGGGGAAGGAATGCGAAAACTCGGAGGAAAATTAGAATACTTAAATGAATCTATAACATCGTTTATAATTAAAAAATAATTAATGTTACTTCATTCCTAGAATTTTTCTAATTTTTTCCTTAAGATCCTGTGAATCATAAGGTTTTTCAATATAGTCTTCACCTAAAAATTTCCCAGCCTTCTCAGCTACAGGATCAGCTCTAGCCGTAAGAAACACCACAGGAATTTTTTCCCATGAAGGATTTTCTTTTAATTTATAAAACACTTCCCATCCACTCATACCTGGCATCATAATATCAAGAATTATTAAATCAGGTTTATGCTCAGATTTTTCTAAGAGCTCTAGACATTCTTCTCCACTTTCAACATTAATTACATCAAGTTTACCAGGTTCTTCAAGGGTAAATTTGATCGTGAACCCTACATCCGGTTCATCGTCTACAACAATTATCTTTTTTTCCATATGTTTCTAATCTCCGAATCGTTTATATCTATAACAAATTTTCCATTTTTATCGATATTAAATACTTAATTTGTAGGGATAGTAAAAGATACAGTAGTTCCTTTTCCTAAACCTATACTCTCAGTATAAATATTACCACCATGCTTTTCAACGATGCGTTTGCAAATAGAAAGGCCTAAACCACTTGACTCCAGATCGTGACGGGATGGATCAACCTTGTAAAATTCATCATAAATATGTTCAATTTGTTCAGATGTTAAACCAACACCATTATCTTTGATAGATATTTTGATAAAATCTCTTTCTTTTTTTGCATTAAACGTTATTTCACCGCCATCAGGTGTGAACTTTATTGAATTTATAAAAAGATTATCAATCAGTTCTGCAAATTGAAGCCTATCTGCCTTAATCGAAATTTTTTTATCAATGTTATTCTTAATTTTAATATTCTTCTCTTCACATTCATACTTTTTATTTAAAATAATTTTATCGATTGACTCTGAAAGATTTAAATTTTCAAGAATAAGTTTGAAATTAGGAAGATTAAGTCTTTCTAAATGTAATGTTTTTACAACCAAATCGGACATATATTTAACATTATGATTTGCAACATCAAGGAGCTTCTTTAATTCAGGATCTTTTTCGCATTCTTTAACATATGGAAGCAAACCGACAAGGGGCGTAAGAGGGCTTTTAAGATCGTGACCGAGTTGACCAATGAATTCATCTTTACGTTTCAGAAGTTTCGCAATTTCATTTGTACGATCTTCAACCTTTTTTTCAAGGCTTTCATTAAAAACTCTTAGTTCATCTTGGGCTTCTGTTAACTCTTCATTCAAAGATTTCAATTCTTCATTCATTTCTTCTAAACGCTTAGCATGTTTAATTCGTTCTTCTTCAGCTTTTTTTCGCTCAGTAACATCTCTAATACTGCCTTGTATACGAATCTTAGCTTCTTTACCCAAAAGCTCACGGCCATGAGATATAACTTTTCCATTAATTTCAACAGGTATTCTTTGACCATTTTGATGAAAAATTATAGACTCAAAATTATTTATTTCGTTATTTATACCATTATTTTTATCAAAAAATGGAAAAAGCTTTTTTTTCAATTTTTTCCAATCAACTTGAGGTATAATCTTTGAAATATCACATCCAATCATTTCAGATGAATTATAACCCGTAATTTTTTTAACAGCCGTATTTAAATAAGTTATTTTACCATCAGGTTTCAATTGAAAAATAATATCACTAACATCACTAAATAAATCTTTTTTACCTTGAGCTACAGTAGTATCAGTAATTACTTCAAAATACTCAGCCAGAGAAAAATATTTATTTTCAGTTTCTTCCAATTTTTCCTTGGTTTTTTTATATTTTTTCCTCAAATCAATAATTTCTTTTTTCAAACTCTCGAAATCAACAGGCATTGCATTAACATTATCAAAATCCTCTACCAAATCTTTATCATTAAAAAAAATTGATTCATCAGATATTTCATTTGATTTTGCCTCTTTTATATCAAACTCTTCACAGTTATTTTGAATACTGCAATTCAAGAGACCTAATCTTTCTTGTTCCCTCATATGGCTTACGACTAAAGGATCTTTTTTCATCAGTTCTCCTCCAGTTGTAAATTACTAAAAAAATTAAAAATAAGATTAAACTTCCCAGTAAAACATAAATATTTAGTATTACTCACTTATGAACCCATCCTTAAAGTGTTATTCAGGTAATATTTTATTAATATAAAAGAGTAACGTAGTAAAGTTTGAGAACTTTTTGTAATCCAAAATATATAAATTAGGATATCTGATATTTCAATTATATGAAAACGCTTGGGGTGTATACAAAAGATTTCTCATTGTATTATGATTTGTTAAAAGTTTTAGGGAGGAGAAAAATACCATATGTTTCACTTTCCTCGATTAAACATATTCCAAGCAAGATTGGAGTCGTAATAACATCTAACAGTGAACTTCACGATATTAAATCAACAAATGTCATAGCTGCTGATGCTTACGATAGTGTTGATCATGCTGTTGATTTAGCGTTGCAAATGCTGATTGGCAAGGAACTCTATTCAAAAGTACATATTGGAATAGATCCTGGTGAACAACCTGGCATAGCAATTGTTGGAGATGATATTCTTCTTCAGAAAACAAATGTAGAAAATCCAGAAAAGGTAGCAATTATTGTAAAAAGATTTCTAAGAGAATATCCTGCGACTGAAGCGTTGATACGCATTGGTCACGGATCGATTATAACCAGGAATAGAATAATAAATTCTTTAATTCCGTTGAGGGTGCCGATTGAGATTGTCGATGAAACAAAAACAACCTCTTCACAACAGGCAGGAAGATACGAAAGGGACAGTGAAGCTGCTGCAGCAATAGCGTTACTTCGTGGAGGAAAAGTTCAAAGACAGTTACCTCTAGAACCGACAAAAGGAGAAATAAGAAATATTCAAGAACGTAGCAGAAAGCTTACAAATGGGAAGTTTTCAATTTCTGAGAAAACAGCTGTGAACGTTTTGAAGGGGAAAATAAGTCTAAAAGAAGCAATAGAACTTGAAAAAAGCGTAAATAAGGCGAATATTAACAGGCAAAGGTAGTAAATATTTTTTCTCCCCCGCCCAAAAATAATATTATAAACCGATATTTGTTTGATTTAATTATCATACCTTGCAGGTTTTTTTAAAAGAAAATGTAAAAGACAGATTTATGAAATAAAAAGGCATATCGTTACAAGAATATCTGATGAATAATAAGAAACCATATAAGACAAAGATAGAAAGAGACATAAAAATGCATGAAGATATCAAAGTATCTGGCCTTCAAGGTGGAAAGATACTTGGTCATAATCTAGCATTATTTTCATTTGTTATGGGAATACCTCTAGTATTGATAGGTTTGTTCGGACTTTTTAATATGGCCCTTGGTCTAGGTTTTCCAATGAATAATGCAACAGTGATTCTTGTATTGGTTGTCCTCTCACTTGGTTCTTTATTTACAATTGGTGGATATTTTTTACATGTGGACAATTGAAGGTATCAATAGGGTTTAATTAGTAAAATTACTGT
>Ga0315547_1002470_pt1 | contig 12999 bp, 14 predicted proteins | sample SalMarSW160240MG_2_FD_202542 | JGI IMG/M metagenome (GOLD analysis project Ga0315547, IMG submission 202542) | Salt marsh sediment microbial communities from the Plum Island Ecosystem LTER, Massachusetts, United States - Salt Marsh Sediment SW1601-240 ... | reverse complement strand
CAGAAAATGGCTAAGATTGAACAGAAAACACTGCCCTTGAACGGAGACGCAGCCGTCGCCTACGCTGTTAAACAATGCGACGTGGATGTGGTAGCTGCCTACCCTATTACACCACAAACCATAATCGTTGAAAAATTCAGCGAATACGTAGCCGACGGCGAAGTAGAAACAGCTTTCGTCTGCGTAGAATCAGAACACAGCGCCATGACATGCTGCCTAACAGCAGCCGCAACAGGCGCCAGAACATTCACTGCCACAGCCTCAGCGGGTTTAGCGTTGATGCATGAAATGTTGGGCGTAACTTCAGGCTGCAGAGCCCCTGTTGTCATGTCAGTTGTAAACCGAGCGCTGTCAGCTCCAATTAACATTCACTGCGACCACTCGGATAGCATGGCTGCAAGAGACTTGGGATGGATACAAATCTACGCTGAAAACAGCCAAGAAGCCTACGACTCGATAATTCAAGCCTTCAGGATAGCTGAGAATCCGGAGATAATGCTTCCCACGATGGTTGGACTTGACGGTTTCGTTCTAAGTCACACATTAGAAAACGTGAATGTTCTTCCAACCGAAGTTGTGAAAAAATTCGTTGGAACCCGAAACATTCCACTGGTAATGAATCACAAGGGAGAGATGGTTCCTTTCAAGCTGGACCCAGAGAATCCCTTAACGATTGGACCATTAGACCTTTACGACTACTATTTTGAGCATAAGAGACAGCAAGAAGAAGCCATGAGAAGAGCCGTTGAAGTCATCAAGCAGGTTCACGACGAATATGCAGAACAGAGCGGACGCAGCTACGGAAACGGTTTACTTGAACCATACAGACTTGACGACGCAGAAATAGCCACAATATGCATAGGCTCAACCGCAGGCACAGTAAAAACCATTGTAGACGAACTGCGCGAAAACGGAATCAAAGCCGGACTGCTCAAATTAAGGGTTTTCAGACCACTACCAGCACAGGACATAATCAGCTGCCTCTCAGACAAGAAGGCAATCGCGGTAATGGATAGAGCATGCAGTTTTGGCGGAAACGGAGGACCAATGTTCCATGAAATCCGCCATCTTCTCTATGACCTACCAAACAAGCCGCCGCTTGTAAATTACATCTACGGTTTAGGAGGAAGGGACACGCCACCCTACATGATCGACAGCATCTACCGAGACCTACAGAAGATTGCGGAAACAGGACAAACCAAAGACAAAGTTCAATTCATTGGATTAAGGGAGTAATGAGGTGAAAATATTGGCAGAATGGAAATTCACAGCTAAAGAATTCAGTCAAACACCTGAACTCTTCGCCTCTGGACACAGAGCATGCGCTGGATGCGGTCCGGCTATAGCTCTTCGCTTGATAATGAAGGCTGCGAGAGGTCCAATCATAGCCACCAATTCTACAGGATGCATGGAGGTGGTCTCCACAATCTACCCATATACTTCTTGGAAGATACCGTGGATACACACTGCCTTCGAGAACGTGGCTGCCAACGCGGCTGGCATAGAGGCTGCACTTAAAGTTATGAAGAAGAAGGGACAACTGAAATATGACCAAGTGGATGTTGTTGCTTTCGGCGGAGACGGCGGAACCTTTGACATAGGCATCCAAGCTTTATCCGGCGCAGTTGAGAGAGGACACGACTTTCTCTACGTGCTCTACGACAACGAAGCCTACATGAACACGGGAATACAGAGAAGCAGCGGCACCCCAATGGGAGCATGGACAACAACTTCTCCCGCTGGAAAAGTTATTCCAGGAAAGACTGAACGCAAAAAGCCCATAGCAGACATAATGGTTGCCCACGAAATGCCCTACGTCGCCACAGCAAACATAGCACACTGGAAAGACCTGGTTGTAAAAGCCAGAAAAGGAATGGAAGTAAACGGACCAGCTTTCCTCCATGTGTTTGCTCCATGCCCAAGAGGCTGGAGAAGCGAAACAGCAAAATCCGTTGAAATCTCCCGTCTGGCAGTCCAAACATGCGTCTTCCCACTCTGGGAAGCTGAATATGGCGAATACAAGCTCTCACCCGCGAGCAAGACCATAGCGCGGAATCCGGAGAGGAAGAAGCCGGTGGAGCTGTACCTGAAGACTCAGGGAAGATTCAGACATCTATTCAAGCCGGAAAACAAGCATGTTCTGGAAGCTATCCAGAAAGAAGTTGACAGACGCTGGAAAAAACTGTTGAAAGCGTGCGAGATAGCCTAATCTTAGAATGAGCAGAGCGAACTGATTGAGAAAGGCGACAGTTTAGTATTTGCTTTTACTCTTTCGGTTAACAGTTTTTCTTTTTTATCCTCCTGGGGCTCCGTGGAACGGAACGTTTTCCCAGAGGACATCCCACCATTCATTGTCTGTTATGGTTTCGCCTCTAACTAGAATTTCCAAGACTTTCTTCAAGAGGGCGTGATGACGTTTCTCATCCGATAATATTGCATTCAGGAGAAGCTTAACCTTCTCATTCTGGATGGAGGGAATCGCCTCGCTGAGTTTCTGTATGATCTCCGCCTCTAATCGTATGTGCTTCTCCACAAGTTCTCTCTGTTTGTCAAGGTTTCCTTCCGTCAAAGCCTGCGGAACACTGGTTAACAGGTTAATTGCAGAGGAATACATTTCCGCGTGCTTCAAGGAATCTAAAGAAATTCCCTTCAGAACTCCCTTGACAGCCGGATTCTCGATTTCAACTAACCCTTTTTTCACCGAGTCCACAATGGTTTGTTCAATTTTGATTTGATTCTTGAAAAGATCAACTAACTCATCCTTTGAACTCAAAACACAACACCTACCTTGAAAAAGAGCAACAGGAAGAATAAGGTTTTCGGAAATTTTCAACAAAGGGGTACGCACAAAAATCGTTTTCGTTCAATTTGATGATCTAACATCTAAAGGAGAAAAAGCAGAAACAGAATCAAAGATATAGCAGCCGTGGGGAAGAGGATTACGGCGACCCGTTTAACGCGTTCTGTTGTTTTGTCAGCTAAAACAGTCAGTTCTGTTATCTGCTGCTCCCCGATGACTTTAACAGCAGGGATTACTTCAGTGCGCCACGATGCCTCCACAGGTTCCATGCTATCTAAAGCGCGGTTAGTTGCCTCTTTGATGTAACTGATGAGTTTCGAGTGATCGATTGCTTCGCCCACCAGATTGTAGCCTCGGGCAGACCGTATCATGCCGCATACTGAGTGGGTGTCAGTGGTGAGAACCTCTCCGTCGGCTATGCCCAGTTCTTTTAGCGCCGAGAGGATTTTGTCTCTCAACCCCGATACCATGTTGTTTCCGTCGATGGTTACATACGCTGCCTTCTGCTCACCGACCTCCACAACAATCACGCTTATGCCGCCAGGACCCATTCCATCCTGAACCGTGAACTCTTGGGGTACAACTGTTGCCGCTCCCACTTTGAAGGATGAATTTTTGCTTTTCAGCGCTTTTTCGAGGCAATCCACAGAAGCTTCACTGAAGGATTTAACAGCAGAATCTCGGTCGAATGAACCACCCATGCTGTTATGGGCATCGATTGCAAGAACGGAAAGCCCCAGTTTCTCAGCTTCCCTGACAATTAAGGAATTCAGTTCCGGGGGAAGGTCTTCAATGGTTTTCGGCGCTGTGGTTAACGTGAGAAAAGCGCAGTCTCCGAATAGTTGGCAACTAGCTTTTGCATCGTCGCTTTCGGTTCGCACCATGGGGGTGGCTTTAGAATATGTGGATGAGGAGCCGACGAATTCAAGTATTCTCTGTACAACTCTTTGGTTTTCAGGCTGGGTGGAAACATCTAATTCGTGACCTACTAAGCCGTGAGGGGCAGAAACAACGCAATCAAACTTGTTTTGTATGGTCGTTTGAATCAAAGATGGGAGGAGGCTGCTTCCAAGGTTCTTGAATGGACCCGGATGCAGGGCTGGAACAACAATCACCACCTTTATCTTTTCGCCGGCTCTAAAAGTCAACAAAGAGACCTTGATGTCTTGTTGGTTACCAAGCTTCTCAAAGAAAGTCTCCATGGGTGCGATAAAATCCTCTGTCCAGTTGGCTAAGAAGGCTTTGAAGAGGACGGAGGAAGCGATACCAAGGGTTCCCGTACCTACTCGATCCATGAAGTATTTGAAAGCAAACACGGTCAAGAGAGCCACAGAGACAGAAGTTAAGGCAAATATTAGAAGTTGCATCTCTAGGTTATACCCAATCGTAGAGCCCATAAAAAATATGGGAAGCGCAACTAGGGTGGGCTGTAAGAGAGAAGAGAAAAGGGTTCCTCCAAATCCCGCGAAGGAGGTGACGGAAAGAACTAACAGACGAAGGATCAGGGCTCCACTGAAACCCAGAAAGAAAAATCTGATCCAAAGCTCTGGAGCTCCGAGAAGGGCACTTATTAAGCCGCCGAGAAGAATTATTCCAAACCATACTAGGGAGGAGAAGAAAGAGAGAGCGGAACATCTTCTCAAATTGAAAATCAGGGCGTTTTTCATGGAACTGCGGCTGATTATAAAATCTGAGAGTAAGGTTAGGATAAGAAAACTTGCCCCGAAGCCTAGACCAGTAGCAAAATTTTCGAGAGAAAGATTCAAAGGCAGAATCGACAGGATTCCGCCGTGCAGAGATAGGACTCCAAGATAAAGCGTGATTCTACTTTGGGAAGGAAGCCCAAACAGTTTGGAATATCGCTTCACAACCTTGTCAATGTATTTATCCGTTGAATCGTTGGTCAACCTTACGCCTCTCTGCTATATCCTTCTAGAAAACCCTCAAAAATATTAATGTTATACTCCTTCCGCATCAGGTCTACTTAAATGTGCCGCGAAAAAGGTAACACAGAACCGTTTTTACATAATTGGGATTATATCAGGAAAATTCTATTGACACTTTTATGAAAAAATATTGAAAAAATGGACACCATATTGGAAGTGGACCCCCGAAAAGCATGTTTAAAATCATAATTTTAGGGCGTAAAAGCTTTTATGGCGAGTTTGAATTAAATTGAAGAGCTATGTCAAACGCCGGTCCCCCTCCTCCGTCGGTATTGCAGATTCTCGAGCGGCAAGTTGGGCGAAAAATGGTTGCAATTTTGGATCCTTCTTACGGATTTGAAGGAACCTTAGCCGCTGTAACTCGAGAACCTCCGGGCATCTGGCTTTCTGACGCTGAAGTTGTGACATTGCGGTCTACGATAGCTCAGCCTGTGCCGCAGATTGTAAGCAGAGAAGATAGAAGCGAAGTGTTTGTTAACTTAAGTTCTGTTCAACGCATCGAAGTTCTGCACGAAAAGTAGAAGCGATCAGAAAAAGACTGATGCCATAATGCTGGCTACTATAAGGGCTACGGCTAAGATAACAGCTAATTCAGGTTTAACCTTAACGCCCCTGGTGTCCTCTTCGAAGAATCTCAGAAGCCCAGCGCCTTGAGCGGGCATACGTGCTCCGTCTTTCTTTTTTTTCTTCCGAACACTCATGGCGATCAGTTCATACAATTTCACGAGACGTTAATTAAAGTTACGCATCTGGTTTCAGAGTTGGACTTGGTTTTATGACGCTGCAAAAGATGTTAACAGTTCCGTCTAGCTCTTCTTTTAACAATAGTGCTATCCTAGTTTCCTTTGTTCAAGTGGTTTTCAAAAAGGGTTAAAGTATATTTTTATACTCAGAAGGTTTAAATATAACGTTATAGTCTAACAGTGTTCCTTGGGAGAGTTGCAACATGAGGGATAATGTTTGGCATTCAGAGATCGACAACACCAATGATCTCTAAATTTACTCGCCAGTTGAAGATTAGAAAACTCTCCTTTGAAAAACCGCCTCTAGAAATCTTCTCGAAACTCTACAATAACTACGAAAACGCATATATTCTCGAGTCAATTGAAGGCCCAAAGAAACTGTCACAATACTCATTCATAGGATTCGACCCAACGTTAACAATCACAATCAAGAACGGAGAAGCGGTTATCCGTAACGAAAGAACCGGTGAAGAAGAGAGAAAAAAAGTCAACGAAGCATTGGCTGTAATCCAAAAAACAATCAGAAACCTACCGGGGTTTAAGGAGCAAAGATTCGTCGGCGGAGCTGTAGGATATATCTCCTACGATGCGGTTCGATGCTGGGAAAAACTGCCTGAAAGCGCACTTGACGACCAAAACTTCCCTGACGTTGAGGTCGGCGTTTTCGATGACGGCGTCGTTTATGACCACAGAAACAAGCAAGCATTCTATTATCACTTAAACGAAAATCGGCTACCAGAAATCGATGAACTATTGCAAGAACCAGACGATGATGAAGGTTTATCCCATAAGCAACTGAAAGTCAACATATCTAAGGAGCGGTTTGAGAGAGCTGTGGAGAAAGCGAAAGAATATGTGACCGCTGGCGACATTTTTCAAGTTGTTCTTTCCAAACGTTACGATTTTCAGATTAGAGGCGACCTGATTGGGTTCTATCGCAACCTCAGAGAGATAAATCCATCACCATACATGTACTTTCTGAAATCTGGTGAACATCAGATAGTTGGATCAAGCCCTGAGATGCTTGTAAGAGTCGAAAACAGGATCGTTGAAACCTTTCCAATAGCAGGCACAAGACCTCACGTAAAAAATCCCATCGAGAACAAACGACTAACCGAAGAGTTGCTGTCAGACCCCAAGGAACGCGCTGAACACGTGATGCTAGTGGACTTGGGCAGAAACGACATTGGAAAAGTGTCAAAGTTTGGAAGCGTTCACCTCCCAGAATTCATGAAGGTGCATCAATACAGCCACGTACAGCATATTGTTTCACGGGTTGTCGGCGATCTTAGAGACGAATGTGACTGTTACGATGCGCTGAGAGCCGTTTTTCCAGCCGGCACGGTCTCAGGAGCCCCCAAGGTTAGAGCCATGGAGATAATCGAAGAACTTGAGCCGACAAGAAGGGGACCATACGCTGGAGCTGTAGGATACTTCTCCTACAACGGAAATGCAGATTTCGCCATCACCATCAGAACCCTCATTGCCAATGGAAACAACGCCCACATTCAGGTGGGAGCGGGCATAGTTGCAGATTCTGAGCCGGAGAGAGAATGGTTCGAAACAGAGCAGAAAGCTCAGGCGTTAATCAAAGCGTTAGAAGTTTCAGGAAGTGGAAAAGAATGAAAGTGTTGGTCATCGACAATTATGACTCGTTCGTCTACAATCTTGTCCAATACATTGGAGAACTCGGAGGAGACCCCGTCGTTTATAGAAACGACCAGATAAACCTTAAACAGGCTATGCAACTGAAACCCGAGCGTATAGTCATTTCTCCAGGCCCCGGCACCCCCGAAGAAACACGCTACTTCGGAGTTTGTTCTTCAATCTTGCAGCAGATGAGCTGTAAGATTCCCACATTAGGAGTTTGCCTTGGGAATCAGGGGATAATTTATGCGTTCGGTGGAAAAATCGTGCAGGCAAGGCGGCTGATGCATGGAAAAACTAGCATAATAGAACATGATGGAAAAGGCGTTTTTGTGGGTGTTAAAAATCCGTTCACGGCAACACGGTATCATTCTCTTGTTGGAGACAGAAGTTCTATTCCTTCATGCCTCAAGATAACAGCTGAATCTGCTGACGATGGCGAGATTATGGGAGTCCGTCACAGGACCTATCCCATTGAAGGCGTGCAGTTCCATCCTGAATCCATATTGTGTGAGGATGGAAAAAAGATTGTCAAAAATTTTCTTGAAGCTAGGTGATGATTGGTGATCAAGGAAAGCATACTAAAACTGGTTAATGGCGCCGATTTAACTTACGAAGAGTCTACGGCAAGCATGAAAGAAATCATGTCTGGCGCAGCAACAAACGCTCAAATAGGCGCATTCTTGACCGCTCTAAGAACAAAGGGCGAAACAGCTGACGAGATTACAGCTTTCACTGCAGTTATGAAGGAATGTTGTCACCGAATTCACCCCAGCGTAAAGGGAAGGCTAGTTGACACTTGCGGAACCGGAGGAGACAAAATTAAAACCTTCAACATCAGCACCACCGCGGCTTTTGTTGTTGCCGGAGCAGATATTGCAGTGGCTAAGCATGGAAACAGATCAGTCACCAGCAAATGTGGCAGCGCCGATGTTCTGGAGAGACTGGGGCTTAACCTTAAAATGACCCCTAATGACGTTGAGAAAGCCATTGAGAAGGTTGGGGTGGGTTTCATGTTTGCTCCTGCATTTCATCCAGCCATGAAGCATGCTATTGGTCCAAGAAGAGAAGTGGGAATCAGAACCGTATTCAATGTTCTTGGTCCCCTGACTAACCCGGCGGATGCCAACGCCCAACTGCTGGGAGTTTACGATCCTAGATTAACAGAGTCTCTAGCATATTCTCTGAAGAATCTTGGCTGCGAAGAAGCTATGGTTGTCCATGGCTTAGATGGGTTAGATGAGATATCCACCATAGGAAAGACGGCTATTTCATGGCTAAGAGGGGACAAGGTTACAACAAGGGAGATGTCCCCGAAAGATTTCGGCGTAAAACTTGCAAAAATAGAAGACATCAAAGGAACCACGCCGGATGAAAGCGCCGAAATTACCTTCAAAATCTTGTATGGCTGCATTGATGCGGATGATCCGCGAAGGGAAATTGTGCAAGTTAACGGAGCTGCCGCTATTATCGTAGCGGGCAAAGCTGAAGATTTTGGTCACGGAATAGAAGTAGCCCACGAATCAATTGAAAGCGGCGCCGCCTACAGGAAACTCAAGGAACTAATCAAATTCTCCCACGGAAACCTATCAAAGCTTGAACAGTTGGAGACTGAACATGCCTGATTTTCTTGATACGCTAGCACGGGATGCTAAAGAAACCGTCAATGAGGGCTACTATAAAGTTTCAACTCAGGACACATTCTCTTCTGTTAGCCTCAGAAAGGCGATTACCGAAAGCAGACGAAACGCGGTAATCACGGAGGTTAAAGCCGCATCACCCTCTAGAGGAACCATCAAAACTAACTTTGATCCAGAGGAAGTTGCAATAGCCATGGAAAACGGCGGAGCAACAGGAATATCAGTTCTGACAGAGCCAAAACATTTCAGCGGCTCTCTTAGTTACCTAGCAAAAGTCAGAAAGGCAGTGAAGCTTCCAATCCTCATGAAAGACATAATCATCAATCCATTGCAGCTTGAAACTGCTTCAAGAATCGGCGCTAATGTTGTTCTTCTGATAGAAGCCCTTTTCGAACGGGAATACTGCGAATGTGACATCGATGAGATGATCTCACAGGCGCATGCAAGAAATCTTGAGGTCTTGCTGGAAATCCACAACGAAAACGAGTTTCAATCCGCCGTCAACAGCGATGCTGATCTGATTGGAATCAACAATCGAGACCTCAGAACGCTTAAAGTTGACATTAGAATAACGGAGAGAATCCTGAAAAAATATAGCACCCGCGAAAAGATTGTTGTTAGCGAAAGCGGAGTGATGACCGCTGCAGACCTGCTTTTTCTCCGCAACTGTGGTGCTCAAGCTTTTTTAATTGGGTCAGCGATCATGATGGCTGGAAACATCGAAAAAAAGGTTAAGGAGTTTGTTACTGCCCATTGAGAAGCGTCAGAGTGAAGATTTGCGGAATAACCAGAGAAGAGGATTTAGCCTTTGCTGTAGCGGCGGGAGCGGATGCTGTTGGGTTTCTTGTGGGGGTTCCCTCATCGCCAAGAAATCTGACGTTAGAAAGGGCTGAGAGGCTGCTGAGGCAGGTGCCAATCTTCGTTGACAGTGTGGTGGTTACGGCGCCTCAGAGCATCAAGGGGCTTGTTGAAATCTGTGAAGGGTTAAAGCCGACAGCTATCCAGATTCATGGAAAAAAGAATTTTGATGCTTCAGAAATTCGTGAGAGGATACAGGATACCCGCCTGATAAAAACCATCTACGTAACAAAAGATGCTCTGAACGAAACAGTCATAGAAGATTTGAAAACTTTTGATGCGGTGCTTTTGGATTCCTTCACTAAGGGGCAATACGGTGGAACAGGCAGGGTTCATGACTGGAACCTAAGCAGGCAAATCAGGGAAGCTGTTGCGCCACTTCCGCTGATATTGGCAGGAGGATTGAAGCCTGAAAACGTCAAAGAAGCCATTCTCACGGTTCACCCCTACGCGGTTGATGTTGCTAGCGGCGTTGAATTGCGGCCAGCAGTTAAGGATCATGAGAAGGTTCGGGCTTTTGTTGAAAATGCAAAGGAGATTAAGTTACCAGACAATTGAGCAGGTGTGTTAATGTGAAAAAGGGAAAATTCGGGAAGTTTGGCGGACAGTACATAAACGAGGTTTTGATGCCGATTCTCATCGAGTTGGAAGCAGCCTTTGAAAAGCATTACCCAACAGTTGAATTCCAAACGAAGCTTAACGGATTACTGAGAGATTATGCTGGAAGACCAACCCCACTCTATTATGCGAAGAACTTCAGCAAGCTCATCGGATGCAAAGTTTACCTCAAAAGAGAAGATTTAGTGTGTGGAGGCTCACATAAACTCAACAACGCTTTAGGTCAGGCGCTTTTGACAAAAGAAATGGGAAAATCACGTTTAATCACAGAAACCGCAGCGGGACAGCATGGACTTGCAACAGCCATGGCAGGCAATGTGTGCGAGTTAGAGACAGAGGTCTTCATGGGCGTGAAGGACATTAAGAGGCAGGCGAGTAACGTGAAACGGATGAAACTGTTAGGAGCAAAAGTAACTCCTGTCGACATCGGAATGGGAGTTCTAAAGGACGCTGTTTCTGACACTTTAAGAAAATGGACAGCCTGTTCACAAACCACTCATTATCTGATGGGATCAACTGTGGGTCCCCATCCGTTTCCCGAAATTGTTGCAACATTTCAGAGCGTAATCGGAAAGGAGATCAAAGAGCAGATACTAGAAAAAGAGGGCAGACTACCAGATACGATGGTGGCTTGCGGCAGCGGAGGAAGCAACGCTCTGGGGGCTTTCAGACCTTTCATCAACAATAAAGACATCAAATTAGTCTTCGTTGAGGGGGGAGGAGAAAGCCTAGAATCCGATAACAATGCTGCTGCTTTCCAAATAGGGAAGCCTGGGATTCTTCATGGCGCCCTAATGCAAGTTATGCAAGATGAAAATGGGCAAATAAAGCCGTCAAAGACAAGAGCTGCGGGTCTCAACTATCCTGGAAGAGGTCCCGAAATATCATTTCTAGTTGAAAGCGGAAGAGTGAAGGCCTACTGTGCTTTTGACAATGAGGTTTTTGAAGCTGTAAAGGTCATGTGCAGAACTGAGGGTTTGATACCGGCTCTTGAAACCGCTCACGCTATCGCCTATATGGTGGATCACAGGGAAGAGTTTGACAAGGAGGAACTTGTTGTTCTGAACTATTCTGGGAGAGGTGACAAGGATCTCGAAGCTATTATGAGGTATTTCCATGAATCTTGAAGAGAAATTCCAAGAACTGAAAAGTAAAGGAGAGGGTGCTCATATGCCCCATGTTTACTATGGGGATCCCCACGAAGAGTTTTCCCTTAGACTGATCGAAACACTGGTTGAAAACGGCGCAGATATCCTCGAGTTCGGAATTCCCTTCTCTGATCCAACTGCGGATGGACCAACCTTTCAGGCGGTATGTGAAAGGGCGTTGGAAAACGGTGTGACTCCCACCAAGTGCATCCAAGGTATAAAGAAGCTGAGAGAGAGAGGTGTAGAAAATCCGATTGTGGTAACGACTTACTATAATATCCCTTACGTCGCTGGTGTAGGAAACTTTTTGAATAGAATAAGGGAAGCGGGTGCTCAAGCGATAATCGTTCCCAACGTTCCAGTTGAAGAGGCGGATGTTCTGTTAGCTGAAGGAAAAAAAAGCGATGTGCACATCATATTTCAGATAGCTCCAACAACAACTGAAGACAGGTTGAAGAAGATCACAGACATTGCATCAGGCTTTCTTTATGTCATAAATGTTGAAGGCGTCACAGGAGTAAGAGAGAGCCTGGCTGATTCTACCCTAAAACTAGTAAAAAGAGTTAGGAGACACACGGATATGCCTCTGTTAGCAGGCTTCGGCATCTCAAACAGGCAGCAAGCTTCAAATGTAGTTGCAGCTGGAGCTGACGGTGCAATAGCTGGAAGCTGTTACGCTAAGATTTACGAGAAGAATCTAGAAGAACCTGAGGAGACATTGCCGGAGATCGCTCATTTGGTAGGTCAAATAAAACAGGGATGTATAGAAGGATATAGGCGGCGATAGAGGAACTCGTACATCACTTAACTGGTAAATATCTACGGTATCGGCATCGCTGTTTCATAACCGCGCATACAGAAAAAGAGAGGCTGGAAGAGCTTATTAGATTCGACGATGTGACAGAAAGCAGTTCTTATCTTTATCTGATTGGTTGTGAGGAAGACAAGAAAATGCACATCAATGAATTCCAAAACATGATGAAGCGAATATATTTTCACAGAGACTCTGAGCGAGGAACAGATGAAACATTAGACTGGCTTGTGGATGAAGTGGAGGAGCTAAGAGAAGCCCTAAAGGAAAACGATACCAAAGCTATAGAGAACGAATTCGCTGATGTTTTCGCATGGTTGGCTTCTCTTGCAAACGTTGCCAACATTGACTTAGAGAAGGCAGCACTTTCAAAGTATGATAACAGATGTCCTAAGTGCGGACTATCGCCCTGCGAATGCCCATTTTAGCTTCTTTCCCACCTATCAATCTTTGTTGCCCCGCACCAGTTAATTCCCAAACATAGGACCGCCTGCCTCTACGGCTTAGAATGTTTTCTGCTTCAAGAAGATGAAGATGATAAAGAACAGCTGCATAGCTAAGCCCTGTTTCATGGGAAACTTTTTTGGCATCGCAAGCCCTCTTCTCAAGGCTAGAGATTATTTGTGTCCTAGCCGACAAACCTGGTTGAACGTTCCTTTTTAGGGTCAGGAAAGCTTTGGGATTATAGGCTATCTTGAACATATGCCCTCAATATATGTTCGTTGTTGAGACAAAAAAGGTTTCCACTGGTGACGCTAAGTCACGAAGGCTGCAAGACTGATTTGTCG
>Ga0315547_1002465_pt1 | contig 13012 bp, 7 predicted proteins | sample SalMarSW160240MG_2_FD_202542 | JGI IMG/M metagenome (GOLD analysis project Ga0315547, IMG submission 202542) | Salt marsh sediment microbial communities from the Plum Island Ecosystem LTER, Massachusetts, United States - Salt Marsh Sediment SW1601-240 ... | reverse complement strand
GAGACTGAGCAAGAGATCTACCATCTGGGACGCGACCTGATCGAAGTGATGGACCGCCATCGCCCCCACCTCTGGGAGGGCGAGTGGTGGTACGAGCAACTCCTCCGCCGTGCGGTGTCCGACGAAGCCGTCAAGACGCAGCTCCTGCGCTTCGTCGACGTATTCCCCATGCTCCAGGACGAGGAAGCGATAGTCAGCCACTTCCGCGACTACTTCGGCGGCGAGGAACTCAGCCTGCTGCCCCGCCGCCTCAGCACAGCCCTCACCTCGAGCGCGCTGGCCCGGCCGGCCCTCGCCACTCTCGTGGAGCGCGGCGTCCTTGAAGTGGGCCAGCGCTTCATAGCCGGTCGCACGGCGCGGGAAGCCGTGCCCGTCCTAGAGAAACTGCACCGCAACGGCCTCGGCTTCTCGCTAGACCTGCTGGGAGAGGCCACGGTGAGCGAGGTCGAGGCCGACGAATACCAGGCCCGCTATCTCGAACTCCTCGACACCCTCGACCGCGTTGTCCGGGGCTGGCCCGCCGACCCCGCGCTCGATGAGGCGCCGTGGGGTACTGTTCCCCGCCTCAACGTCTCGATCAAGCTGACGTCGCTCTACTCCCAGTTCAGCTCCACCGCGCCCGACGACACCAGTGCGCGGGTTCGTGAACGCATGCGCCCGATCATGCGCCGCGCTGTCGAGGCCGGGGCCTTCCTCAATGTGGACATAGAGCAGTACGAGTTCAAGGACCTGACACTGCGCATCCTCCGCGACCTGCTGGCTGAGCCGGAGTTCGCCACCTATCCGCATGTCGGGGTGGCCTTGCAGACCTACCTGTTTGAGAACCTCGACGATCTGCGCGCCCTGGCGGAATTCGCAAAAGACCGCGGCACTCCACTGACGATCCGACTGGTCAAGGGAGCCTATTGGGATGAGGAGCGGATCATCAACGCGCAGCACGGCTGGCCCACGCCAGTGTTCGAGAGCAAGGCGGAGACGGATGCCAACTTCGAGCGCTGCACGGAGGTTCTGCTCGATGCGTACCCTCACCTGCTCCCGGCATTCGGCACCCATAATGCACGCTCCATCGCCCACGCGATCGTCTCCGCGCGGCAGCGGGGGTTGCCGCCTCGCGCCCTCGAGTTCCAGCTTCTATACGGAATGGCCGAGGCGCTACAGGCGGCCATCGCCTCCTACGAGCGACTGCGCATCTACACGCCGGTGGGTGAGCTCATCCCGGGCATGGGCTACCTGGTGCGACGCCTGCTCGAGAGTGCCTCCAGCCAGTCCTGGCTGTTCGAGATGTTCGAAGAGAGAGCCCCCATCTCCGAGTTGCTGGCCGCGCCCGGTGTGACGCCGCCCGCGGGACCACCCTCAACCACTATCCCTCGTGTCCGGCCCGCCGACGTCCCCGGCCCCTTCCGCAACGTGCCCGATACTCCCTTCCACACGGCGCGCGGACGGCAGGACCTTGCCGCTGCCATCGAACAGCTCAGGGCGCGCCTTCCCGAGACCTGCGGTCCGCTCGTGGCCGGCGAGCACGTCGAGACCGCGGAGCGGCAGCCAAGCGTGAACCCCGCCCGCCCGGACGAAGTCATCTCCGATGTAGGACACGCGGACGTCGATCTCGCACATCAAGCCGTTCAGGCTGCTAGACAAGCGTTCCCAGCCTGGCGAGACCGGTCGGCAAGGGAGCGGGCACAGGTGTTGTTCGACGCGGCAGCCATCATGCGGCGCGAGCGCCATGACCTGGCCGCCATCGAGATTCTGGAAGAGGCCAAGCCCTGGCGGGAGGCCGACGGCGACCTTGACGAGGCCATCGACCACCTGGAGTACTACGCGCGCCAGGCGATCGCCCTGGCCAGTCCCCAGGAATTGCTCTCCCTGCCCGGAGAGTACAACGACTATCGCTACCAGCCCCGCGGCGTGGCGGCGATCATCTCCCCCTGGAATTTCCCGCTGGCCATCTCCTGCGGGATGACGACGGCGGCGCTCGTGGCGGGGAACACCGTCATCCTCAAGCCAGCGCGGCCAGCGCCGCTGATTGCCGCCCGCCTTGCCGACATCCTCTGCCGCGCGGGAGCCCCGCCTGGGGTGGTCCAGTTCCTGCCGGGGCCCGGCAGCGCGGTGGGGGCCACACTGGTGGAGCATCCTGACGTGGATCTAATCGCCTTCACCGGCAGCCGCGAGGTGGGGCTGTGGATCGTGCAGACGGCCGGACAGACGAAGGAGGGCCAGAGGGGGGTCAAGAAGGTCATCGCCGAGATGGGCGGCAAGAACGCCATCATCGTCGACGACGACGCCGACCTCGACCAGGCCGTGCTTGGCATCCTGAAGAGCGCCTTCAGCTACGCCGGCCAGAAGTGCAGTGCCTGCAGCCGCGTCATCGCCCTGGACGCCATTTACGATCGCCTCGTCTCAAGGGTTGTCGAGGCCACGCGCAGCCTGCGTGTCGGCCCGGCCGAAGACCCCGCCACCTTTGTGCCGCCGGTCATCACCGCCGAGGCCAAGGCTGGAATCGAACGCTATATTGAGATCGGCCGCGGCGAGGCGTCCATCCTATTCCAGGGCACGGCCCCCCAGGACGAAGGCTTCTACGTGGCCCCGGTCATCTTCGGCGACGTGAGCCGGCAGGCCGTCATCGCCCAGGAGGAGATCTTCGGTCCCGTGCTGGCGATCCTGCGCGCCTCGACGGTGCAGGAAGCCATCGACATCGCCGTCGACACCCCATATGCCCTCACCGGCTCCTTCTACAGCCGCAGCGGCTCCCACATCGAGCTGGCGCGTGAGCGGTTTCGCGTCGGCAACCTGTACATCAACCGCGGCTGCACGGGCGCCATGGTGGCCCGCCAGCCGTTCGGAGGTTTCGCGATGTCGGGCATCGGCTCCAAAGCCGGTGGGCCCGACTACCTCAGGCAGTTCATGGAGCCCCGCACCGTAACCGAGAACCTCATGCGCCACGGCTTCGCCCCCACGCAGAAGCCGCCACAGCCCGACCACTAGCTCGACCACCCCCCCTTCACCCTCCCCCCAAACGCAACAATCCCCCCGCAACGTCAATTCGCTGTAACAGATGGCCGCTGCCGATGTCTAACATATGAGAGCCTGGTTATGTTAACCAGGCAACGTCGAGCGGAGTGCCCGCACTCCCGATAAAGGCAACCCGTCCGAAAGGGCGGAGCGCAAAGCTACGGGCCTAAGGCCGACAGGCTATGGCCGCCGGGCTACCGAAGGAGGTTGGGACATAGTGCCCGACGCCGCATCTGCGAACGCCGCAAGCCGGCCAGGGGGCTACCCCGGCAAGGCATGGCCGGGAAGCCCGTTCCGGCGTTTCCCTTCGTGGCAGTGGTCTCCATCCTCCCTGCTGGCTCCTTCACGGGGCACTTCCGACAAGGGACTGCTGTGCCAGGCAACCTGCTCAGCGAGTTCCCGCGCTCACTGGCGGGGGCCTGCACGGTAGAGCAGGGAGGAGGTGATAGCGCACTACTGCCACAACAAGTCCTGATCGAAAAGGGACGTCGGACTCAGAACCAACGACCCCCTTTTCCTCCACACCCCCTTGGCTATCCTCACATTCCTCCCTTCTGAAGGAATGCGCAGGGTGCACGACCCAGGACCATCGTAGGTCTGGCTGCCAGCGATGGCCAACAGCAGGCAGCGATAGTGGACGGACTGGCGAAGCACCAGTCCTATCAAACGGACAAGGAGACGGGGAAAAATGAAACGAATATTCAGCCTTTCTGTGCTTACGGCCGTACTGGCCCCAACCGAGCGCTCACCGCCTATGTGGAAATCGCCGCCGCTTGTGTCCATCAAAGCCCATCCCTTCCGCAGGGGTGTTCCGCAGGCTTGCCGGCCACTCGGAGCGCCCCTGCTCCGCGCCTGGCTTGACCGAGCACCTCGACATCCCCCGGCATAGCGTATAATGATGCCGCACAAGAACAGGGAAAGGATGTGAAAGGCAATGGCCGAAGTGCAGGTGCCGCGGCTACCTCCAGAGGTAGCTCACCAGCAGTCGGTGGTTCTCTTGAGCCAGGCCGCCGCGATGCTGATGCAAGCCATGGTGGACAGGTTTGGCTCGGAGGAGACCCAGAAAATCATCTACCCCTACCTGAAGCGACTGGGAAACCAGACCGCTTCCATAGCACCCGAGCTGGGTATCACAGGCAACGATGCCCTCGCCCTCTCCGCGCTCACACACCTGCTGGAGGAGCAGGTGCTGAGGGTGGTGGGCAAGCCCACCGACGCCAGTTCGGACAGAGTAGTGAAACAGGTTACCGCTTGCCCGCTCCAGAACCTCCCTATTGATGTTTGCTACGCCTTCCAGCCCATATGTGACGGCATTGCCGAGGCTATCAATCCACAATACAGGTGGGTCCTCACCAAGGCGATCCCCAAGGGCGACCCCATCTGCGAGTTCATATGGGAAAAGAAGTAGTAATGATCCGGCGGCTCCGCGAAGCGGTGAGCGTAGGCTGAATCGCCCACCCCCTTGCACCAGTTACGCCCGCCACGCTGAATTGACTTCCCAATACAGCCGAGCTACGATAGGACATCGAGTTCAGGCATGGGGGAGAAGAGCACGTATCAGGCCATGAGGTGGTGGGTGTGGGCAGCAGCAGGTGGGGGGATTCTTCTGTCGCTGCTGGCGATGCTCCTGATCTTCGACACCCCTCGCGGCCTTAAGGCTAAGCCCACTGATCCCTCCATTGCCGCCGCCTTCATTGGCCAGTCCTATACCCTGGGGGTAGAGAACACTTCCTTCTGGGTGCAGAACGCTGGCCTGTACCCTGCTTCGGTCACTGTCGACTACTACGACCCCGACGGCGTGCGCATCGCTCAGGACAGGGTGGAGGAGCTCGCTCCCGGCGCCTCGGCGGTCTTCGATCAGGCCGAGCAGCCCGACCTGCCCCACGGCTTCGCTGGCTCTGCCGTGGTCACAGCTGATCAGCCCATAAAGACCGTCATCCTCAAGTACATCGAAGAGGGAGACGTGCTCTCCCTGGGCGGCGACGACGGCCTCTCGGCCGGCTTCAACCGTATCTACCTGCCGCTCATCTACAGCCGCTTCGGCCCCGACGGTGCCTGGAACACGCGCTTCGCCCTCCAGAACGTAAGCACATCCACCAGCGCCTGTGTGCAGATGACCTATCTCAGCCACGACGGCACGGTGGTCTTCAGCGAGCCGCCAGCCGATGCTCTGGCGGACCCCCAGTGCCCCAACGGCGGCCTGCCCCTGCCGGCGGGGGGCTCCATCCTACGCAACCAGGCCGACATGACTGAGGAACTGCCCGAACAGTTCGAGGGCTCCCTCATCGTGGAAACGGTGGCTAACGATGAAGAGGAGGCGGCTCCGTTGTTGGCCGCCGGCGCTGACATTTTCAGCAGCGCACGGCCCAGCTTCGCTTCCTATCAGGGCTTGGGGTGGGATCCTTCCGGGACCAGCGACCTCTCCACCGCTGTCCTAGTGCCCGTGGTGTTCAAGAACTTCGGCGAGGACACCGGTTGGAACAGCAAGTTTGCCATCAGCACCGCTGACCCCACCCAGACGACCGAGGTGACCGTCACCTATTGCTGCGATGAGCGCCTTCCCAAGCCCGACGGCTCTCTTCGCAAGACCTTTGTCGTGCAGGCCTCCACCATCATCGACCAAGGCCTGGAACCCGAGCTACCCGATGGCTTTGTGGGCTCGGCCGTCATCACCGGTGAGCAGCCGCTGGCGGTTGTCCAGACGACGGCCTCGGCCTTCCCGGACAAAGCCTCCTTCCAGGCCTTCGTGGGCATCCCCCAATCGACGGCCTCCCCCAGCGTTTGGCTGCCGGTGCTCTACAAGAATTCCGGCTGGAAGGGACCACTCGGCGATGCCGCTGGCTGGAACTCCTGGTTCCGAGTTCAGGTCGCCAGCGGCGGTACCGCCAACATCGAAGTCACCTACCACAGCGACGAGCTGGACGGCGGCTCCCTGAGCTTCAGCGATAGCGTGACGGGCTCCAAGACCTTCGACCAACATACTGACCCGCTATTGCCAGAGGACTTTGAGGGAGCCGCGGTCATCACCTCCGATGAGCCAATCGCGGTGGTCGCAGGCATCACCTCCGACGCCTATCAAGGCGACGCCGATGCCCTCTTCGCCGGCTTCGGGCCGGAGCTATTCCCAGGCCCACCCCCACCCGACAACATATTCCCCGTTTCCCTGGTGCACGGCTGGAACACCGTCTGCTACCGGGGGCCAAAGCAGCCCCTTGAGAGCGCTCTGGCCAACGCTCTGAACAGCGTCGTGGCCATCTACCGTTTGAGGCCCGATCAACAGTTCGACAGGTGGTTCGCCGGCCGGTCAGACATCAGCACGATCACTGCTCTCAGCCCCTACGATTCGCTGTTCATTCTCATGGGCAGCGACGCCACCTGGCAGCAGGAAATTTCCAGCACAGCCCACACAAACGTGAACCTGGGGCAGGGATGGAATAGCGTCTGCTATGCCGGCCCCACACAGGACACAGAAACGGCTATAGCCGACATCAGCAGTCAGGTGGGGGTGATCTATGCCCTCGGTGCCAATCAGGTCTGGAGCCGCTTCATCCCCGACTGGCCAGAGATCGTTACTCTGACCGAGCTGGAGCAGTTTAGCCACGTCCTCGTCCTCATCACCGACCCCAACGGAGCCACCTGGACGTTCATCCCCTGATGCCGTGTCCGGCTGCCGCGCGACAACCGCCGAATAACAAGACAGCACAACCCCATCGCCCCTGCTTGACAAGCCCAGCTTTGTCGTGGACTATTTAGCGGGCAGAAAGGAGAGCGCTGTGAGTAAGATATTGGGAGCCGATGTCCTAGTGAAATGTCTCATCCAGGAGGACGTACGCTTTGTCTTTGGTATCCCCGGCGGCCAGCTAACCACCCTGCTGGACGCCATCCATCGCTTCGGCCGAGAAGAAGGGCTCGACTTCATCATGACCCGCCACGAGCAGGCAGCCGCCCACATGGCCGACACCTACTCGCGGCTCACCGGAAAGGTGGGGGTCTGCGTGGGCACCGTGGGCCCAGGGGCGGTGGACCTCGTGCCGGGAGTCTACGAGGCCTATGTCAACAGCATACCCATCCTGGTATTGACCGCCCAGAACCAGACCTGGATGTCCTACCCCGACCACGGTTCCACCCAGGGGTGCGACCAGCTCGGCTTGTTCAAGCCCATCACCAAGTGGAATGCCGTCGTCTCTCACTGGAAGCGAATCCCCGAGATGGTGCAGGAGGCCTTTCGCCAGGCGACCACCGGCCGGCCCGGACCGGTCCACCTCGACTTGCCGGTGGATGTCCTCTTCGAGGAGGGCGAAGAAGACGAGGTCAACATCCTGCCGCCCGCCCGCTATCGCCCCACCGCCCCTCCCAGCGGCGACCCCCAACTGGTCAAGCAGGCAGCCGAGATGCTCGCCCAGGCCAGAAGCCCTATCATTCACGCCGGCGGGGGAGCGCTGCGCTCGGGAGCCACGCCTGAGATCATCGCCCTGGCCGAGCTTCTGGGGTGCCCTATGTCCACCAACGTCACCGCCCGCGGCACCATCCCCGAAGACCATCCCCTCTACCTCATACCTCTGGGATTCGGCTCCATCGCCGCCCACGCCCAGGCTGACCTGGCGCTGGTCATCGGCTCGCGTCTGGGCGCCTTCGACCTGTGGGGAAAGCCGCCGATGTGGGGCAAGCCGGAGGAGCAGAAGATCATCCAGATCGATACCGCCCCGGAGAGCATCGCCGAGAACCGACAGGTCGATTTGGCCATCCTCGGCGACGCTAAGGCCACACTGCGGGACATCAACGCCGCCCTGGAGACCATGATCGAGCCGCGAGAGGAGAGCCCTCAATTCGCCCAATATCGGGCTGCCCAGGCCGCCTGGTTGCAGAACTTCGAGAATCTAGCCAGCTCCGACGCTGTGCCCATGCACCCCTTGCGCATGATGAGGGATGCCCGCGCCTTCTTCCCCAGGAATGCCCTTTTCGTCACCGACGGCGGCAACACCAGCGTTTGGACCCAGTACCTCACCCGCCTCTACGAGCCCAACTCCTATCTCTGGGCCTGCGACGCCGGCCAGGGCGGCGACGGCCTTCCCAAGGCTATTGCCGCTAAGCTCATCTACCCTGACCGGCCGGTGTATGCCATATGCGGCGACGGCTTCTTCATGATGAACATCCAGGAACTGGAGACCGCCGCCCGCCTGGGCACCAACATCGTCATGATTGTGAACAACGACCGCGCCTTCGGCATGATCAAGAATGCCCAGGACGACATTTTTGCCAAGCGCTACATCGGCGTGGAGTTCACCGACGTGCGCTACGACAAGATGGCCGAAGCCGCCGGCTGGTACGGCGAGCGCGTGGAGGACCCCAAAGACCTCACCGCCGCCCTGAAGCGAGCGGTGGATTCGGGCAAGCCCGCCCTCCTCGACGTCATTGTCGACCAGCAGGCCAACTTCAACCCGCCCGACCTCACCACCGCGAATGCTGTCTGGTTCGAAGGAGTCAAGTTCCCCGAATACTAGGGAGCGGAGGACCTGAGGCGCAGGCGCGAGGGTTGCCAAGCGAGGGCTCCCTGCCCGTCGAAGCGGGCGTGACAGGTGCCTCTCGGGCGCTACAGCGGCGGCAGTTGCTCCTTGAGCGCCGGCCAGGTGTTGATGCCCAGGGAGAGCGGCTCTTCCTCCCCCTTTCGGCTGGGGTCCCATTCGTCCGGCGGCAGCACGTAGGCCAGATCGTCGCAGGTCAGGCCGAAGAGGAACTTGTACGTCCCCTTCATCTGATCCTTCAGCTCCAGCCCCAGCCTACAGAAGAACTGGCCGGGCAGGGTCACGATCTGGGCGTCGTTGATGTTGACCACCCACGTCTCTGAGCGAACGCGACCTTTGTAGACCTTGCGGGGGATCATCCGCAGAAAGCGCGCAATCTTCATCATGCGGTTGTCCACCGATACCTCCGGATAGGTGACCCGCGCGTCGATCGTCACATCGGAGGTCAGTTTCGTCTTCGCCAGCGCGTCCAGGGCCGCCTTGGCGATGGCAGAGCCCACCGCCTCCGCTTCCTCAAACGTACGCAGCCCCTTCTCATCATCGTGGTCCTCGACGGTCTGTCGCGGATAGACGTCTCCCTGAGCGGCATTGAAGAAGATGGCCGTCCCGCCTCGTTCCCGCTCCAGGTCGCGCCGCAGGTAGGCCGGAAAGTCGGCGGTGACAAGGGTATTGCGCCTGCCCAGGACGTCGGCGTGGCAGGCGAAGTTGACCAGCACCGCCAGGGTGCCGCCGTCCTCCCCCTCCACCAGCATCATCGCCGCCTCTTCGTCCACCGGCCCCGCCTCCGGGTCGCGGTTGTTCCTGACGATGCCCTCCACCCGCGTCGTGGCAAAGCCAATGCGCGCTGGCGCCATGTTGGCCACTGCCTCCGCTACGGCGTCCGAGGCCCGCTCGTGGACGAGCCGCCTGTAGCGCCTGGGCACGCCGCCGTAGGCCCCGATCATGTCCGGAGCGGAATGGTTGTGGGTAGCGCCCACGGCAACCATCAGGCCTTCCCGGCCTGTCTTCTCCCGCGCCCGCTCCCGGATCGCTTCCATGTCACCCTGGTACAGCAGGACAAGATCGAGGACGACGAAGGCCAGGGTCTTTTCGCCGTCGCCCAGGGCCAGGCAGCGAGCGAAGATGTCGTCGTGAACGCCGCTGGCAACTCGGTGACCCCACGGCCAGGGCCTGAAAATCGCCCCGTATCCGGCCAGACGCAGGTTCTCCTCCGGCGTGATGATCCTCTTGGCCGCCCCAGCCATGAGCTTGGGCATGGCAACTACCTCCCTCCAGCCGCCTGGGCCTTGTGGTCAAAGACCACCTTAATGGTGTGACTGCGCGCCTGGTCCATGGCCGTCAGGAACGCCTGGCGGTACTGAGACAGGGGGAAGCGATGGGTTATGAAGCCATCGAAGTTGAGCTTTCCCTCCCTGAGCAGGCGCACAACCAGGTCGAAGGTGGACACCCGCTCCCCCTGCCAGTCCTCGCCGCCATGAGCCATTATCCCGACGAGCTCGACCTCCGAATACCACACGGGCGTGAGGTCCACCTGCATGGGCGCCAGGTTCACGCCTACCAGAACCACCGCTCCGCCCGCCCGGGCCCACCGCAGGGCGTCGCGCAGGGTTTGCGCCTTGCCCACGCACTCGTAGACGATGTCGAAGCCTCCCACAACGGTGCGATTCCCCAGCCGTCCCCGATACACGCGGCCGCCAGTCAGGCGCGCCACCTCGCTGTAGGCATCGCTGCCCAGCATGATGATGTTGCTGGCTCCCAGCTTCCTGGCCATATCCGCCTGATAGTCAAACTGGGCCAGGGCTGTGATCTCGCAGTCGGGCTGGATGGCGCGAATGGACTGAAGGGTCATCAGCCCTATCGTGCCGCAGCCGATAACCATCACCCGGTCGCCCGGTTGCGCCCGCCGCCGCAGGGCCGCTCGCAGACCGCAGGCCGCCGGCTCCAGGAGGACGGCCTGCTCGTCGCTCAGGTCCTCGGGGACGGGGAAGAACCTGCCCTCGTGGGCCACCCACTCCTCGGCATGGCCCCCCCCGACGCTGTGGGGGTCCTGCTGCCGTGCTTCCTCACAGAGAGCGTAGTTCCCCACCGCACAGTACCTGCACAGCGGCTCCCTGCCCTGGCCTAGGCAGCTCCCGGCCAAGGTCCGGGCCGCCACTCGGTCGCCCACCTTGTAGCCCTTGACCTCTGACCCTACCTCCACCACGTCGCCCGCGATCTCGTGACCCAGGTAGATGCGAGTGATTCCCGGTAGAGCCGCCGGCGCGATGCGGAAGTCGCCATCGGCCTGGACGAAGTGAATGTCCGAGCCACAGATGCCCCCAAGGCGATTGCGGACGCGCACATGGTGCGGCTCTAGCTTCGGCGGCCACGCAACATCTTCCTCCTGCAGGGGAGCCAAGGGACCGAAATAGGCTCTCTTCTTCGACAGGCGAGCGAGCATTCGAGTCGCCACCATGCGGGGAGCGGTCACGTTCACATACAACGCTTTCATGGGACAAAACCTACCTTTGCTCCTAAGCCAGCCAGCCAGACCAGCGGCGCATGTCCTATGCCTACCAGCCAGTCGAAGCCAAAATAGCGCCTGCCTTCCCTGCCGTCAAGATGGGGGGTATGTAAATACACCTTGGGGCTACGTTATGTGGTAAGAATACCCCCTCCTGATCGGCAGACTGCCCCCGACGCAGTCCGCAACAGGGTTCGCCCAAGAGGTTCGCCGAGATAGCTAGGGGATGCTGCGGGGGGTTGCGCCGCTCGCCACTCTCAGGGTGGCGTGAAACCACTTGTCCCATCCGCTATGTATTGAGGCTGGCGCCTGACAGACCTCGTAGGTCTGGATAACCCGGCAAACCCAGTGACCTGCGTTGCTCATGATCTTGACGGCGCGAAATCAGACACCAATACCAGCTAAGGCCGCCCAAGCGGGCAGAGGACCAAGACATGGCGACGATCTCCCATCGGCACGCCGTGCTGCAAGAAGATGTCTGCAAGATCCTTTAGGAACTGCGCGTACAGATTCCAAAAGTTGCTGACGACTCACAGGGCTGTCTATTATGTGCTCGACTCCGTATACTGAACAGCGGGGGAGAGGGAGCCGGGGTGGCGAATGGAGGCGGGTGGTGACACCGTGCTGGTTGTCGAAACGAAGAACCTTACGAAGATCTATGCGGGCAAGTACATCGCTGTCAACGCGCTGAACCTGCAGGTAAGAGAAGGCAGCATCTTTGGTTTGGTGGGCCCTAACGCAGCAGGCAAGACCACGACCTTCAAGTTGCTGCTGGGCCTTCAGAAGCCAACGGCAGGGCAGGTGAGGATGTTCGGAGAGCCGATGACAGCCAACGCTGCCCACCTGCGTGAGCGCGTGGGGTTTCTACCCACCAATCCTCGGTTCCCCAAGGATCTGACACCCATCAAATACCTCAGTTTCGTAGGGGCGATATCTGGCCTATCCAGGGAAACCACCATGCTGCGCCTGGCCTCGCTTCTGCGGGCGGTCGATCTGCTGCCAGCAGCGTCTCAGAAGATCGAGGGCTTCTCCACCGGCATGATGACACGGTTGGGAATAGCTGCCTCCCTGATCAATGACCCTGAGTTGCTCATATGGGATGAACCCACCCTGGGGCTAGACCCTGCGGGGCGGAGGCAGATCTTCGACCTCATCAGGAAGCTGAGCGCGGGTCGAACTATACTGCTCTCCACCCATGTCCTTACCGACGTGGAGCGTGTCTGCACCGACGTCGCCATATTGAATCAGGGCCGGCTCATCTTCTCGGGGTCGATGGCCGAGATGCGGCAGTCTGTGCCCCACCACACACTAGTGCTGGAGCTTGACGGCGACATCGATGGCCTGTGTGAGCGCCTGGCGCAACTAGACGACCGGCTGGAGTATGAGAGAAACGATAACCTGTTGCATATAACCTTCCCCCGCGGGCAGCCACTGGCGGCACGGTTGGCACCGGTGTTGGCTGCTCTAAGAGAAACGGGGGTCGAACTGGTGTCAATCAACACGGCTACGGAGCGAATGGAAGAGGCGTTCTTGCGGCGAGTGGAGGAAGACAGTGCTCAAGGCTTGGCGCGGGCCGTTTCAGCCGCATCTGATGAGGAGGGACCGCTTTCTGGCCCTGCTGCGGCCTGATCTGGCCAGCATGACCAGATCCTGGCTGGTTCGGCTCTGGCTGGTGTTGTTGGGCCTTTCCGCGGCCATCCCAGTGCTTGCAGCGACTGCTGATGAGGAGCCGGCGTCGGAGATACTGCGTGGATGGTTACAAGTGGCTGTGATGCCCTCAGCCATTGTAGTGATCGTCCTCAGCGCTGCCACGGTCTCTTCCGAATCAAGCGTAGTTGCCGACTCCATCCTGAGCAAGGCCGTTACTCGCTATGAGTATATCCTCGCCAAGCTGGCCTCTCGCGTTATCACGGTGTCGTTCATCTATTTCGTTGTGACGGTGCCTACAGCCTATCTGGTAGCTCGCTACGCCGAGCGC
>Ga0315547_1002460_pt1 | contig 13028 bp, 16 predicted proteins | sample SalMarSW160240MG_2_FD_202542 | JGI IMG/M metagenome (GOLD analysis project Ga0315547, IMG submission 202542) | Salt marsh sediment microbial communities from the Plum Island Ecosystem LTER, Massachusetts, United States - Salt Marsh Sediment SW1601-240 ... | reverse complement strand
ACCAAAGCCACCCTTGACAGAACCATAAAATCATTTAGGAAAGTATTTTGCATCCAAAAAAAGAAAATAATGTAACTTAGTGATTAGTAATTACCTCCGATTAGTGCTTTTCATAGCACCGGCTGTTGTAGCCAGTTAATTTTCAGAGTCCTTTTTATTTGTCTTAGAAATCAAGGCGATACCACCAAAGATTAAAGCAATTTTAAGTACATAACCCAAAACAACTACTGATGTGTCTGCTCCAGATGGACTTACTAATCCACCTATCAGGCTCAAAATACCAATGAGTAATAGAATAATTCCTAATACTTTCATATCATTTAAATTTTAATGAATTATAGGTTTCCATAAAGATATTCTCATAATCAGGAAATTGTGAAATTTTTGTGGTTGCAGTTAACACGTATGCTTTATCTCCCTTATAAAAATAAATTTCCAATGCTTTTAAACCACTTGAAGGATTAACGTAGTTTATTAAAAAAGCTTTGTTATTATCTAAATAAATCTTTTCTGCTTTTGTTACTCTAATATCAGGCGTATACTGTCGATACGAATTTTCTAAGAACTCTTTTGTATAGTCATGCGCAGTAATATTGTATTCTTCAGGTAACCTATCGGATACATCTACTAATATGCTTGAGCCATCCTTAGCAAGAAGTTTTAGGTCTATCCTTTTCCCTGTGGCTTGAGTTTCTGAAAAACCTTCAGGAATTTCCATTTCATAATTATATTTCTGACTATGAAATCTTTTGACATTCTCATTCTTAGTCAGACACGATAGTTGCTCTTTAAGAATGGAAATATTCTCATTACACTCTAAAGTATGAATAAGCTTATCAAGTTTTAAACTTATCGTTAGTAACTCAGAAGATTTCAATTTCTTAATCTGGTTTTCATTTAGAGCAAAAACAGCTTGTGACACTTGATTTTGTCCAATGTAGGCTAGCCCCTTGTTTACCAATTCAAATGTAATGAGATTGTTATCTTTAAGTCTGATTGATAAATTCCCTGTGATTTCTTTAGCATTTCCAAAGAATCTAATAGTTGTTGTGATAAATTTGTCTTGCCCGTTTGATGCAATTGCTAAACCAAACTCAAGTGTTGAATCACTTGCAACAGGAAGAGAAAGACACTGAGTTATCTCAGTACCATCATCACGATGTATATTTTGGCAATCACAATAGTCAATAACAACAGTATTCTTATTGGCAGATTTTTCTGATTTTTCAGAATTTGATGTTGGCTGAACGCAACTTGAAAGTAAGAATAGTACTAAAAAAATCTCTAAATATTTTTTCATAACAAAAGGTTTAAGCATTTTGATTAGATAGAATTTCACCGTCCGTTAAAAGTTTTGTTATCAATGCATCAAAAACGTCCTTATCATTATAGACTTCAATCTCTGCCGTTTTTTTACTAAAAAGTAAATTTCTTGAAGAGTCCTCGGATTTCCAAATGAACATACAGAAAGGGTCATAATATTGAGCTCTTCCAAGTGGGCTAGAAAAATAAATATTTCCATAATCAAAACGATTGCTTTTATGAGCTTTGCAAATATTATCTACGATACTTCCTTTCTTCTCAACATCTCCATTGTTGTGAATTTTATAATAAGGTGGGTAACTGAAATATCCATTTGAAGATATTTCTTCAAAATATTTTGAAAGCCTTGATTTAAAAGTTATCTGCTTTAGAAAGGACTGGATAAAAGCCATTTTTTCTCCAGTCTTTTTCCCACTCCCAATTCCGAAAAAGCTTGACCTGGAAAGGTTTAGTGTTCGAATAGGGAATTCTATATAAAAATCAGTTTCTGTATCTGTATTGATTCCATTAGTATTTTTGACTTTTGCATGGAACTTAATAGATTTAATATCTGAATATTTATATGTAGTTGTGTTATAGATTAAATAATCCGAATAAAATATCGCATCATTTAATTCAAATGGATTATCATCTGTTGGCTTATAAAGATGCTTGTATCGCCTGATTTTTTGTTTTTCTCTTTGCTCTTTAATGAATTCACTTGATTGGTTTAGAAATCCCTTTGCCATTGATAGCACAGATGTTTCATTAGAACCATCTAACCACTCACCGCAATGTTTACATTTTTTTGCCTCATCTTGTATTTGTTCGGCACAGTATGGACATGTTTTCATGATGATATGTTTTTGTTTAGCAGGATGTTCATATTAATTGGCTACAACGTTCCTCGTGTATGGCGTCGTTTGGCGAATTCGGAGTGCGTCTGTATCCACCGTTGGTTAATAGTAAAAGAAACCAAGCTAAAACCTTTGTACGACCCGCCAAATGCGTTATACACGATGTTGTGTGTAGCATTTATTTTATAATCTCTAATATTCTATCTATTGGAATTACAACTGAGTATCCAGAATTAGATAATTCAGAATTTGTTTGACGAGTTCTTGTATTTATCCAAACTTCTTCATAAGGAATCCATTCTGAAATAATTCCAATAATATTATATTCTGTACCAGTAATTCCGAACTTTGACACCATTACCACTGGCCCTCCACTATTGCCTTGATACACTGGGCAATCTATTATAATTGTTTTTAATTTATTATTTTTTCCTGCAATTATTCCCTTCCTTAGTAAAGGAATTTCATAATCTATTTGTGGCATCATTTTTATTCCAATTGATGTTGGGAATCCAAAAGTATAAATATCATTGCCAATAACAATATCATCATATTTTCTTGCAAGTTCAGGTGATTTTATATGTAACGTAGATCTTTTATTTTTTTCTACATTTTGTGAGTATGTAATTATTGAATTTTTACCATTGCCAATATAGATTGCGCACACATCATATAATTTATGTATCCTTATTTCATTTGATTTAAAACTATTTATAAGGTCAATTTTAATCATACTCTTATCAGGATTGATATTTGGATCTTCACTATATACTATCAGATAAGCAGTATCACCTTTAAACACAACATTATTATTTATTATATCACAGAGTACATGTCTTGCAGTGATCAAATAGATATTCGATTTTAGTGAATCCGAAAGAATAAAACCCGTACCTGTACTACCTGTATTTAATTTAATTAATACGGGGGTATTCATTAATGATTCGTGAACAGATGTTTGACTAAAAATATTGAAACCGTATAAACTGAATATTGTCAATAATATTATTTTTTTCATGGTTCGAAATGTTTTTTAATGTTACACACAACGTTCCCGGCATAAGAACAGTAGCGGATTTCGGCGCTGCGTTCCTATCCCCGGTAGCCGTTTTTAGTTTAAATATACAAACATTTTTTATCCGCCGAAGCTTTAGCGAAGGTGGATGCAAAACACTAAGACCGCTATTGTTTATATGCCGTGTTATGCACTGGCGAATTATACCTATTTTAAAAATATATAAGCAGTTGCACAACTCCTGTTGGAATTAAAATAGTCAGTAATCCATATCCATATGAATACTTATTATAATATGCTAGTCCTATTATTATTGTCCTTAAGGCTACAATTCCTAAAATATAATATGTTAAAGGACTTTGGTAATCCAATATGGAAGTATCCCTAATAATAGCAGAGGTTATTATCAAGCCAACAGAAATTATCAGATATACTAAAAATGGCAATAAGGAATATATTAGGGCAATTCTTATCTGGGTGATATTCGCTTTTCCTTGAAAAAGCTTACTAAAAAGTAGTAAGATATATGCATAAACATATTTTATAAAAAGGAAAGCAAAGAATATAGTAAATAAAACTATCAAGATGAAATACATTGGTCCTAATTCACTAATGTTCTTATATTCTCTTAAGAAACTTGTTAAGGATAAACTAATCGAAATAAGTATTAATGAAGTATCAAGTTTATTACAAAGTTTATTGTAATCAAGATTCACCAAGTACTCAAATGTCTTTCTTGGTTTTAGCCAAATTGAAATAATAGGTTTCATAGTTTTTCAAGATAATAATCAACTCTCATTCGGTATCTTTCTGGATATCTTCTTGGATTATACAAAGCTGGATTCTGAAGCATGAGAATCAGACCAACAATTTCTTTATCAGATAAATCCATTATTTCTTTCTTAAAATAGAAGTTGCTTGCTTGGGAAATACCTATTTGATTATATAAAAAGTCAGAATTATTTGCAATGAAGTCAAAACACTTCTCTGGAGTAGTGTATTTGTTTAAAGCGAAGGAAAGAAAAACAAAACAATCATGATAACACTTTCTGCTTTTGCTATTAACTAGTTCGTAATAGAATTGTCTAGAAAGGTCAAAAGTTGGACTATATAGATTTTCTCGGTATTTACCTGATAGCATTTGCATGGGAATTGAATAAAATAAAGTCTTACTCAATTTAGTAGTTCTTTTTTTAGGGAATATTCTATCATAAACTAAAATGAAGTTATCGGGTAAGCTCTCCGAATTATTTATACTCTCAGCAAATTCTATAATATTGGTTTCATTGAAATGTTTTTTCCAGCCATACTTGTAAGACAAAAGCTTACTTGTCAGAAGAATAATAACTCCCAATATTGCTATGAATAGCACCCATTTTATCTTATGCAATATGGCTCTCATTCGCTTGTGCATAACGTTTTGCGGTATGAGCAGTGCGGCTGGCAATGCGATTAAGCATCTTGGTGCAAGATGCCTTACGGAATTGAGTTATTATCCCACGTGCAAAATGCCAGCATTGCTTATGACCGCGTGTTAGCGTTCGTTGGTAATTCAAAACAAATTAATCCCTCACACAACGGACACTAAAACCTAAATTTCTATTGCCGCTGAGGTATCGGTCAATACGGTTATTCCCGGAATTTAATTGTCTGTACCAAGCATCGACACCATAGTAATCCGTAGAAGCCCAAAAGTAGGCACATCCACCCAAATTACGAAAATCACCATCGTAATCGCGAAAGCCACCGGGTAATGCAGAAAAATCGACTGAATTCGTAGCTCCCTTATTGGGTGAATTCCAATGAGCAGTGCCTTCTTCTTTTAACTTTCCGCCTGCTTCACTTGAACCTCCAAGGCAATCTGTTAATGCGAACCATTCATCATCACTTGGCAAATGCCAGCCGGATGGACAAACATTACAGGCAGTTATCCAATTATATAATCTACCATAGGTTGAAGCGTTTGAGGTATCATTGTTATAGACCCAACAACCGTTTGATACAACATAATTTATGTTTTCGGTCATCCAGTATTGATTCCCAATTTTTACATATCTATAACTCTGACCATCTCTATTATCTATATATATGCCTGATGTTTCCTCCTTTTCGCAACTATTGCAGATTATTACTACAATTACAATCAAAAAAAGAATTGTAAGTTGAAACAGAATTTTTCTTGTTTTCATAATGAATTCATTTTTTTTATATAATAAATATATTAACCTTATATGTTAGGTTATTTTATCATAAATAATCATTGTAATAAAAACAATAAATGATTTCGAGTTAATTGCATATTTCAATCTTTAATGCAACGAACCGAAAGGCCATATTTCTTAGGTAAGCTCCACCCCTCGAATTGGTCTCCTAAGAAAAATAATCTACGTATGTAGGCTGAACTTGTATTATATTCAGACTCAGAAATGCTCCACCAATAACCGGAATCATGCATGAAACTGTACATACCTTCAGGTTCACGGTTACCACCAGGCAAACCTGAAAAACCACTACTGTTATTACTTGCCTGATCATTTCCAACATCACCAGCTTTATCTGATGACCTCCACCCTGATGTGTCTGCTAAAGATTTTGCTATATCATCACCACTGCCTTCGTATCCATAACCATTATTTGTAAGATATTCTTTTAAAATATACCATTCAGCACTAGAAGGTACATGCCATCCTTTGGGACAAAGCTTTCCTGTGTTTAGTGCATACCAATTGTAAAGTCTGCCATAAATACTTGCATTGCTCTTATAATTATCGTAATTGCAATAAGCTCCGGTTGTCAGGTTTCTCCATTCATCATTATCGAATACATGAGGTATTTCAGTCCCATCATTGTATTTGGTTACGTTAAGATTTTCAACTATCCATACCTGAGTACCAATAGTTACTGTATGGTAAACATTGCCATCAATGTCTTTAACTGTGTGAGAGTCGTCATCATCCTTACTGCAACTGCTTATAAGAGAGAAAGAAGCACATATCATTGCTAAAGCGAAAATCCATAATTTTGTTTTCATTTTAGTAACAATTTTAAAGGTTAATAAAAATATTTTTACTGTTCCAATGAACGCTAACGGTCCCCGCATAAAAATTGGCCGGGAGTAAACCCCGACTACGTGTCAACCGCTAGAATTTTTTTATATTTTTATTTAAGTGTCAAAATGCTACTGCCACCCGGCTTGATTTTATGCGGTGTTATGGGTTGGCAATTTTTATATTAGTGGAACTCCTTTTTTTGATAGATATATATCCAATAATATATGTGATAAGTATCCAGCACCAATAGTATAAAATATAGTTCTAAATTTAGAATTTCTTTTTGAAATATTAAATAATCCAAATGTTATAAGTCCTGCTGTTGTATAACTATGAAAAAAACCACGGTGGTTAGGATGCCTTGCAGGTTCAATTTTATCAGGTAATCTTGATGCTATTGTACCTAATGCTCCACCTGAAAATCCATACATAAGAAAGTCACCCCAATCAAATTTTTTTTGTTTGTTGTTTTTAATCTTACTCAATTGTATTATTAAATTAAAGAGTGATCCAACTGCAAATCCTGCGATACCTCCATAAAAATCATGTGTTTTTCTATTAGGCATAATTTTTATCTTTTACGAGAATTACCTATGAAGATACCTACCAACAATGTAATTGCACCAATAAATATCAAAGTTCCATAATTTTCTGACCAGCTTTTCTTTTTCTTTGGTTTTGATTTAATTCCAGCCATATAATCATATTCAAGTCTTTTTTCATCATCAATAAGGATATCTTTTGCTTCTAAAACATATTGAAATAATTCTTTTGCTGTATTATGATCTTTGTTTTTATCCGGATGATATTCCTTAGCCTTTTCTTTAAAGGCTTTTATTATTTCTTCTTTTGTAGCATTTGGCTCAACACCAAGCAGATTGTAATATGTTAAATATTTATTCATATTTATTTTTAAGTCTTTTGACAATCATTGTACCAAAAAAAATTTGCGTCAAAATGTCATTCTTCAAAAATTGCTTGCCCATAACGGTACTGGTGTATGGTGACGTTTAGTGCTTTTAAAGCACTATCTTTTCCGACCGTAGTATGCTTAATTAATATATTCATGTTAAAACTTTGCAGTACACGCCAAATGCACTATACACCATGTTGGGGGCAGTAAATATTTAACTAAAAACATTATATACATTTAAAATAAGAATCTCCAAATGCGATGCAACCTTATTTTCTCCAATTTTTAAAGTACTTGGATGTCCACAAGAATTTCTTAGTTTCAAACACTGTTCAAGTTCATTTTTGGTATTTTTTCCTATTAAGGAGATTGCTTCAATAATTTGAAGAAAATCATATTCCTTCATTCTGGTCAATCCATCAATGTTATTTGCTGTTTTCCATTTTGAATCACGTCTTGAAGCTTCATTATTAAAATCTGACAAACGATTATTGACAATGTATTCATATAAAATGGAAAGAGCTCCTACCCATGAAAAAACAACAGCTGATTTGTACAATTTAAATTCTAAAGATTTAATTGCTTCTATAATAAATTCTTTGACATAAGGTGAAGAAATATTTTTAGTCTTTTTTAGTAGGTTATTGTGAATCTTTATTACTGGTGAGTAATCTAAAAATCCTTTTGCCACTAAATATGTCTCTCCATCTCTTGTAATAGTCCATCCTTCAGGTATCTTAATCGCAAGTCCTTTAAGAGAAGAAAGTATCATAGAAATATTCCATTTTTCAATCTCTCTTAATCCATTTGCTTTAGCTAAGTCCTTAATTTCATTAACATTTTTAGCTTTAGAATCATTGAATTTTAAGAGAAGAAGAATGCAATCCTTTCTACTTAAATCTGGAGTATTTAATACATTTTTAAGATCAAACGACATTTAAAACTGATTTTATTCTATTCTTTTCGGTTGCATTGAGAGCATAAGTATCCTTAGTTCTTTCAATTAGTTTATGTGTATTAACTAAGGATTTAAGATAGGGAGTAAGATTTGCATTATAGCTATTTTTATAATAATTATTAGCTGTTTTCATCTCAGCAAGTATATCTTTTCGTTGAAAAGTATCCTTACTCTGAACAAAGGTTAGATGTGCACAAGCCGCAATAATTAAGTCAGTACCAGATTTTACTTCAAGTTTCGCAGATATAGTATTTGATGAGAGCTGAATAACGGTACCGGCATCGTTTTCATCAATTATTGAACTTGAATCAGTTATTGATTCCTTTTCATTTGAGATAGGAAGATTTAGTGATACTAATTTGTCAATTAATTCAGGAAGGTCTTTCTTTAGATAATTTTCTGTTCCTTCGTACTCAATCTCAATTGAGCCAATTTTAATTCTAATTTTATGATCCATAATTATAGGTTTTAATGAGTTTATATGTAATACTCAGGTATATTTTTTATTGCCCCCAACGGTCTTGGTATATGGTTAGTTGGCGATTTCAAAGCTCTTTCTTATCAGTTTACAATTTAATTTATTAAAAGTACAAAACTTTCGCAATCCACTATCTCGCCAATTAACTATATACCATGTTAGCGTTTCGTGCTTACTACTGTCAGTCCGTGCGTTTGGCAGGCTAGCTCTTTGGCTGGTTTTGGTAGTGGGACAGCTGGTGTGACCTGCCAATGTGCTTGACTATGATGGAAAAACTCCTCAATTTGATTAATATGTCTGACATTTATTTTTTATCAAATTCCTTAATGATGAATTTTTTAAAATCAGATGATGCATCATAATGCACCCAATGTTTAGCATTGCAAAAGCTGACGGTGTCAATATTTTTATAGTCACCTAAGTTTTTTCTCTCAACAAGCCCAGATGAAAGTCTTCCAGACACATAACTAAATTTAAGATTTGAGTTCAGAATTAAATCAGTATAACTATTAAAATTCTGATAAACTGATATTGCATAATATTTTAATTGACTAATGTTTGAATTAGCAAGATTATCGTAATATGTTAAAGCATAACCATTCAAGGTTCTATTCATAGTAATAAAACTATCTAAGCCTATGCCAATTGGCCTTTCTTGAATATACTCAAAGAATTGATAATCAGGTTTTGTAATCGAAGGTTCAATAGTAATAATTTTATCAAAATTAATCTGATATTCAAGGGTAGAGAGAAGCAATAACAGACCACCCATTGAATGACCAATCGCAAAAGATTGCTTCGTTCCTTCAATATCATATATTTTTTTAATAAGCAACAAATTATCTTCAATGGATAAGCTAACTTCTTTATTTAAGCCCATTCCTGGTAAATCGTAATAAATAACCTTAATTCCTAAGCTATCAAATAAAGTATTTAAATGTTCAAAAGATGTCTTACTATCTCCAAAGCCGTGGATCAATAAACAAGATTTTTCATTATTAGAATTCCTGATTTGATATAGTATTTTTTGGTTGTTGAGTTCGACAAATTTATTGCTTATCTGAGATTTTTTGTTTAGGCAGGAAGTTGATATACAAATCCAAAAAACTAAGTAAATTGTATATTTGATAAACTTCATAGAGCGTAATTTATAATTATTTTAGTGTAAGATAGTTTTCTTTATGCTTTTTAATAATATCATCAAAAAAGGATAATAGTACCGGATCATTTTTATATTTTTCTTTTATATGTTTCCTTATTAATGATTCTTTTGTATTTATCGCTGTACCTCTTATTTTTTTAAGTGTATTAATTTCTTTTAGTTTGGCATCATTAAACATCAAATTTATAATTGATACAGGTATAACAAATATTCCGACTAATTGTGATATTAATTCAAAAATGTAATCTAACTTATTAGTTATCTTCATTTTTGACCTAAATGTTGCCAATTCATCTGTAATTGATTCTCTAAATTGAGTCTTAATTTCAGCCGATAAAAGGGACAATTCATTCAGACTTAGTAACAATGTATCCTTGTCTTGAATTGTTTGAATATTCTGAGCAACCTTTAAACATTCCTCATATTTTTCCCTAAAAAGTTTACTTTTTGTCTTATTGCTGTCTCTTAATGTAATAATATCCTTAAAACTTATATTCTTTATAATATCAATTGGAAAGGTATTATCATAAACATCACTTAAAATAATTTGGGTAATAATATTATAAAAAACAGATTTATCAGAAATTATCTTATTTCCGAAATTCATTGTTGCATGACTGTAATAAATTAAATTTTCTTGGGGTACATAATTCTCACAGTTAACGACTCTCGAACCTGATATATAATATAGTAAATCCAAAAATTGGGTTATCGCAGTTCTTGATTCTCCGTCGAATTTAATTTGGACATCTTTAGATATTTTATCTCTATCAAAATAATTTTTTGTTTTTTCTAACTCGGAGAATTCATTTGATAATAATTCTACAAAACGCTTTTCCGAGATTTTATCAATATTTCGAAGATTCGTACGTAGTACTGAATCAGTGTTATTGACTTGCTCAGCAATTTGATTCTTGTACCAATTCGAGTTATCATACAAATTCCAAGGTACTATTTCTGAAATATTTTCCGTGAAGAATTGATTAATTTCATCAGATAGGTTTTCTTTTTTATGCTTAATTCGATCATTGAAAACTTCCGAAAAGTTTGAAAATTGAGAACGTATTGCAGGTTTGATAATACCATTCTTAAATAAAGAAGCCTTATCTTGTTCTGAGAAATAATCGAATGCCATATCGTTGCATAAGCTAGAGCCTGCAATAACTATTGTGTCTTTTGTTAACAGTAAAATTTTTAAAACTTGATCCAATTCAGATTTATATTCAGGCCAGTTTTTTGCTTGTTTGATATTGTTTTTATCAATTAGAGAGAAATATGTTCTTGGTCCAATTAAATTACTCGGTAAATGTTTAACTAGTTCCATGTTATAATTTATTTTCTGGATAAGTCATTAATATTTGAAAATTCATTTATTAAATTATTGCTAGTATGCTGGTTAAAATGGTCTTATTTAATATTAAATTCATTTTTCCAAACAGCAACATCTTCATTAGGTGTTGCTAAAACCAAAATCTTTCTCGGCCTTGATATTCCTACGAATAAGATTCTAAGTTCCTCTTTGTCTTTACTTTCCAATAAATCTTTAGATGTACTTAGAATAGTAGAGTAATTTTTAGAACTTCCTGCTGTCTTTCCAATTATAATTAAAACTGCTTCAAATGTCTTTCCTTTAGCTGAATGTATTGTTCCATAAAAATAGGGTAAAACATCTTTTATATTTAGATCACTTCCATATAGTTCATCAATTAATATCTTACTGTTTGATATCTCAACATCCAATTTAATTTTATAACCATTTTGACTAAGAATGTTATTACAACTTAATATCCATTCTCCTAGTTCAATATTTTTAGTACTAGGTAGAATATCAATAAAACTAAATACTTCATGGCGAAGTGGTTTAAAACCTTTTAACTCAATTTGGCTTTTGACATACTGTGAGGAACTAAAAAAAATTTTGTCTAAAAGTCTATTAATTGCTTCTAAATAACTCTTTTCCAATAACTTATACCCCTCCTTAAATTTTCCATTTTCATATAAGTGTTTCCCTCTAACAATATCTCTAACGTGATATTTGTTATCCAACCAAGGAGATTTTTCAAAATTATATGAATCGACTTTCAACCCAAGAAACTTTGAATTATTTCTCCCACGGTATAAAACAGCTACGTCATTCTTGGTTATCTCAATATCATTATCGATACATAATTTTAAAAACGAATCAAGAATTTGTTTAAAGCTATTTATACTTTCTTCTTCTGAAATTATCCATTCATTTTTTCCTCTAACTTTTTTATACCAATCGAATCCTTTTATCTCAGGCCTAAATGGATATTGGCTTACTTCAGGATTTACAGAAGTCATATTCTCAAATGAAGACAGATGTTTAATAAAATCACAAATATTTTGAGAGCTTCTTCTATTCTCGTTAAGTTTTATTTTACCCCATTGCTGATATTTCGAATCAAACAACTCTGGTTTGGCATTATTCCATTCAAAAATAGCTTGGTCTCTATCGCCAATTAACATAATGTTATTTGCTCCATTTTTGTTTAGGATTTCTAAAATTCTCATTTGAATTTCATCCGTATCTTGAGCTTCATCTATGATTATGTATTCAAACTGATTAGCAATATTATTGGCAATCAATGGGTACTTTTTTACAATTTTTAGTGCAATGAAATTAGAATCTGACTGATTAGCAAATCCTCGCTGAAATAATCTCATTTTCGAACCATAGATCCTTTTTAAGTTTCCATCGCGGCTACCATCTCTATTTTTATACTTCCAAATGAACTTGAAACTTCTTGGGTCTGCAATTCTTATTAATTCGCCATTAATATCAAAGGTCGTCTTATCAAAATATTGGTCATAATCAAATTCGAATTTCTTGACTGTCCAAGGGAAAAATGGTTCACCAACCAATTCTGGTCTTTTAATACACCCCATTATTAGATGGCCAAAAGGTAAAAAAATATAACGATTTATGAAGCTGTCAATTGTACCAAGAAAATGCGGATAACCAAGTGGAGTTAAAATTTTAAAATCCTCATATAACTTCTTCTCTATTTCTTCACAAGCCACATTAGTAAATGAAATGGCTGCAATACCTTTTCTTTTAAATTCACCATCAAATAGTAACCTTGATAATCTTGCTGCCACAGAATATGTTTTTCCACTTCCTGGACAGGCTTTAACAACAACATGCAAATTCCAGTGATGTTGACCAGTGATCCGGGATGTTGACCACCCAATTTTCTCTGTTAAGGCAGTCCTCTTTTTTGCAAAAAAAGGCAAATTCATTTAAACAAAATTAATCATTCTTGTATTCA
>Ga0315547_1002458_pt1 | contig 13032 bp, 11 predicted proteins | sample SalMarSW160240MG_2_FD_202542 | JGI IMG/M metagenome (GOLD analysis project Ga0315547, IMG submission 202542) | Salt marsh sediment microbial communities from the Plum Island Ecosystem LTER, Massachusetts, United States - Salt Marsh Sediment SW1601-240 ... | reverse complement strand
CGGCACAGATCCCGACGTTTCCTGTACCGCTCGGGGTGCCACTGCGCCAGGCATGGCCGCTACCTCCAAAATTCACTAAGAAGTCTCCTGTGGCCATGGGTTACGGCGAGTACCTGAAGTGGTTGGATGCCATGCGTAAGAAGCGGCTCAAGGGCCAAGAAGAGCCGCTCTGGCCCTCTCTACTCAAAGTGTAGAAAACCGCTCCAAGGTACTTGCCATGCAGGTATTTTAATGTATGATTCTAACAGTGGCAGCCCAATGTCTTATAAACTGGGACGTGTATGTTATGTGGCATGAGTAACTCGGAGGCGTGAGATGCCAGAGAAAAATGAGTGTCCGGTAGAGATTGAGTACCCAATATTGGCATGGTCGAGGCTGGTGAAGGAACGCGATCATGGAAGGTGCGTCGCATGCGGAGAGCAAGATGAGTTGGTAGCGAAGTACATAGTTCCTCCGGAGCGGGGTGGTAAGAATACACTGGAGAACGGTGCCACTCTCTGCGCCAAGTGCGCGAACAACGGAGGTGTCACAGTCGATGCAGCCACCAGAAACGTGGAAACAATGCGCCTAAACCTGGAGGTAAATCGCACCCTGTATCTGAATTTTAGGGAATTGTGCAAGCAAGGTGGATCGAGCGTGAGTGATGCGGTTCGCGTGATGATAGCGGACTATCTACGGAGTCGCAAGTAACTACGAGAGGAGAATAAACAATGGTACAACCGCAACAGCCACAGCCGGGACATGGGCCGGTACGGAATCCTGAACCACAACCGAATCAACCGGCGAAGGAGTTGAAAAAGGAATTGCAGTCCGAGCAACAGGACACGAACGAGCGTGGTTCGCCGGATGCACCGAAGTCCGGGGTGGGTATTTTTGAACTACCATGCGGATACATCGACAACGAAGGGGTACTCCACACGGAGATACAGTTACGAGAAATGACCGGAGTGGAAGAGGATCTGATGGGGAGTCGGTCTGGAGACGTACTTAAGCGGCTCAATCAAGTCATGACCAACTGCATGGAGCGCCTTGGTACGATCACCAATAAGCGGCAAATTGCGGAAGCGATGCCTGCTTTAACAGTATCAGATCGTAATTTTCTGTTCGTCGCACTTCGTCGTGTTTCTCTAGGGGACGATTACAAGATGCGAGTCGAGTGCCCCAAGTGCGACAAGCCGACCCCGAGGGACATGGTTCTCGATTTGGGTGGTCTAGCGCTCACCAAGATGCCGGATCCTATGAAGCGCAAGTACGAAGTGCGGCTTCCTAGCGGAAAGATAGCGCTTTGGCGGGTAATGACTGGCGCAGAGGAGGAGAAACTTTCCACGCTACGCGAAGCGGCAAAGTCCAGGGACGTGCTCACGTATGCTCTGATGATGCGCGTGGTTTCGGTGGATGACAAGGAACTCTCACTCGGTTCCAGACTGAAGGACTCCAAGGGCCGTGTAAACCTGGACAAAGAGGGCAGGGAAGCATTCCGGTTGGTGAAGAGTCTGTCCATGAGGGACAGGGATTTCCTTCGGAGCCAATTTCGTGAAAAAGAAGCTGGTATGGACACCGATGTGGAATTCGAGTGTCCAGACTGTGAAGCAATATTCGTCAGTACGTTTGACCCGGCGCAAATAGGTTTTTTCTTCCCATCGGGTCTGTAGCTGCACTAGAGTCTGAGCTACAAGCCCTGATGGAATGGTTTGGCGGTAGTTACGAAGATCACATGAAGATACCTGTTACTCGTAGGTGGAGATTGTTGCTCTGGAAACAGGAAGTTGAAGCAAAGAGAGCTAGCGTGGATCGTGAGCAAGCAGCACAGCTAAGGTCATTGACGCGCCGTAGTGGAAGACGTAGACGGTAAGACGCACATGATTGCGCGAGGTAAAGATGGCCTGGAAAGATGTCGGTCTTGGTTGGGTTTTTGGGGCCAAGGACAAAGGGGCTCAGAAGCAGGTTGACGGCCTGGCAGGTGGGATGGAACGCCTTGATGATGGTGTCAAGGCGGTCAATACATCTGCTAGGATGAACAAACTTTCCGCGTTTATAGCATCAGTTTCACTGGCAAAGCTCGGATCGATAGCAGATAAACTGGACGATCTCGGAGGTTCTGCTGGTAGCGCAAACATGACCACCGGTCTCGAAGCGACAATGGTCGGTTTCGACAAGGTGTCATCTGTTGCCGGTGTCTCAATGGGGTTGACTGGCGATGTCCTAAAGAAGTTCAAAAAAGACTCTCACAGTATGGCCTACAGCCTAAATACCGACATCGGTACGGTAACAAAGGCATTTCAGGCCGTACACGCATCGAGATTGAATATCAAGGATCTCGGTCTGACAATGCAAGACCTGGTGAAAATACAGGAAGTGACAGGCGTAGATGCTGAGAAATTGGTGGATGTCTACAAGAGCCTCCAATCAAGTTATGGGCTCACCTCTAAGCAATCTAAAGGACTAGTAGACCAGATCGTCGCCCAAGGTCAGGCCATGGGTTTCGGTGTGGAGATGTTCCAGCAAGTACCAGATATTCTCGGGAAAATGGACGAAGCATTTGCGGCCACTCTTAAAGAAGAGGGACCGGATGCAGTCTATAAGACAATGAAGTCCATTTCGATGCTGGGATCGGTAGCGCAGAAGACAATGGGAGGAACTATCCCAGACAACACTGCTATGGCCATGAACGTGTTCCAGAAATTGACTGGTGCTGAGAATCAATTCAGACAAATGGCATCTGGATTGGCCAAGGACGTGCCAGATTTCTACCAGCAGATGTCTCTAGCCGGTGTTGATGTAGATTCCATGTTCAAACTCATGAAGCAGGACCCATTGGAATTCGCAGCCTCCATGCGGAAGATGATCCAGGTTGTAAGAAAAACAGGAGATGTAGGAGCACTCGACCGGTTGAAAAATACGGTCAGGGATCTGGGACCTCAGTTCACCTTCCTTGTGGAGCAGACAGGGAGTGTGGGTGCTGAGATCGACAATATGTTGGCTTCTTCAAAAAGTCCAGTTAGGAATTCAGAGAATGCCTTACGTGATCTGGCTAGGACTTCTTACAAAACTGGATTGACGCTCGATGATCAGTTGGGTCGTATCCAGGACGTATTCAAGACACGGTTAAATAAAGTTGCAGGCGATCTCCGCTGGAAGTTCCTTGCTCGGCAGCGTAAAACTTTCAAAGGTCTTGGGGATGTTATCGAAAAAGTCGGGAAGGAAAAGGGTCCGATAGGCGATCTGGTCAGAAGATTTTCACTATTGAAACAGGTTGGTATTGGTGCGCTTTTCCCTCTTAATAAAGCCGGACAGGCCATTGGCGGAATTGCGGATATGGCGTTGGCTGCGGCAGGCGACATGGCACCATACGTGACCGCGCTGGGTTCTATGGGACTTAAATTCGGTGATGTCAAGAAAGCAATCGGGAAAATCGGAAAACCTTTCGGTATTTTCAAGAAGATGTTGGGTGGTCTACCGGGACCGATCAAGACCGTTCTTAAGATGGTTGGACCACTTGGTTTGATAGCCGGTCTAGTGGGAGTTTTCGGAAAAGATCTCGAAGGCTTGTTTTCTAAGCTTGCTACGGATATTCCCAGGTTTCTCTTGAAGTATATTTTCAAGATACCAGCTAAAGACCTAAAGAAAATGAAAACTCCCAAGGCATTATGGGTGGCACTGGGTGGTAAAATCTGGAGCACTCTGAAAAGTTCCGCCGTATGGGTATACGATAAGATGACTACCGGGATTGGTCTCTTCGGTGATCTGCTCAAGAAGGCTGGAGATTGGCTACAGAAGCAGGACTGGAAAAAGATTTTTGGAAACGCATTTACTTGGATAGGGAATGCTTTTCTAAATATCGGAGATTTTATTATTGATGCCTTCGAGGGGTTGTGGAGTTGGATATGGGGTGACGACAGCAAAAAGGAAGCACAGAAGCAAACCGACAATATGAAGGAAGGCTTTGGTGATAAGCTCGGAAAAGGTGTCGAGTCGGCTATCGACGGAATCGGTGACGTTGCAACCGCAGCAGTTAAGCAACTGTTTGGTAAAATATTCAATTTCTGGGGTGATGAGAGTAAGACGTTTGGAGAGAAACTCTCAAAGACAGCTAAGGTTATGATGGTTGGATTGGCAGGTGGTATGATGTTCTCGCCACGTTTGCGATCCAGAGTTTTCGGCAGCCTCAAGAATGTACTGAATCGCCATAAGAAAATGATGGCCTCACAAACAACGGCGACATGCGGTGAATCACAAGCGGCAGCGGCCTGCATGGGTGCTGGTATGGCCGGTCTGGGGGCTGCTGGTGCAGCAGGTGGTGGTACGGCTGCCAGTTATCTCATAGGACCACGGACCGGGAGAGAAACTCTGTCCTTTGCTAAAGAATCAGCGGAAGTTCGTGCGGCGATGGGTGTTGGTGGTGGTATGGGTGGACTTATCCCTACAGAGAAGCAAATGGGCGGAGGGATGTTTAAGAACAACATAATATCCAGAGGTTTTAGGAGAATGGGTGTTGCAGCAAAGGGTTTTGCGAAGTCCATGGTTCCGGGTCTTAAAGCAATGGGAGGCATGGTTGCCTCATATGGTGGAATACTGGCTCTTTCCGGTGCGTTCGATCCCATGCTCGAAAAAATAGGTATGACAAAAAACGTAGCAAAAGCGACAACGAATATTCTTGGCGGTGCTGGCCTTGGATTTTCTGTCGGAGGTCCCATTGGTGCTGGCATCGGAGCCGTCGCGGGTCTGGTCTATAGTTTGGCAACCGGTTTAACGAAGACAAAATGGAGTGCCGAGAATGTAGATAAGACTATAAACGAGATGGCTGGCAGTGCGGTCAAAAATCTCGGTGTTGCAATACCATGGGCTGAAAGACTGAAAGACAACATGGATCTCCAAGAAGTTCTGAAACTGAATGAGGCAATGGGCAATTGGGGCGAGAAGGCGAATACAGAACGAGTAGCAAGGATGATCCAGTCAGCGAAAGACAGTGCGGAAGCTACTGCTAATACATATTTGTCGATAGCCGATAGTTATAAGTGGTCTTCCGATCAAATCAACAAAGCTGCGGTAGATACCTCTGAGCAGGTATCTAGGATGATGAAGAATTTATTTGGTTTTAGGATAGAGGCCGATAAGGTTCGTGAATCTTTTGCGGGTGCGGTTGGATTGGGATTCGAGGTTAAGGCCCAAAAGATGGCGAAAGTATATAAAGAAGCAGAGCAGAAGATGGGTTTAATGCGAACTGCTACAACTAAAGGTATGAGACAACAAGCATTTGCCCAATTCAAGATCATGGGTCAACAGAGTGCCGAATTGCATTCTTATCTGAATAGACTAGAGGGGGGTACGCTAGAGGAACAAGCGCAATGGAAGAAGCTACAGCCAACTATTGGAGTAATGTTAAAACAGATGGATATGAGATACGCAAGCAGCAGGATACTTATGGAAAAATGGGGGTTTGTAGGAAAGGCAACGACTGACGATTTTATCGGGCATAGTTGGGGGATTGATATGGCCCGTGGATTTGAAATGATTGCCGATAAAGCCCAATTAACCGAGAAAGCTTTTACTGGAGTCATGCAAGAGGGTAGCAAACCTGCACTAAAGAAAACTGCTCGCGAAATGGTTAATACAGTTCTTGTAAGAAGCGATGTACAACCAGCTATAGGGCAGCCGACCTTTGCTGATGTCAATGTTCCTGGCGGAGGCAACGACGGAACCATGGCCTTAATAGCAGCCCTCGTAACTGGTTTTGGAGAAGTGGTGAATGAACTTCAATTTCTTGGCAAGGTTGCCGGAAAATCAGTCAACGTGAGGATCAATGGCACTGGAGGCGCAACCGAATCTGGTTCAGTCATGGGGGCATATGGCTGATGTCTGTGCGGATTAGAAATAGCTCACGATTGACACATGCTCATCTGTTGTCGATGTACAGTGTGGAGTTTTGGGAAATCCCGGAATATCCCAACATAGATCCGAGGGAAGATGACTTGATCCACCAAGTCGATGCGACTGACCGAATGGATCGGATTGCTGTTAAGTACTACAGAGATCCGGGTTTATGGTGGGTAATTGCTCTAGCGAACAACAAGAGGAATCTCCCACGCGACCTGGAGGTAGGTGAGAGTTTACGGATACCGGCTCCCACTTACGTATTTTCTGAGTTATTAAAACCGAGGTAGAACGGAATGCCGGAGCACGGACTAGGTACTAGCGTTGGTATTCATGTCATTCTGTTTCCCCAAAATGGTGGCAGTTATAAACTATGGCAGAATAGCGGATTTGGGGATGATCCCAAGATGAAAGATCTACCAGTTGTGTCGAGACTTGAGATCGAAATCACCGGAACAGCAGCGCAAATGAGCATAGCTCTCGACACGACATACGATCAGGGAATGGCATTCCTGAATAGCGAACTAGGATTGCCACACTGTAGTGTTGAAGCCTGGATTGATTATCCCGATCTTGGACTTTCCACTTCACACTATTACGGTGAGGTTCAAACCCCGGATGTTTCAATTTCTCCAGACGGAGTTCAAATCACGTTACCGGTAGCTGGTTCAGATCGTCCGATGATGAGACGACAGTCTAAATCAGTATGGGGGGATACGGACGTGATGGACGTGATTGCAAAAATAGTTGACAACTATGGTTATAAGCCTGAAAACATAGTCTATGGAAAGAAGGCTTTTTGGGATCTCCAAGCACAACGAGCACTATGTGATCAGTTTTATTATAGTGATTGGCGTTTTATCCAGGAAATGGTTCGTATGTATCAGTGTGAGATGTATTTCGGAACTAACCCGGAGACCGAGAAACCAGCAATTATCATTAAATCAGTTTCGGAAATTCGTGCTACTGATCCGGTCAAGCGGTTTGTAATGCGAGGTGGGGTGGATCCCACTGTGCAGATTTATCCTCTCCTCTCGTTTAATAGTCAGTCAACATGGTTTTTCCAGTCTGCTAGCAGCAAAGGAACAATCAGCCTCGATGTTGATCCAGACACCAAGAAAGTTTCGAAAGAGACAGTAGATAGTACAACTACCGCCACTCCAAGCAGTACATCGAAGGTTCTTGACGGTCCGACAGCCGAGAGACCGGCTTCCCCAGTCGGGCAAAAAGAACCCGCAATGGATGGTGAAAAGCAAGTCGGACAAAATATACCTATTCCGGCTTCTGATAAGAATCGCAAGAAAAAATTGGAAGGTCATACCGAAGAAAGTATTAAGAAATCTGGACTCACAGCCACATGCGGAACGGTAGGAATACCGGATCTCGTTCCAAAGGAAGCTGTGAATCTCATAGTCACTCATGGTGGCAAGAACAGTGTCATTGACGGAAATTACTTCATCTCAAGCGTTAAGCACTCTGCCAGTGGTAGTGGATGGGACACGGAATTCGAGTGCTATAAACGTGGTTATCCACCGGGCCTCCAGGCTGCGAATGATGCTCCAGGACAGGTAGCTGACAGGCAGGCGGAGACCAGGCCGCAAGGTAAAAACATCGAACATGAAGAAATTGATATGACTGAGTGGGAATGATCATAATGGACAGTACGTTTTCAGTTTTTCTCGATAATCTTCTCCGGTTCGGTCTGGAATACTTTGGCCGCTACTACGGAATGTATCGTGGTTTGGTGACCAATAATGCTGATGACAAGAACAGGGGCAGAATCAAGTTGAAAGTTCCTGCGGTATTTGGCGATGAGGAATTGAGCAATTGGGCTCTTCCGGCTTTCAGGTCGGCTGGGATAGACCAAGCGAAGGGTAGTTCTACTGAAGGCAACCAGTACGGTGAATTCTGGCCACCGGAGGAAGGTGATGGTGTTCTAGTAGTTTTTGAGAACGGAGATCCTAACTATCCGATGTACGTGGGTGGTTGGTATGCCAGAGATGAGCTACATGGTGATTTCCACATCGAAGGGAGTGGCAAAAATGCCAAGCCGCCCACCAGGAGAGGATGGATCACCAAGGCTGGCCATAAGATTATTCTTGAAGACAAGGATGGCGAGCAATCTATCCTGGTTAGCTGGACAAACGGGACAGATACATCCAATTTACTGATAAACAAAGATGCTACGGCTAAACTGGATGTGAAAGGAAAGCACTTCATACACCTAAAAGAAGATGAAGTTGAGATCAAACTAAGTGAAGGTGCTGCCCTAAAAATAAACGGGAAAGATGCCGGTGCGGTGACTGTTCTGGGTAATGGGTCGGTCAAGGCTGCAATCGCCGATCACCTAGAGGCTTTATACGTCAAATTGAAAGCCAAGTTCGATGCTTTTGATGCACACGTGCACCCGACAGGGGTTGGACCGAGCGGGCCACCCAATCCGATGCTTATGGTTCCACCTTGGGATGCGAAGATCAACTCAAACAAGTTGACCTTCCCGGATGGATAACGTGGTGATGACACCCAACAAGTTGGCGTCCGAGATGGAGAAGATGCCGCTGACCGAGGATGAATTGAAATCGGCTCAAGCATTTGCCGACGCTTTCACGGCCTATTTCTACGGCGCAGCCGGGGCCGGAGTAGCAGTGACACCGGGATCGCTAACCCCGGCGACTAAAGCCATGGTGCCTGCATTGTCGGGGATGTCGAAAAGCGGGGCAGCATCAATTCAGGCAGGAATAACTGCTTTTTGGGGAGTTGTATGCGGAGCAACTCCAGCTATTTTTATAGGCACAATACCACCATGTACGCCTCCCCCGACACTGGGTGGTTTGGCTGCTGCGTTTGCATCCGTTTTCGTAGCGAATACATCTGGTGCCCTCGACAAAAAGCAGTCTATGCTAGCGATTGCGACGGTGATTCATACGAACAATCTTGGCGGTATTACCACGTTACCTGGTGTTCCGCCTGTCCCCGGTCCTATTTTGTGAGGTTGCCAATGGCCGTAAAAGGAATCTCAAAACCCTTCAGAAAGGGATTAACTAGTTTCCCGGAAGTGGCGGAAAACGATGCGCTGATCCAGCAATCTATTGAGAACATTCTACTAACCCCCGTAGGACAGAGGGTAATGAGACCGCAGTTTGGCTGCAACGCCATGTTGTACATACACGGAAACAACGCTGTCGTGCTCAGTGCAAAAGTTAAACAGGAAACGGTAAGAGCAATCCAGGCAAATGAACCACGGGTTAGAGTGATTGACCTGGATGTCCAAGTAGAGGATACTAAGGTGATTGTGAACGTTGGGTATCTAGTCAACAGGAACCCTGGTGTAGTGAGCGTTGAGTTTCCCAAAGGGAGTGTATAGCCAATGGCAACAACCATAGAAGAACTGACCAGAGTCAAATACGCAGGCCGCGACTTTTGGACTTTTTACGATGATCTGAAAACCAGGATCAGGGCTGAATACGGAAGCGATTACGACGACTGGATGGAAAGTGCTCTGGGTGTTATGCTGGTTGATATTATTTCATGGGTAGCCGACAACCTATCGTTTTATCTCGATAGGCAGGCGACTGATTCCTACCTCACCACGGCTCAGACGCGGACGGCAGTTGATCGCTTGGCTCGACAGATTGGCTACAAGATGTACGGATCCGTATCAGGCTCCGTGGATCTCACAGTTTCACTGGATGATGATTGGGGATTCCTTGTAACTCTTCCAGAGGGATTCAAGTTCAAAGGACCGAATGATCTCATCTTCGAGGCTACGCAGGATGTGGTTTTCCCGGCTCACGATCAGGGACCTTACACTGTAGCGGCCAGAGAAGGTGAAACAAAAAACCAACTATTTGTTTCAAATGGATCGAAGAATCAAGTATTTCGCATAAGTGGGGTGCCGGAAGGGCAGTTCTTGGTGGCGGACCAAGTGCAGGTTCATGTCGATGGTGATGAATGGATCGAAAAGGAATTCCTCGAATTCGAGCAAACGAACCAGTATGAGATAGCATATGGCTCGGCTCCACCAGAAATCAGATTCGGGAACGGGGTGGCTGGAAATATACCCATTAGTGGTTCCGAGATACTTGTTCAATTCGTTGCCAATAATGGAAAGGATGGTTTTGCATCCAGTGGATCCATCGAGGATGTGGTCACTCCCCTGATTGTCAGTGGCAATCAAATCCCAATGACTATCACGAATGCTAGTGCCGTAAGCGGTGCTTCCGATGGAGAGTCTATAGCTCATACCAAGGCTGTCGCTCCTAAGTATTTCAAAACCCGCCGAGTTGCCATTACTCGCGAAGACATTGAATCCTTGGCTAGGGCGTTTGTGGATGTGCAGTTTGGGACAGTGGAGGTAGCTCAGGCTTTTTCGACAAGATCGGCATCCAGTGATGGATATCTATCTGGACGGTTGGGTCTGATCAGGAACACTGCTGCCAATCCGGTGCCAGAGGTGCAGACCGAAACGGACGGTATTACGACCGACCTGTCAGAGATTGATGTTGCCGCTGAAGATGCCAAGACTCAAGCAGATACCACTAACAGCCTCATCGGTCAGGCTTCCGATGGGGTAAACCCAGCAACCGGCTTGTACTTGGATGCTGCTAATGCGATTTCTGACGTAAATGACGCTAGGAACATCCAAGATGCAATTAAGGTAGATGCTGGGGACATTCGTAGTCACAAGAGCGACATAGATTTAGGCGTGACTGATTCAGATACAGCAGCGGACGCGGCGATAGCGGCTGTAAATGCTTATCCGGCCGGTTCAACACGGATACAAGATCCAGAGAAATCCGCGCTGCTCGCATACCTCGACACAATCAAGGGCGAGAACGCTGACATCTCGAATAGTGCAGGGCTAGTCGATACCGAGGCAAGTAACATCGAAAGCAATGCGACTGCATCAAAGGGAAAAGTTGAGGACTCAGTGGTTGATATCCAGACGCTTACCGGAAAGTTGCCAACGATCACGGATGCAATGAGTGAAGTCGTGACGGATCGGGATACTATCATTTCAGGGACTAGTAATATAGCAGTACACGTGACAGCAATTGTCAATGTAGTAGTGGATTCATCGAGCACCATTGACGATGCATGTGACGATGTTTACGATCACGTAGATAGTCTACTGAGCGCTGATTGTAAGGCTAATCTGATTGAGGTGCCCATATTAACAAGGGATTCAGGTGGATTCTACGTTGCTCCATCCATTGCTCTAGTACAAGCGCTCCAAAACCACCTGGATGCCATAAAGGAACCAACAGTCACGATCAAAGTAATGTCCGGTGGTTCCGAGTTGGTAGCTGCTGGTATTGAGATTGACTTGGGTGTATCAGCCGGGGTAGTGAAGGCCAAGGCAAAATCCACAGCAGAGACGATTGTAGATGGAATTCTGAAGGATCGAAAATTTGGAATTTCACTCTATCGTTCGCAACTTGATGATCCTCTCTCGGCTATGGATGGAGTTCAATGGGTAAACGTGAGAATCACGGCACCGGCCATTAAGCTTGACGCAGATGGAAATTTGATTATTACTAAGCTTGAGATGATTACCAAGGGCACTGTAGTAGTTACCTTGATTGATGCCGAATAGGGAGAGTGACACGTGAGTGGCAAATTAAAGAACATCTTCGTGCATTGTAGCGCCACTGGTTGGGGTGAAGTTCTTGAGTTTGATAGGTGGCATCGGTTGCAGCGAGGATGGAAAGCTATCGGGTATCATTATGTCATACTCAATGGGCGTCCTTTCAGGGATGTTGACTATCTCGAAGTTCTTGATGGTCAGATCCAGCCGGGTCGTCATCTCGATGACGATCCGATCTACGAGGATGGCGAGGTCGGTGCTCACGTTGCCGGGCGCAATCGTGACAGTATCGGCATTTGTTTGGTGGGCCGGGAAACGTTTACGGAAAAGCAGTTCCTCGGACTCAAGTACCTCCTGGTTGACCTCCTCAAGCGATTCAGCCTGAAATGGGATGACGTGCTGGGCCACTACGAGGATCCGAATACGACCAAGACGTGCCCGAATATTCCCATGTCTGCTCTGCGAGGTTATCTCAAGGGGGATCTGATGGTAGATCGCTTGCAGAAGTGCATCGCCGATCAGGTAGTGCTCGGGCACCGTAATTTGGCAGCCAAGAACGAGGTGCAGTGGTATGCTGAGTGGTTGAAAGGTGGTGCCTGAAATGGGCAAGCAGCCTGAAGATTTTGCTTTGTATGATGCTGTTGTCGGGAAAGTAAGCAGTAAAGTTCCTGGATTCGAGATCCGGTATAAGGATGAAAGCTGGAGTAGCAAGCTGATTGCGGCCCTGTGTTGGATTTTCAACCGGAGATACATGACTGACTTCACAACGACCCGCTATCCGCGAGTTTACTTTCCTAGCCAGAAGTACGTGCAACAGAATCCACGTCGAGCGGCGAAGATCCTGTCACATGAATTCGTCCACCTATGGGATCGTAAACAGAAAGGCCGCTGGTTTTCGCTGTCCTACGCCTTGCCACAAATCGCTGGTGTCGTCCTGTTGCTGACACTTCTAGTTGTTGGTTTTTTTCTGCCAGTCAGTAAATGGTGGATCGCGCTGGCAATCGGTGTGCCAATGCTTTACTGTTTAGCGCCCACCCCGGCATATTGGCGAATGCGAGCCGAGATGCGTGGGTATGCCGCGAGCATGGCTGTAAACTACTGGCGCTATGGCTTCGTCAATAGTTTTACCTTGGATTGGATAGCCAAGACTTTCACCGGGCCGAACTATTACTTCATGTGGCCATTCAGGAAAGGCGTGGACCGTAGGATTGCAGATGTGGTGGTCAGACTGGAAGCCGGGACGCTATCAACGTATGGTGTTTTCGGTGGCTCAAGCCAGCCTTATCGGATGGTTAAAGACGTGTTCGAAGCTCAAGGCATACTGAAGAAAAACTAGGAGAGAGAGACAATGGCTTACAAATTCAAGGCGGTCACAGTAGCATCGAATTCTCACCTGGTAGACGAGATCAAGACGGTCTTATTGGCTGCTGGTTGGACTGATGAGACTCCGACTGGACAGGATGACCCAAACGGATTTGCTCTGGGTCATTTTCTGAAATCCACGGGAGAAGACGGCAACCAGAACATTCTTGGGCATCTCGGGCTCAACGTGGATTACGTTGGGCAAGCGTTTG
>Ga0315547_1002457_pt1 | contig 13032 bp, 14 predicted proteins | sample SalMarSW160240MG_2_FD_202542 | JGI IMG/M metagenome (GOLD analysis project Ga0315547, IMG submission 202542) | Salt marsh sediment microbial communities from the Plum Island Ecosystem LTER, Massachusetts, United States - Salt Marsh Sediment SW1601-240 ... | reverse complement strand
CCTTCTTAAACAAGGCAACCCCAAAAAGATATTTTCTAATAGCAAACGCCGTGCCGCTAACGGGCTTGTCCAACAAACGGTTCAGATTGTGGTTCGTTCCTCACACAATCTAACCTTATTCGTTATGCCTTTTTAGTTTAAATTCAAATTGTTATCTGGTGATTGCAGTTTTGTTGTATTAATTTGTCTTTTGGGAATGCGCATCTCTCACAAAAATGAGGGGCACTCCTGTGCCCCTCATTTGACCAACTAAAGACATCCCTATAAAGTGAGCATGAAAGCAACCAGATCAGCTTTTTCCTGAGCGTTCAAGTGAAGCTGCTGAATAAAATTAAAATACTCCACTGTATCCTCAAGGGTAAAGCACCTCCCGTCGTGCATATAGGGGGGAGAGTCCTTGATACCTCTCAAGGGAAAAGTCTTAATGGGGCCGTCGTGGGCCATCATCATGCCATTTGCCAGTTCCTGTTTATAAAAACGCTCAGCCTTGAGGTTATGCATACTATTGTCGGTGTAATAGGGGGCTGGGTGGCATGCGGCGCATCGAGCCTTACCGATGAAAAGCGCCTCACCGCGCAGTTCGCTGGAATTAGCCTTGGTCTGGTCCAGTTCTCCGTAAATGTCGAGCTTAGAGGCTGGAGGAAAATCCAGGATTGCAAGAAATTCTGCCATAGCGTGTACCTGGGAGCCTCTTTCAAGAACGTTAACCCCCTTTTTAGCAGCCATGCAGATGTCTCCGTCGAAGTAGGCCGCGCGCTGTTCGAATTCGGTGAAGTCCTCTACAGTTTTAAGCGCACGCTGAGAACCGAAGAGTCTCTGGATATTCATTCCCCTCAGGGTAGGGGTTTCAATACGGTGCCTGAATTCCTGGGGTCGAATGTCACCAACAAGATGGTTAGCGCCGTTGGTATGGCCATTAGCATGACAATCGAAACAGGTTACGCCCAGCATGCCGTCGGGCCTGTCGGTACGCCGGTCTTCGGTCGCGTTAAATTGTTGTTGGGGAAACTGGGTATTGAGGAGCCTAAGACCTTCGAGTTGCTTGGGATTCAAAATACCGTTAAAGATCTCATAGTAATTTGCGATGGTAATCAGTCGTCCCTTTGCCACATCACCGAGGTCGGGACGGGTGGTCAGATAAATTGCCGGAGCAGGGTCTGGAAGAATATGCTCGGGCAGATCGAAATCCAGGTCAAAACGAACCAGCCGGGGCAAAAGTTTTGTGATCATCTCCGGGAAAAGCATACCTCCTTCAGCATGGTCAGAAAAAGGTAGAGGCTTGTAAGGGAACACCCCCTTTCCTTTTATTTGGTCGGGAGTCATTTTATCAAGCATCTCCCAGGTTGTTCCGTGAAGGTTAGCTGTCGGTCCTACTGGGATGGGCTTTCCTCCCGACATGGTGACCTCATCAGTGGTTTTTTTTGAAAGATCATACCTTGAGTTTAACAACTCCTTTTGCAATTTGGCGCGTTCGCTTTTCACCGCCATGCGCCCGGCTTTGATTTGATCGAAAGTCTCGGTCTGATTCACCGGTCCATAGCTGGAAATGACTTTCCCCTGCTGTGCTAGAACGGTGGTAGCAATGCCTCCCACAAGCAACATAATGCAGATTCTAATAAACTTAATAAGCAAATTATTTTTCTTGTTCATTTCACAGTCCTCCATTTTTTAATAGTTGTATTTCTGTCCGCCCTTTACCATGACGCATTTTTTATCACATCACCTCCTTATTTTTAGATTTGATAGGCATAACGGGCTCTTCAGCCGCAGCGATTAGCTGTCGGCTGAAAGAGCAATGTTAGGGAAAAGTGTATCATAAAAAACAGCGGCCTTTTACATTTAGTTACGTCCTTAAATAACCAAATATTTACCTTAGCAGCTAACGTTATTGAATGAATTAAGGACGTCCTTCATCCTACTCATCCTAAGGGGCAACCGTAGGCGCCGGCAAAAGCGTCTCCCGGAATCTGCCCACCTTTTTATGGTTTTTTTAAATATACCTGGGGCGTTTTAAAGATTCTTCATAATATTTCTCTATACCTACTTTTTTTATTATCTCATTGATCCGCACCCAAGCTTTATAGAGGTTTTCGTCAAAGTTGGTTCTGTTACAGGGGAACTCGTCACACTGGTAGCAGTAATCAATCTGTTTTTCCTGGTGACAGGGGCGTACCCCACAGTTTTTAAATATCTTACACTGCTCGTTACGGCATCCCCTGCAGTTTTCCGAAGCAAAGTAATCCAGCATTTCCTTGAAATCAGGATATTTTTTAAAAACCGGATTACCCAGCAGGGTTTCATATCGTTTGGCATAGATGTCAAAATTCCCTAGTTTTTCTTTGAGTTTCAGACTGTACTGGCGGATATCTCCGTCCACATTGGCAAAGCATTTTTCACAGCTTAGTCCGCAGGGGGCCACTGACGCCTTAATTTGTTCATTAGTCATACATTGTCTCCTTTCGTTAAAAAATAAAACACCTAACGTCTAAAATGAGCTGACACAAAAGCCGACTAAGCCTTTGAATTTACCTAAAATCGGCTCGGCTTTTGTAGTCAGTTCCATTTTTTTGTTCGGCATTCCTCCCTTTGTGATGATTCGCCATGAATTCTGATAGCACTTCTATCAGTTCTGCCGCAAGGTTTGGATCAACGAAGTCGGGACTCGTGCAAACGGAGACAACATTTGGCTTCGGCCATCGGGAAGGGCGGTTAGACCCGTAGCTAAACCTGCGTCGTAACGAGTTCCACGTTTCGTCATCAAGCCACATAGCGGGCGTGTCGATTGGATATTGCACCAACCAATGCACTCGGCACTGAGGCCATATGCGCATTGCATGGAACATGAAATTAGCAATGTTGGTTTGCTGTCGCTGGTCCATCATGTCATGATGCTCGTCAACATGGAGAATGTATGAAGGTTCAATGCCGTTTGCCTGCCATTTCTTCCTCCATCGCGCAAATGCATGATTGTGACGATCCACAACCATCGACACCGGACAAGCTGCCCAGTTGAGCAATTGCTCAAGGCTATGAGGGGCATCTTGCATTAGGTTGAAGTAATCAAGGTCGATATCAAGGATGGAAAGCATCTGTGTCCTGTCTCCTGCCGAACGTTCGCCATCACCAGTGGGCAGGTAAATCGAAGCTTTACAAGAGGTAATTAAATACAAAAAAATAAACTCCGAAACCGGCATGACCCTGCCCATCTGCGTGAATGGCGTTGTTATGTGGAGGAAGTGATCATGAAACCATATGTAAATACTTCAATATTCCCAGCTTATGATGGACCAATTGTCATTTTCCATTAACAAATGAAAGGTGGTTGGTGATTGGTAGCTGCCTATTGACATGTTGACCGACACGTCAGCTTTATGTCCAGAACCCTTAATTTTTGGAGCTCCCAGCTTTATACTAGGATTAGCATTCATTCTCTCGGGTAGTATCTTAGAATATTCATTTTTTGTCGCGATTTTGCGATCCTTACCGTACATGATTTGAGCCTTGACATTCCATAGTGCCAAATGGCCATTTACATCGTGAGTATTCCAAGTGGACTCCCATTTTACAAGAAGCCCTTTGATTGAGGCCTCCTCGGGCGTTTTTGGTTTATAGCTTTGAAGAGTAGTTACGCATCCGGCAAAAATTAGCGCTGCAAGAAATGACAAAGAGATAGAGACCATTCTTTTCTTCATGATAATATCCTCCTATTCTCAGTTGATTTACTGGGGTTTATTCCCCTCCACATAACGCTGCGGATCACGCGCGGCTGTAAGCCGTCGCGTGAATCCGGCTTGTTAGGCCATTGTGTGTGACACCAATCACGAAGCCAAATCGGTTACGGTTGCTTCAATCCGGTGCACAAGCGCTTCAACCGCTATGAGAACCGATTCATCCGAGAGCTTCTTCTGGACACCCTTGAGGTCGCGAAGAAGCCACCTAAGTTCCTTAGCGCGGGACAGATAACCGTATCCGTTGCTGACGTCATCTGAGATCTTCCTATCCAACTCGGCTACTAACAGCGTGCCCTGGGTCGCAGCACCAGTCTTTTCGTACGAGAGTATCAAATCAGGGTAGACAGAGAATCCAGCACCCGAATCATTGGCCGTCTTCAACGCATCAGCATTGTTTACGGCTTCTGTGTAGTTCTTGCGCGCTGTCTCGCGTTCAATCAGCCTCATTCGCGATATCACATCATCGCGGTCAATCTCCAAGGCTCGTCGGAAATCTCCTGCGTCGCGAAGTTGGTCGCGTCTTTCCCTCTGACGCAACTTCTGGACCTGGTCCACTGGAACGTCAGCTAGTGCAGAAGCCTCAGAAATCACGATCGTCTCTAGTTCACGAACGTTCTCGCGAACACCTTGCACGTTGACTTCTACGTCGCGGACCTCTCTCTGCACGTCCACCACGTTGGCTTCTACCTCTTCTATCCGGCGAACAAGTTTTGCGCTTATTCCGCCTTCCTTCCCTATAGAAATGTCAATGCTCTTCCAGATCGCGCTCCCCACCAAGACAACACCCAAGAGCGTCAGTGCTGCCCCACCGAGACCGAACTCTCCGTGAGTGACGTAGACGAAGCAAGCTACCGCAATCATGATCGCGCCAATTGCAACGGCAATCCATGTAACGATTCTGATCTGTCGCGGTTCCAAGATCCGAGACCTCCTGTGAGCTTGTTTCTAGCCTAACGAAAAGCTGACTTGGCGCGTTTTTCAGCGCTCAAGTCCAGCGACTGGTTAAATGTGTTTTGATGCATTTTATAATAAAAAAAATTGAGCATAAATTGATGAGGTGGACGTCAAAGGTTTTTGTGAAAGCACGTAAAAAATATTATCTGCGGCCTTTAGTCAATTGTTTTTTCACGGAAGTGCGGGATGACAATAAGAATGATGATTCCAACAAAAAAACCGATTACGATTCCCTGGATGCCAGCAAAGAAGAAACCAAGAGCAGATGCTAAAAACATGAGCACAATATTGAGCAATAATATTTTAAAATTGATTCTTTCAAGAATCTTGGCAACAGAATCTATCATCCCTATTGTTTCGGATACTTTCTCGGATATTAAACGTACTGTTGCACCACAATTCGGGCATTTTTCGCCGGGGCCAGTGTTGATGAATTGGCCGCATTTTTTGCATTTAATCACTTTATTGTCACCATTTAACGCTGCGGTTAAAAGGGCGGCAAAGAAGCGAAGCGGAATTGCCGATCCTCTTCAACCGCTTGTTCGCTACAATAATAAAATACAAAATTTCAATCAATTCGGATTCTTTTCCATTTTTTCTTTGAATGGCTTTTTCAATTTATGATAATACTTTTTTGCCCTTAACAAACTTAAATACCATCTAGGCAAAAAAATTAAGGAAATAAAACCTATAGCGCCTAACGAGACAATTGCATAAATGCGTCTCGGGTCCATAATAAAATTTGAAAGTTCACGGTTACCAATGAGGCTTTTGACTATTTCCTTTGGTGTTGATCCTTGAATAAACGTCCAGGTCGCGAAACCAGTTACAAAAAATATCATTAAAAAAATAAATGTATATGGCCAAATTATATTCAAAGCCTCCTGATATAGTTGATCTATATACCATTCTTCAGGTTCTTTTGCGTCATCAATATAATCTTGAAAAGCGACCAGTGCAGTTAAACCAAGGAAAAAGCTGAGAATACCTAATAAATACATATAATAAAAAGCTGGGTAATTATTGGTACCAATTGCGTTCTTGAAAAACAGTATATTGGTAAAAAACAAAATTATTCCTCCAGCAATGCCCGATACAAACTTTGGTGCAAAGTGAAAGCCATTGATTATTTCATACAAACGGCCTGTCCTATCTAAATTAAATAATCGTTTCCTAAATGAAGCGCTCTTTTCACTCCAGAAATACTTTATTATTAGAATCATTAATAAAAGTAGGAGGAAATTCAACAAAAACCCAATAATTAGCCTATACCCACTTAGACCTGCACTCCACAATATAACGATAGAACAAATAGGGAATCCAACAGAAATATAAAATGCCATCTTATGACCGACAACCCTCCATTTAATTGAAGTGTCATCAAAATCACTCAAAATTTCATTGAATCCTAATTTTAATATACCTCGCCATCCCATTATTCTGAACTCCTTCCTACTATTATCAATGGTGTTGTAAATATATACATCAACTGAAGCGCTATAGACCTTTACGTTCCTTTTGTTAGGTCATTCATTTGTCTCATCGTTTTGTATTGTAGCGAACGCCTGAACTAACCCGCCTGAATCCCGCCTGCGGGATGAGGGTCGGAGTTCAGTGATTTGTTAGGAGGCCAATGCCCAACTAATATAGGAGTAGGATGAGCTGCATCATTTTCCAGGGCACAAATATCGCCGTCATCCCACTTGATAACAACTATACCTGAATGGCCATCTTCATCTGCTAATAAATCACCAATTTCATATTTCATAATGCCTCCTAACGCCCAGCATGAGAGGCGCATGTTTTATATTGCGTCCTCTCAATGCTGATGTTAGATTTCTGTTTTAAAAAGTAGATAAAATACCAAAGCATCAAAATTCAAATTATTCTTTCGCAAAATTCTTCTGTATAATCAGTCCATAAGTGTTTGATAAGTAGCCATCCCAATTTAGTCACATGTACTGCCCATGCATGGTGTTCACCCTCTTCGTTTTTTCGAGTACTGTAGTCAGTCCATATCATACGTTTTTGATACAGTTCTAACATAGTGAGTTGGAACATATTCAAAGCTTGCTCTTTATATGAATCTTCAAAAAATGGTGGCATTCGCTTCGGATACCACAACCCAGGTTGACCGTTGGCAGATTCTTTTGTTTGATACCAGGTGGCATAGCAATGTAGAGTTCGAATAGCATCGGTGCTCAGACTCCTTGAGACTTGAGTGACATACAAGGCTCTATCTTTTTCAAATGATTCTGCAGCAGCTAATACAGCTTCACGAATTTTCTCTATCTGTCCATCGGGATTATAAGATATTACCCTGTTATTTCTAATATCAAAGTGAAGTAAATCCAAAGGTTCTTGCGTTATTAATATAATTTGCGTATTAGGCTTAAAAGCCATTGCGATCCCAGTCTCAAGCAAGACTCCAGCATTTCCGCCTGTAAGATCAGCAAGAAAAAAGTGTGAGAAAAGAATGGATTTTACGATATCCTCTGTGATTACGTTTGCAGTACCTGGTTGACCTGCTACGGTCTGTGGCGCCTGAAATTCTTTAAGGTTACCAACTCTCTTATTATTAGCTTCCGAAGCGGCACGTTGGATTACTTGTTCCAGAATAAAATATGGGTGATAACTGAAGCGTTCTCTAAACGGCATAGCTACAAACGTAGAGTACTGTTCTGATGAGAACATAGAGGCTAATGCCTCGTCCCGAAAGTTTGTGTAAATAATCTCTGGATTCATTTTTTATATGTCCTGAAATCTAACGTAGTGCTGACCCGGCTGGGGTGAGCGATAGCGAACACCCAGTCGGCGTCCAGCACATGGTTAATGGATTGAAACGACCTTAACAGGATCGTGTCAATCCTTAGGGTTGGGCTAACAGTCTATTTTTAGAATTTGTTTGATTCGCCAATTAGTTGAAATAGCTTTTTCGAATGTCTGGAAACCAATACCGATTTCGTTAAAAATTAACGACATTATCAATATCTGCATACTTTCAGAGGCTTTTTGCATTCCCAATGAATCCATAACATTATTTTTATCTGATTCATCTCGATGTGTGAGATAGTTACGTGTTGCTATGACCTTAGAAGTGAATTTGGAATCATTCTTAGTAACTTTTTTCTGTAAACTGTCAGGCATTAAACTAAGAGTAAGATTAAATCTCTTTCTTAACGAGTATTCATTCCCATATTGAATTCTCGACTTCAGAGCAGCCTTGTGGTCTGATGCAACACTTCCCGGTATTGCATCAATAATAGCTTTCTTTATCGGTTCATAAGACCCATTTGGGATGATATATTTCCCCTCGTTTGTTGATCTGTCGAAAGATTCAAAGGCTTGTACTAATGCCAAGAACTGAAAATCAATTGGTATATTTTTTTGCACCAGAACTCCGAACAAAAGCTCATATGTGGTTTTAAATTTTTCTCCTTTTTGGTACCAATTAATCAAATACTGTTTAAAGTTCCTTTTGACTGAGGGGTAAGGTATAAGCATGTCAGGTGGATAAAGCTTTTTGCCCATATCGCTTTGATAATGTGGGATACAAAAATCAACATAATTTCTGAAATACTTGTTGCCCAATCTCTTGTCCCTTCTTTTTTGGGTACAAAGTTTAATTGAGAGCGGATTTACTGGTTGCCCAATTAAAAAAGATAAAAATATCCTGAAGCTAAAAATTATATTCAAATACCAATCTATATTTTGTTTTTTCTTTGGCCTAAATCTTACATGGTCAGTATGGCTTAATTTCATCGTCTGGTTTTCGCCACTTGAATGAATAAAGGGCTCAAATATGATTGACGCTTGAATGCTTTTAACAGGTGTGGAAATTAGTTTTGGCGTTGTATATGAAATTCCCCAAACCTTATCATTCCCTTCTTTTTCTAATATTTTTCTATTAAAAGGGTTTCGCAAAAGCCAAGAAGATAGGCCGTTAAATTCGACAATTGCAGATTCGAAGGTGTCCACATCTGGCATAATAAATTCTTTTCCAACAAAGAGGCGATTGCAGAAGAACTCACTTGTAGTAATACCTGGCATATGCATTCTATTAGATTTCTGATATGCGTCAACAAGAGTGCATGCAATTCCGTTTGGTGTCATGCCATATATAACAACATTTGATAGATAATTAGAGGGAACAGGTTTAAATTCTATAAATGATCCTTCAAGAGATAATTCAGGCGCAGTTTCTGGTTGATATCGAAGTGTGCCATATGTTTTTTGATCGGGATTGTCAGGTAGCCACCAATAGCCGCCTAAAGAAAAGCTATCAGACAATTTAGTATCGGTACCAGTCATTGTGAAGTCTCTTATAGTATGCCCAACGGAAAGGGTAACTTGGCGGGGATAACCTAGCCTTTTGCAGAAGTGCCGGAAACTCCGTGATCTACAAAAGCGCAAACGGCTATTTATACCCGCGCAAGTTCACCCGCTGGTTAACTGCTTTTAGCTCAATAATTTATGAAACACATCTGGGTAGCCGTAATTTAAGCTGCCTCTATTGCCAGGGTTTCCAGGGTTGCCAGTATTACCAGGGTTTCCAGGATTGCCAATATTCCCTAGATTTCCCATATGCTTGTCTACAACCATATCTTTATGTAGCTCACCAACATACTGTCCCGAAAGCTTATGCACATGTGTATTGCCATTTATTTGGCCAACGGCACTCCCGCTCAGGGAATGGATGTAGTTACCTACAATGTACCCAACTGCACTGCCGCCTTGGTCGTAAATATACTTTGTCATTTTGAGACTCCTTATGTCCTATATTTTTGCAGTTAACGGGCAGTTCACTGGAAACTTTGGAGCGCAGCGGAAAAGATTTCCAGTGGAACTTTTTGTTAGCCAACTGCCCTTCAGTATTCACCAACTTCCTTGGCCAAAAGAAGGATGTATGTTGCCGTCGTGTTCAGCACGAACTCAGCAATATGCCGTGGAGTAACCCTCGATTCGAGACCGCCTCCATGAGCAGGGCTCAGCCTATTCCGGGTCGTAGCCACAATTAGCAGTACCTGCTCGAAGAACGGTTCCAGTGATGTTCTAGGCAGAATCGTCTTCAATAATGCCGAGGCAGTGTCCTTCGAGTCGACCGGCCAGCCTTTCTTTTTGATGATCACCTTCATCACGCTCTCGAAAGCACTGTTACACTTTACCACAGCGTCTCCGAACCGCCCGTTCCTGAAGTCTTCCAGTGCCGCCAGATACTCGGTGTTCGGCGTTGCGAAGGCGGGGCGACGTAGGAACTCTATGGCTGGAGCGATCGCCCCCGCTTGAACAACCTCCGCTGTCTTGAGCACCACTTGTGGATAGTGCACGATACGGATTCCGGTTACAGCTGTACCATGGAAGTCGGTCGGATACTGCTCCTCAACAAATGACGTGATAAAGAAGGGGAGCCCACTAACCTCCATCAGCTGGTTGAGCTCTTCTACGACCTGATCCTTAGGTAGTGCGACGCGGAAGAAGCACTCCACCTTGAAAATGTACTCAAGAAAGTCCAAAAAGTGCTCTGCAGCACACGACATCACAAACTGGATTGCATCTTCGATAACAGATTGATGGCGCTTTCCATGGTCAGTAAGCCAGATATCGCCGTGTCGGAATTGCAGGCGCTTGTGGACCTCTCTCCAGAAATCCTCGACGTAGCCCCCTGTCGCATTTGGCGCACGAACGTTCCCAAATACGTCATTACAGAAGAGGAATATCCGCTTCCGCGCCTCCTCAGACACAACGAGTGGCTCAGGCGGACTCGGACGGGGTCGCCGAGAGAAAACGTCGAAAATTGTCGAGATGAAGTTCATGTCTTCACCGGTCCTTTTGATGGATGGCTAACGGGCTGCTCAGGGGCGGCGCGTCCTTTGCGCCGTCCCTTGCAGCAGCAAGGTTAGGCATGCATATTTTGTCTATTGCGTGGCTAAGGTTCTATGAAATGTAAAAAATTATCTTAATGAGCTATAATACCCCATATTTACGCCATCAATCCATGGATACTCATTCTGATGTTTATTATATCTTTGTTTCAGGAATTTTCTGCAAAGGGCCTCATTGATCTTATAAGTAAAGCCACTTAATTTTGCATCCTGGTATGGGGTGATTGTTATGAACCCCGACTCAACGAGTGCTTCTATACCTTTTCTTACATTTGTCTCAAAACGCGGTATTCCTAAATCTTCACTTATTGTTCTTATTGATGTGCTTCGGGTCTTATTTTCAATCAGATAGATTAGATCTAAGGCATAGTTATCCTGGAGCCAGAAGACCGGATCCTTATGAGTTCCGGTACCTTCCTTTTTTGTATTTTCTCGATCGTGATACATTACATATTCCTTTGAAGGGATGATTCCTCTACGCAAGAATTTATCAGGACGGCCGTTATCCATGATATATTCCTTGTCATTATCTTCAAAGAAGCAGACTTCATGAAGGTATCCAGACGGGTGGACATTACGTTTCCAGACCTTGTATCCACCTTTTTGCAAGCAATATGCAGTGAAGGCAGAGACGTCCATACAAAAGCCCCTATTAGATTTGAATAGCTTTTTCGGTGATCCAGCATAGGTATATGGATCTATCCTACCTTCCTTAATTTCATATATGAATCTCACTCTTTCGTAATAATTCAACAATTCCGGAGAATTTAGCCGATCTGTGACCATTTCGTAGTCTTTCCATCGATCCTGCTCAGAGAAATCCCATGCCTGGGCCAATAGCTCTTCAAGAGAATAATCCAAGGGGTTTATTCCTGGCCTGTTGCCTATCTTAGCCAACTGGAAATATTCAATTTCTTGCATGGTTGGTGAAGTTCTTGGCTTTCCCCTCTCTAATATCCAGAAGATGGCCTGCAAAGGTGTGCAGTACTGCCCAGAAGCAGGTTTCCCAACTTCCAGAAAACTTTCCAAATTAGCCTTTTCAGGTTCTGTGGCATTTTGAATAAGGTCTATAAATTTAGTTAGAGCCAGAATCTGTTTCTCCCCGATATTACCTTGAAACTCTGGAAGCTTGCCAACCTCTAAGGCAACAGAAGGGTTTAGTGCATAGAGCTGTTTAAATAGATGCACTGCAGTTTCTGGAAGCGGCTCTTGAGTTAAGGGTCTGGATTTTTCAGCAAGGGGCGGTAATTGTTTTTGTAAAATCGGTACTCTATATAGCGCACTAATGTTTGGGACTTTTACTGGTGCGGTGGCAGAACAGCCTACTATCAAAGCCAAGGTTAATACACAAAACAGAAAAGTACTTCTCCCGATGGATTTCAACTCTACATTTCCTAATAAATTCATAATGTTCCTCCTTTTATATAGGTCTAACGGTTGGCTGAGGGGTGCGGCGCGTTTTTTGCCGCATCCCTCTCCAGCCAGTGGTTAACTCATACGTGCTTATTCATCAATAACTACGCCGTATGGTATGAATGTGTAACTCTTCCCTTCACCCGACTTAGTACAAATGACCCTATATTCTTGAATTCGTTCGAAAACTTTGTTAATGCTATTTTCCCACTTTGCCCTTAAAAGTATTTTCAACTCTCCACCTTTGCAAGCATTGTCTAAATCGTTGATCCACCCCTGCCTCAAAGGCAATTTAGAAAAAAATAGAGAAATCTGGGGTCTTTTATAATTTAAATAAGAGTCTCCAATTGTAACGCTTATTGATCCCCCAGATTCAAGCTTTGAAATGGTAGGTATATCACCTTTATATAAATACTCATTTACTATTTCAAATTGAGTATCAAAAGGAAGCTCTTCATTGGTGTTTTGGTATTTTGCTGATACATGGCCCGCCTTAATAGCCTTTTTAAGTTGGATTGCATTATCGTAACCAGCAGCACTAAATGATTCTTTCTTCCAATTATGACCACCAAACTTCAAATCAATAAAAAAATTATAGGCATCATACTCGCTATAGTTTAGGATTTTTAAAAATATTTTTACGTCCTTTGATCTACTGCTGGTCGTGATCTCAACTGGTTTTACCTGAATGAGAGGTTTAATATTTGATTGGTCAACCTGTACTGATTTCCGATAAGACTGAATTGAAATGGTTACTGATAATATGCCAATAGACACTGTGATGTATGCGAGTATTATATTTACCAAAGTGCTAATGTTATGCTCTTTAGAATAGCGATAATAAATCTTTAGGCATGAAATAAAGATTATAAAAAGAATGACAAGTATTGCAATAATTATGAAGAGCATTGCTATATTTGGGAGTTAACGTTTTAGTTAAGCGGAAACCCGCATTAAAGGCACAACTCTCCGCTAATGCACGGTTTCAGCCAAAAACTACAAATTTTCAATAATGCACAGTTTCCGCTTCAACGCCTTGTTGGACGGAGCCG